>Ga0210391_10005779_pt1 | contig 10176 bp, 9 predicted proteins | sample IncBWC12OmetaG_FD_160573 | JGI IMG/M metagenome (GOLD analysis project Ga0210391, IMG submission 160573) | Forest soil microbial communities from Barre Woods Harvard Forest LTER site, Petersham, Massachusetts, United States - Inc-BW-C-12-O ...
GTTGCCGAGTTGAGCGCGCAACTGCTCGCCCTTGCCGGCGAAATGGAGCTGATTCACGGCGATCAATTGCCAATCGCGATAGCCGGCGGGAATTTTAACGCCGTAGATTGGGGAGGAGTCTCCGTCATACTCTCCAGACGCGTGCGCCATAAGGCCGACAGTCCCGGCCGCTGCCACAACTGCGAGCAGTAAGAAACCGACCCGTCTCATATCGTTTCTCCTCGTAAGATCACGTTTCAGGCGCTCTGCCAAATACGAATTACTGAAACCAGTTTGCGGGTTGCCAATGAATCGAGAAGCGGAGAGCGGCTGTGAGGCTTATCTTTTGGGATATGCCGTGAAAATGTAGTCCGTTCCCGCCGCCAGTTCGTGGCAGGCGGCACCGCACTTGGCGCCGTGGCCCACCGGAGGGTGGCTAGCCATCGTGGCCGGAGCAAACGTGCCGGACGCTGTGTTGTACTCGAACATCGCGTATCCCCATCCGTGCGTGTCGGAGAATCTCTTGCTGTCTTTCACGATGAACTCGACCTGCGTAAAGTCGCCGGGCACGGTGTCCGGCGCGCTCGCCGAAAAAGGCGGATCGGTTATCTTCTTCGGTTTCCACTCCAGCTTCACAATCTTGGAGCCGTCGGGGAAGGGCTTGCCGTTGCCAGGGACGCCGTCCTGGTAGGCTTTGATCATCACCAGATTGGCGACGATCACGCGGATCACGTTTGCGGCTTCAGTGAGGCTGGGTCCGACAACCTGCCATTGCTCGTATCCTTTGATCTCAGAGAACGAGAGCCCGCCCGGTATTTGCAGCGTGTACTTGTCCTGCTTCACCTGCGCCGAGCCGGACCTGCCGCTCACTACGGCGATCGCCAGCGCGAGGATCGCCGCCGCCGCGTATAGAGTCGTCTTCATGGCTTGTTCCTTTGCAGACTTGTTGGGAGGATTGGGATTCGCTTCCCGATTCGGCTGAATCTTAGGTCGCTCGAATCTTATTGGTCAAGATTTTTGGCGGCTGAACACAGCGAGCTTACTCAGCGCGCCGCTTCTTTCCGCTTCGATCACTTCTCTTTTTCGAGTTCGACCACCATCACTTCGATCGGTTCCTTGCCCGCGTTCACGTCGGCGTGCCGCGTGTTTGGAGGATTGGCGGGCAGCCAGTAGGCGTGGCCGGTCTCCCAAGGATGATCCTCTGACTTCCCGGAGTCCTCGACGATCTTCATGTCGCCGCCCTTGAGCGCGACGATCACGCGGGGATGATCGTGGCGATGCATCGTCAATGGCGCGCCCGGATAGACGACGGACCTCCAAACTTTCACGTCCTCGTTTTCAAACTGCGGATATCGCTGCGTCGTGGTGCTCTGCTGCGAACACGTGACTGCGACCGTCGCCAAAATTGCCACCACGGCGACCAAGATGTGCGATGCGTATTTGCGCATGATTCCTCCGTTGCGGGGAGTGTAGCAGCGGCGGCGCGTCGTTCATTCGGCGCTGGACGTCACCAAGCACTCAGCTAACCAGCGTCCGTTTGTGAATAGACCGCCCACGCCGTCGCCAAATCCTGCACCACGTGCCCGATCGACTTGTACACCGTGATCTCTTCCGCTGATCGTCGCCCGGAGAGCTCGCCGGCGAGCACTTGCCCGATTTCTCCCGCGATGTGATCGTCGCTGACGAGCCCCGCTTCCTTCGCGCGCAAAAATTCCGCGCCCTGCCGCAAAATTCCGTCGCGGCTATCCACAATAAATCGCGAACGCTTCACGAGTTCGTTGTCCACTTCCGCCGGTCCCGCGTAACTCGATCCGACCACATTCACGTGCGTGCCTGGCCGCAGCCACGCGCCCTTAAGGATCGGCTCCGCAGCCGCCGTCAACGTGCACACGATATCCGCGTTCGCGACAGCCTCTTCCACATTTGCGGCCACTGCAATCGGTGCGCTCGTCTTCGCCTGATTCCGCTCCGCGAAGCGCGCAGCTCGCTCCTTCGAGCGGCCCCACACCGTCACACACCCCAGTTTTCTCACTTTCGCAATCGCCTGTAAGTGCGTTGCCGCCTGCTCGCCGCAGCCGAGCAGCGCCAGACGCGTCGCATCGGTTCGCGCCAGTGCGTCCGTCGCCACCGCGCTCGCCGCAGCCGTGCGGATCGCCGTAATCTCCCCAGCGTCCACCACGCAAACCGGCGCGCCCGACTCCGGATCAAATAGCACGACCACTCCCTGGTGTGACTGCCTCCCCTTAGCCGCGTTTTCGGCGAAAACCGAAATCAATTTCGCTCCGAACTCCCCACGCGCACCCATCGCACCCGGCATCAGGCCAAAAAGCCGTCCTTCCGACAGCGGCAGAATCGAACGCAGCAGCTGTTTCGTTTCTCCGCACGAAAACGCGATCATCGCTTCGCGCACGACCGGAATCGCTACGTCATACGTCAGCCGCCGCGCCACTTCTTCGCGCCCAATGAATCGCAGCACCGTTTTATCATCCGTCAAGTTTTGCTCCTCAAAACCACCAACAGACGGCCATCGCCAATCACTCAGCCGCGTATCCTACCAAATTGCCGCCAATCGACTCTTCGAACACGCGCCGTCCAATCTGTTCACGCTTTTCGAAGTACGCCGCGCTAACTTAGTCGCCTGATAATCGCACTGCTTCATCGCTCTGAATTCCGGCCTCACCGAAATGGCAACGCGCGCGTCCAATCACCCGACGCGTTCGCGATTCCGCCGGAGGTCATCTAAATGCGCTTCTTCGCCTCAATCCTCCTCGACACGCGCTACGCCCTGCGGACCATGCGAACCCAGGTCGGTCTCACCGTTGTAGCCGTCGGCTCACTCGCCCTCGCTATCGGTGGTGTCACCGCGATTTTCTCGGTGATGTACGCGCTTATTCTCCGCCCGCTCCCCGTCGCGCAGCCGGAGCGCCTGGTCGAAATTTCGCGCAGCAGCGGCGTGAACCTCCACCCTTACGCCGTTTGGGAACGCGTGCAAGCGGATCAGGACGTATTCTCCAGCGTCCTTGCAATCTACACTTGGGGCGAGCACTTCAATCTCACCAACGGGGCCGAAACGCAAAAGGTCCCCGGCATCTTCGTCAGCGGTTCGTATTTCGAAACTCTCGGCATCCCGGCCGCGTTAGGCCGCACCCTCGCACCGTTCGACGATCAACCCAACGCCGCTCCAACTTGCGTCATCAGCTACGGTCTTTGGCGCCGAGTGTACGAACAATCGCCGAGCGTGCTTGGCCGCAACGTAGTGCTCACGGGGCACACATTCCGAATCGTCGGCGTCGCACCCAAATCGTTCTTCGGCCTCGACGTCGGCGAGAACCCGGACGTTTATCTTCCACTTCTGTCCCGTCGGCTTTTTCTGAACGAAAGATGGTCCAACGGCGTCGCTATGCCCCTGCTCAGCGCCGGCAATGCGCTCTCAATCTACGGGCGCCTCAAGCCCGGCGTCAGCGTCGAGCAAGCCGACGCATACATGCGTGTCGAAGGCGAGCGCATCTACAAATCGATTCCAGAACTCGATTACGTGAAAGGCACTTTGATGGCGCGCCCGATTCCCACCGGAATGTCTCGCAGCGAATTCAGCGAGACGATTCTTCTTCTCATGGTGATGTCGGGCGTCGGCCTGATCATCGCCTGCGCGAATCTTGGCAATCTGCTGCTCGCCCGCGCTACGGCGCGCCAGGGCGAGATTTCCACGCGCCTCGCTCTCGGCGCCACGCGCGGTCGCTTGATTCAACAGCTTCTCACTGAAAGCCTGTTGCTCTCGTCATTCGGCTCGATTCTCGGCCTTCTGCTAAAAGGCTGGGGCAGTCGCCTATTGATTGCGCTGATTTCCACCACCGAATTGTCCACGGTCCTCGATCTGTCTTGGGACACCAAGCTCACTCTGTTTACCGTTGGAGTCGCTCTGCTCGCTGCCCTTCTCTTCGGCCTCGCGCCCGCCTTCCGCGCCACCGAGCTTCCGCTCTACGCTTCGTTGAAAGGAACCGTTGCGACGAGAGGCTGGAGCAATCGATTCTCGAACGCTTTGTTGATCGTCGTTCAAGTCGCGTGTTCCATTGCGCTTTTCTACAGCGCAGGGCTACTGATCCGAACGCTTCACGCCCTCACGACCAATGACCCCGGCTACGACGCACGCGGCGTGTTGGTTGCGCAGGTCAAGTCGGAATCGCCCACGCAAACTTCGCACTCCGCGGGTTTGCAAGGTGCTGAGTTGCTACGCTCGTTCCGCGGATTGCCAGGCGTCATCTCCGCGTCGTGGCAAGCCAACGAACGCGTCAACGCCATGCCCGAAATCAGAGTCCCGCGCTCGGGCCGCCCCGACCAGCCCACATCCGGCTACCGCCTTTATGTGTCGCCTGATTACTTTCGCACACGGCGCACACCGACCTTGTCGGGGCGCGAGTTTCAGGACGCTGACACCGCAGACGCACCTGCTGTCGCCGTCCTTAGCGAGCAAACCGCGCAACAATTTTTCCCCGGCATGAATCCCGTCGGTCTCACATTTCATGAAAACGACGGCGACGGAATTTTACGTGCCGTTACCGTCGTCGGCGTCGCCAAGAACATTGACTTCCAGACTCCCGGTCGCGCTCCGTTGCCGATCTTCTTCCGTCCCGTCGCGCAGTGTTCAGCCTGCTCTCCATTGGGCCGCTACGAAATTCGCTTCGCCGGTCCGCTCACGGATATCACGAAAAAGGTGCAGGCCACCGCCGCCGCGACAAACTCAAGTTTTTCGGTCGAATTGCACCCGCTCGCCGGCGAACTGGATGACGTTATTCAACAAAATCGCTCCGTCGCCTGGGGCGCCGGACTGTTTGGCCTGTTCGCCGGCATTCTCTCCGTGGTCGGCGTTTACGGCGTCACGTCTTACGCCACATTGCAGCGGACGCGCGAAATCGGCATTCGCATCGCACTTGGTGCCGAACCGCGCAATGTCTTCCGCATGGTCATCGGTGAAACCACAAAAATCGTCTTGGTCGGAATCGTCTTCGGAGCGGTCGCAGGTTACAGTGCCGCTCAGGGTTTCCGCGGATTGCTCTGGGGAGTGTCGCCTTCGGACCCGCTTACTCTTGCAGCCGCAAGCGGCGGAATGCTCGTCGTCGCGGCGCTCGCCGCCTTCCTTCCCGCCTGGCGTGCCATGCGGATCGATCCAATCCGCTGCCTTCGCTACGAATAATCTCCGCGAAACCTTAGCCCAAAATTGGCGACTACCCCGCCACAAACTGCTGCCCGCCATCGATATCGTATGTCGCACCGGTAATCGCCGTGTTCGCCATGATGTGCACCGCGAGCGCCGCCACGTCCGCCGGCCCCACCACGCGACGGATCGGCAATGTGTCGCGAAGTTGCTTGCGGCGCTTTTCGAGATCGTCGCCAAGCAATTCCGCCGATAGCGGCGTGTCCACAAATCCCGGCGCGATCAGGTTCGCGCGCACCGGCGCGAGCTCGAGCGCCAGATTCGCCGTAAGCGCCGGCAACGCGATCGTCACCGTCGACGCGATTCCGATCCCGATTGCCGGCCGCTTTGCACCGGTGCCACCGATGAAAATCAGCGTTCCTCCCGGCTTCACCTTCCCGACTGCATTCCTGGCAGCCTCGATAAATAGCATCACGTGCGCAACGAGTGCTTCGCGCCCCTGTTCATGACTCATTTCAAGGATTCGGCCATATGACGGGCGTCCCGCCGTCACCATCACATGATCGATTGCGCCGGGCAGCTCTCGAAAAAATCGCGCCATCGCCGCGGGATCTTCCGCGTCGAACGCCGCAAAACTCAGCGCGTCCACTTCACTCGCCGCTCGTTGCAGCTTCTCGGCATCGCGGCCCGTCAGGATCACGCGTGCACCTTCCGCACGCGCGCGCCGCGCCGTCTCCAGGCCCATGCCTGCGCTGCCGCCGATCACCACCACAGTTTGTCCTGCGAGTTCCGGTTCGCGGGCCATCGCGCTACCGCCGCCTGCCGAGCTATTCATGTTTCCTCCGCGTTCGTTTTCGTTGACATCCGCCTCGTCCCCCAACAAAGTACAATGGTCGCTCTAAAATCTCCCTGGATTTATCGAGTGTCTGGAAACTACGTCGCTCCAAGCATCGACGATTACCTTCGCAAGCGACTGATGCCCGTCGAAGGCGCGATTCCGCACGTCCAGGGAATCGAAATGTACGGCAATTCGGTTCCTGCGGGCGTCGTCGGCGGCGACCTCTTCGAGTACATCAATTTTCAGCAGCGCTACGATATCGACGCTCGCGTTCAGCGCGCCCTGAAGCTCTCGAAGGACTATCTCGACTCGCTCCCGGCCAACGTGCCGCCGCGCAATTCCGTCGACGATCACGTGAATTGGCTGAAATCGCGCCCGGACTTCGAGCCGCTTCTCGAAGCCGCGTATCGCGAAGCGCGCAGCTCGGAACAAATCCGCGTCGCTGAGGATTTGCACGCTCTATACAACACGGCAGGCGTTCTGCTCGTTGACGCGGAGGGTCACGGCATCATCGCCGCTAAGATCGCGTCAACTGTTCACGACACGTTCCACGCGCTGATGCTCGCCGAACTCGACCAGCACGGCAAAACCACGCCCGAATTTTTCGAGCGGATCAATCTCCGCCTCGCACAATCCGTCACGGCGCGCAACGCACTCGGCTGCCTCGATCAAGAGGGCGCGCAGGAAATCGCCACCATGCTCTACGGCGAAGTCCGCCCCTACGGCACATTTCGATTCGTCAATTTCGGCCATCCCGCGCCGCTGGTGTTCTCCGCCGAATTCCGCAAGTTCATGGACATCGATCGAAATCGCATGGTGCAGTTCCTTCCGCTTGGCGTCCAGATCCCCGACGATCACCCCGATCGCAACCGCTATCTCTCGCTTGATTCTCTAGCGCGCCGCGTTATCACCGGCGATCTCTCCGAAATTACTCTCATGAGTCCCGGCGACATCCTCTTCCTCTATACGGACGGCGTCTACGATGGCACCGACAAAGACGATCGCGCCAAACTCGAAGAAGTCATGCGCACCTGCTACCGCGAGTCCGCGAAAGGCATCTGCAGCGCCTTGATGGATTTCGCCCTCAAGCAGGATGACCTACACCGCAAGGCCGGCGAAGCCGACCGCATCGACGACAAAACCGTTTTCATCATCAAGCGCGCCTAGCTCCTGCGCGAGATCCTCTTATAATCGTGTAGGAGACTCCGGCACCATGCAGCCACGCGACGCGAAATTCCTTCTCGACTTTTTTCTGCCTCAACTCGTATTCGAACAAACGCGCACCAAAGCGGTGCTGCTCGCCATCCCTCCGAACCAGGGCGACTATCGCCCCGCTCCGCAATCTCGCAGTACCTTCGAACTCGCTCGGCATCTAGCCGGCACGGAAATGTGGTTCCTCGATGGCGTTCTGAATCACGAATTCGCGGAGGATGACAATCTTGAAGCCGACTTGCCGAAGACCGTCGCCGGATTTGCGGACTGGTATGACCGGCATTTCTTCGCGCGCCTTCCGCGCCTCGAAGCTCTCAGCGGCGAGCACCTCGCCGTGCCGGTCAACTACATTGGTGTCCGCAACGATCCGGCGGTCACCTATCTGAGCCTCACGCTGCGCCACACCGCCCACCATCGCGGCCAACTTTCCGCCTACCTCCGACCCATTGGCGCCAAGGTCCCAGCCATCTATATAGAAAGCGCCGACGCCTCGTTGCGCTCGATCGCCTGATCATCCTCAACTGTTGACGCCACGCCCCAAACCCGAAATACTCCCAGCAGCCGTTCCGTTCGCGACGTGTCCAAACCACAATGAGCGCCACTCAACCATCGCCAGTCGAAACTTCCGTTCTGATCGTCGGCGCCGGCCCCACAGGTTTGCTCCTTGCCGCCGAGCTTCACCGCCGCAAGGTTCCGACGCACCTGATCGACGCTCTCCCCGCCCCACTACACTGGGACCGTGCCACGGTCGTCCACCCGCGGTCGCTTCAGATTTTCGAAGCCATGGGCATCGTCGATGAATTCCTGAAAGTCGGTTGCAAACAGAAGACGATTCGCTTGTACTCCGCTGGCGCTTCGCTCGGCACGATCGATCTCGGGATCTGCGGCAGCGTGTATGGCTACAACATCGGCGTCTCCGAAGAAGTCACCGAGCGCATCCTCGGGGCGCAGCTTCAGAAATTCGGCGGCGAAGTTCATCGCGGATCGAAACTCGTCGGCCTCAAAGCGCATGACGGCGGCGTTCGCGCCACGATTGAACACGACTCTGCAACGTATTCCGTTGCAGCGCGCTGGATCGTGGGCTGCGACGGAATTCACAGCCCGACGCGCGATCTGAGCGGCATCGGCTTCGAAGGCCACGACATTGAAAAGCCCTGGGCCGTTTTCGACACGTCGCTCGCGAACTGGCCGCATACGCACGAAGCGAACTTCGGTTATCTCGATGAGTTGCCTGTCATCATGACGGCCCTTCCCGGCCGCCGCTGGCGCGTCTATCTTCGTCCCACGTCGCCCGACTCCGATCTGGTCGCCGACGCAGCGTCCATCCTCAATCGCTATGAACCCGGAGTCCAATTCGTCGACGTCGAAAACCCCGGGCGCTTCTACTGCCACACGAAAATCGCCACGCATTTTCGCTCCGGGACGGTCTTTGTCGCGGGGGATGCCGCGCACCTGTGTTCACCGGCCGAAGGGCACGGGATGAATTGTGGTCTGCAGGACGCGTTTAACCTCGCGTGGAAGCTCGCGCTCGTCCATCACGGCGCGGCCCAGCCTGCGCTGCTCGATAGTTACGAAATCGAGCGACGCCCCGTTGCCGCGACCATTACTGTTTCCGGCGACAACACCGAACACGCGCAAACTCTGCTCGATCCGACCGACCGCGAAAAACGAGACGCTGCCATCCGCTCGATGCTCGCCGATGCGAACGCGCTCCATAACGACGTTGTCGCGAAGACCGAACTTTGTATCGAGTACTCCGGCTCACCTGTCGTCTTTGGTGACGCGAATCCGCGCCTCGCGGCTGGCCATCGGCTGCCGGATACGCTCGAAGTCAGCGACGCGCTCGGCACCGTCGCAAAGCTCCACGCGCAAGGTCATCGTGCGGGACACACGCTCATGCTCGTCGGCGGCGCGTCTGCTGACGCGCAAACGTTCGCCGATCTCCAAGCAGCACTCGAAAAATTCGCCGGCGACGCGCCGCTGTTCGAATCCGCGGTGGCCTTCAGCGCAGGCTCCACGGTCCCGCAGAACGTGGGACGCATCGGCGCTGCTGAAGCCGGGCTACTCGGCATCGATGGAATCACGCTTCTCGCCATTCGCCCAGACGGGTACATCGGCCTTCGCGCTGATCGCGACCATCGCACTGCGCTCGACCGCTACCGGGACGTCGTACGGACCGGCCGAAAAGCGGCCCTACAAAATTCTCAGCCCTCTCCCAATCGCCCCTCGCAAGCGTTATAGTGAAATGAATTCGCTCCGGAGGAAGTCCCTTTGACACGCCCGATTCGCGTCGCTCTTGCTGCCGCGTTCATTCTCGCCATCTTCGTGATGGTCACGAGCCGCGTCGATGCGCACGCAGTGCTGAAATCTTCGTCGCCCGCCTCTGGCGCCACGGTCGCAGGCCCTGACGTTCCCATCTCTCTCACATTTAATGTCCGCGTCGACGCCGGCCGCTCCAAACTCCAGCTGCTCATGCCAGACAATTCGACTTCCGATCTTCCCGCCGGCTCGCAACCCACCGCGGACACGCTTACCACGACGGCGAAGTCGCTCAAGCCCGGCGCGTATTCGATTCGTTGGCAGGTGCTCGCACCGGATGGGCACATCTCACGCGGAGAGATTCCATTCACCGTGAAGCCGGCTGATGGTAACTGATCTTCTCGGGGTTTTTGGATTTCTGACGGTCATCCTTCGTGCCGTAATTCTGTGCGCTCAGACGTTCGCCGTCGGCGGCGTCATCTTCCTTCTATTCATCGCGCGTGATTCATGGCTCCGCAGTGATGCCTGGGTTCGGCCTGCCTCGCGCGTGATCCGTTGGAGCGCTCTTACTCTCGCTTTTGCGCACGTCTTCTTCGTGATCGTGAACAGCCTCGTCCTCACGTCCTCCATCGATCTCTCAATGCGCGACGTGATGGGCGCGAACTTCGTGATTGCTGGAGCGCTTGGCGCCGCCGCGGGATGCGCGTTGTTCTTCTGGCCCGGCGGCCTGCGCGGT
>Ga0210391_10005780_pt1 | contig 10176 bp, 10 predicted proteins | sample IncBWC12OmetaG_FD_160573 | JGI IMG/M metagenome (GOLD analysis project Ga0210391, IMG submission 160573) | Forest soil microbial communities from Barre Woods Harvard Forest LTER site, Petersham, Massachusetts, United States - Inc-BW-C-12-O ...
GGCGAACAGCGCGGTCCTGCCGTTGCGCAATCTGTCGCGGGTTGGCGCGATTTGAGGGACGGGGCGTGTGATCTTACAATCACACGCCCCGGCTCTAGAATTCTGGGAAGATGGTCGCGTATTGAACCGGTATCGAGCCGTCGTATTCCCCATTGGTACTGGTACCGATAATGCTAGATTTACACACTCCGCCTGTGACAGCTTTGATTCTGTATTCCAAGTTTTTGAGCTTGAGCTGAATGAGGCTCTCATAGTGACCAGATTCGCCATCTAGATTTGTCCATACGTATTCAGGCTGAGCCACCCCGCCGGACTTTTCGACTTCTATCTTACAGCCGCTGGCATTTTTGAATTCAAGGTGACAACTGAATTTGGCACGGCCCTCCCCGAATTCTTCCTCGGCTAGCTCTACGAGGTCCGCGCTTTCCAGCGTTATCCCACAGCTCATAGAAGGTTTGACGATTTCACTTGCCAGTTCACGGTTGTAACTACACGTTGTGTATTCTTCTAGTGTCATTTCGAGTTCTGTGAACGGCCCGACATCCGGGTAGGCCGTCGTTTTCATTTTGGCGCATTCCACCCAGCGTGGATTCCCAAGATAAGTCCCAAGATGAACGATTTGCGCAGTAGTGGAGGAGGTTCTGGAGTACGTCGCTTCGCCCTCGAATTCTAGGCCGAGTGCGGGGGCTACGGAAATCGCGAGCGAGCATAGCACCGCCGCGACCGTGGCCGATACGAAGATTTTTCTCATCATGTCTCCCATTTCGCTGAACCGCCGCACGAAGATCGCGACCGAGAAAGGCAAGCCACCCCATCCCAAGGCTGGCCTCGCTGCACGTTTGTGGACAGGTATCGACGTTACAGATCCGCAGCCATCTTGTCAATCCATTGAAATTAGTAGACACAACGGGAAGCTAGCAGACCCACACCGGACCCGGCAGCAAGCACGAATGCGGCCCACCAGCTAGGCGTGTTCGAGCAAATAGCCTCACGCGCCTTGTACCTACGCGCGCATGCCGTGCAGGATCAGGGTGAGGTGGCGTTGCCAGTCCCAGCCGGGCTTGCTCACGTCGATCGTCGCACAGATGCCGCACATGACCATCGGGATGTCGCTCGCCTGGAAGTCATCGCGCAGCTCGCCGGCGATGTGGGCGCGCCCGACGAGCTCGCCGGCGAGGAGCATGAACTCCTCCATCTCCGAGGCGACGTGGGCGAAGACGCGCTCGCCGCCGCTCATCAACGCGAAGCGCGTCGCGGCGTCCTCAGCAACCGATACCACGTTCGCGCGCAGCGCCGCGGCGAGCGCGGCGAACGCGCCGGAGTGCTCGTCCGCGAGCGCTTGGCGTAGGTGCTCGTTGAAGAGATCGAAGCGTTGGCGGACGAGCTCGCCCATCAGCGCCTCCTTGTCGGGGAAGTGCCGGTAGACGGTGCCGACGCCGACGCCGGCGCGGTGCGCGACCTCGTCCATCTGGACGTTTGGCCGCTCGCCCGCGAACAGCTCGCGCGCCGCCTCGATGATGCGTTCGCGGTTGCGGCGCGCGTCTGCGCGCAACGGGCGCTCGTTCTCCAGCTTGGTGTCTGTAGAGGTCTTGGTCGACATTTTTCTCGCCCTCCCCTTGAAAGCGGAATCCTAGTTCACTATAGTCTCCGACGCAACCGGAACCGGAGATCAGCTTCCCAATGAGTTCGCTCGCCCAGGCCAAAGCCCACGCGCCGTCGCTCGACACGCCCCGTGCGAAGAACCTCGCCCTGATGCTGTTGGCGATGACGCAGTTCGTGATCGTGATCGACGCGTCGATTGTCAACGTCGCGCTGCCCTCGATCGGCGCGGCCCTGCACTTCTCCCGCGACGACCTCTCGTGGGTCGTGAACGCCTACACCCTCACCTTCGGCGGGTTCCTGTTGCTCGGCGGGCGGCTCGCCGACCTGCTCGGGCGCAGGCGCATGTTCATACTCGGCCTCGTCGTGTTCTCGTTGGCTTCGCTCGCCGGCGGCCTGGCGCAGTCGGAGGCGTGGCTGATCATCGCGCGCGCGATCCAGGGCCTGGGCGCGGCGATCGTCTCCCCGGCAGCGCTGTCGATCATCACGACCACGTTCGCCGAAGGAGCCGAGCGCAACCGCGCGCTCGGCATCTGGGGCGCGGTCGCGGGCCTCGGTGGCGCCGCCGGCGTGCTGCTCGGTGGCATCCTGACGAGCGGACTGAGCTGGCGCTGGGTGCTGTTCGTCAACGTCCCGATCGGCCTGATCGCCGCCATGCTCGCCCCACGGCTGCTGCTGGAGAGCCGCGCCGAGAATGGCACCGAAGGCTTCGACGTCCCCGGGGCGGTGACGGTCACGGCCGGCCTTGCGCTGCTCGTCTACACGGTCGTCGACGCCGTGAACGTCGGCTGGGGCTCGACCGGGACGCTGCTGCGCCTCGCGGGGTCCGCCGCGCTGCTCGTCGCGTTCGTTGTCATCGAGAGCCGTCAGCGCCACCCGCTGATGCCATTCTCGATCTTCCGCCTGCGAACGCTCAGGGGAGCGAACATCGTCGGCCTGCTGATCGGCATGTCGCTGTTCTCGATGTTCTTCTTCATCTCCCTCTACCTGCAAGACGTGCTCGGCTTCTCGCCGATCAAGACCGGCGTCTCCTACCTCCCGCTCGCGGGCGGGATCGTCCTCGCCGCGGGCGCCGCCTCGCAACTCACCACGCGAATCGGGTTCAAGCCGACGCTGATCGCGGGACTGCTGTTCATCGCGGGTGCGCTGCTGTGGTTCTCGCGCGTCCCCGCGCTGGGAGGCTCCTTCGCAGCGGACGTCCTCGGCCCCTCGCTGCTCGCCGCGATCGGGCTCGGTCTGGCATTCGTGTCGGTGACGATCGCGGCGGTGACGGGAACCAAGCCGCACGAGGCCGGTCTCGCCTCGGGGCTGATCAACACCGCCCAGCAGGTCGGGGGCGCGCTCGGCCTCGCGATCCTCGCCACTGTCGCCAACAGCCGCACCCAGAGCCTGTTTCACTCAGGGGTACATAGCACCGCGATTGCTCTGACGAAAGGCTTCGACCGCGCGTTCCTGGTCGGCGCGGGCTTCGCGATCACCGGGGCGATCCTCGCCGCGGTGCTGATCTCCTCACGAGACAGCCGCGAGCACTCCGAGGCCGCCCGGCGAGAGGGGACCTCGCCTGCACCCGCGGGCGCGTCCTGACACTCCTCGCAAATTCAAGCCCCACCCCCACGGTGCCGAAGTTCCGTGCAGATGAGTACCCCCGCCTTCGGAGCACCGTCGGCGCCGGCCGTTGCTGGTCCGGCCGAGCCGGGCGGCGAGCATGAGCTGAAAACGCTGATCCTCTCGCGTCATCCGGCGATTGCGATCGAGACCACCGAGGAGGAGCGTTTGGACACGCTGCTCGCGGCGGTGGCGGCCGAGACGCAGCTGACGATCTTCGAATGGACGGTTACGCAAGGCCTGGTGCGCCGGCCGGGCACGCAGGTGGTGTATGGCACCACCGACCCGCTGCGCATGCTGACCGCGATCGGCGAGCTCGCAGTCGCTGGGTTGTATGTGCTCAAGGACTTCGACGCGCACGTGGCGGACCCCGCGGCCTCGCGCGCGTTCCGCGAATTGCTCGAGCGCTTTGCGGCGCCGGCGCAGCGCTCGACGATCGCGCTGGTATCCGCGACAGTGGATCTCCCGGCAGAGGTGGAGGCACAGGTGGTGCGATATGAGCTGCAGCTTCCTGACCATGCGGAATACCGCGCGGCGATCGAAACGGTGGTTGAATCGCTGCGCCTGAACGGCAGCGCAGAGGTCTCGATCGGGGCGGCGGACTACGACACGTTTGCGGCCGGGTTGAGCGGCTTGACGCTCGAGCAGGCGCGCCAGGCGGTCGCGCAGGTGGCGATCGACGACGGTAAGCTGACGACGGACGACCTCGGGCGTGTGATCGATCTCAAGGCGCGGGCGATCCGCGACGGGGGCCCGCTCGAATACTTCCCGGCGCTCGAGAACAAGTTCGAGCTCGGCGGCTTCGCCAACCTGCGGCATTGGCTCGAGCGCGCCCACGTGGCCTTCAGCGCGGAGGCGGCGGCCCTCAACCTGCCGGCGCCGAAGGGCGTGATGCTGGTGGGGGTTCAGGGCTGCGGCAAGTCGCTCGCGGCGAAGGTCGTCGCGCGGGAATGGCAACTGCCGTTGTTGAAGCTGGACGCCGGCCGCCTCTACGACAAGTACGTCGGCGAGTCCGAGAAGCATCTGCGTCATGCGCTGGCCACCGCGGAGTCGATGGCCCCGGTGGTTCTATGGATCGACGAGATCGAGAAGGGCATGGCGCCGAGCGGCGATGGCGACGCCGATGGCGGGCTCAGCCGGCGTCTGTTCGGCTCCTTTCTCACCTGGCTGCAGGAGAAGCGTGCGGACGTGTTCGTGGTGGCGACGGCCAACGATCTCTCAGCGCTACCACCGGAGCTGCTGCGCAAGGGTCGCTTCGATGAGATCTTCTTCGTCGACCTGCCTGACGCGACGGAGCGGGAGGCGATCCTGCGCATCCACCTGTCGCTGCGCAAGCAGGATCCGGAGCGTCTGGACCTCACCCGGATCGTGGCGGCCGCTGATGGCTTCAGCGGCGCGGAGCTCGAGCAGGTTGTGATCGTCGCCCTGCTGCGAGCGCTCCAGGAGCACCGAGCGCTCGACACACAGCTCCTGCTCGACGAGCTCGCGGCTACGGTTCCACTCTCGGTCTCGCGACGCGAGGACATCGAACGGCTGCGAGCGCTGGCGCGCGAGCGTTTCGTTCCCGTGCGTTGAGCGCTGCGGCACAGCCGCGGAATACCAGAGCCCGGCTGCCGCAAAACGGGCGGCGGCGAGCCGCAAACCGCCACTGTGGCATCCTCCGCCAGTTCGATCCTGACACCGCGCCCGTCGTGATAGCCAACTCTCAGCCTCCCCTCGCAGTCGACTCCCTCGGCGTGGTCGCCGACGCCACAGCGCGCATGGCGCAGACGCTAGACCTGGCCGCCCGCTATCTCGATTCATCGCTCGTCGACGTGCTGAGCATCCTCGGCTTCGACAAGCAGTACGTCTCGGCGCAGGGGTCCTATCTCTATGACGCCTGCGGTCGCGCCTATCTCGACTTCCACACCGGCGAGGGTTTTGCCAGCCTTGGCCACAACCATCCAGACGTGCGCGAGGTTCTGCGAGCCACCCTCGACGCCGATTTCATCGACGGGGTGCAGATCCACTACTCGCCGCTGGCCGGCATGCTCGCGCAGGAGCTCTCGCAGCGTTTGCCACAGGGGCTCGACGCCGTGTTCTTCGCCAGCACGGGCGCTGAGGCCGTGGACTCGGCGCTGAAGTTCGCGCGTGCGGCGACCGGCCGGCCGCGGTTGATCTCCTGCGAGAGCGGTTTCCACGGCGTCACGCTCGGGCCGCTCTCGCTGGTGGGCGACGAGTTCTTCAAGGAGGGCTTCAGCCCGCTGCTGCCCGGCTGCGCGCGCGTCCCGTTTGGCGACCTCGCGCTTCTGGAGGCGCAGTTGCGGGCCAGGGATGTTGCCGCCTTCATCGCCGAGCCGATCCAGGGCCGCATGGTGACCCTTCCTCCCGACGGCTACCTGCAGGCCGCACAGGAGCTGTGCCGGCGCTACGGGACGATGTTCATCGTCGACGAGGTCCAAACCGGGCTCGGACGCACCGGGAAGTGGTTTGCGCTCGAGCATTGGGGCCTCGAGCCCGATTTCGTGCTGGTCGGCAAGGCGCTCAGCGGTGGCTACATGCCGGTCGCCGCGATGGTCACGACTCGCGAGATCTACCAGCAGGCGGTGGGAACGCTGGAGCGCTCCTACGTGCACCAGTCGACCTTCGGGCGCAATCGCCTCTCCATGGCCGCGGGTGTGGCCACGCTGCGCATCATCGAGCGCGACGGCATCGTCGAGCACGCGGCGAACGTCGGCGCCGTGCTGCGCGACGGCCTGGTGGAGCTGCAGCGGCGCTACGAGATGATTAAGGAGATTCGCGCCAGCGGGCTGATGATCGGGATCGAGCTGGGCGCCCCGAGCGGCGGCATGGCGCGCCTGCACTGGCGTCTGATCCACATGGCCAGCGAGGGCCTCTTCCCTCAGCTGATCGTGATCCCGCTGCACCGCGACCACGGCGTGATCACGATGGCCGCCGGGAAGAACGACGTGATCAAGCTGCTGCCACCGCTGACACTCTCCGAGAGCGAGGCGCGCAGCTTCCTCGACGCGCTCGACGTGGTGCTCGCCGAGTGTCATGGCTCCTCGAGCAAGAACCTGGCGGTCGTGCGCGAGATCGCCACCACCACACTCCGTCGCCGAGCGCGCGCGATGCTTCCGTGAGCGAGCAGACGCCGTATCGATGCTCGCCGGCGCCCGCCGGCCCGTCGCCCGAGCGCACCCCCTCCGGGCATCTCTGTTTGATCACCGGCGCGAGCGGGTTTATCGGCGGGCGTCTGGCCGAACGGCTGGTCGAGGAGGGCTATCCGGTGCGCTGCCTGGTACGGGCAAGCAGCGACACCTCGCGGCTCGAGCAGCTCGGCGTCCAGCTCGCTGCCGGCGACCTCGCCGACGCTCACTCACTCGCTCGTGCCGTAAAGGGCGCTCACAACGTGCTCCACTGCGCGGCGCTGGTAACGGACTGGGCCACCACGGAAGAGCTCAAACGCACCAACGTCGAAGGTACGCGCAAGCTGCTCGACGCCTCCGTCGGCGCCTCGGTGGGGCGCTTCATCCATTTCAGCACCACCGACATCTACGGCTACTCAGACGGCGCCGAGATCGACGAGTCCCACACCGCGACGCGGTTTCGCAACTGGTACGCGCAAACCAAGCTCGAGGCCGAGGTCGAAGTGCGCCGCGTGGAAAGGGCGGACTCGCTGGACACCGTGATCCTCCGTCCCGCGACCGTCTACGGACCAGGCTCGACTGATGTCATTGGCGAGATCGCGCGCGCGATCAAGGGCGGCCATATGCTCCTGATCGACCGCGGTCGCGCGGTCGCGGGCCTCTGCTACGTCGAGAACCTGATCGACGCCGCGGTGCTTGCGCTCCACCACGACGCCGCGCCCGGACATGCCTTCAATGTCAGCGACGGACTCCCCGTCACATGGCGGCAGTTCTGCAATGACCTGTCAGAGGGCCTCGGCACCCGGAGGGTCGGGTGGAGCCTGCCTTATTGGCTCGCCACCGGCATCGGCTTCTCGCTGGAGCACGGCTACCGGCTGCTGCGCAGAGCCACCGGTGTGAGCGCACCGCCGCTGCTTTCGCGACAAGCCGTGCAGGTGCTGGGCGAGAACCAGGATTTCAGCAACCGCAGGCTGCGCGAGACGCTCGGCTGGGAGCCGCGCGTCGATTACGCGACCGGCCTCGCGCTGACTCTCGCCTGGTTGAGAACCGAGCACCTCGAGCCCACGTGACCCAGCCGGCTCGTCGTCGGCTACGCCTGCAGATCTCCCAAAGCCGGCGCCGCTCAGTGCGGCTGAGGCACGATGCGGATGTAGGGCTTGGGCGTCTTCCAGCCGTCGGGGTAGGTCGCTTTGGCCTCCTCGTCGGAGACAGACCCCGCGATGATCACGTCCTCCCCCGGCTTCCAGTTGACCGGCGTCGCCACCTTGTGGCCGGCTGTCAGCTGCAGCGAGTCGATCACCCGCAGCACCTCGTCGAAGTTGCGGCCGGTCGTCATCGGGTAGATGAGGATCAGCTTGACCTTCTTGTCGGGGCCGATCACGAACACGTTGCGCACCGTCTGGTTGTCGGCGGGCGTGCGCGCAAGCGGGTCGCCGGAGGTGCTCGCGGGGAGCATGCCGTAGAGCTTGGAGACGTTGAAGTCCGCGTCGCTGATGATCGGGTAGTTGGGGGCCGCGCCCTGGGTCTCCTCGATGTCGCGGGCCCACTCCCCGTGCCTGTCGAGCGGGTCGACGGAGAGACCGATGATCTTCACGCCGCGGCGGTCGAACTCGGGCTTGGCGTTGGCCATGTAGCCGAGCTCCGTGGTGCACACCGGCGTGAAGTCCTTCGGGTGGGAGAACAACACCGCCCACGAGTCGCCGATCCAGTCATGGAATTTGATGCGGCCCTCGGTGGTGTCGGCCTCGAAATCGGGGGCTGTGTCGCCTAGCTGCAATGCCATTGTCTGCTCCCTTTCAGTCCACGCTTGGTCAATTCCGCCGGTCGCCGCTGCACGCCTCGGCCGAGTTCGCGGCCGCGCAAATCAGTCGCGACTCTACGAACGCACTGCCAGATTAGCCTGGCCGCGCGCGCCCACGGCGGGCCCTCAAATCATCACTGATCTTATCGAGGTCGTGCGTTTTTCCAGTTCGAGCCCAAATCCCACCGAACGCATAGAGCCAACCTCAGCCGACCGTCGACAGGACGCCCCGCGTCGTGCGCAGCACCGCGGCGACGACCACGGCGCGGGGGGTGTCCGGGTGCTCGAGCCACCAGAGCGCCAAACCGGTGAGGGCGCTACGGATGATCTCCCCTAGAGGCTCGAGCTCGGCCTCGGGCAGTTCCGGAGCGAACTCGCGCAGGAGCGCGACGTCCGCGGCGCGCTGCTGTCCTCGCAGCTCACGCTGGAGCGCTTCGATCTCCGGATCCCCGGTCGCGTCCTGAAACAGGTTCTTTGATGTATGGGGGTGTTGCTCGACATGAGCAAACCACGCATCGATCATCGCCGGGAGCCGCTGGTCGGGGTCGCCCGGCTCGTTGAGAAAGGCATCCAGCGGCGCAGCGGCGAGCTCGTCCCGGCAGCGCGCAAGCAGCTTCATCTGCAAGTCCTGCTTTGACTCGAAGTGGCGGTAGAGCATCGGCTTGCTCACACCCGCCGCGGCAACGATGTCGGCGACGGTGGTGGCGCTGTAGCCGCGCTCGGCAAAGAGGCGTGCGGCGGCATCCTCGATCAGCGCGCGTCGCTCGCGGGCGGGCCGCCGGTGTGAAGCGGAGGGGCGATCGGGCACACTGGGAGGAGAGCGGAGCGAGGCCGAAGGACCTTCGGGAGAAGCGGAAGGACGGTCGGGCGAGTCGCTGCAGCGTGAAGTTACCATCAGGTGTACTATATGGTAACGTGTAGAAGCAGTCTCCACCGTCCCAGGTTCGTCTTCATCCCTCCTCCGTCACCACCCCTTTGTGATCGCCTCCTTTCACATCGCCAACGTAGGTTCGCGCTCCCTGGGCCTCCTGCGCGCGCGACCTGCCGCGGCCAAGGTGCCGGGTCTGCGCTACGCCGAGATCGCGATGGCGGCACCGCTGAGCGGTCGCCTGCTGCCGGCGCCTCGACCCGGCCGCTTCGTGCTCGTTGCCGCCTGGGAGCACGATGAGGCACTCGATCAGTTCCTCGCTGGCCATCCGCTTGCGGCCCGATTCGCGGAAGGCTGGCACGTCCGCCTGCAACCCATGCGAGTCGCGGGCGCATGGGCAAAGCTTCCCGGCCTCCCGGAGGAAGAGCAGTCCATGGACGACGAGGAGCCCGCAGCGGTAATCACGCTCGGGCGCCTGCGACTCACGCAGACACTGCGCTTCCTGCGAGCCACCGCGGCGGCCGAGGAGCTCGTGGTCGGCGACCCGGCGCTGCTCGCCTCAACCGGGTTCGCACGGCCACCAAGCCTGGTCGCAACCTTCTCACTGTGGCGCAACACCGCCGCGATGCGCGCGTACGCTCGCGGCCACACCGACCCCCGACACGCCGACGCCGTCCGAGCGCACAGCGCGCAGCCGTTCCACCACGAGTCGGCCTTCATACGCTTCCGCCCCTACGCCGCGCAGGGCAGCTGGGCTGGCCGCGACCCCCTGGCCAGCACCCTTCCCGCGACCGCCGGCATGAGCTCGCGAAGCGGCTGACATGCCCACCGGCCACGCCCCATTTGCACTATGGAACCGCAGCGGCAACCAGGTCGTCGGCCTGCTGTTGCGCTCACCACTGCACCCGCTGGTCAGCCGACACCTCGCCCTGATCACCGTCACCGGCCGCCGCACCAAACGTGAGCACACTCTTCCGGTCGGCTACACACAGGACGGCGAGCGTCTTGCGATCCCGGTGCTCTGGCCCCGGCGCAAGCTCTGGTGGCGCAATCTTCGCGACGGGGCGTCGGTGCGGCTGCGCCTACGCGGAGAAGATCGCACCGGACACGCGTGCGCGCAGGGCGATGAGTCGAGCGGAGTAAGTGTCGAGGTCGCGCTCGACCCGCGTACCTGA
>Ga0210391_10005784_pt1 | contig 10173 bp, 9 predicted proteins | sample IncBWC12OmetaG_FD_160573 | JGI IMG/M metagenome (GOLD analysis project Ga0210391, IMG submission 160573) | Forest soil microbial communities from Barre Woods Harvard Forest LTER site, Petersham, Massachusetts, United States - Inc-BW-C-12-O ...
TCCCGACCGAGGTCGCGCAGGGTGCGGTCCACGGTGATGAGGCCTTCCGCCTCGGTGGCTGGGTGACCAAGGGCAGTGTGCGCCGCGCCCCCGGCAGTCTTGCGGTGAGCTTCGTACTCACCGATATGAAACATGACGTGCCGGTCACATATTCCGGCGTGCTGCCGGATCTGTTTCGCGAGGGCCAGGGTGTCATCGTCCACGGCCGCCTGGACGGCCACGGTCTGTTCACCGCCGATGAAGTGATCGCCAAGCACGATGAGAACTACCGGCCGCCGAAACTTGCGGGTACGGCGCCGCTGGATCGGGGAGGAAGCTGATGCTGCCTGAACTGGGTCACTTCGCATTGGTGCTGGCGCTGCTGCTCGCGGGCCTGCAGGCATTCTTCGGCATCCTCGGTCCCGCCCTCGGGCGTGATCGCTGGGTCGCCGCCACGACTTGCGCGGTCGCCGGCCAGTTCGTGATGGTGGCAACGGCCGTCGGCATACTGGTCTACTCGTTCGTGAACTTCGATTTCTCGGTGCTGTACGTCGCCGAGAATTCCAACTCCGCGCTGCCGCTGATGTATCGGGTCGCGGCCCTGTGGGGCGCGCACGAAGGCTCGCTGCTGCTGTGGATCTTTCTCTTGAGCGTATGGACGCTGGCGGTTGCCATCGTTGCGCGCAATCTGCCCGAGCGCTTTGCGGCGCGGGTGCTGGGTGTGCTGGGCTTTCTCAGCTTCGGATTCCTGCTGTTCACGCTGGCTACCTCGGATCCGTTCCGGCGCCTCATTCCCGCGGCGACCGACGGGCGGGATCTGAACCCGCTGCTGCAGGATCCGGGACTGGCTGTGCATCCCCCCGTGCTCTACACGGGCTATGTCGGACTCGCCGTGGCGTTTGCGTTCGCCTGCGCCGCCATGCTCGAAGGGCGCATGGATCCGCTCTGGGCGCGTTGGACACGGCCCTGGACCACCGCGGCGTGGGCGTTTCTGACGTGCGGGATCACGCTCGGCAGCTGGTGGTCCTACTACACGCTGGGGTGGGGCGGCTACTGGGAGTGGGATCCGGTCGAGAACGCATCCTTCATGCCGTGGCTCGTGGCCACGGCGCTGATTCATTCGCTGGCCGTGACCGAGAAACGCGGGCTCTTCAAGAGCTGGACGCTGCTGCTCGCCATCCTCGCTTTTTCCTTGAGTCTGCTGGGCACCTTCCTGGTGCGCTCGGGCGTGCTGGTCTCGGTGCATTCCTTCGCCGCGGATCCTTCGCGCGGCCGCTTCATCCTGGCATTTCTCGGCATCGTGATCGGCGGCGCCCTGGCGCTCTACGCCTGGCGCGCGCCGCTGCTGAAGTCGAATGCGGGGTTTGATCTGCTCTCGCGCGAAAGCTTTCTGCTGTTCAACAACATCCTGCTGGTGGTCGCCGCGGCCACCGTGCTCGGCGGCACGCTCGCACCCCTGATTGCGGACACGCTGGGCCAAACCGCGCTGTCGGTCGGGGCACCGTACTTCAGGCCGACGTTCCTGCTGGCGATGATTCCGCTCATGGTGCTGATGACCGTGGGAGTTCATGCCAATTGGAAACGCGGCCGCCTCGAGGCCGCTTACCGGCCGCTGCTGGTGACGCTGGTGGTGAGCGCAGTGCTGGGTGTTGCCGTCGTATTCGGGGTCTTCGGCGGTCGTCATGCGCTGGCGATCACCGGGATGGCCCTTGGATGCTGGATCATTCTCTCATCCCTGGTGGACCCGGTGGACCGTCTGCGCCGCCACTTGAGTCTCTCGCGCGCCGTGATCGGCATGACGCTTGCGCATATTGGCATTGCCGTGGCCGTCATCGCCCTGACGGGCGTGGAGTCCTATACCGCCGAGCGCGATATCGCGCTCGCACCGGGGGAGAGCGCGCACGTGGGCGATTACGACTTCAAGCTCACGGGCACCCAGCCCATCGAAGGTGACAACTACAGTGCCATCCGCGCGACCGTGATCGTCAGTCGCGGTGGCGAGCCCATCACGACGCTGTATCCGGAGAGCCGCAATTTCTGGGTGCAGCAGCAGACCCGCAAAGTGGCCGGCATCTACAACCTGCATGGAACGGACCTGTTCATCGCCCTGGGCGATGATCTGGGCGCCGGACACTGGAGCTTTCGCGCGCAGATCCGACCGCTGATCACGCTGCTGTGGCTCGGTCCGCTGTTCATGGCCTTGGGGGGCGCGTTGGCATTGTCCGACCGGCGCTATCGGCTGGCGCGGGCGGCCGCGGGCGAAGCACTGGCCGGCGCCGCGCCGGGAGAAGCGCATTGAATCCGCGTTTTCTGCTGCCGCTGGCCGTGTTCGTGGTGATGGCCGTGGTGCTCGCCGTCGGCATCAATCATTCGCACGAGGTCGGGGTACTGAAGTCGCCGCTGGTCGGTCACCAGATTCCCGACTGGGAGCTGCCGGGGCTCACGGATCCGGCGAAGAGCCTCGGGTCGCGCCAATTGAAGGGTCAGTGGTATGTGCTCAACTACTGGGGCGCGTGGTGCTATGCATGCCGGGTCGAACATTCCACCCTGCTGCAAGTGCAGCAGCAAGGACGGGTACAGATCATCGGCGTCGACTGGGTGGCGGGTAACCCGGATGAGAACGCGGCAGCGCTGGACTGGCTGTCGCGGCTGGGTAATCCCTACAGCCAGGTGGTGACCGATCGTGACGGTCGCACCGCCATCGACCTCGGCATCGCGCAGGCCCCCGAGTCCCTGCTGGTGAATCCGCAAGGCGTGATCGTCTACAAGGAGCCCGGGGTCATCACACCGGAGATCTGGAAGCGCGAGTTCCTGTCACGGCTGCCCAAACCAGGTGCCTCGTGAGGCTGATGGCGGCGTTGCCGGCGCTGGCTGCAGTGCTGCTTGTGGGCGCCCCGCTGAGCACCGCCTGGGCGGTGGATCCGCAGGCGATGTCCGATCCACAGCTGCAGGCACGCTATGAGGTGCTGATCCACGAGCTGCGCTGCGTGCAGTGCGAAAACAATTCGCTTGCGGACTCGGACGCGCCGATTGCCGCCGATCTGCGCCGTGAGATCCGCGGCATGCTCAATGCCGGCGAGTCGAATCAGCAGATCAAGGACTACCTGGTCTCGCGCTACAGCGAGTTCATCCTGTTCCGCCCCAAGTACTCGTGGCGCAATGCCTGGCTGTGGGTGCTGCCGGTGTTGCTGCTGATCATCGGCGGTGTCATCGCCGTGCGCGTCATTCAGCAGCGCGGCGCGCTGGTGGACAACGAAGAGGACGCGGACGTTTCCCGGACATGACTACTTTCATCGTCATCGCAGCGGCGATGGTGCTCGCCCTGGCGGCGCTGATTGCCTGGCCCTTGCTGAGCAGGCGGCGGCCCACTGCACAATCGCCGTGGACCGCGATGGCTGTACTGGTGGTGCTGCTCGCCGGAGCCGGCGGCCTCTACGCGACCTTCAGCAACTGGAACTGGTCGCGCGCGCAGACCGAGACGGCGAGCGGCTCACCGCAGTCGATGGTGTCGACGCTGGCGCGACGGCTGGCGAAGAATCCCAATGATCTCGACGGCTGGCTGCTGCTCGGCCGCTCCTACAGCGTGCTCGAGGAGACGCCCCTGGCGGTGCGTGCCTACGAAAGGGCCAATGAACTTGCGAAAGGGCAGAACGTCGATGCGCTCCTGGGCCTGGCCGAGGCACTGGTCTCGCAGGATGATTCGGCGCTCGCCGGTCGCGCCGGGGATCTGGTCGAAAAGGCGCTCACCCTGGTGCCGACTTCGCCCAAGGCGCTGTTCTACGGGGCGGCGGCGGCGATCCAGCGCAAGCAGCTGCCGCTGGCGCGTCAGCGCTTCGTGACGCTGCTGGGTGAGAACCCGCCGGACAAGGTGCGGCCGATCATCCAGCAGCAGATCGACGCCATTGATCAGGCCCTCGGAGCGGCCAGCCCTGCAGGTGGCGCCGGTCCGGCCGCCGGGGCCGACGCGGCGCGGGTCCGGGTCACCATTACCCTTGCGCCTAAGCTCAGGCTTGGGGCCGCGGGCAGTGCGCCGCTGTTCGTCTTCGTGCGCGATCCCCGCGCTGCAGGGCCTCCGTTGGCGGTAAAACGGCTGGAGGCGCACTTTCCGCAGACGGTGGAGCTGTCATCGGCCGATGCGATGCTGGCGGGCCACGGCATGCAGGTCGGTCAGGATGTCGAAATCGTCGCCCGCATTTCCAGCTCCGGCGGCCCTCTGGCCCGTACGGGCGATCCTTTCGGTTCGGTGGCCTATCATGTCGGACCCTCGGGGGCCGTCAATGTCCTGGTTGACCGACTTACGCCTTGAGAACTTGGCTGTAATATTCCCGATGCCGCGGCGGTCCGTTGTAGGACAGGTTACGTAACGCGCCGTATTTCCGATTTTCTGGCAGCGCGGCATGCGTCTTGCTTCAGTCTTGGCTTAGGACTTCAAAGGAGATCCAGATATGGCACAAGTACGGGGCGCGGAAGGCCGAACTTCCAACCGTGGATTCGCATCGATGAACCAGGAGCGGCAGCGTCAGATCGCCAGCATGGGTGGTAAGGCCGTGCCGGACTCGAAGCGCAGCTTCTCCCAGAATCGTGATCTCGCCGCGCAGGCGGGCCGCAAAGGTGGCCAGAGCGTACCGGGTGAAAAGCGCAGCTTTTCGCAGAACCGCGAACTCGCGGCCCAGGCCGGCCGTAAGGGCGGTCAGAGCGTGCCGGATGAGAAGCGCAGCTTCTCGCAGAACCCGGGATTGGCCGCACAGGCCGGTCGCAAGGGTGGACAGGCCAGTCACAGTGGCATGCCGGCGCACGATGCGGTGACCGATATGCCGGCGTCGACGACCCGTCGTCCGGGCACTACACGCTAGGCAGAGAGCGCTTGGGCGCGTAAATTTTTTACGCGCCTACATGCAGAAGTTGCACTGCAACCCGGTCAGGTGTCAGACCTGACCGGCGCGCGAATTGGACTGTGACACTTCGGCGAGGATGCGATTGAGTTCCTCGGGATCGACGGGTTTGACGAGGTGTCGATCGAAGCCCGCGCTGCGCGCACGGCGCTTGTCATCTTCCTGACCCCAGCCTGTCTGGGCACACAGCAGCGCCGACTGAGCCCAGGGACGGGTTCGCAGGCGTCGGGCTGTCTCGTAGCCGTCGATGCCGGGCATGCCGATGTCCAACAACACCACATTCGGCTGAAATTCCTCGCCGATCTCCAAGGCTTCGAAGCCATCGGCGGCGGTGCGCACTTCGTGACCTTCCAGATCGAGCATCAGCGCAAGACTCTGGGCGCCATCGCGATTGTCATCGACGATGAGTACTCGCACGCTGCTGCGCGGCGTCGCGGCGGCGACCGTCTCGGCCACCGCCGGTTCGCTGGCCAGTGCCGGCATATCCAGATTCAGCCGCACCTCGAAGCTGCTGCCCCGACCGATGCCGCGGCTGTTGGCGCTGATCGAGCCACCGTGCATCTCCACCAGGCGTTTGGCGAGCGTCATGCCGATGCCGAGGCCTACATGCGCATCGCGGCTGCCATGGCTGCTGCGGGTGAACATGTCGAACACCTGCGGCAGCAGTTCATCGGAGATCCCCGCGCCATCATCACTAATGGTGACGATGGCATTGGATTCATCGGTGCTGGCCTGGATGCGGATCTGCGTCCCCGGGTCGCTGAATTTCGAACTGTTGTTCAAAATGCCCGCGAACACCTGCACGATGCGCCGGGCGTCCACGTGCAGCCACACCGCACTCGGGGGCAGGTCCATGCGCAGCAGCTGCTGGCGGCTCTCCAGGACCGCGTGATTGGCCTGGATGGCCCGCCGCAGCAGGGACTCGAGGGTCACGCGTTCGCGCCGCAATTCCAGATGCCCCTGCGCCGCGTGCGCCACATCCGCCAGATCATCGATGAGCCGCGCGAGGTAGGTCACCTGCCGCTCGATCATGCCGCGCGCGGCGCGCGTCAGGGCCCGATCGTTGTCGGCGATGCGCAGCACGTGCACGGCGCTGCGCATCGCGGCCAGGGGGTTGCGCATTTCATGCGCCAGGGTGGCGAAGAAGTCCTTCCGGTCACGTTCACGTTCACGCAGCTGCGCCGCCAGTTGGTCGCGTTCGTCGAGGGCGATCTTCAGGCGCGCCGCCAGGTCGTGTTCGGGAGTCGCGGATACCTTGGGTGTCATACCGCTACGATGCAGCAAGAATCAGGCCGTCCGCGGAAACCTCACGACAAATCGTGTGCCGCGACCCTCGCGCCCGGATTCGGCCGTGACGGTCGCGCCATGCACGGTCGCGATTTCGCGCACTATAGCCAGGCCCAAGCCACAGCCTTCGGCGTCCACGGTCTCACCGCGATGGAAGCGTTCGAAAATGCGCTCGCGCTCGGCTTCGGGCACTCCCGGCCCGTCATCCGTGACGGCAAGTTCCGGGGCGCGGCCGCCGGAGACGCTGAGCGTGACGCTCGCACCTTCGGGACAGTAGCGCAGGGCATTGTCGATCAGGTTGTTGATCAGTTCCTCAAGCAGCCCCGTGTGGCCCTGGATCATCACCGGCTGTGCCGGGGCCACGAAGCCGAAGTCCATGTGGCGGGCGAGCGCCGGACCGATCCAGGTTTCACCCGCGGTGCGCGCGAGTGCACCGAGATCAAGCGGGGAGAGCGTGCGGGTGACTGCGGCCTCCGGTCCGGAGCGGGCGAGGGCCAGCAGCTGCTGGGTGACGCGGGCGGCACGAACCACCGAAGTCTGCAGGCCCCGCAGCGCCTGATCGCGGGATTCGCTGTCGGGGCTGCGCTGCGCGCGCTCGGCGTGCAGCGAGACCGCCGCGAGCGGAGTGCGCAGCTGGTGGGCCGCATCCGCCACGAAGCGGCGCTGCGCCGTGATGGCCCGCTCGAGTCTGCCCAGAAGATCATTGATGCGCGTGACGAGAATGCGCGCTTCCCAGGGCAGGCCGGCTTCGGACACCGGCGTCAGCAGTTCATGACCGCGCGCCTCGATCGCAGCCGAGACCACCGTCAGCGGCCGCAGGCCCCGATCCACCGCGAAGCGCACGAACAGCAACGCACCCAGCAGCAATCCCAACTGCGGCAGCGCCATCTCCAGCAGGATCTCCGACAGCAGCGTCGCGCGTTTGTTGACGGTCTCACCGACGATCACGTGCGCCACTTCGGAGGAGCCGGGCACCCGCACCTCGGTGGCCACGACCCGCAGCGGCACTCCGGCGATCTTCATCGAGGTCAGCAGCGGTTTGCCGTCCGCGCTCGGCGTCACATCCGGCAGCGCGCCGTCATTGGCCAGCGTGCGGCCATCGGAGGTGCTGATGCGATAGTAGGTCTGGTCGTAGTCGTCGAATTTGAAGATGGCGAGCGCCACCCGCGGCAGCACGACATTGGTCTTGCCGTTCTCGACGGTCAGGGCCTGCGCCAGCGAGCCGGCATCGTCCATGATCCAGCGGTCGTAGGCGAGATTGGCGAAATGCGCCGACAGCGCATAGCAGGAGATGCCATCCAGAATCAGCAGCAGCAGCGCGACAGCCAGGACGCGCAGCGTCAGGCTGGATCGCAGCGAACGTTCAGGCATCGGCTTCCTGTTCCGCCTTCGCCTCCAGCAGATACCCGAAGCCGCGAATGGTCTGGACCTTCAGATCAAAAGGCTCCAGGCGCCGCCGCAGGCGATGGATCGCCACTTCGATGGCGGTATCGGACAGGGCCTCGCCCGAAGGCGCGAGGCTGCTCGCGATCTGGTCTTTCTTCACGACCCGGCCGGCGCGTTGCGCCAGCAGTTCCAGCAGCGTGAATTCACGCGCGGTCAGATCCACCGGTGTGCCGGAGAGCAGAATGCGCGGCTGGCCCATCGTCAGTTCCAGCGGGCCGATCTTGATCGACTGCGCCCGATCGGCGCGATGCCGCCGCACCAGCGCGCGGGCGCGGGCTTCGAGCTCGGCCATGACGAAGGGCTTGGTCAGATAATCGTCCGCCCCGGCATCCAGACCCGTGACCCGGTTGTCCACGGCATCGAGCGCCGTGAGTACCAGGATCGGCAGGCCCCGCTGATGCCGGCGCAGGGTGCGGATGAGCGACAGGCCGTCCATGTCCGGCAGGCCGATGTCCACAATGGCCAGGTCGAAGTCATTGAGGAGCAGGACTTCCTGCGCTTCGCGGCCGCGGCCGCTCGCCTCGACGTGATAGCCCTTTTGCCGCAGCAGGTTCACGAGGGCGCCGCGCAGCTCCGCGTCATCTTCAACAATGTAGGTACGCATGGGGCTGATTATGCGCAATTTTTGCCCAGCTGGCGCGCCCAACCCGACCTCTGAAGGGTCAGCGAAAGGTTAAGCTCTAGTTAGCCTCCCGGGCGATGCGCTCCAGGCAGCCGCGGGCGCGGCTCGCGGCTTCCTGCCAGCTGAGCGGACTGTTCAGGGATTCGAGATATTCCGCGCCGACGTTCGAACTCGGCAGCAGGTTGCGGGCGCAGCCATCGGTATCATCGCCGCCCGTGAGGGCCATCGATACGGCCAGGGCCGACAGGGCGTCCCACCCGGCTGATTTCACGCGTGTCGGACGATGATGATGCGCGACCGCCTCGACCACGGCATATGGCAGACCCCAGATGGCCAAGAGGTAGGCGCCGATCTCCGCATGGGAGGCGCCGAGGATTTCGTTTTCGGCCTGCGGCAGGGCAATGTCCGCCGCCAGCGCCAGTTCGATCGCCTGCTCGAGTTCGCGCGGGTATTCCTGGATCAGCACCCAGTAGCCGATGTCATGCAGCAGCGCCGCGAGCACCGCATCGTCGGCGAACTGCGTGCCCGCGGTGAGCGCCTGCGCGACCGCCGCGGTGCGCTGGGCGTGCATCTGCAGATCCTCGAGATCCACCGCGGCGTGGCGCATGCGTCCCGGCCAGCGCGCGAACACCTCCGCACACATGACGAGGTTGCGGACGGTCTGAAACCCCAGGTACAGCACGGCCTGTTCGATGTTGCTGATGCGGCGGGCGCGGCGGAAGAACGCGGAATTCGCGATCTGCAGCACCTTCACGGTCAGCGCCGTGTCACGGGCGATGACCCGCGCGACATCCCGCGCGGTGGCATTGGGCTTGGCCATGGCCACCTGCAGCTGGGCGAAGACCTGCGGTCGCGCCGGCAGCTGGCGGATGCGGCCGATGACGGCCTGCACCCCCGGATGCGTGAGCTCCTCGCGCAGCTGCAGGCTGCGCACCACGGCATCCTCGAGCTGCTCCGGGCGGCAGGGCTTGCTCAAGGTCTGGTGAGCGAGCGGCAGCAGCCGCATTTTCTGCTCGCCATCGGTGACGCTCGAGAGGGCAATGCGGATGGTGGCCGGCCAGCGCTCGCTGATGGCGTGCAGCAGTTGCGCGCCATCCATTCCCGGCATGCTGATGTCGCTGACGATCACATCATGGGGGGTCTTTTCAAAGCGCGAGAGCGCATCGGCGCCGCTGTCGACGAACGTCATCTGCCACTTGCCCATCAGCGGCTGCAGCCGCGTGCGCAGTCCATCCAGCACCTGCGGTTCGTCATCGACGAACAGCACGTGTCGCACCGGCGGTTTCGAATTGGAACGCGTATCCATCAGGCGGGTATTTCAGCGCAGACGCGCCGCATCGCGCAGGGCTGACCTCACACTATTGGGGCTTCATTTGCGCACTGTTTACCGATGTTCGTCAGGTCACTGTCGAGGCGCAGTTTGTCGCCCGTTCGCGCCAATTCCCCGGTAATATGACAGCACACCATGCGCTATTTGATGACTCTTGCCGTGACCGCTCTGTGCGGCTGTACGGTGGGCCCGGACTTCCATACGCCCGCGGCCCCGGCGACCGACCACTATGTGGCCGGCGCACCCGTGCAGACGGTGGGTGATACGCAGGCCGCGGCGCCCCCGCAGACGCTGGTGACGGACCAGGACATCCCGGCGCAATGGTGGAGCCTGTTCCACAGCACGCCGCTGGACGCGCTGGTACGTACGGCGCTGCATGACAGCCCGACCATCGCGGCCGCCGAGGCGGCGCTGCGCTCGGCTCAGGAAGGCTATGTCGCACAGCGCGGCGCGAGCCTCTATCCGCAGCTCGATGCGCAGTTCCTGGCCGAGCGCGAGGCGGCGCCGGGTGCGGCCTTCGGATTTCCCCAGGCGGGCACCAGCACCTTCACGCTGTTCGATGCCGGGGTGAACGTCACCTACAAGTTCGATGTGGTCGGCGGGACGCGCCGCCAGCT
>Ga0210391_10005785_pt1 | contig 10173 bp, 7 predicted proteins | sample IncBWC12OmetaG_FD_160573 | JGI IMG/M metagenome (GOLD analysis project Ga0210391, IMG submission 160573) | Forest soil microbial communities from Barre Woods Harvard Forest LTER site, Petersham, Massachusetts, United States - Inc-BW-C-12-O ...
CCGCGCCCTCGACACGCGTGCTTTTGCGACCGCGCCGTCCGCCGGCGCCGAGGCGGCCCCGCCGATCCCGCTCGCGGACGAAGATCGCGTTCGCGGGGCGTGCGTTCTCGCGGGTCTTCTGGCGCTGGCGGCCGTCTTCGGGGCGCTCGTGGCCGCCAAGGCGCGCGCGGTCGCCACCGCGGCGGCCGCCCGTGGCGCGCGCGCACGGGCGCTCTTGCCGGTGCCCCCGATGGCGAGGGCGGTATCCGCGGGGACCGCTCTTGCCGCGGGCGTCGCGCTCCAGGCGCTGGGTGGCCACGCGTGGCCGACGCTGGGGGGGCTGTGCGTGGCCTTCGCCGCCCTCGCCGCGGCGCAGCGTCCGCCCGTGAGCAGACCGCGCGTGCGCGGGCCGGGCCGGTGGGTAGTCCTTCGCCCGAGCGAGGCCTTTGGGGATGCGGCCGATCGTTGCCATGGCAACGATCTCGGCATGGGCGTCAGGCTCGACGCCGGGACCCCGCGCGGGCGCGTCGCGCTCCTCGCGGTGACCGCCGTCGCGATCGCCGGGGCCTTCGTGCTCGCGCGCTTCGCCGTCGAAGCCGCTTGGATCTTCGCGATGGACGCCGGCGTCCTCCTTCCGCTCTGGCTCACCGGATCGGTCGTGCAGCTGCCGCCCTACGGCAGCGGCGCTGTCGCCCCTTGGCTCGTTCGCGCGTTCCGGCGCCTCCGCGCGACGCCCGGCTTGCGCGCCGCACCCTGGGGGAGGCTCGCGCTCGACGGCGCCGTCGACGAAATTCGCGTCCTGGTGCTGCCGCGCGCGTGCATGCCCGGCGTTGTCGGGATCGAAGTCGGCCAGGCGTGGTGCAGCACGCCGGTCGGATGGGCCTCCGTTCCCGAGCTCCTCGTGCGTGTAACGGACGGAAGCGCCGCCGCGGCGAAGCTCGCGCAGATGACAAGCGTCCTGAAAGAGCCGGTGTTCGTTGGCCGCAGGCCTGACGAGCGCGTAGTCCGGCTCGTGCCCCGCGGGCCGGCCGCCTCCGACGCCGTGGCGCTCGCGCGCGCCGTCGCCGCGGAGCTCGCCGAGCGCCGCGCCCCCCTCATGGCGGGCGCATCCTCGGACGCGCGCGCGGGCATGCGCGACCCGACCAGTGCCCAGGAGCCGCGCGCGTCGGGTGGGACGCCAAACGCATTCGGCGGCGAGGACCGGCGCGTCCGCGCGCCGGTTCACGCAGGCCTTGGACCGAACGTGCTAGAACCCGGTGCCAGCGCGCATGGAGCCTAACGTTCGAAGCGTCCATCCGAAAGAGGCGCTCGCCGCATACGCGGAGCCCTGGATTGGAGAAGGCCGCGTCGCGGTCTTCGGTAACGCGACCTACGGCCTCGGTTCTCGCCTCGCGGACCTGGGTGCGTCCGTCGTGGAGCTCTGGGACCCGGACGAGATTCGCTCCCGCGCCGAAGCCGAGCGCGCGCCGGACGGTGTGACCGTCCAGTTCTATTCGAGCGCCCGCACATTGCCGCGGCGCACGCTCGATCTGGCGATCGTGCCCGACCTCGGTCTCTTCGACGACGCGGCCGATCTGGTCGCGCGCTTGCGCGACATGGTCGGGACGCGCGGCATCGTGCTCCTCGCGGCGACGAATCGTGACGCGCCGGGTCACAGGGACGCGCGCGCTTTCGATTACTACGAGCTCTTCGACCTGGTCGCCGCCGAGTTTGCGGAAGTGCGTATGGTCGCGGAGGTCCCGTTCCACGGGGTCGCGATGGTGCGCCTCGGCGACGACGAGGAGCCCCACGCGGTCAGCGTGGACACGCAGCTCGCGCCGACGGACCGCACCGCGGACGCGTTCGTGGTCGTCGCGGCGCAATGGCCGGCCACGTTCGATGCGTACACGATCCTCGAGCTCGGCGAAGGGCCGGCGCGCGGCGACGCCGCTCGAAACGTCGATGCATTGAAGGCCGAGCTGCGGCTGCGAACCGACGAAGGCGAGCGCGCGGCGGCGCGGAGCGCGGAGCTCGAAAGCACGCTGCGCGACCAGTCGACGCGGATCATCGAGCTCGAAGCGGCGCTCGTCGAGCGGGCTCGCCATCTCTCGGAGCTTTCCGCGGAGGTCGAGGAGAAGCGCGCGGCGGCGGAAGCCGGGAGAGTGGCGGCTGCGGACATGGAGCAGGTGGCCCACCGTGCCGATCGTGCCGATCGCCGCAGCGGCGAGCTGGAGCGAGAGCTCGCGAAAGCCGCCGAAACGCACGCGCAAGAAGTCGCTCGCTTCGAAGAGGCGCTCCGTGATCGAGGGCGCGCCGTGAAGGACCTCGAGCGGGAAGTCGGGCGCCAGACCAAGATGGTGCGCGAGCTCGTGGCCACGCTCGAAGAGACGCAGGAGAACGGGGTCGAGACTGTCGGCAGCCCGCCGCCGCCGCCCCCACCCGCGGATCGGCCCGTGCCCGAGCCTGCGGCGGCGGAGGTCGACAAGGCCATCTCCGAGGAGAATGCGCGCTTGCGCGAGCAGCTCAATCGCATGGCACTCGACATCGCGCGACGCGAAGGCGAAGCGCAGGCGGCCGCCTGGACCGTCGCGGAGCTCGAGCGGCGTCTCGCGCAGGTGGGGTCCCCCGCGCCGCTCGAAGGCTAGGCGGGTCCGCAAGGACAGCGGACCGCCGATCGCCGACAACAATCGCCGACAACAAGAGGACAAGAAGACAAGAAATGGTCGGCAAGCCGTTGGCAGCGCGTTGACACCCTCGGCGCGGCGCTTAACTTGCGACGCGCTGGCGTACGATCCGCGCACTCGTGCGTCGGCCCCGCCCTCGAGACAGACCCGAAGCTGCCCCGATGTCCTCCAAGCGCGACTACTACGAAGTCCTTCTCGTCACGCGCGAAGCTTCCGGCGATGAGCTGCGTAAGGCTTTTCGCCGTGAGTGTTTGAAGCATCACCCCGATCGCAACCCGGGGGACGCGTCGGCGGAGGTGAAGTTCAAAGAGGTCAACGAGGCCTACCAAGTCCTCAGCGACGAGAACAAGCGTCGCATTTACGACGAGTACGGCCACGCAGGGCTCGACGGCTCGATGGCCGGCGCCGCTGGGGGCATGGGTGATGTCTTCGCACACATGCAGGATATCTTCGCCGAGATGTTCTCGTCGGGCGGCGGCGGCCGCGCCCGACGTGGGTCGGACTTGCGCGTGCAGACGCGGCTCACGCTGCGCGACGCGGCATTCGGGTGCAAGCGCGAGGTGAGCGTTCGGGCACCGGTCTCGTGCACCGATTGCGGGGGCAGCGGCGCAAAGGCGGGTACGAAACCCGAGGTGTGCGCCCAATGCCGCGGTTCGGGGCAGGTCTCGAACGCGCGTGGGTTCGTCATGTTCACGTCGACGTGCCCGCGATGCCGCGGCGCGGGCCGGGTCGTGAAGCACGCATGCCCGACATGCGCGGGCCACGGTGCGGTGGAGAAGTCGCGCAAGGTCATGGTGACGTTCCCCGCGGGGATTGATGCGGGGCAGCGCCTTCGGGTGCCGGGGCAGGGGATTCCCGGACCCGGCGGGGTGCCGCCGGGTGACCTCTATGTCGAGGTGGACGTCGAAGACGATCCGCGTTTCGAGCGCGACGGGGCCGATCTGGTGACCCGTGTCCGTGTGCCCTTCACCGAAGTGGCGCTCGGCGCCGAGATCTTGGTGCCCGCGCTCGAGCCGAACACGGAGGATGCGACGTTGCCGCTCGCGATTCCGCCCGGCACGCAATCCAACCAGGTCTTCACGATGAAGGGGTGCGGGATTCCTCGCCTCGACGGTCGCGGTCGCGGGGCGCTCGTCGTCGTCGTGCAGGTCGAGGTGCCCACGGTGCTCACCACACGTGTCCGCCAGCTCCTCGAAGAGTTGAGCGTCGAGCTCGCTCCCAAGTCGCGCGCCAAGAAAAAGGAAGGCGGGACCCAGCCGGAAAGCACGCCTTGAAGGCGGGGAGTACGCTTTGACGGCGCGGAGCCAGCTTTGACGGCGGGGACGTCCGGCGGGCCTCGCGCTGCCGGCGCGCCGGTGTTGATCGACGTCGAAGGGCTGAAAGCCCGCCTCGCGCAGGTGGATACGCTGCGCGCGAGCGGGAGGGTCCTGGGCGTTACCGGCTTGTGTTTGCGGTTCGCGATGCCGGGCATTCGCGTGGGCGACGTGGTCCGGGTCCGCCGCCGCGGCGAACCGCTCGCGTGCGAAGTCGTCGGTTTCGAAGGCGCGCAGGCGATCGCGATGCCTCTCGGGGGGCTCGCCGGCGTCGGGCCGGACGACGAAGTGGAGTCCACGGGCGAGCCGTTCTCGGTCGTCGTGGGAGACGGCCTTTTGGGGCGCGTGGTCGACGGGCTCGGTCGCCCGCTCGATGGGGCGGGGCCGATGGGGGGCGTCCCGACGCTCGTCGACGCCGATCCGCCGAAGGCGTTGCAGCGCCGCCCCATCGAACGTCCGCTTGCGACCGGCGTGCGCGTGATCGACGCCTTGCTCACGCTTGGCGAAGGGCAGCGCATGGGCCTCTTCGCCGGTTCGGGCGTCGGCAAGAGCACCCTCCTCGGCGCCATCGCGCGGGGCACCGAGGCGGACGCCGTGGTCGTGGCGCTGGTGGGCGAGCGCGGGCGCGAGGTCGGCGAGTTCCTCGAGCGATCGCTCGGGGCCGAGGGACGCAAGAAGAGCGTCGTCGTGGTCGCGACGAGCGACGCTGCGCCGCTCGAGCGCCTGCGCGCGGCGCAAGTCGCGACGACGTACGCGGAGTCGTTTCGCGACCGCGGCGCGCGGGTCCTTCTGCTGGTCGATTCGGTCACGCGCTTCGCGCGCGCCCAGAGAGAAGTGGGGCTCGCTGCAGGGGAGCCGCCGGCTCGCCGCGGGTATCCGCCGAGCGTGTTCGCGATGCTTCCGCGGCTGCTCGAGCGCTCCGGCCAGGGACCGCGCGGGACCGCCGGCACCATCAGCGCGATCTACACGGTGCTCGTCGAGGGCGGCGACATGGACGAGCCCATCGCCGACGAAGTGCGAGGCATCCTCGACGGCCACCTCGTGCTCGATCGGCAAATCGCGGCGCGCGGCCAGTACCCCGCCGTCGACGTGGGCGTATCGCTGTCGCGCGTCATGGACTCGATCGTGACCGAACCGCATCGCCGCGCCGCCCGCCGGCTTCGCGAGCTCACCGCCCGCTTCGAAGCCAAGCGCGATCTCATCACGCTCGGTGCGTATGCGAAGGGCAGCGATCGCGAGCTCGACGAAGCCATCGCACGGATGCCCAAGATCGACGCGTTCCTACGCCAGGACGCCGGCGAGCGCGCCGATTTCGACGACGCGGTCGCGGCGCTGCAGAACGCGATTCGGTGAACGGTAACGGCGCTGCAGAACGCGATTCGCTGACGTGCTAACTCCACGCCGATCCGATGACCGTCCTTCAGGTGGCCGATCTCTCGTTCGGGTACGCCGGCGATACGTTGTTCGAGAGCGTCACGTTCACGCTTGCGACCGGCGATCGGGCGGGGCTCGTCGCGCCGAACGGTTCGGGCAAGACGACGCTCCTTCGCATCGTCGCGGGTGAGCTCGAGCCCGACAAGGGCAGCGTGGTGCTGCGCGGCGGGGCGACCGTTGGCTATTCGCGGCAGTCGCACGAGGTCGCGCCCACAGGCGACGTCCTCGGCGCATTCATGTCCGGCTTCCGCGAGGTCATGCAGGCGCGGGACGAGCTCCGGAGGGCGCAAGAAGGAGCCGCGTCGGGAACGGAAGACGCGCTGAATCAACTCGCGCGCGCGACCGACCGGTATCACCTCGCGCGGGGCGACGAGCTCGAGCACAAAGTCGCAGCGCTCGCGCATCACCTGGGATTCTCGGATGCCGATCTCGCGAGGCCGGTGTCCTCGCTGTCCGGCGGAGAGCGAGGCCGGTTGAATCTCGGTGTCATCCTCGCGCAGCAGCCGGACGTGCTGCTACTCGACGAGCCGACGAACCATCTCGACCTCGATACGATCGCGTGGCTCGAAGCGTGGCTCGCCGACTACCGCGGCGCGGTGCTCATCGTCAGCCACGACCGCGCCTTTCTCGACAACACGTGCCGCACGACGATGGAGCTCGGACAGCGGAGCTTCCGCGTCTACCCGGCACGCTATTCCGAATACGCAGTATTGCGGGAGGACGACCTCGCGCGAACGCGTCGTCGCCGAGCGGCAGCGCGACATGATCGCGAAGACGGAAGACTTCATCCGCAAGAACATCGCCGGGCAGAAGACCAAGCAGGCGCAGAGCCGCCGCAAGATGCTCGACAAGATCGAACGCATCGATCGGCCCGAGGACGTGTGGGCGACGGCCGAGCGCATCGCGTTTCGCTTCGTCCCTGCCGCGCGCACGGGCGACATCGTTCTCGACGCGAAAGGCCTCGGAGCCGCGCGCGGCGGGCGCTCGCTGTTCGCGGAATTCGAGTTGCTCGTCCGGCGCGGCGAGCGCATCGGCGTCGTCGGTCCGAACGGAGCCGGCAAGAGCACGCTCCTCAAGCTCCTGTCGGGGCGCGGCGGTCCCGAGGATCGCGGCGTCATCAAGCGCGGGACGAACCTGCAAGAAGGGTACTTCGACCAGCACCTCGGCCAGGTCGACCCCGCGTTGACGGCCGTGGACAACGTGCGGCGCGTCCGCGGCGACTTCACGGTGGAAGCCGCCCGCCAGTACCTCGCACGCTTCCGCTTCTGGGGCGACGATCCGCTGCGCACCGTCAGCGGCTTCTCGGGCGGCGAGCGCTCGCGCCTAGCGCTCGCTAAGCTATTGCTCGAGCCCAAGAACTTGCTCTTTCTCGACGAGCCCACGAACCACCTCGATATTCCGGCGGCGGAAATCCTCGAAGAGGCGCTCGTCGCATTCGAGGGCACCGTGCTGTTCGTGTCGCATGACCGGCGCTTTCTCGAGAACGTGGCCACGCGCGTCGTGAGCGTCCGCGCAGGGCAGGCCTCGATCTACCCGGGGACGTTTCGCGACTTCGAAGCGAACGCCGCGGCGGTGCGGGCGGCGCAAAAGCTCTCCGCGGAATCCGCCGCGTCCGCGGCGAGGCGCAAGGGCGACAAGACGGACAAGGGCGCCAAGGACGGTGGGCAAGACAAAGCCCGCGCCGAGGCGGCCGCGAAGCAGCGGCACGAGGCGCAGCGGCAGGAGGCGCGCGCGGTCGAGAGGCGCAAGCGCCGGATCGCGGAGCTCGAAGCGTCGATCGCGAGCAGCGAGCGCGAGCTCGATACGCTGCGCGCAGCGCTGAAGGCCGCCCCGGGCGATGACTGGGAGAAGCTCGGGGCGATGGCGCGCAACGAACAGGCGCTGGCCAAGAAAGTCGATGCCATGCTCCTCGAGTGGGCACGTTTGTCGGAGGAAGCGTCATGATCCGCCTTCGTGTTCTGGCCTGCGTCTGCTGGCTCGCCGCGGCCCTCTTCGGGGTGGCGTGCAAAGGGATGTCGGCAGGCGCCTCGGCGAGCGTTCACGACGCCGGCCTCTCGGCCGCGCTGACGGTGCGCGCCGAGACGGAGGGGCTTCTTCTGACGTGGATCGACGACAAGGGTGACTTCCACGTCGAGACGCGTGTTGCCGACGTACCGCTCATGGGGCGCGACACCGTGCGGGTGGTCGACCCGTCGAAGGACGCGCCCGAGGACAACGGGCAGATCACCGTCGTCGATCTCCGGCAGGCCCAGGCGGACGGCACGTATCCGCTGCGGTTCATGGCGCGGACCGAATTCGACGCACTTGCCGTTGCACGCCGCGAACAAAAGGGACCCACGCTCGCGAACGCGACGCCGCCTCCCTCCGAATCACCGCCGCCCACCCCGAGCGCTTCCGCCGCCGCTGCAGCGAAGCCCGGCAAACGCGCGCAGGTCATCATCTACGGCGCCGAGTGGTGCGGCGCGTGCCACGAGGCCGCGCGCTATTTGAGGCACAAGGGCATCGCGTATGTCGAGAAAGACATCGAGAAGGACCCGGGCGCGGCCAAAGAAATGCAGGAAAAGCTCGCGCGAAACGGGCTAGGCGGCGGATCGATCCCGGTCATCGACGTGCACGGCAAAGTCATGGTCGGGTTCGACGCCGGCGCGATCGACAATGCGCTTGGCGCCGCGCTGTAGCGGGCGCTCCGCCCGCGCTAAACCCAACGGAGAGCGAGAGTCGTAGCTCGAGGCGGGTCCTTCTCGGTGATTCCGTCGGGATAGACGAGCGAAGTGCGGTCGCCGAATCCGAGGCGGATCAAGCGGAGAAACTCTTGACCTCGAGAGACGGCGACATGCGTGCGCCATGGGCTGTGCCAGAACAGGGGCTCGAGGGCGGAATGAAGCGCCAACTGCGCAAAGCCCCAGCCGATGAATTGCCGTATCGCGCGCAAGATGTGCGCACGGCCTCGGACGGTCAGCGTCACCGTTCGCTTGCGCGTGTCGTTGGTCACGACGTCGCGCTCGACATAGCCCATTTCCTCGAGCCTCTTGAGCATGCGGCTGACGACGGAGGGGCAGACGCCGAGGGTGCGCCAGAGCGCGCCTTGTTGCGTCGGGTATCGGCCTCGCTTGTGGATCACGTAGAGCATGTCCATGCGAGCGGCGGTGAGGCCCATTTTCCGGAGAGTCCGTCGCGTGAGCCCCAGCGTGGCGTAGTAGGCGCGCTTCAAACCGAAGAGGACAGGGTGCATGCCAGGCGCAGTGGCACATCTCGGACCACCGCCGCCGGCGCCGCGCGGAAATTCGCTGGCTTCCTGCCCGGTGAATCCCGGACCCCCGCGAAAAATGGCCTGCCTATAGGCACTTCATTGCCTTGGCAATGAAGCGCCCATAGCCGCCCCCCGCGGCCGCGGGCCGGTCCCGAGGCGCACGCTGCGTGTCTCGGGACGGCGCGGAGTGTCCTCGGGACGTGCGTCGCGGCGCTCGGGAGCGCAATCCGTGATCAACCGCCGTTGGCGGCGAGCCAGTCGCGGAGCCACGCGGCCCGCTTCAAGTGCCAATCGCGCGCGGAGGTCTCGCCCTGGATGTTGCGATCGAGGCGCTCGGCGATCTCGTGCTTGCCGCGCGCGTTCTCCTCGTCGTGCTGGGCGAATTGTTCGAGCTCGGTCGCGAACGTATTCGCGTCGTCGCGCGCCTTGCCGCCGAGGTCCCCCGCCCAGCCGCGAAAATCTGCCGCCGACGCGCGCATCTCGCGCGCGTGACGCTCGAGCGCGCCCCAATCGACCTCCACGTCGTGGCGCGCTTGGCGGTCGCGCGCGATGATCGGCTCGAGCTCGTGCGCGCGCCCCTCGTTGATGGCGATCTGTTCGCGGATCTTCGCGACGTGTTCGCGGAAGCCTTGCGGAGAGGCCTGGTTCTTCGGCGTCACGACGGTGTCATCGGCGCTTGCGACGGACGGGGCGAGAGCGGCGAAGCAGGTCGCGGCGGCAATTGCGATCGCAGACAGTTTCATGGGTCGAGGCCTTTCGAGAGAGTAGCGAGGTGAAGCCCGCGCGATCGCGATCGGCGGGCGACGCGAATCGGCGGGTACGACGAGACGACTTCCTTCGTCTCGTGTTCTGACGAAGCGGCAGGCCGCGTATTCAGCCCGCCCCTTCGAAAGCGCGGGCATTATCGCCATTCCCGTCGCCCCGACGCAATAGCTCTGCAAACGCGAACGCGAATGTAAGCGCTTGTCTCCTGAGACCGCTCACTCGTGGCGGAGCGCCTCCATCGGGTCGAGGCGCGCCGCACGGCGCGCCGGAAAAAAACCGAACGCAACGCCGGTCGCCCCGCTCACGGCGATGCTGATCCCGATCGCCGCGGGGCGGAGAGCGATGGGCCACCCCAGGAGCGCCTGCAAACCGAGCACGGCGACTCCGGCCGAGAGGACGCCCGTGACCCCGCCGACGATTGCGAGCATCACCGCTTCGACGAGAAACTGCGTGCGAATGTCGCCCTGGCGCGCGCCGATCGCCATGCGGATCCCGATCTCGCGCGTTCGCTCGGTGACGCTGACCATCATGATGTTCATGATCCCGATCCCGCCGACGACGAGGCTCACGGCGGCGACGAAGAGGAGCAGCAGGGAGAGCGCGCCAGAGATGCGGTCCTTCATCGCCGCGAATTCTTTCTGGGTGCGGATGACGAAGTCCGGCTCGGCGCCCGGCGCGATGTGGTGCCGCTGCCGGAGGACCTCGTCGATCTGCCGCACCGCATGATCGGTCGTCTCCGACGAAGTGGCCGACGCCATGAGCGCGCCCG
>Ga0210391_10005786_pt1 | contig 10171 bp, 7 predicted proteins | sample IncBWC12OmetaG_FD_160573 | JGI IMG/M metagenome (GOLD analysis project Ga0210391, IMG submission 160573) | Forest soil microbial communities from Barre Woods Harvard Forest LTER site, Petersham, Massachusetts, United States - Inc-BW-C-12-O ...
TAAACGGCCTTCTGGGACGAATCAGGGGGTACTGAGCCAAGGGTGATTGCTTCCTTGTGCTGCTAGATAGGTTCGAGCCAGAATGTGTCTGCTTGAATCATCGTGTCATTGGTTGTCAATCCGCCTTGCCTCGTAACGAGTTGTGCCCATGACGTACAAACCACCAAGTTCCACCACATTCTCATGGTCCTTTGGCGGATTCCCTCCCAGCCGCGGTCGAATTCCGCCGCGGCTTTGTCGGCAAGAGCCGAGGACTGTACCATGTCACCGCTGCGTGCGAGGGCCAGCGCCGCTAACAGCTCGATGTCGGGCGTGGAGCTCAAAGACATTGCATCGGCGGCAGCCTTGCGAGCGAGGACGACTATCTGCGCGATGGTCTGGCTCAAAGTGCGGAAGAGCTAGTCCAGCGACCGTTTGCATTTGCCGTCATCGACGAGGCCGACTCCATCTTGATCGACGAGGCTCGCATCCCTCTTGTCATAGCGGGCGGACTACCCGAGACGTCCGTGGTCGCATACCGCGTTGATTCAGTCGTGGCCGATCTCCGCCCTCACGCGCACTACTCCCTCGAGGAGTTCGCACGCAATGTGCAGTTGACCGATGCCGGCATCCAAGCGTTGAAGGAGCCCTCGGTTGTGGAAGCCTGTTTGATGAGCAGAATATTCGGATTCTGACCGCGGTGCAGGACGCGTTGCATGCGCATGCGCTGCTAAGACGCGATGTGGACTACGTGGTCAAGAGTGGCTCGATCGAGATGGTCGACGAGTTCAAAGGCCGCATCGCCCAGAACCGCCGATGGCCTGCGGGGCTGCATTCCGCCGTTGAAGCAAAGGAACGCGTTCAGCTGAAACAACAGGGGCGCGTCCTCGGATCGATTACAGTACAGGGTCTGGTTCGGATGTATGAACAAATCTGCGGCATGACTGGCACGGCTGCGACTCAAGCCGAAGAGTTCTGGGAGGTATACAACCTGCCGGTAACGGTGATTCCGACGAATCGACCGGTAATTCGTCAGGATCTCCCCGACGTCGTGTATGCCGAGAAAAAGACACGGAGTCGGGCGCTCGTGGAGGAGATTCAAAAAATCCACGGGATCGGTCGTCCGATTCTGGTGGGCACGGCGAGCGTGGAGGAGTCGGAAGAATTGCGCGGTCGCTTGCAACTGATAGGCATCCAGCATTCGGTCCTGAATGCGAGGAACGACGAAGCGGAAGCGGAGATTATCGCCCAGGCCGGCACTCTCGGAGCAGTGACGATTTCCACTAACATGGCGGGTCGGGGCACCGACATTCTGCTGGGAGGGAATCCGCCAAAGGACCATGAGAATGTGGTGGAACTTGGTGGTTTGTACGTCATGGGCACAACTCGTTACGAGGCAAGGCGGATTGACAACCAATTCCGCGGCCGTGCGGGACGGCAGGGAGATCCAGGCACATCCCGCTTCTTCATTAGTCTTGATGACGACCTGCTAGTGCGTTTTGGTATTGCAGAAAACCCGGATATAGAAAGCGTGCAGCGCACTGCGGAGGGCCAGAATCTTGAGATTCGGAAGAACCTCTGGAAATATGACAGCGCCACTGAGCATCACCGCCGTGAAATGCACGGCTTACGCCGCGAGATTCTGCTGTCGCCTGGCTGGAGCCTCCGTTCGATGCTGCCTGAGGAACAATATTTAGAGCTGACCAAAGCGGTCAATGAAAATGCTCTCGAAAAAGCCGGGCGGCAGCTAGCCATTGCGGTCATTGACGATCTCTGGGCTGACTACCTTGCGAATGTGACTGAACTGAAAGGTGGCATCCATTGGGTCTCGTGGGGCGGTCGTGATCCACAGTATGAGTTTTTGACAGGTGAACAGGAAATCTACGCGGATTTCCATCGGTGCCTGAAAGAAGATATTGTGGGCGCGTTCGCGACTGCCGAGTTCCGTGACGGTGAGATCCATTTTCAGGAAGGAAGGCGTTTTGAGCGCGGTGCAACTTGGACGTACCTCTCCACCGACCAGCCTTTCGGAACGATTGGCGAGCGGATCATAAAAGGGTTAAGGCGAAAACTCTCGAAAACATAGCGGTGTTCATTTGTCGGACGTTTTACAGATGCAGCGAAAACCTCGTCTCCAGCGAAATTCTTAGAATCTCTTAGAATAACAGCGGGTCCAGGTGATTCTGGGAAAACATTCAGGCCTTTGTTGCCACCGTTTCAACACTCCGGTCGAGGGCTGCTCGAGATTCCGCTGTCGTGCGTGCTGCAGCCTGCGAACAGCGAATGCATTCTCGTCGTCTCTCCATAAGAGTCCAAAAATTCTTGGGTGGACGAGGCGCCTACACATATGGCCCTGAAGGACAACCAATCTTTACCTCCGGCGCAGACCATTCGTTCATCGGACCCTATGCCTGTCGGGTTTCGTTTTCTGCGCGGCACGAGTGGCACTTTCCCGAATCGACAAGAAGCGGCAGGACCGGACGCTACCGTTTCTTGAGTATCAGTCAACCGCACTGGGATATTTGGACGGAAAGCGACCTGCTTTTCCATGTGGGCCTACTCGATGGGTATCAACTCTTCGCATGGTTGGCCATTCCGAGTATTGGGGCGGGTCCGATTTCGCGACCGAGTTTAAAGTTTCCAATATAGCCGTCTTGTAGGCTGTATTGGTCGCCGACGAAGGAGAATCGCAGCCAGTCAGTGGAGTCTGCGTGTAGTATGTACCCGAACCTATTGAATGCAAGGCGGCCGCTGGTTCAAAAGCGCTTGGTTTTGGCTTGGTTTTCGCTCTCTCCAATTGTTGGACGACGGCGTGGGTTGGCTCCAATTATCATTGGCCACTAAGGCCATAGTCGGAGTTTCTCGTGAGTGGTGTTTGCGTGCGCTGTATCGCGCAACGAATTTTCTAATCATTCTCGGCCTGTTTGCGCGCGAGTTGTCGAGCCTTGGCTTTCTGGATGAAATCATCCAGCTGCTCACGAGCGGTTTTGCCTTCGGGAGTAATTGTCCCGTGGAGTTCCTCCTCCCGTTGGAAGAGATAAGACCAGATAAAACGATTATTTTTGCCATTGATTGCGTCATTGACCAAACGTTTGGCTATCGCTTGTTGTTTTGTGATCTTCTTTTGCCTCCCATGCTCATTGATCGTCAATTTTTGCTTGAGTTCCCGATTGATCTCGGCTTGCATGCTTCGCCGCAGCTTCGGCCGGCCCTTCAGGTTTCCCGATTGTCCCTTCTTGAATCGGGTTCCGATTGGGGGCTTTCCATATCCCACGTCGTATCCCTGAGAGTTCGGCTCGGGAGTACCCTCAGGAAGATGGCTCGCTGGGTCCAACGGCTCACTCATGGATTTCCCCTTTGGCGTCTAAGGCCTGTCGCTCGAGTTCAGTAAAAGTGAGTCCGCTGTTCGCATGCCTCGCTGACTTTCCAGTTGCCTTTTGCCATCTGCGGATAGTGGTATCTATATAGATAGGATCGAGCTCAACGCCATAGCAAATTCTCCCAACGCGTTCTGCTGCAAGGACAGTGGTGCCGCTTCCCAGAAAGGGGTCCAGAACAACGTCACCGTGGGCGGTGCAGTCGAGGATTGCATCGGCAACTAAGGCGACCGGTTTTGCTGTAGGGTGAAGTTCGACCAATTTTTCATTTCGTCTTGCGAAAGAATTAGCGCCTGGGTAGGACCAGACATTGGTTCGACATCGACCGTACTTTCCCAATTGGACATTGTTGCGATGAGGCGCGCCAGCCTTCTTGAAAACGAAGATCAGCTCATGCTGGGATCGGTACAGACTTCCCATTCCACCGGCACCCTTGTTCCAAACGCAAAGGGCTTTGAGCTCTCCATAAACCGTCTCCCCAGCCGAATTCAGTTCAGCCAAATGCCTCCAATCCATACAGATATAGTGAAGAGATCCTTCGACGCAGTTGTCCGAGGCGATTTGGAAGGCTCCGGTCAAGAAGTGGGTGAACTCTTCAGCGGACATTTCGCCGGAGGCCATCGGAAATTCGCGATGTTTGATTTTCCCCAACCCGCTGACCAAGCCGTCAATCTTCAAGTTATAGGGTGGATCAGAAAATAGCGCGTGCGCCTTTTTCCCAGCCATCAGGGTTTGGAACGTACCTGCCTCGAGCGAGTTGCCGCAGAAGACGCGATGGCGATCCAATAACCACAGGTCACCGAGGGCACTGACACGAGGTTCGTCGCTATCTCCTTCGTAATTATCTGCTGGATCCCTCTGATCCTCAGAGGCGTTGAGGCCCTCGATTAAGAAGTCGACTTCCGCCACTTCGAATCCGATTCTGTCTAGATCGAAGTCGAGATCGACGTCCAGCAAGGTTTTGATTTGCTGCGCCAGAAGCTTGTCATTCCACTCCGCGTTCTCCGTCAGCTTGTTGTCGGCGATACCAAACGCCTTGATTTGAGCTTCCGATAAATGATCGATACAGATGGTCGGAAGTTTGGCTAGGCCAAGCGATTGCGCCGCTAGCATCCGGCCATGGCCAGCGATGACCTGCGAATCGCGGTCGATCAGGACAGGGACGATTGGCCCGAAGGCTTTAATGCTTTTGGCAATCTGGCGAATCTGTCGTGGTTTGTGAATGCGAGGATTGTTCGGGTTCGCCCTAAGTTCGTCGATCCGACGGTAGACGATCGCCAGCGGGTCATTTTCAGAAGCGACTGCATTCGTTGCCCGTTCTTCTAATTGCTTCATGCCCTCGACCTCCTTGGTGGAATGCGATCGAGCACAGGCTAATGCAAGGAGGTCGAGGCCGGAAGGAATCGAAATTTCAATTTTTTCTACATTTCGATTCCGGGCAAATACGGCCAGTTCGCAACGACCTCGCAGCGTTGTTGCACATACGGAATGATCTGGTGAGACAAGAATTTTGCATTTGCTTCGTTTCCCCTGTATTTACGGATCGCTTTTCTGATCAGCTCTGGATCGACCTCGGTTCGATCTGGGCCCCAGCCTAACGTATGTCTTCCGGCCGTGATCAAGTCGGCAATCTCCTCCGCTCGGAGCTTTCGCGCTTGTCCGAGCTCCCACTTCGTCCAGGCAACGGTGAACTCTTCTAACATAATGAGCCACGTATGGTTCGCGGACACTCCAAAACGCTTTTCGTTATAGATCTCCTTATGGCTTGCGAGCATAGCCGCTAGCTTCGAGGTCTCGGCCTCGAGAAGGTCTCCAAAAAACGTTGTACCCTCGGGCCAAAGAAGCGATCCCGGACGGCCCAATGTTCCAAACCCTGGAATTTCGATCGACGCAAGCGCGGTATAGTTGGCTTTAGATTTATTAAGATCACGGATCGTTGCCGTCAAGGCTTTCTCTTTCTCTATTCCTCTTTGCTTCCGTGCCAAGAAAATGTCGTCCTCCTCCGATCTCTGTGAATAGCGGATAATATACGACGACATTTCCACCCATGCTCTACGGTCGATGGTATGAAGAAAGTCTAAGAGACTGTGGCAGGCGTTCTCTTTGAGATAAGCGAAAAATTTGACTTCGTCACATTTCGTGCGCTGGTGCGCCGGTTTTTGTTCCGGTTGTTCCTTCATATCATTCCCTTCTAAGAGAGAATTTTGTGGAGCAAGAAGCGACCTACCCCTGTTCTTCAGGCGATTGTGAGAAAGAGTCTCGAAGACTGCCGCTGACGTGCTCTTTGAGGTAAGCAGAAAGTTTTCTTCGTCAAATTTTGTGCACTGAAGCGCCGATGCTTGCTCGGACAGTTTGTTCATAATTCTTCCTTTGGAATTTAGTGCATCGAACAAAAAGCGAATTAGCTTGCGTCTTCTGGATTTCTACGTGCGTAATTTTCTAGTCAGGCGACTTGCAGCGTAGCGACATTGATTGGACCAGATTCTTGTGCCACCGCGGGCAATTTTTTTCTCCCATTACCAAGTTAGTTACGTTAGCGACGCCGAAGTTTTGCCGGATGTGCATTGAGCCGGTTCACGCGCATCCACAATCCGCGACTGGTGACCAACGGTCGCGTCTCCTGAAGCGCCATTCCACTTTAACTCCAAAATCGACTTGAACTTCCGCTTCATTGGAGCGGGAATGTGTGTGGCCCCGAGGAGGGTCGCTAATGTCAAGGTTGAAGGACGATGATTGTCTCGAGCAGCTACAGATTTTGCCAACTCACGAGGTAGTGGAACGCTGGCGGCGGCTTTTTCGGAAAGAGCCGCCGACCAGAATCCGCAAAGACTTGATGATTCGCGTGGTCGCACACCGGATGCAGGAACAGGAGTTCGGGGGTCTGAGCGCCGCCAGTGTCCGTCGGCTGCAAAAGATGGCGAGCGCCGTCGAATCCAATCCAACGGCAAGCATTTCGAACCGGCCACCCATGAAGTCCGGAACGCGACTGGTGCGCCAATGGAAAGACCGGGTTCATGTAGTCAATGTGGAAGGGAATCAGTTCGAATATCGAGGCGACTACTATGAAAGCCTGTCCGAAATTGCCCGGCGGATAACCGGCACCCGGTGGTCCGGACCACTCTTCTTCGGGCTTAAAGCAAAGCAGTCCAGTAATTTGAGGGAGGCCAATTGAACGTCGATTTGAGAGCCGTAGTCCGCTGCGCGATCTACACCCGTAAGTCTTCGGAAGAGGGTCTCGAACAATCCTTTAATTCGCTCGACGCTCAGCGAGAAGCATGTGAGGCATTCATCGCCAGCCAGAGACAGGAAGGCTGGCAGGTGGTTCCGACTCACTACGATGATGGCGGATATTCCGGGGGCAGCATGGAGCGCCCTGCTCTGAAACGCTTACTGAAGGATATCGAAGACAGGAAAATCAACACGATTGTCGTATACAAAGTCGATCGCCTCACTAGAAGCCTGGCCGACTTTGCCAAGATCGTGGAAGCTCTGGACGCGCGAGGAGTGTCGTTCGTGTCGGTAACACAGCAGTTCAACACCACTAGCTCGATGGGACGTTTGACTTTAAATGTCTTGCTTTCCTTCGCTCAATTCGAACGGGAAGTGACTGGCGAGAGAATCCGGGACAAGATTGCTGCGTCGAAGAAGAAGGGAATGTGGATGGGAGGAATTGCTTCGCTTGGCTATTCCGTCCGGGATAGAAAGCTCGTCTTAGACCCTGTTGAAGCACAGCTTGTGAATCGTCTCTTTAAGCTTTATCTCAGTCTGGGATGTGTGCGGAAGCTGAAGGCACAACTCGATGAAGAAGGGATCTTGACGAGACGTCGAACCAGTGCTCGAGGCAACAGGTCAGGAGGGGTGAGTTACTCACGGGGTGCGTTATACAAAATCCTGCAGAACAGAATTTACCTAGGCGAAATCCACCATCATGAAAAATATTACGAAGGTCAGCACGAGGCGATCATTAGCCGCGAGCTGTGGGATCAGGTGCAAGCCCTTTTGTCGAGCAACAAGCGGGGTAGGACAAACGGTGTCCGGGCCGAGTCTCCGAGTTTGCTGGCCGGACGGATGCGCGATGCCGAAGGTCACCGGTTTACTTCGTCGCATGCACTCAAGAGCGGAAGACGATATCGATACTACGTCTGTCAGGGCGTCGGTGACGGGGCGGGGCAGGCCGTTCGACTGCCAGCGCATGATGCTGAGAAACAGGTAATGGTGAGGCTGGGAGTTTTCTTGCGATCTGAGAAGATGGTCATGGACGAGCTGGGCTCGCCTCAAGACTCGCCTGCACTTACCGAACGTTTGATAAGGATCGCGGCTCTCCACTCCGAGGTGCTCTTGAATTCCGGGCCGCAGGGGAAGAATTCCATAACCGCAGCGGTCGAGCAGGTGGTCGTTAGCTCCGACAGCCTGGAAGTTGAAGTGAACAGAAGCAAACTACGGGCGGCTTTAATTGGGAATCTCAAACCTGACGGCGAGGAAATCCAGTGGGCTTCTAGTCCTATACTACGGCTCAAGATCCAAGCTCAGCTCCGAAGGCATGGTGGCGAAATGCGGCTCGTTGTACCTGCGGATGCACCGGGACAGATACCGCCCCCTCCGGTATCGTCCTTATTGAAGGCTATCGCGCGGGGACGACAATGGCACGACTGGATTATGAGCGGAGAAATTTCGAGCCAAAGAGAGATTGCACGGAGGATGGGGTTGAACGAGCGATACGTCGGTCGAATTATGGAGTGCGCCTTTTTGGCCCCTGACATCGTGGAAGCGATTCTCGACGGGAGCCAACCCGCGAGCCTAACCTTTCAAAAGCTAACGCAGCCACTGCCTTCGAGCTGGGCGGACCAACGACGTCAGCTGGGTTTCGCACCGCTATAAGTTCAAGCCTGCACTTGCGAATAGAATTCCTGATACGCTCCAAACGTTTCCCTGATCGGCGCAAAAAATTCCCTGTTCCGTTTTGCGCCTCGCACCGGATAGTCCCGTCTAATGAGCGAGTAGGAGTCAGCTGCCGCGAAGTTGCCCATCAGAATTAGCGAAAATTCCCTGTATTTTTCCCTGTTAGCAGGGAATTTGGGGAGAAAAGTTTGGGCAGACTGCCCTCTCCGCCATTGTTTCAACAACTTAACTAGCCGCGTGATCCATTTGCGATCCGTTGATGACTAGCCCTGCTACTTTTCCACTCGCTACGGCATCGCAACCGTTGCCGCTGTGCCATAAACGTTCATCGTGGTTCTGATGTCCGCATGGCGCATTAGTTTTTGCTGCACTCCGATTGGAGTACACGCGGGCACAATTGCTAAGCTGGCGCGGGATTTCACTTCTAACAGACCGTCGCAACGCTGGTGCCGTCTATTCGATTTTCGGGAACAGGAAAATCTATATACAGCGGCAGAGCTACACGTGTTCCGATGCCGGGACGCGCTGCATTTGTCAGGGAGTACGGGAAGGAAATTGCCCGTTGCATGATACAAGACCGCAGAGAGATAAAGCAGCAACGTGAAGGAGCTATGCTTTACTGCCTACTACGCATAGCGAACGCGAGGGAACTACAATCGACTCCTACGCAAGTCGAGCCACAGACTTAGATAACTACCGCCCTCCTCAAAGCAGCCGTGAATTGTACAATACGACTGTGGCTATAACTAAAATTCAAAGGGGAATTCCTTTATACCTTCCCCACACTCATCTCTATCTAGATGACGTTGAGGAAATCTGTCAAATCCTACGTGAAGGACTTACGGAAAGGATGTCGGACGGCACCATCGTGGAACCCAAACTTTCGTTTGTGGTTCGTGGTGACGAGGGAACGGACTCGATAGAGGATCTAGCAGAGGATGGACGAACTGTATGGAAGTTCAAGATAGCGGCTGGATATGACCGTATTGAGCTTCGTTCGTTTGGGGAACCGCTGATTTCCTTAGTTTCAGGTTCCGAATCAGAGCAGTGGGCGATGTACGGGCGCATCAAGAAGGTTTTCGAGCGCAGGCCATATAACTTGAAAAACGCGATTGGGGCACTACCCGAATGGGTCAAGCTGACTGCGCTTATTGGAATTCTGGCAATCGTGGGTTTGTTAGGCCATTTGTTGCATTCGAATGCCTTCATATATGAAGCATTTGTTTTTTACTGCGTTGTGTCTTTGTACCTCTGGTTTTTCCCGAGTCGCGTCTCTTTCGTCCGCTCCCATGAACGCTCCAAGCGGAGAAGAGAGGCAAGGAATAATAGCGTCAGCAAGTTCTTATGGCTCGTGCTCGGAATTCTACTCGGAAGTATCCTACCAAGAGTTGTGGAGCATTTTTTCCCAGCCTTGAAGAAATAATCCGTGATCCGTTTGTGATCCGTTAGCGCGAACTACCATCTACTAATATCAACTTTCATTGCCAGCCGTGCTCTGTAAGTACCTGCGTTAGTGTTTAGCGGTGGATGTTAATCCCTCCCTCTCCGCCATACAGTCTGGAGTGCAGAGAAATCTGCACGGATTACTCTGGAAATTGCAGTAAATGGCCGCAATTTCGCGATTCATACGCTGAAACTGGACCAGAGAAAATGTCATCGTCGAGCCCGGGGGCCGGTATTACTAATATTTTCTCCAGTAGGCGTTTCCGCAGCCCGGTTTCAACAAAACCGCATGCGCGAACGTAATACGATCACTAATCGATGGTGAGGCGAAAGCGGCTTGACTCGCGCGGGGAAAATTTATTGAACCTTCGCATACTCCATCCGAGCTCGTTTGAAAGTCGGCATATTAGCATCGGCATCTTTCCAAAGTGACTCACAGAGAGCACGGCAGCGTTCTGCCGGAACCTATTTAC
>Ga0210391_10005787_pt1 | contig 10170 bp, 9 predicted proteins | sample IncBWC12OmetaG_FD_160573 | JGI IMG/M metagenome (GOLD analysis project Ga0210391, IMG submission 160573) | Forest soil microbial communities from Barre Woods Harvard Forest LTER site, Petersham, Massachusetts, United States - Inc-BW-C-12-O ...
AGCGTGTGAGAATCAAGTACATGACGCAGGCCGGAGTTGCGCCGCCTACGTTCGTGCTCTTCACGGACCGTCCTGTGAAGCTGCACTTTTCCTATCAACGATTCTTGGAGAATCAGATTCGCGAGGCGTTCGGGTTTATGGGGTCGCCTATTTGGATTAAGAACCGGGCGCGGGACTAGAAGGCGTCAACTCGTCCTGAAGAATCCCCAGCAGATCCGTCGGCCGCCAGCGCACGTTCAGGATTACACCCAAAGGCCTGATTCGGGCAGGCGCTGCCTACTTTACTTCGAGCTTGAGGATATTCGAGGAAACCGCAGACCCTCTACCATAGTAGGTTGTAGTGCTATCACCGCGTCCAAAAACCCGTTCTGTCGTGACGTAGACTTGGTACTTTCCTGGCTTGTTCGGCAGATGTAATGTGTGCCATTCAGGATTAGCCCAGCCCTCGGGGTTGGCACGGGTGCGATTGGCAAACAATTTGTAAGGAATGCGAACTGGATCTTGGCTCAGCCAGACGTGGCGCGAGTCACAACATATGATACCGGAAAGTTCCCGGCGCTGGTTCCAGATCGTGCTGCCATCCGTGACGTGGAGGACATCCAAACTGCTCGCATCGTTCAAGGAATCGAGGACCTCAATGTGCCACGCCTCTGAATATTTCGATGTGTAGATCTCTTCAAACTGGACAGCTTCCAATGGGGCAAACTGTTGTCTACCTCCACGAGTCCGAATCTCCAGCTCGACGCCTGCGGGATTCTCGCTGACTGAACGCTGATGTTGGCGCTCGAACTCGGAGTGCGCACAAGCGCCGAGTAACAATGTCGCCACGCTAATTCCGAAGAGAGCCCACGAATGCGCACACCTCATGCGATAGAGAGATCCCACAGCACCGATTAAACACCTATTAGGGCCGAAGAGGCATCTTTCTTCGGTAACATCACGGGACGGGCTGATCGCATTAACGCATGAACCAATTCACGGGACGCTTCCTACCCCGACAAGGGCAAATGCTTCCCGTCCTCAGTAAGCAGTCCCACTCGATCCACGCCGGCAATCCGAGCAATCGCAATCACGTCGGCCACGTCCTGAAAATCAATGTCGTCATCGGCTTTGAGGTAGGCGATCCGCTCCACGCGGATGGCGAAAATATCGCGCAGCCGATCGCCTAAGTGACCCCACTCCACTGCTTCTTCATTCACCATCACCTGCGGGTGTTCATCTTGCGCTTGTTCAAGCTGCGAACGTCCTACCTCCGAATGTTCCGCTCGCGACTTTGAGTGATGGATCTGAATCACGATCGTCGCATTGGGCGGCGGAATGGTGTGATCTTTTGGATTTGCCTGCTGCGGAATCTCTGTCTGTAAACCGGTTGGCTTCTGCTCGATCACCACCACCATGAAAACAATGATCAGCACCAATAGAACGTCGATCATGGGAGTGACGTTCATTTTTGGGCCTGTAGAAAACGGACCACCGCCTGCCGTGGAGAATGCCATTTGCATTTCCTCTTTTCTCAGGCACGCGCGTGTCCTGAAACATTGGACACCCGCGTGACGAAGAGAGTTCCACGGCCGGGCTGCAAATGCAGGGATCCTTCGCTACGCTCAGGACGACAATGAAGATTCGTGCACGACTTATCCGATGGGCTCGGGCGACGGCGGTAGTGGGGGCGCTTCGAATGGCGGTGGTGATTCGGGAACTGGAGGCAATTCCGGCGCTGGCGGTGGGGCTGGATGCAGCAACACATCTAGAGTCGGATATCGAGAAGCTAGAAAATACATTGCATATGCTGGGAAGAAAACGGTGGCCGGCACACACACCAAGGCGACAAGGTAAATCAGCAGGAATATAAGAACGCTCCCGCAGATAATCGCCAGACTGATCGTCGTCACGCTCCATCCCATCCCGGCAGCGCGTCCGGCCAATACGGCGACGACCCCGGGCACAACAACCAGTAGCAGTGGGATGACCGCGATGATGCTGAATAGAATTCCCGCCGCGATCGACAGTACCAGCTTCATCAGCAGATAGACGGCGAACCGTCCCTTCTCGCGTCCGATCATTGCCAGCAAATGGTGCCAGCCATCGGCAAAGTCGAGGTCTTCGAGCGCCATAATCGGCACCAGAAAATCTTTCGCCAGCACCTGCACCGCAATGATCGTCAGGAAAAACAACAGGAATAGACCGACCAGCAGAATGACTCCGACAATCATCCGGCCGATGTGTGTTTTCAGGTCGGTCGCCCAGCCGGCGGCCAAAGCCAAGGCTAGGGGAATGCCGATCAGGACCAGCATGAACAGCCAAGTCGCAATCTGGAACACAATCTGCCACAGAAAGAATCGGCCACCGGCGCGACGCCATTTTTGCCATCCTTCACTAATCGAACAGTGCCGGCGCAGAACGGAATCGAACAGGATGAAGCGGAACACACTGTTGATGTACAGGAACACAAACGCCAGCAGGATGAGGGCGAAGATTCCCATTACGATCAATCCAATGAACTGCGCGATGTCGTTTGAGGCGTGGGCGGGATTTAATCCCGGCCAATTAAAGGGAACACTCGAAGACGGCAGCAACTCGTTCTGACTCTTGTGGGGAGTATGGGGCCAGCCTCCGCTGAGGTTCGGGAAACCACATCCGCCGACGTGCAGTTCTGCCGCCAGAATTCCAACCAGCGCCAGGCGAGACCATTGCCCAAAGCGGAAAGGTTTAAAGAGTTGTTCGCGGGTGTGTTGCAGGGCGGGCTGTACGCAATCTACGGCAGAGACGGGCAATGGACTACCTCGCACCACGCATTCCAATGCCGTCAAGGTATCGCGGGTGGAGTTGCGGCGTCAATAAAGAAGAGACGATGCGCGTTAAATCCGCCACCTAATCATTCGTAGCGCAGTGCCTCCACAGGATCGAGATTCGCAGCCCGTGACGCCGGAATCAGCGCGCTCAGCACCCCTACGAATAGCAACACCAGCGTTGAAATCATTACCGTGAAGAATGAAATTCTGAGGTGGATGTCGGCCTTTCCTGAAGTATCTTCGAACAGCGGACCCATCAACGGAAGCGTTCCCACGGCTACCGCAACTACATAGGACACCACGATCCCAATGGCGCCGCCGAGCAGCATGATGAGCAGCGTTTCGGCGAGAAATTGCGTCTTGATGTGCCACTTGCGAGCGCCCAGGGCGCGGCGCAATCCGATTTCTTTAATTCGCTCATCGACCGAAACCAGCATGATATTCATTACGCCCACGCCGCCGATTCCGAGGGTGAGGATCCCGATAAATATGAGCAGCACTTGCAGGCCGATGGTGATGCCGTTGATGACAGGGCGGAACTCTTCGCGGCCGAACATCTGAAGCGCTTTTTTGTCATTGGGCGAAAATTGCTGGCGCGTGGCTAGCGCGGCGAGGACCTGCGCCTCGGCTCGTGCCTCGAACTGCGGTGCGATCGGCTCAAACACAATCACACTACCGTATTTCGTGTCCCAAAGATCGCTTGCCGCGGAGTAAGGAATCCACGTGGATTCGTCGTCGCTGGAAAAATAATTGCTCAATTGGATCTTGCGATCCATGGTGCCGATCACCGTGAAACGGATGCCACCGATGACTACGGTTTCGCCCACGGCGGGGCGTCCACCGAATAATTGTTCACGCACGCGCGCACCCAGAAACACTACGTGACGCCGTTCGAGTTGATCGAGGGAGTTGATCCAGCGTCCTTCTGAGGGCTGCTCGTTGCGCATCTCGCCGTACTCCGGGCAAACGCCGCGGACGGGCGCAGTGCCCACCATGCGATCTCCATAGGCAATGCCGGGACGGTGCACGGTCTCAAGACACGCGTGGCGCACATAGTTGGCAGTCTCTTTGATCATGTCGATGTCGGCTTGTTCGAGGACAACTTTTTTGCCCGCGCGTTGGCCGCCGGGTTGTTCGCTGGTCTGCTGCGGCCAGCCGATGACGGCTCCCTTGCCGAAGGCGTCAAAGCCACCAACCAAGACTTCGCGGAAGCTGCCACCGTAGGCGATTAGCAACGTAACCGTCGCGATTCCCCACACGATGCCAAGCATGGTGAGCGCGCTCCGCGTGCGATTGCGCCGCAATGCCAGCCAGGCTTCGTTCAGGATCTGGTAAATCATGCTAGCCGCCAGCCTCGTGGCGCAGGGCTTCGATGGGATCGATGGCAGCGGCGCGACGAGCCGGATACAAAGCTGACAGAATGGCGATGGTTCCGAGAACCACCATGGCGATCGAACCCGTCTGCCATGTAGGTAAGAGACCGGCGAAAAAGTCCGGCATCGGAAGGAGATCGACTAACGCACACAAGCCGAATGCGAGGAGTAGACCCGCGCCGCCGCTGATCAGCGCAACGATTAGTGCTTCGAGAAAAAACTGCCGCATGATGCTGTTCGCGGGAGCTCCGATGGCTTTTCGCACTCCGATCTCGCGCGTGCGCTCTTGCACTGCGACCAGCATGACGTTCATCACGCCGAGTCCACCGAGAAATAAAGTTACGATGCCGACCGCGCCGAGAAAATACTTCATGCCATCGGTCATGGTGCGGAAGGCTTTTGCTTCCTGAATGGTGTCCCAGATCGGACATGCTTCTTTGTCGGTGGGATCGAAATCGTGCAGTCTCCCCAATACGGCGCGGATTTCTCCCTTGCATGCTTCGTGGTGTTCGACATTACGCGGAACGACGAGCAGCTGATCAAAGGTATCGGGGGTACCCGGCGGCTTATCGGGAAAATCGCGTCGCATGGCAGGGAACGGAATAAATATTTTGTTGACGTCCCAGCCGTCATAACTCGAGTCTTGCTTCTTCGACGACATCACACCCACGACAGTGAAGGGAATGTCATTGAGGTAGACGAATTGCCCAACCGCCGGACGGCCCGCGAATAACTGCTTTTTCGCGTCGGAGCCGAGGAAGGCGACACGTCGTCCTTCGTTGATGTCATCCTGATCGTAGAAGCGGCCCTCGCTGACGCCAAGGCTGCGAATCTCGGCGAACTCCGGCGTCGAGCCGGTCACCGTGAACGCGGCGGCGTTGAAAGCGGTGTGTGAACGCACTGTGCTCTGTTCGAGCTCCGGGATCGCAGATTGGCAATCTGGCGCCTCTTCCTGAAGATGGGGTATATCGGAATCGACCCAATGCACCAGGCGGCCGGCCTTCGTACCGCCAGCCTGCAGGCTGGTTCGGCCATGGAAGACGATCATCAAATCGCGGCCCAGAGTTGCGGCTTGTTTAGCCTGGCCGACGCGAAGCCCTTCGCCAGCCGCGACCATTAAGACGATCGAGACCACTCCCCAGGCAATTCCGAACATGGTCAGCAAGGTGCGGACGCGGTGCGCCCAGAGTGTCCGGAACACGTCTTGGATGAGATCGCGCAATGACATCTGGTTATTGGACTCTTAACGTTCGACGCGGCTCGCCGCGAAATGAAAGCGCAGCCTCGCCCTTTGCGCCTGCTCCCTGCTTTGATGTACGTGGGATAGAGGGATTTAGTTCCCGTGGGACTAGCGTTCAGCCGAGGTGGGTTGGAGCGCGTTGCTCTGCAGCCAGTCCCCAAACTCGCGGAGAGCTAGCTCACATTGCAGTCGATGGCGTTCTTTGCGGTCGCGAACTTTGTGGTCGAGCGCGGGCAAGAGATCGAATGTTATGTTTGCAGGCTGAAAGTTTTTGCCCTCTGCCTGGGTGATGTAGTGGACAAGCGAGCCAAACGCCGACGCGCGCGGCGGAGGGGCGGGTTCGCTGCCGATTACTAGCGTGGCCGCGTTCAGCCCCGCCATTAGGCCCGTGGCAATCGATTCGACGTAGCCTTCAACTCCGCAGATTTGTCCCGCGAACAGCACATGCGGATGCGCCTTCATCTGCAGAGTCGGATTCAGCAGCGCCGGCGAGTTGATATATGTGTTGCGGTGAATCTGCCCGTAGCGCAGAAAACGTGCGTTTTCAAGACCTGGGATCAAACTCAAGACGTGTGCCTGTTCGCCGAATTTCAGGTGATTCTGGAATCCGACAAGGTTGTAAGAATCGGCGCGCAAATTTTCCTGTCTCAATTGCACGGCTGCATAGGGAATTCTGCCGGTGCGAGGATCTTTCAGGCCGACCGGCTTCATCGGGCCGAAGCGCAGAGTGTCGCGTCCGCGCCGTGCAATTTCTTCGATGGGCAGGCAGCTTTCGAAGTAGTTCAGATTTTCCCAGTCCTTCTGCTCGACCGAATGTGCCGCGAGAAGCGCATCGTAGAAGCGGTCGTACTCTTCTTTCGACATTGGACAATTAATGTAATCGGCCGACCCTTTGTCGTAGCGGGCCGCCAGATACACCTTGCTCATATCGATGGAATCAGCCTCAACGATGGGACTGATCGAATCGTAAAAATATAGATGGCTGTTGCCAGAAGTGGTGGCGCACAATCGCGCGATGTCGCGCGAGAGAGCATCCGATGTCAGAGGACCAGTGGCAACGACAACAATCGTGGACTCGTCTGCTTCAATTTGGGTGAATTCTTCGCGGCAAATTTTGATCAGCGACTCGCGGGAAATTGCATCTGTCACTTTCCGGGAAAATTCCGCTCGATCCACAGCCAGAGCGTGGCCAGCCGGAACGGCGGTTTCACGCGCAATCTCCAGCAGACGAGAGCCCGCTCGCCGCATTTCTTCCTTCAGCAGCCAAGGTGCAGTATTTTCACTGTCGGACTTCAGAGAATTGGAGCAGACCAATTCGGCAAAATCGGCTGTCTGGTGGGCGGGAGTCGTGCGCGCGGGCCGCATTTCAAACAATTCGACGGCGACGCCACGTCGCGCACACTGCCACGCCGCTTCCGATCCTGCGAGGCCCGCGCCAATAATTTGTACTCGCTTCAAGAATCTTTCTCCGCTAATTTGTGGAGATCGTTTCCGGTCAAAAGAACGTCTCGCCACTCGTCGAGAAATTCACCGCCCAGTGCCTTATACATCTCAATGGCATTCTGGTTCCAATTCAACACCGACAACTTGATGAAGCTGCGATCCTCCCGCTGCGCGATCCTGGCAACGCGAGCAAAGAGCGCTTTGCCGATTCCGCGCCCGCGAAAATCAGGACGGACAAAAAGATCCTCCAGATAGAATCCAGCCCCTCGCCACGTCGAATAGTAGCTAAAGAAGAGCGCAAAACCCGCTGGGTGCCCGCTCCATTCGGCGATCAGAGCGCGAAACTGAGGATCCACGCCAAAGCCATCGCGCGCGATGTCGGCCTCGGTTGTCTGGACTTGATCGGGCGTTTTTTCAAAGTCAGCGAGCTCCCAGATCAGTTGTCTGATCAGAGCCGCGTCGGCGATAGCGGCGGTACGAATTGTCAGCATTGGAAATAGGTAGTGAGCGGAGGAAACTTCCCTACGTTTATTATATTTGTTATTGAGTATTTGCTATTGAGCGTTAGCAATTGAACATTTCGCCATTAGGGAGCGACACCTGGAGGAAAACACATGGCTCGAATCAGTTTGATCGAACCCGCGCAAGCCAGCCCGGAAGTTAAGGAAATCTATGATGCCAAGTTTAAAGGCAAGCCTGGCAATATTCAGAAAGCGCTGGCGCATCGTCCGGCGATGCTTGGAAATTTTCTGGGATTCTATGCCAGCGTGGGACGATCGCTTGATCGCAAGCTGTACGAGGCCGTGTATCTACGCGTCTCCCTGATTAACAAATGCCACTATTGCTCGCAACACCATATTCAGGGAGCCAAACGCGTGGGAATTACGCCGGAGCAGATGAAAGCCTTGAAGGAAGGCAACTACTCGGGGTTCAGCGCGTCCGAGCAATCCGGGCTGCGCTATGCTGAAAAACTTACGCGCACTCCTGATGGATCTACCGATGCCGACTTCGCGGAACTCAAGAATCATTTTTCTGACGAGCAGATTGTCGATCTGCACATGCTGATTGGATTAGCGAACTTGACCAACCGGGTCACCGATCCTCTGGGATTGGACGTGGAATTCCCGGAAGAAAAGATTTAGGAATCGTGTGGGGACGGGCGAAGACGCCCGTCTCTCTATTCTTACAAAATCACTCTCTCATCCCCTACTCGCCGCGTCACTCGTTCGCGGTCCAGATATTCGAGCAGCGGAATAGCATACTTGCGGGTGACTCCCGTCATATCTTTGAAGCGGGCAACATCAATCTTCGGCGTAGTAGTTTTGAGTGCGGCGATCTTTTGACGAAGATCCGCTAGCGCGCTCTGGTGGAAAACGAGCTCCTCCGAGATTTTGGTTAGGACTTTGTCGCGCAAGAGCAGAGTGACAATCTTCTGAGCGCGAGTTTTATCCACTTTTAGTCCTGCCAGCACTTCCTTGAGCGATGGGACCTTTAACCCAGCGGACGCAAAAGCCTGCTCGATGATTTTTTTGGACTCGGCCTCCTCGTCTTTCATCACCACGCCGCGACCTTGCAGATGGACAACTTCGCCGGTAACTTCCAGCTTCCTTTCTTCGGTCAATTTTCCAAGCACGCCATGGAAAACTTCGGAGATGAGACTGACACGATCGCGCAGCTCTTCTTTGCTCATGCCAGCCACGAGAGGGTTCGCGTCATGAAATTTCTTGAGGGCCTGAAGTGTGTCTGCTTTTGCCTTGGCGAATGCGTCCGGCGAAAGCAGAAGTTGATCGCACTGCACAACTCCGGCTTTTCCGGCCAGCTTCGTCACTTCTTCCCATCGAATGTTAATTTCTCCGATGACGTCATTCAACTGCAGACCGTTTGCTCCGCGACGCGCGACGCGCGCGGCTAGAATTCGTTCCGGAGGACCTTCCCGTATCGTCTGGAGAAATGCGAGGGCGTTTTCTACGCGTTGTCTGCGAGCCGCCGGCGAAGCATCCAGCACCACGCCTCCACCAATCGTGATTACCGGAGAAAACTGGCGCACGATGAAGCGATCCGCCGGCAGAAGCAGCGTGGGCTCAGCGAATCGCAGTTGCGCGTATGCTTCGTCTCCCGGCTTCAATTGTTTAGTTCCATAAAGACGCACTTCTGCAATCGTCTCCATCGTGTAGGCGTGGAAATGCACCCGTGCACCGTCCCTGAGGGGCTTTGCTGACGGAAGAAGAGAGAGTAGCGCATCGACTCGCGACGTGGAGCGAAAAGTGTCGGCAGTCGCGAGCGTTATTCCGCGGGCCAGATCGTCGGTCGAGACCCCTGCAAGATTTAACGCCGTACGCTGACCTGCTAGGGCAGCTTCCGTGGACGCACCATGCACTTGCACTCCGCGAATCCGCACTCGCTTGCCGCCTGGAAATACTTCGAGCTCTTCTTCTTTTCGGATCGTCCCGGCAACCAGCGTGCCCGTCACAACCGTGCCGAAGCCCTTCATGGTGAAGACACGATCAATCGGCAAGCGAGTCAGCGCGGCTGAATCTTTCGCTGTGACTTCGGATGCGACCCGGGCGAGCGCCGATTTCAGTTCGTCCAGACCTGCGCCGGTCAATGAACTCACCGCGATGATCGGCGATTGCGGCGGATCAAGAGCCGTATCCAGAAATGATCCGTGCACATAGTCCTCCACCTCCAGTCGCACCACTTCGAGCGTCTCCGCGTCGACCGCATCGGATTTCGTGAGCACGGTAATGCCGCGGCGGATCGCTAACAGGCGGCAGATATCGAAGTGTTCGCGAGTCTGCGGCTTGATTCCTTCATCGGCGGCAATCACGAGCAGCACCAGGTCGATGCCACCGACGCCCGCCAGCATGTTGCGCACAAAACGCTCATGGCCTGGGACATCGACAAAGCCCACGCGAATTTTGCTGCCGTTTGGCGCGGGGAGTTCGAAGTGGGCAAATCCGATATCGATGGTGATGCCGCGCCGTTTTTCTTCTTCCAGGCGATCGGCATCAATGCCCGTCAGGGCTTTGACCAGGGAGGTCTTGCCGTGATCGATATGTCCGGCGGTTCCAACGATGACGGACTTCATTGGCGACAGTATAGACGGATGACGCGAAGTTAACGGCGCGCGGAGGGCGGTTGTTTGTTAGAGCAGGGCCCAAAAAAAGCGGCCCCTTTCGGGGCCACCATTTTCAAAGAGGCTAAGTGGCGGGAATCAGAGGAAAACAAGTTTGACGCCCGATCCGGGGAGTAGAACGGACAGAGTGAGATGTCGAGAACATCGAGAGTGAAGTTGTTCCAACGGGTACGGCCTCTTCATTGC
>Ga0210391_10005790_pt1 | contig 10166 bp, 9 predicted proteins | sample IncBWC12OmetaG_FD_160573 | JGI IMG/M metagenome (GOLD analysis project Ga0210391, IMG submission 160573) | Forest soil microbial communities from Barre Woods Harvard Forest LTER site, Petersham, Massachusetts, United States - Inc-BW-C-12-O ...
AGCAGCTGCGTGACGAGCTCACCGCAAAGACCGGCGAGAATGTCGTGATCCGCCGTTTCGTGCGGTTTGCCGTCGGCCAGTAGGCTCTCGGCCACATGGCGCCCGTCTTCAAACGGATCCTCCTGAAGCTCTCCGGCGAGGCGCTGATGGGCGAGCTGCCGTTCGGCACCGACCCCGCGCGCGTCGCCGCCGTCGCGCGCCAGGTGAGCGAGGTCCGCGACCGCGGCGTCGAGGTCGCGATCGTGGTCGGAGCCGGAAACATCTACCGCGGCATGCAGGGCGCCGCCGCGGGGATGGACCGCTCGACCGCCGACTACATGGGGATGCTCGCCACGGTGCTCAACGCGCTGCCGCTGCAGGATGCGCTGGAGAAGAGCGGCACCGACACGCGCGTGCAGTCGGCGCTCGCGATCTCCGAGGTCGCCGAGCCCTACATCCGCCGCCGCGCGATGCGCCATCTGGAGAAGGGGCGCGTCGTGATCTTCGCCGCCGGCACCGGCAACCCGTTCTTCACCACCGACACCGCCGCTGCGCTGCGTGCCGCCGAGGTGCACGCCGAGATCATCCTGATGGCCAAGAACGGCGTCGAGGGCGTCTACACCGCCGACCCTGCGCTTGACTCCACGGCGCGGTTCATTCCCGAGATCACCCACATGGAGGCGCTGGAGCGCCGCCTGCGTGTGATGGACTCCACAGCCCTGGCGCTGTGCATGGAGAACGGGATGCCGCTCAATGTCTTCAATATGGACGACGAGCGCTCGATCTCGCGGATAATCTCCGGGGAGCGGGTGGGCACGCTCGTATCAACACGTTCCGATGAGGAGGGCAGTGGTCGTGGCTGAGATGATCGACGAGCTGATCGAGGACGCCCGCGGGCGGATGGCCAAGTCCGTGGAGGCCACCCAGCACGAGCTCGCCACCGTGCGCACCGGCCGCGCCTCCCCGGCGCTTTTGGAGCGCGTCGTGGTGGACTACTACGGCGCGCCCACGCCGCTCAACCAGCTGGCGACGATCTCCGCGCCCGAGGCGCGCCTGCTCACCGTGCAGCCCTACGACAAGTCCTCGATCAAGTTCATCGAGAAGGCGATCAACGAGTCCGACATCGGTCTCAACCCCTCCAACGACGGCAACCTCGTGCGCCTCGTCGTGCCCGAGCTCACCGAGGAACGCCGCCGCGAGCTGGTGAAGGTCGTGCGCCACCTGATCGAGGAGGGGCGCGTCAAGATCCGCAACGTGCGCCGCGACGTGATGCACGACCTGCGCGAGCTCAAGGAGGCCGGGGAGGCCGGCTCCGACGACGAGCACCGCGCCGAGGTCGAGCTGCAGAAGCTCACCGACACCCGTATCGCCGACCTCGACGGGGTGCTGAAGGCCAAGGAAGAGGAGATCCTCGAAGTCTGATGGTCGGCGCCGACTCGGCCGCTGCGCGGTACGTGGCGATCATCACCGACGGCAACGGCCGCTGGGCGCGCGCACGGGGCCTGCCCGTCAACGCCGGGCACGAGGCTGGAGCCGACACCGTCAAGGCGCGCCTGCGCGACGCCGTCGAGCTTGGGATCGAGGAGCTGACGGTGTACTCCTTCTCGACCGAGAACTGGTCGCGCTCGCCCACCGAGGTGCAGGGGCTGTTCGAGATGTTCTCGCGCCGCATCGCCGGCGAGACGCCCGAGCTGCACGCGGAGGGGGTGCGGATGCGCTTCATCGGCCGCCGCGAGGGCGTCCCCGAGGATCTGCAGGGCCAGATGCGCTGGGCCGAAGAGCTGACCGACGCCAACTCCACGATCACCCTGTTCGTCGCCTTCAACTACGGCGGGCGCGCCGAGATCGTCGACGCCGCGCGGCGCTTCGCGGCAGGGAAGGCGACCTCGCCGGCTGCCGCAGGTCTCGCCGACTTCAAATCCGACGAGGAAGAGTTTCGCCGCTGCCTGTACGCGCCGGAGATGCATGATCCCGACCTGATCATCCGCACCTCCGGCGAGCGGCGGCTCTCCAACTACCTGCTGTGGCAGTCGGCCTACTCCGAGCTCGTCTTCCGCGAGGAGCTATGGCCTGACTTCACGCGTACCGCGCTGGAGCAGTCGCTCGCCGAGTTCAGCGCCCGACGGCGGCGCTTCGGCGGGCGATGAGCGTCGGGCGCTCCGACCTCGCTGCCCGGGTGCTCGCCGCGCTGCCGGCGATCGCTTTCGCCCTGTTCATCGTGATCGAGGGCGGCCCCATCTTCGCGCTCGGCGTGCTGGTGCTCGGCTGGATCTGCATGCACGAGCTGTTCGCGATGTACGAGCGCACCCACCCCGTGCGCCTCGCCGGCTTCATCGCGCTCGCGGGGCTGATCGCCGCGGCGCTGTATGGAAGTCCCAACCCCGCGGAAAAAGTGCTGCTCGCGGCCGTCGCCTCACTGCCGCTGCTGTTCCTGCTGACCCTCCAGCAGCCCCATCCCAGCGTCGCCGGCCTTGTCATCACGCTGCTCGGGATCTTCTGGATCGGGCTGGCGCTCGCCCACGCGGTGCTCCTGCGCCAGCTGCCGCACGGCGAGGGCATCGTGATCGACGTGCTGGTCGGCACCTTCCTCGGCGACACCGGCGCCTACCTCGGCGGGCGCCTCTTCGGCCGCCGCCTGCTCGCCCCGCGGATCTCGCCCGGCAAGACCGTCGAGGGGCTGATCGCCGGCATGATCTGCGCCGTCGTCGCCGTGTGGCTGGCCGGGCGCTACCAGGAATGGCTGCCCGGCACGCACGCGCTGGTGCTCGGCCTCGGCGTCGCGATCGCCGGCCCGATCGGCGACCTGTTCGAGTCGTTCGTCAAGCGCGAGGCCGGCGTCAAGGACGCCGGGAAGCTGTTCGGCGCGCACGGCGGCGCGCTCGACCGCCTCGACGCGGTGCTGTTCACGGCCGTGGTGGGGTATTACATCTGGCTTGCCTATGTCTGAACCCAAGCGACTCCTGATCCTCGGCTCCACCGGCTCGATCGGCACGCAGGCGCTCGACATCGTGAGCCGCAGCGAGGCGTTCCAGCTGGTAGGCCTCTCCGCTGAGCGCTCCTGGGAGGCGCTGCTCGAGCAGGCCCGCGCCCACGGCGTGGAGCGGATCGCGCTGGTCGAGCCCGACGCCGCGGCGCGCGCGGCCGAGGCGTGGACCGGGGGAGAGGTGCTGCATGGCGCCGAGGGGCTCGTGCGGCTGGTGGTGGAGTCGGGTGCCGATCTGGTGCTCAACGCGCTCGTCGGCTCCGCCGGCTTGGGGCCCACGGTGGCGACGCTCGGCGAGGGCATCGACCTCGCGCTCGCCAACAAGGAGTCGCTCGTAGTCGGCGGCGAGCTGGTCACCGCACTGGCGGAAGCCACCGGCGCGCGGATCGTGCCCGTGGACTCCGAGCACACCGCCCTGCACCAGCTGCTCGCCGGCCAGCCACCCGGAGCGGTCGAGCGGCTCACGATCACTGCCAGCGGCGGCCCTTTCCGCGGCTATACCCCCACACAGCTGCAGCAGGTGACGGTGGCGCAGGCGCTCACCCACCCGACCTGGGCGATGGGGAGCATGAACACGATCGGCTCGGCCACTTTGATGAACAAGGGTCTCGAGCTGATGGAGGCCCACCACCTGTTCGGCACCCCTTACGAGCGCATCGACGTGGTCGTCCACCCGCAGTCCCTGATCCACGGGCTCCTCCAGCTCGCCGATGGGGCGATGCTCGCTCACATCGGCCCGCGCGACATGCGCGTGGCGATCTCCTACGCGCTGCATGGCGGCGAGAGCGTGGACCTCCCGATCGCGCCGCTCGACCTCGTACAGGTCGGCGAGCTGACCTTCGAGGCGGTCGATCTCGACGCCTTCCCCTGTCTGCGCATCGCGCGCGAGGCAGCCGCCGCTGGGGGCACCGCACCGTGCGTGCTGAACGCCGCCAACGAGGTCGCCGTCCACGCCTTCATCGCCGAGCGCCTGCCCTTCACCTGCATCCCGGCCGTGATCGAGGCGACGCTGGAGCGGCTCCCCGCCGCGCCCGTGCGCGCTTTCGAGTCGCTCTACGAGGCCGACTGCGAGGCCCGGAGGATCGCCGGCGAGTTGCTGCCACACTGAGCCCATGAGCTGGGTACTCACGATCCTCGGCATCTCCGCGCTCGTCATCCTGCACGAGGCCGGCCACTTCACCGTCGCCAAGGCGGTGGGGATGCGCGTGGAGCGCTTCTCGCTGTTCTTTCCACCGAAGATCGTGGGGTTCCGCAGGGGCGAAACCGAATACATGATCGGCGCGATCCCCGCGGGGGGCTTCGTGAAGATCACCGGGATGAGCCCGCAGGAGCTCGAGGGGCTCGATCCGGAGGTGGCGAAGCACGCCTACTACAACCAACCGCCGTGGAAGCGCATCGCCGTGATCCTCGCCGGCCCCGGCGTCAACCTGCTGATCGCCTTCCTGCTGTTCTGGGCGATCCTCTTCTCCGGCAGCCTCGCCGGCGTCGCCACGCTCGAAAACCTCAACCCCTCGATCCACACGCGCGTCCCCAACACCACCGTGGCGGCGATCGAGAAGAACGAGCCCGCCTACGGGACGCTCAGGCTCGGCGATCGGATCGTCGCGATCGACGGACGGCACGTGAACGAGACATCCGCGATCAAGGCGATCGGCGCCCACCGCTGTGCCGGCACGCTGGCCGAAACGGGGATGCGCGCCAAAGGCGCGCGTCGCCCGGCTTCGGTCGAAGGCTGCCGCGCGGTGACGCCGGTGCAGCTGACCGTCAGGCGCGCGGGTCGCACCGTCACGCTCTCGGCCTACCCCCGCTACAGCGCTCAGCTGCACCGCATGTTGATCGGCTTCGACTTCGGCGCCACCCCCAAGCGCTACGGCCCGTTCGCCGCCGCCGGCGCGGCACTCGGCGAGATGTGGGGGATCACCGCCCACACGCTCACCAATATCGGCCACGCCTTCACCAGCGCGAAGGTGCGCCATGAATTCAGCAGCATCGTGGGAATCACGGTCGCCACGCAGGAAGCCGTCACCGCCGGCGCCGGCTACGCGCTCGTGATCATCGGCTTCGTCTCGCTGGCGCTGGCGATCGTCAACCTCTTTCCGTTCCTGCCGCTCGACGGCGGCCACGTGCTGTGGTCGCTCGCCGAGAAGGTCCGCGGGCGGCGCGTCTCGCTCGCCGCGATGTGGCGCTTCAGCTCGGTCGGGATTGTGCTGCTAGCTTTTCTGGTCATCAACGGTCTCAGCAACGACATCACACGGTTGGGCGGATGAGCGGACCCACCACGAGCACGGCCGGGTCCACGCCCAACAGCGAGGGATCCTCGGCGGCGCACGCCACGACGATCGTCGAGGCGTTCGAGCTCACCAGCTCCCGCTTGGCCGATCGCGTCGCGATCCGCACCAAGGGCGACGAGCAGACGCTCACCTGGGCGCAGTGGCACCGGCGCGTGCGCGACCTCGCCGGAGGTTTGCATCGGCTGGGGCTGCGGCGTGGGCAGACGCTCGCGATCATGCTCTCCAACCGACCCGAGTTTCATATCGTCGACCTCGCCGCGGTCACGCTCGGCGCGACGCCCTTCTCGATCTACCAGACCTACGCCGCCAACCAGATCGAGTATGTGGTCGCCGATGCCGACGCCCACATCGCCGTAGTCGAGCGCCAGTACCTCGAGCGGTTCCTGGAGGCCCGCGACAACCTGCCCCAGCTGGAACGTGTGATCGTCCTCGATCACCCCGACGAAGAGTCCCTCTCCGACGGCGTGCTCACGCTCGACGAGGTCGAGGCGTTCGGGCGCGACCCGCAGACGCAGGCCGCCGTGGATGAGGCCGCCGCGCAGGTGGGACCCGAGGACCTGCTCACGCTGATCTACACCTCCGGCACCACGGGGCCGCCGAAGGGCGTGCAGCTCTGCCATCGCAACCTGCTCTCCGCCGTGCGGGGCATCGAGCTGATGGTCAAGTTCCCCGAGGAGTCCCGTGTGATCTCCTGGCTGCCCGCCGCGCACATCGCCGAGCGCGGCGCCCACCACTACCTGCCGATCGTCTACGGGCTGCAGATCACCAGTTGCCCCGACCCCCGCCAGGTGCTCTCCTACCTGCCCGATGTTCGCCCCCACTGGTTCTTCGCCGTGCCCCGCATCTGGGAGAAGCTGAAGGCCGGCCTGGAGACGATGATCGCCGGCCAGCCCGATGAGCAGCGCGCGCAGACCGAGCGCGCGCTCGCCGCCGCGGTCGAGAAGGTGCGCCTCGAGCAGCGCGGCGAGCAGGTTCCGGCGGAGCTTGCGGCCGAGGTCGCTGCCGCCGACGAGGAGATCTTCGCCGGCCTGCGCAAGATGCTCGGCTTCGATGAGGTGCGCGCCGTCAACGTCGGCGCCGCCCCCACGCCGATCGAGGTGCTCGAGTTCTTCCACGCGATCGGCATTCCGGTGTCGGAGCTGTGGGGGATGTCGGAGACATGCGGCGCCGGCTGCGTGAACCCGCCGGAGCGGATCAAGCTCGGCACCGTCGGGCCGCCCGCCCCGGGCGTCGAGATCTCGCTCGCCGAGGACGGCGAGGTGCTGGTGCGCGGCGAGATGGTGATGCTCGGCTACCGCGGCGACCCGCAGAAGACCGCTGAGACGATCGACCCCGACGGCTGGCTGCACACCGGCGACATCGGCGAGCTCGACGCCGACGGCTACCTGCGGATCGTCGACCGCAAGAAGGAGCTGATCATCAACGCCGCCGGCAAGAACATGTCGCCCGCCAACATCGAGGCCGCGGTCAAGAGCGTCTCGCCGCTGATTGGACAGGCCTGCGCGATCGGCGACCGCCGCCCCTACAACACCGCGCTGATCGTGCTCGACGCCGACTTCGCCCCGATGTGGGCTGGGCAACACGGTCTCGAGGGCCGCACCCTGGAGCAGCTCGCCGGCGAGCCCGCGGTGCGAGCCGCCGTACAGGAGGCGATCGACGCCGCCAACTCTCGCCTCGCCCGCGTCGAGCAGATCAAGAAGTTCACGATCGTCCCCGGTGACTGGCTCCCGGGGGAGGACGAGCTGACGCCGACGATGAAGCTCAAGCGCAAGCCGATCGCGGAGAAGTATGCCGCCGAGATCGAGGCGATGTATTCCTCCTGAGGTGCCTTCGGCGCCTCGTGGACCGTCGGGCCGCTCGCAGCGCCTTTCTCTCACCTCGAGCCGCCGACTGTGGAACGACGGGGGCCGCACGCGGCCCCCGTCGCATCGTTTCCTGCGTCCGAGCTCAGTATAAATACCAGTTTCTTAATAACCTCGGCCGCCAATGATAGTCGTCTCTGAATAATCCGCCGTATGTCTGGTCTCCGTATTTCAGCTCGCCGGATCCGGGGGTGACTTCGACCCCGAGATTGTGAGCACTTTCAGAGACATCGTTGTCTTCAACCTTTGAGATGAAATCCCCTTCGATTCTTAATGTCTTTCCTTCTTTTACCGGTTTACATTCACTGCCTTCGAGTTTGAATTCGGCGATTATTTTTCCGCTTTTCGGTTCGAACTTTTCCTCCGTTTTCCTTGCACCTTCTGCACCGCCCTCTGCTTCGAGCGTGTCCTTCAGTTCGACGGTTAAGATCGGCGGCACTTTGCAGTTTTTTTCTTCCGACAGGTCCTTACATTCTCCGTAGTCAAACGATTTGAACGTAGCTTCCGGGCTGTCGTCCGTAATCACGCCTTTCTCGATCTTCATTGTTTTGCATTCGATCGTAGGCTCTTTTTCTTTTTTCCCTTCTGTTTCTCCTTCAGCTGCCAGCAGGAGAGGGCTCGAGACTTCCACCGTTTCCGCGAATTCTTCGGTGGCCCCTTTTTCCAATCCTTCCATCCTGAATTCTGCTGTTTCTGCCGAGGCAGACGCGGCAGCTGTTGCGCCGACGGCGAACACCAGCAGCACGCTCGCCAGGAGCAGTTTTACCTTCGACATGGGTGCAAACCTCCTTTTCCTTGTGTAGCGGGGGTTGTGTATGCAGGGAGGTGGAACACTTCGCTGCAGCGACCCACCGCCTGCACCAGTGTGTGGAAGGCTCTACGCTCCCGTGGCAGGCACGTCAAGGCGGCGCGCGGAGGCCCAACGGGCGCGGGCATCCGGCGCCCATGGGTGTCTCTGACTTGGGGCCTACGTGAGCGCGCCGGCGGCGCCCGGTGTCAAAGCCGTCTGACGCACACCCAGCTCTTGACCAGCGGCCCCAGCCGCTCGGGCAGTGCCGGCCCGAACAGCGCCTCAAGCTCCCGGCGGCGCAGCAGCTCGATCTCCTCCCACTCACCCGCGGCCCCCAGTCGCCAATAGGGGCGGCGCAGGGGCACGGGCAGCCAGTGCGCGAACGGCAGCAGCGCGTGCGGCTCGATCGGGAATGAGCGGGCGGGGGTCTGCACGTACCAGCCCCGTCCGACGCGGCGCAACTCGGTTGCAAATGCCGCGCGGCGCGCGGGCGGCACGTGCTCGATCACGCTGTTGCAGTACACGAGGTCGAACTCGCCGTCGGCGAAGGGAAGCCCGTCGGCTGCATCGGCCTGCACGAAGGGGCCCGGGTATTCCGGGCGGGGGGCGATGTCGACGCCCGTTATGTCCAGCCGCGGCTCCAGCACCCGCAGTCCCAGCCGCCCGCAGCCCACGTCCAGCACGCGGCCGCTCGGCGGCAGGCCGGTGAGCGCGAAGAAGCGCTCGTGCCGGCGCCGCCGCGCTCGCGCCGCGTAGGGCGAGGCCAGGCGCGGCAACGGTCCGCGCGCGGTGGGGTAGACCTCGGAGGGTTCGGTGGCGCTCATCGCGGCGCGCCTTGCACCGTGGGGTTGGTCATCGAGTCGCAGCATAGGATGCCCCGCTCGCCCGGCGCGCGGCGCTGTAGAGGCAGTTGACGGTGTTGGTCGGGTCGCGCGGGACCCGCGCGTACAATGGGTTGCATGGCTTCGCAGCGGCAGGTTCACGTAGGGGGCGTTCCAATCGGCGGCGGCGCCCCGGTCGTCGTGCAGACGATGACCAAGACCGAGACCGCCAACCTCGCGGCGACGATGGATCAGATCCTGAAGGTCGCCGACGCCGGCGCCGACATCGTGCGCGTCGCCGTGCCCCGTGAGCAGGATGTCGAGGCGCTGCGCACGATCGTCGAGCGTTCGCCGATCCCCGTGATCGCCGACATCCACTTCAACCACACGCTTGCGCTAAAGGCGATCGAGGCCGGCGCCCACTGCGTGCGGATCAACCCCGGCAACATCGGCGGGCCCGAGAAGGTGGGTGAGGTGGTGGCGCTAGCCCGCAAGCAGGGCGTGCCGCTGCGCGTCGGCGTCAACTCCGGCTCGCTGCCTCGCCACCTGCGCCAGCTCGAGTACGACAACCCGATCGAGGCGCTCGTCACGGCGGCGCTGGAGACCGTCGCGCTGATGGAGAGCCTCGACTTCTTCGACTTCAAGGTCTCGATGAAGTCCACGTCGGTACCCAACACGATCGCCTCCAACCGCCTGCTCGCGGAGAAGATCCCCTACCCGCTGCACCTCGGCGTGACCGAGGCCGGCACCAAGTGGTCGGGCTCGCTGAAGTCGGCCGTCGGGCTGGGCACGCTGCTCGCCGACGGCATCGGTGACACGATCCGGATCTCGCTCTCCACCTTCCACGCCGAGGAGGAGGTGAAGGTCGCCTGGGAGATCCTCAAGGCGCTGAAGCTGCGCGAGCGCGGCCCCGACCTGATCGCTTGTCCCACCTGCGGGCGGCTGCAGTTCGACATGGACTCCGTCGTCGCCGAGGTCGAGCGGCGCCTGGAAGCGTACGAGGACCCGATCGAGGTCTCAGTGCTCGGCTGCGCGGTCAACGGCATCGGCGAGGCCCGCCACGCCGACTTCGGGATCACCGGGGCCAAAGACATGGGGATGATCTACTCCAAGGGGGAGCCGCTGAAGAAGGTCCCCACCGAGCAGCTCGTGGACGAGCTGTTCAAGGAGATCGACCGCTACTACGCGGCCGGCAAGACGGTGCAGCGCGACGAGCGCGCCGCCGCCGAGGCGCGCGAGTGGCTGGCTGAGAACGAGGACGCCACCGCGATGACGCCCGAGAAAATGGCGGCTCTCGAGGCAGCCGCCGCGCGCAATGACTCAGAGGCCGACGCGGTGCTCGAGTCGATGCTCACGCCGGCCGTGGGAAACGGCGGATCCAGTGTGCCGACCCCACTCGACGAGGCCGTCTCGCCGGTCGCCGGCCGGCGCTTCAGCCGC
>Ga0210391_10005793_pt1 | contig 10162 bp, 10 predicted proteins | sample IncBWC12OmetaG_FD_160573 | JGI IMG/M metagenome (GOLD analysis project Ga0210391, IMG submission 160573) | Forest soil microbial communities from Barre Woods Harvard Forest LTER site, Petersham, Massachusetts, United States - Inc-BW-C-12-O ...
CACTACTGTCGCACTCTGCTGGACCTGTCGCGCGGACGTTGGACGCGCAGACAGCACGGGCATCTGGGAAGCCACCGCGTGAGCGAGCGGGCGACGGCGAGACGAAACGTGATGATGGAATCTTCGAAGTGCCGCTCAGGCCGCGCGAGGGACCGAGTCGTCTGCACGCGTCCCTCGGGGCGGAGGGGGAAAAGCGCGCGCTCGCTCGGCTACGAGGAAGGCGTAGCAGGCCAGCACGCAACTCACGTGATGTTGAAATCCGACATACGAGCGGCCTTCGAAATGATCGAGCCCCAGCTCGCCCTTGAGGTCCTCGTATACGCGCTCAGTTCGCCAGCGCTGTTTGACACGCCGGATCCGCTCGATGCGAGATATCGACTTGGGGAGCGTCGTGAGAACGTAATGCTCCACGGGGGCTTCGGGCTTCGCCTTCTCGATCAGCAGCCACTGCTCGTCCCCGCGTGTGTCATGGCCTGTGACGATGCGAACGCGAACCTCGGCGAATCGTGCGCTCAATGCGCGACGGCTACCCTGCCGCCAGGTGACTTTCCGATACGCATCCGCACCCAGGACCTCGGCTACTGTCTCTACATTCATGACGTTCGTTTCCGACCCATCGTCGCAGACGATCACTACGCGGGTGTGGCGCCGGACATCGACGGCATACTCGAACCCGAGCGCCGATAGGCCATCGCGGAACTCGCCGATATCGCCGTACCCGCTGTCGGCGAGCATCAGTCCGATGGGGACGCCGGCCTTGACGTTGCGCTCGATGAGATCGAGCGCGATACGCCATTTAGCTCGATACACGACGTCGTCGGGAATGTGTGCAGCGCGGCAGCGCACCCGGTCGTCAGCCCAGCTCTGGGGAAGATACAAGTCCATGTCGAGCGGAAGATGCATCGTGCTCGTCGCGACCGTCACCGATACGGCCACCTGACAGTTGCCCGTTTTTCCGAGCGTACCGCTGTACTGACGTTGAACCCCCGGCGACTTGTCCCCCTGTTTGGGAAACCCGGTGTCGTCGACAATCCAGTCCGTGACCGGCTCGCGGGCCACCATCGCCGCGACACCGTACCGCGCCGCGTAATTGCGAATTTGCGCGTCCGACCACGGCGCTGTTCCGAGAAAGTGCAGCAACCGATCATGATACGCGTTGCACAAATCCGGATCCGCGCACGCCCGTGCCGCAATCGGCTCGACGCTCTTGCGCTCGCCGTCGCCAAAAAGCCCCATCGCGTACAGTGCGAAGCACTCGCGTCGGTCGCGCCGTCGAAGGATCGTTCCGATCCCGTCGAAGTAAGCATCCAATCGTTCCTGGCCGGCCGCGTCGAGCGTGTACGCCATAGGGACATCTCGCCGAACTCGCCCGAAACGGCCAAAAAAGCTGCGACAGTAGTGCTAAGAGCCTTCTAAGAGCCTTGTAAGAGCCTTGTGAGAGCCTTGGAAAGACCCTGGCATGTACCCTCCGCGCGCGCGGCGCGGATCGGGCGCACGCTCCCGCGGGACGCGTAGCGGCCATCGGCGGGGCACACGACCCCGGAGGCCCCCGTGGCGCCGCAATCCTGCTCTGAAAACGTCGTCAGCTTGGGGCCACGATAGGTGACAGCTGGACCTGGAAGCCGAGTGATTTCAGTTGATTGACGAGTCGGTTCGCCCGGCGCTCGGCGGCTCCGTGCCGACGTAGTCGGCGCCGAGCTCACGGTAGGGCACCTGGTCGCGGAGCATGTGGAAGATCGCTACGAGCATTTTGCGAGCGATCGCGACCAGGGCCTGCTGCGGACCGAGGCGAGCTCGCCATCGCTCGAAGGTGCGCTTCCAAAAGCTTCCCTTGGTGCGGGTAGCCCCCCACGCCGCTTGCACGAGAAACACGCGGAGCCAGTGGCTGCCGCTGCGCGTGGAGACCGCCTTGCGCTTGCCGGCGCTCTCGTGGCTCCCTGGGGCCAACCCGCCCCAGGACGTCAGGTGATTGGCCGATGGGAAGACGCTCATGTCGGGACCAATCTCCGCCAGCAATCCGGCGGCGGACACGGAGTCGACTCCCGGAAGCCCGACCAGCAGTGCGCATTGCTCACGCATTGGCTGGAGCAATTCGCCGATGCGCGCGTCGATCTCATCGACCGCCGCCTGCACTTGGTCAATGTGCGCAAGCATCTGACGCAGCAAGAACCGCGTCGTCTCGCTGACCACGCCGTCCACGGCCCGGGCGATGTCCTCTCGAGAGGCGCGCACCGGACGGCCCGGACGCCCCCGTGTGCTGTCCGCGATCTGCTCGGGCGTCTTGTCGCCGGCGATCAACATTTCGACCACCGCGCGTCCAGCCTTGCCGAGCGGGTCGCTGAGGACGGCAGCCAGTCGGATGTTGGACGTCTCCAGCATCTTGACGACACGGTTACGCTCGGACGCCTGCTCCCCGACGCGCTTCTTGCGGTAGCGAGTCAGATCGCGCAACTCGAGCAGCGCGACGTCAGGAATGAAGCTGGGCGACAAAAGCCCGTGCATCAACAGCTTGGCGATCCACACGCTGTCCTTGACGTCCGTCTTCCGCCCCGGAACCGCCTTGGCGTGAGCGGGGTTGACCAGCCATACGGTGCGCCCCGGACCCAACGTCCGAAGCGCACGGTACACGGGCTTCCAGTACACGCCCGTGCTCTCCATGGCCACGATGGGGGCCTCCTGTTCGTCGAGCCACGCCGCCATGATGCGAAGCTCCGCGGTCACTGTGCCGAACGTCCGCGTCTCGGCGGCGTGGCGCCCGCCAGTCGCACGCAGCACAGTCACGACCAGCGTGTCTCGATGCACATCGATCCCCGCACACACCGGATACAGTACCTCCATGGATTCCTCCCTGCCGATCCGGGCTCGAGCGATGGAACATCCTGCTCTTCGTGCTCACGGCCCGAACTGGCGCCGCCGCAACAAACCTCGGTGCGTCGAGCCGACCACCAGACTTACCGACGAGGTCACCCCATCAATGGTTGCGCGGTGTCTTGACCGCCCTCTGGGCTAGCATCTCGCCCACCCCGCCGCCGACGTCCGCCACTTTTCATCTCGTCGGTGAGGCACGGCCTCATCCCAACTTACCGGCCTAAGATTGGCGCGTGTGGGTCGACGTCTCCATCAATCGGTGACGGGACGTCCGGTCCGCGATCGCCGAGGTCTCCGACTGCCGCTCCAACGTCGACGGGTATGCTCCGCGTCGGCCGCAGCCATCGTCGAGCAGGATAGCCTCGCCCCGTCTCCCCGCCTTGTGGCCGGCCGCGGGTCAGGGGGGTTGCGAGGTCGCCTGAGTCTGAACCTCAGCGAGAACGCGCTCGTCGTCCTCGCATACGCGTGCGACGGCGCCACCCCCCACAAGCCCGACCGTGTACCAACGCCCGAGCGGACGAACCGCCAGCTGGGCGCTCCCGGCGGTCAGACGTATCTCGGATCCCACCACGTACGCGTCTGCGAACCCCGCCGAGCGCAGGCGGTCCAGAAGGCTTTCCACGCAATAACACTGCCATCTCATTCGGATGCCGCGCAAGGTTCTCGATGCGCTCATGGCGACGACCAAACGTGGCGACGTGCTCAACAGAGGGCACCCGCGGAAGCGCGGTTACTTCTTGGACGACGGCGCGCCGCGTTCTCGACTTCGTCTCCATGGAAATGGAAGCGGTACGGCTTGCTCCGCGATGGAGTCCGCCGACCGTTTGGGAACTCGAAGACGTGTGTGCTTCATGCGCTACTCGTTTGGCGCGGAGGCGCGCAACGTCGGCCAGTTGAGGAGCAGACGCGCCGATCACGAACCTGCCTCGTGCACAGGCTGCCGCTGAGCCCAGCACGGTCGCGAGATCCGACCGCGTAGTCTGATACGCTGCGACCATGAGCGAAGCTCGACTCATGGAGGGCGACATCGTTCAGCAGAGGTCGGGCGGCCGGCGGATGATAGTCAACGCATGCGCAGCCGACGGCCACGTCGAATGCGTCTGGCACGACCGCGACGGCAGGTCGCGCAAGCAAAGCTTCAACTCTGCGGTTCTGGAGAAGGCAGTGGGCTAGCGTCCAAACGGTACGGCTAGTACGCGATTCGAGGCCGTACGGCCGACGAGCCTCGACCCCGCCGAGGCGCTGTTGGGACGCGAAGATGCTCGCGGACCTGCTCAAGCTTCGCGGCACGAACGTGGCCCTTCGCCGGTGGCCGAGCGACCCGGGCCCCGTGGCAGAAGGCCGGCCGAGTGAGCCGCGCGGCTCGAAGCGCACACGGCGAGTTCCGAACGATCCTCGCGGGGACGGAACGAATGTCGCGCGTGTGCATGGGTCGGTGGTTACGTTGAACGGTGCGGTGCTTGCTTCCCCTTTCCGACCCCCTTCGCGCGTGCTCGTCGTCGACGACGACGCCGAGATGCGTGATGCGTTGTCGCTCTTCTTCGCGGCGGAAGGACACGAGTGCGAGCTCGCCGGCGACGCCATGACGGCTCTGGGTTTGGTGGATTGCCTCAAGCTCGATGCCGTCATTTGCGACGTAAAAATGGAAGGGATGAGCGGACTCGATCTGCTCGATCGGGTGAAGCGCGCGCACCCCGCGCTGCCTTTCGTCGTCATGACGGGCCGAGGCAGTGGCATTCACGAGGCAGTCGATGCGATGAAGCGCGGCGCCTTCCAGTACGTCACGAAGCCATGCAACCTCGACGATTTGCGGGCGATCGTGACAGATGCCGTCGAAGAGCGACGCCGGCTCGTCGAAGCAGACCGAGAGCTCATTTCTTCACCTCCGCCGGCGCTCGCGCCGAGCCGTCCCCCACCAGTTCTTCCGAGCGTCGAGCTGGTTGGCAGCGGCCGCGCGATGCGCGCGTTGCACACGAACATCGATTTCGTCGCGGCGTCGAGTGCGCCGGTCGTCGTCTCGGGAGAGACGGGGGTTGGCAAGGAGCTCGTGGCGCGAGCCATTCATGCGCGCGGACCGCGCCGTCGCAAACCCTTTCTCGCGATCAACACATCTGCCATCCCTCCCGATCTTCTCGAAAGCGAGATCTTCGGACACGTGCGCGGCGGCTTCACAGGAGCTGTCCAGTCGCGCAAAGGGCTTCTGGCCGAGGCCGACGGCGGCACTGTGCTGCTCGACGAAATAGGCGACATGCCCATTGGGCTCCAAGCGAAGCTTCTCCGAGTGCTTCAATTTGGCGACGTACGTCCGGTCGGCGGCGATCGCGTCCGCCAGGTCGACGTTCGCGTGATTGCCGCTACCCACCGCGACTTGGCCGCGCTCGTGCGTGAAGGTCGGTTTCGCGAAGATCTCTACTTCCGTCTGAACGTGTTGCAGCTATTCGTGCCACCTCTCCGCCAACGCAGGGAGGACATTCCGGAGCTTGCCGCGCACCTTCTTGCCCAGGCGCGGCTGCGCGCACCTCATTCGCCGGTGCGCTCGATCGGGCCCGACGTGCTTCGCGCGCTGACCGAAGCGCCCTGGCCGGGCAATGTGCGGGAGCTTGCGAGCGTGATCGAGCGCGCCGTCGTCTTCGGAACCAACGAAAGCGCCACCCTGGCCCCAAGTCCGCCAACGCGCGCGGCGCCGGACGCTGCGTCGCCTTGGCCCTTCGGGAGTCAGACTCCCTCGACGTTGCGAAGCATGAGCCGTGCGTACACCCAATGGGTCCTTCTTCAGACAGGAGGGAACAAGGAGCGCGCCGCCGAGATCCTAGGGATTGATATGTCGACGCTTTATCGTTGGCAGAGGGCCAGCAGAAGCTGAACTTGCAGCGATGCGAATCGCGGCCAAGCAAAGGCGGGCGTCGAGTAGATCGAGTACTTTTCGACCGTTTCGTCTCCTGGAGCCGGTAGCGATCCGCTATGTCGTCGTCGGCGTTGGCAGAACAATGGCATCCCGCTCATGGCGCGATCGCCACCAAGAGGGCCGGAGTCTTCAGCTCCGAGCCCTCCGCCGTAGGTGGTGTGCATTCGTCCCTTCCACAGTCGACGGGAAATTCCGACTTCTACCTTCGCGAAAGCACCGGTCGGCCCCGGCGCCAGTAGTAACCGCCGCCACCGCCGAACAGAAGAACGGCCAAAACGATCAATACAATCATAGATGTACTCATTGATATTCTCCGAATTCAGACAATCTGATGGGGGTACGTTCGCTATCTCTTGCTCGCGTGCTTGATGTCTTCGACCGCCCCTTTGACGGCGCCCTTGAGCTCGTCGATTTCACCCTCCGCTTTCAGTTTGTCGTTGCCCGCCAGTGCGCCGGCCACTTGTTTGATCTTGCCTTTGGTCTTGTCGATGATCTCACCCATGGGACTTTTCGCTTTCTGAGAACTGGTCTCGAAATGACTGCCACGGCGCTCACGCGAAAGAAACGTGGCTCGAGTGAGCGCGTCCTGGGCGCTGCTGCGCCGCGCGATGTGCCTAGCGTGCAAAACGGGAGCCGATCTCGTCACGGAGCTCCCTTCGGTGGCTGAGCTATCGGTCACGCAAAGCGATCGCGGCGCACACATCCCAGCCGCTCCGCGAAAATGTAGCAGACCGTCTCTTGTGATTGACGAGCGCCGGGGCGTACTGTGTCGCGCATGCTTCGCGACTTTATTGCCGGGCACCGCGACGATATTCTCGCGCGAGCGAGCCTACGGGTCGCCCAGCGAAACGCGCCCGTTGCGACGGAGGACGAGGTAACGCAGGGACTCCCCGCGTTTCTCGATCAGCTCCGCGAGTCGTTGCGCCGTGCGTCCGCGCACGAGGGCGTCGACCATTCGGAGATCCAGCGAAGCGCTGGCGAACATGGCGACGCGCTCTTTCACCGGGGGGCGACCGTTGCGCAAGTCGTTCACGACTATGGTGACCTCTGCCAGGTGATAACGGGGCTTGCAGTGGAAACGAGTGCACCCATCGCGGCTGAGGAATTTCAAACGCTCAACCTTTGTCTCGACGACGCCATCGCGGGCGCGGTGGCGAGATTCGCAGATCAGCGGGAGCGCGCGATATCGAGTGAAGGAACCGAGCGGCTCGGCGTGCTTGCCCACGAAATGCGCAATCTGGTCGGTGCCGCCATGATTTCGTTCGCCAACATCAAAAAGGGCATTGTCGCCCCGGGTGGGAGCACCGCCGCCGTTCACGATCGGAGCTTGACGCGGCTTAACTCGCTTATCGATCGCTCCCTCGCGTCTGTCCGGCTCGATGCGGGACTTCAGAACCTGGAGCGTGTGCAGGTGCGGGACGTCATCGAAGAGGTGGAGATCGGTGCCTCGATGTTCGCACAGGCGCGAAACCTCCTCTTGTCGGTAGTATCGGTCGACCCAACCGTCGTGGTCCTGGCAGACCGGCAGATCCTCGCGGCGGCGATCGCCAATCTGCTGCAAAACGCGTTTAAGTTCACACGCCCAGGCAGTACCGTGCGCCTCAGAGCGAGCAGCACCGCGAGTCGCGTGCTCATTGAAGTCGAGGATGAGTGCGGGGGCCTTCCGGACGGGAAGCCGGAAAGCCTGCTCCGACCGTTCGTCCAACGTGGCGCGGATCGAACCGGTATGGGTTTGGGCCTATCCATCTGCGTGCAGGCCGCGAAGGCCTTTGGTGGCGAGCTTCGCATCCGCGACCTTCCCGGCAAAGGTTGCATCTTCACGCTCGATCTGCCGAAGCAATCTCCGCCCCGAGAGACCCTTGAGGCTTCCAAACCTAATCCGAGGGTCAACGGTGGTCCGCCGAACATAAAGAAGGCCGGCGCGCTCCGCCGTGCGTGGGCGCGGTTTATGCCGATGACCCGATGAGATAGGCTCACGCGGATTTCGCGCTCAAAGCGGCTCCGCCGGCGCCAGAGTCCTTGCGACGGATGAGATCGTCCAGAGCCGCTCGAAATCGCCCGCCCATTCGGTTAGCTGCGGCGCCCGCGGGGGGATCCGCCCGAAGGCGCATAGGGGGCCAAAAGGCCACGTCGAGGGCGCTGCGCACCGCCTGCAAAAACGCCTGAGGGTCGTCGTGATGAAGGTAATGCCCGCAGCCGGCGAGCTCTACGAGACGGGCCCCCTCCACTGCCTGGAGCAGGGCCTTGCCATGGGCGATGGGGATAATGGCGTCCCGATCGCCCCATAGGACCATGATCGGGGGTAGGTCATTGAGTTCGTGCGCGCGGCGAAAGAATGAGTGCCGCTGGCCGCGCCAACTCATGAGATCGCGGACCGTGCGAGCAAATGCGCGGGCAGTCCCGGGGCGTGCGTTCATGGCGTTCAAGTCGGCGATGCGGCTGGGCGGCAGTCGTATCGCCAGCGCCCGAGCGCGAGGCGCGTCCCTAGAGGGCCATGAACGGCTGGCCCAGATGCTCCACAACGCCGGGGAACGCTGCAAGGCGCAAGACGAACGCGATCTCCCTTCCCAAGCCGCCCGGGGCCGCCAGGACAGGCGGCGAATGCGTGGGCGGCACAGACTGAGGAGCATTGAGAGCGATCCCGCCGCCGAGCGAATGGCCGACAATGTCGACCGCCGAAAGGTCCAGGGTTTCCATCCAGCTGGCGACGAGCCGTGAATACCACTCGAGCTCGTATCCAGCGTCCGGTCTGTCCGATAGGCCGTGTCCGGGAAGGTCCAAGACGAGCACTCGGCGGTCTTGGGCAAGCTCTGGGGCGATTTGTTCCCAGGTGAGATGCGAATCATTGAGGCCATGAAGGAGCACCACTGGCGGCCGAAGACCAACCCGGCCGTACTCAGCCCAGTGCAGGTTCACTCCCTCGACCATTCGAACGAAGCAGCGCGAACCATCGACGGCAGCGTCGCCGAAAGATGTATTGGAGCGGCCACGGCCCTCGAATCAAGCATCATGCGTACCGCACGGCTTCATTCGCTATATCGCGGCTCTTAGGCGACGCTTGCATTGGACCTTTGCCAAGGCGGGCACTTCGGTCATTCGCCGGACACGTCTGACGGTCAGGAACGCAACGAAAGTTTCGGCTGTGGTCCGAGCGTCTCGGCTTTCTCTATCGCGGCTGCCAGATGGCTTCTGGGCAAGGAGCGCGCAAGTCGACATGAATCCGAATGCCTCGGCGAAACCGCTAAATTTGTACTCGCGATGGAGCTCTTTAGCGCGAACGATGCGGGTGCCGTCGAGCGACCCCCCAATTCAGACTTACCTTTTTGCGGTGTCGTGTAGAGCGGGTCGGAGACTCGTCGACGAGCACCTGATATCGCAGCGTTGGAGTTGCATGGACTCCTGCCTCGCCAAGGTACGACTGCAGCCCTCGAGCGTCTCTCCGGGTTCGCCGAGACGCTCGAAACGTAGATAGGCACGCGGGGATGCTCGAGCACGCGGGATGGCCTCACCTCGGTGCTCGTCGGCTGCGCTTGCGTGCGGCCGCTCGACCGCCGATGCGCGCCTGGGCCTCGACCCCCGCGAGGAGCCAGCGAAGCCCGAGGTCGAACGTGTCGTCCCAGCGCCAGGGACCGACGTTCGCCACCACCATCGCGAGGCTGGCGAATCGCTCGGGTGCACGACCCATGTGCTCCTTCAGGAGCGCGAGACGCTTTGGAGCGATGTTTCCGGCGTCCGTCATCGCGCGTTCGAACAGCAAGCTGCCCATGGCGAAGCTCATCACGCACCCGTACGCACGCATCACGTCTTCGTATTCGAGCCCGTCACGCAGCATCAGCTCGAAGATTTTGTCCAGGAACGCCAACCCCGCCGAGGGAAAGCCGCTCTTGTGGGCTAGCAGCGGCGTCCAGTTTGGGTGCTCACGCATGATCTGATAGATGGCTCGCGCAAGGCCATCGAGCATCGATTGCCAAGTATGCCGAGCCGTGCTCGCTACATCACAGGCGCGTGCGAAGACTTGCTCACGCATGGCTTCGTACAGCGCGTCTTTGTCCGCGAAGTATGCGTACAGAGCCATCGGAGTCGCGCCAAGCTCCCCGGCGATCGCGCGCATCGTTACGCCGTCGAACCCGTCCCGGTCCGCGATTGCGAGCGCGGCCTCCGTTGCAAGCTCACGAGTGATCGCTCCTCTCGCGCTCGGTTTCCTCATATCGAGTTCATCGCCGCTGGCACGCGCTGAGCACTTGCACGCTGAAATATACAACGTATATCTGTCCAAGTGATCTTCCCCCGCGGCCGTGGACAGTCGGACTATGCCGCAAGGGCGGCGATTTGTGATCTCAATTCGAATTCGATGGGACTGACGTAGCCGAGCGAAGAGTGTCGCCGGGC
>Ga0210391_10005796_pt1 | contig 10161 bp, 7 predicted proteins | sample IncBWC12OmetaG_FD_160573 | JGI IMG/M metagenome (GOLD analysis project Ga0210391, IMG submission 160573) | Forest soil microbial communities from Barre Woods Harvard Forest LTER site, Petersham, Massachusetts, United States - Inc-BW-C-12-O ...
AAATTGATCGCAACCCACCCAAAGCGACCCTGAGCGATCCTTAAATAACGAGTGGATATAAACACAACTCAGGCTGTTCTCGCGCGCAGGATCTTGTGTGAACACCTTGAATTCATATCCGTCGTACCGATCCAAGCCATATTGAGTTCCAAACCACATGAATCCTTGATCGTCCTGCACGATTTCATTCGCTTGGGTTTGCGAGAGTCCTTGAGCTGTCGACAGTCGGGAAAATCGGATATCGTCGCCATCGACTACTGGAATTCGCACGGAGTGTGCGACGCCACGATGCACTTCAGCGGTGACCGTCTTGGGAGTCGTCGGATTGTCTCCTTGAGCCGCCGAAACGGATGTGGACAAGACGATAAGGAATAATGCCAGCGCAGAGATAGCCCTGCATTCACACGCTGTTGGTCTACGCGTCTCTCGTTGGTAAAGCTGCACGCGCAACCCTCCTGGGCACCCTGTACCAGGTGCTTTCTTCCAGCCTTCAGATGGTCTCACTCGTTTCAGGAGCCCCAGCGACAGAATTCATCGGGCTCCACAGCATTGAAATGTTATCGGAATTGCCGCTCGTCTACCACGGCGCCCGAGCAACTATTCCGTAGGTTATTTAGACGAGACGCAGCGGCAAGTAATGATCGCTCTTCGAGTCTGTGCAATGCCCCACTCAAGAGGGTTGCGTCAGACCAACCCTTTTTGGGCTACCGATAGCCGCGGTGTGCGAGTACGCTTCCCGGCTTATAGCCGTCCGTTAGTCCTTCGGTAATGCGAACGGCCTCAAGAATTGCAGCTTTCTTGGGCGTGGCAATTGCACCCCGAGACAGAGGATTCCCTGCTCTGCAACGCCTATTCTCCATGTTTCCTAATGGATGGCCTGGAGCTGCTCTGCTCCTGCTAAGACTCGTCGTGGCTACTCTGCTTATTTATAACGGAGTCGTTGCTTTGCGGACAGGGACTGACCTGCAAACCACGATCCTGCACTCCGGGGCGGTTGGGGCCGGGACGCTGCTGATATTGGGGCTGTGGACACCCATCGCCGGTACCCTAATCATTCTCGTTGAAGTTTGTTTCCTGCTTCTCGGAACAACTCAGGCGCAAAATAACATTCTGCTGGGAGCTTTGGGAGCAGCGCTCGCTGTCCTAGGACCGGGTAATCGATCTATCGACGCGCTACGCTATGGCAGAAAACGTTTTGATATCCGCGATACATAGCTTTGCACGGTAACAGTTGGAATCGCTGCGATTGGCACCGCGGCTGGGACCAGTGTCCCAGGAGAATGCCCCGCAGTTCTGCGCAAGATCATTGGATATTTAGGACTGCGATGTGGAATCGCCGGTGTCTGTCTTTGGACATCATTCATCGTCATTACTTACGCAGAAAATGCCGTACAAAACCGCTCGAGCACGAACCTCATTGCATCACATGAGCTGGAGGTTTTCCAAACCGCCGCCAAGCAGAACGGTTGTTATGCATCAAATCTGCGTACGATCTCTTGTTGCCCTCAGAAGAATTGTTTACAAGATTTACAAACAATACCCCTGCTTGGCAGGGCAGACGCTCTCTGCCTCTGGGTCTGATTGTGAATGCTGACTCGATGCTCGTACGGAATCCGGCTAGCCTTGGCATTGAGAATCAACGGACCAAGTGCGCCAAAATGTTTCGGTCCAATTGCATCGATTTCAGTCCAACTACAACATAGTACTATACATATAGCACCATAAATGCCCCTGATAAGGGCGAGGTCGGTGGTTCAAGTCCACCCAGGCCCACCATTAATTTCAGCAGGTTACGAAACCACGCTGCAAATCAAAGTCACCAACACGAAGACCGCGTGGCTTCCCCGCGCATACCCGTTTCAACCGCAAGCCAATGGAATGTGCTATATGATTGTCGCGCGTAAGCGAGGATTCGCCGGATTTCCTCAACGCCGGTCGCGCAATTTCTTTGTCGATTACCGAAAAGGTCTATAAAAAAATGCTGACAAGATTTTCGCCCAGTCTATCTAAAGGATCTCACTGAGATGCGGCAACTTCGTGGTGATTTGCGCCGAGAGATGGTTTCGAAATCAGGTGATGGCCAGAGCTCGCTTGGTACCGGGCTCCTTTTGCTCGGACTCATAAGTTGCCTCTCTGTGGCGGGGTGCCAGAAAAAAGAAGAATCCAAGGCTGCGCCCGCTGTCGCCAAGTCCACGGTAGCGGTTAAGGTTTCGAGCGAAAGCATAACGGTGAGCACGCCGTCCGCGGAGTTTCGGCTGAGTCCCTCCGGAGCTTTGACAGCCGAGCGTCTGGGGACGGAAGAAGCAACTTCGCTGGAGGGCAAATCTCTTGATTTCTCCCAGGTTGTCTCGTCCGCGAGGAAAGAGCACCCGGGAGTGCTCCTCAACCTCGTCCAGGCGCAAGTGCGCAACGCCACCGGGAAACTCGGGGCGCTGGGAAAGCAGATCGAAATAGCCGGAACAATTCCGGAAACGACCCTGACCGAAACGCTCAACCTTGAGATTTACGACGATTTTCCAAATCTGGCATTCCTTTCCTTAAGCGTTCGCAACACTGGACAGTCCGATGTTCCGCTGGATTGGGTCACGATGCAGCGTCACCAGTTTGCTGCGACGCTCGATTCCAAGTCTCCCTCGCATCCACTGTGGACGTTCCAAGGGTCCAGCTTGATGTGGGGCAAGGACGAAACTTTTCTTATGCCCGCAAAGTTTTCGCAGGAAAATCCGTTCGGTGCGCCCGTACCGACGAAAGATGACATTGGGTACGTCGGCGGAGGCATCCCGGTCGTCGCGTTCTGGAGCCGCGCGGTTGGCGAGGCGATCGGTCACGTGGAGACAGTTCCGTTTACATTGTCGATCCCGGTGCATGCAGCGGAGGCCGGAAAAGTCGAAACCGAAGTGCGCGTCCCCGCCGATATGGTTCTCAAGCCAGGAGAAGTTTTTTCCACCCCGCGAACGTTTCTTGCCGTCTATCAAGGTGACTTTTATCAGCCGCTAAGCCTCTGGTCGGAAGTGCTCGCCAAGGAAGGACTCGAGAAGCCGCGCAACAATAAAGAGAACTACGCGGTGAGCTGGTGCGGTTGGGGCTATGAATTCGGCGTCACGCCGAAGCAGATGCTCGACACCATTCCGAAGCTGAAGGAATTGGGCATCCACTGGGCCACGCTAGATGATGGGTGGTTTAACAATTATGGCGATTGGCAGCCCAATGCAGCCGCGTTTGCCGGCGATGCGATTCGCGACATGGTCAAAAAGTTTCACGATCAGGGAATGAAGATGCAGGTTTGGTGGCTACCGCTCGGCGTGGAGGACGGCCATTACGGCTACGGCGGGCGAAAATATGTCGTTTCCGAGGTGGTGAAGCAACATCCCGATTGGTTGGTTCTCAATAAAGAGGGCAAACCCGCGCGAATGGCACGCAATCTGGCAACGCTGTGTCCGGCGGTTCCCGCGGTTCAGGAATATTACAAAGGCGTGACGGAACGTTTTATTCGCGACTGGGGATTCGACGGCCACAAACTCGACAATATTTGGTCGACGCCGTTGTGCTACAACCCCAAACACCATCACAAGTCGCCGTATGATTCGGTATATGCGATGGCTGACGTCTACAAAATCATTTTTGAGACTACGCGGGCATTAAAACCGGATAGCGTGACGCAAAGTTGTCCGTGTGGTACGCCGCCTAATCTGGCGTGGCTTCGGTACATGGATCAGGCCGTGACGGCGGACCCGGTGGGGTCGGTGCAGGTACGACGCCGCGTAAAGATGTACAAAGCGCTGCTTGGACCGGAAGCGGCCGTCTACGGCGACCATGTGGAGCTCACGCGAATAACCAATTTAACTGGTGACGAACAGGATCTTGGAGAGGATTTCGCGTCGACTCTCGGGACCGGTGGAGTGCTGGGAACAAAATTCACGTGGCCGGACTACGGCGCGAAGTTCAAGAATGTATATCTGAACCAAGGCAAGGAAGCTCATTGGAAGGAATGGATCGGTCTTTACAACGAAAAAATGCTTTCGAAGGGCAATTTTCTGGACTTGTATGTCTATGGATTTGATGTTCCCGAAGCTTATGCCATCGAAAAGGATCATCGCTTTTACTATGCCTTCTTCAGTCCTGAAAAAGTGAACAGCCAGAAACCGCGTTCCGCAAAGCCGGAAGCTTGGAAGGGAGAAGTGGAGCTGAGAGGATTACCCGCGGGAACATTTCGAGTGACCGACTACGTTCATCACAAGGAACTTGGAACGGTGACGGGACCTGTCGGCAAATTGAATGTCGATTTCACGGGCAGTTTGTTGCTGGAGGCTGCGCCGGCGCCCTGAGAATACTGATTCTAGGCCGTTGGTTTGAAAGTCGTGGTGCCCGATTGGCCGGAGCGCGCGGCATGCTTGCGTAAGAATGCTTCCCGATGGGCGGCATCTCGAAATGCTTCCGTGCCCCCCGCGCGTGTGACCGAGAGGGCCCCCGCGCAGTTCGCGAACTTCAGACAGTCTTCAATCTTCGCCCCGCGGATAAATTGGTGGACGAAGCCCGCGTCAAACGTATCGCCCGCGCCCACGACGTCCACGGCATCTACTACGGGTGGAAATGCCATGTACTTTTCTTTTCCGACGCGGGCCGTTGCTCCTTGCGATCCACGTTTGATCACCAGAATACGTACTTTCTTCGAAAGCGACTCGGCCGCCTGCTCGGCATCTGTCGTCTGCGCTAGCTTGCATAATTCCCTTTCATTGGGCAGAAGAATGTCCACGTATTTGAGCAAGAGCTGAATGTCGCCGCTCCAGCGGTCTTCCGGATCGTCGTTCGTGTCCAGTGACGTGGTCAGACCCGCTTCCTTAGCCTTACGAAAGATATCGATGAGTTGCGGCCGGATACCTTTTTGCAGGAAATAAGAAGACAAGTGAAGATGCTTCGCATTGAAGATAAAAGACTGGTCCAAATCCCGGTTGGTCATTTCGTACATCGCGCCAGGATAGGTCAGGATATAGCGATCCTTGCGCTGCGGCAGGATCATGGTGAGTCCTGTCGTCTTCCCCCGCAATTTCTTTACATGAGAAACGTCCACGCCGCTGGCGGAGAGGCGTTGCACGCAAATATCGCCGAACGGATCGTCTCCGATACACGAACTGAAACTTACGCGATTCCCCAGGTACGAAAGATTGTGCGCGAAGATCGCGGAGGAACTGCCAAGCGTGATGCTTAGGTCCGTGGCCAGGTGTTCGCGCTCCAGGACCAGCGTCTGCGGCAGCCCGTACAAAATTAGATCGAGATTTAGTTCACCGATTACACTGACGTCGAAAGAGGCCAAGCAATTTTCTCCTCGAGAACTTAGTCAAGCATCACAACGCGGGTAAGATTTTTGGGCAGGTCGGGGTTGAGTCCTTTCGCCACGCCCGTAAAGAAACCCATCAACTGGCTGGGCACGATGTACGGTGCCAGCAACGCTAATTCCTCGCAAGGCAAATTCAGTTCCAGAACAAGGTCGGACGATCTGCGAATGTTTGCATTGGCCTTATTGCAGATGGCAATCGTCACTCCGCGCAAATCCTTCATTTCTTCCAAAACTTCCACCTCGGATGACTGGCCCGTTTGACTCATGAAAAATGTCAGGGCCGTCCGGGGAGTTACGATCGCTTTCGGGCCGTGACGGAATTCGAGGGTATGAAAAGACTGACTGTAGGAGCAGGACATCTCCATTACCTTGAGGGCCGCTTCGCGCGCGATGCCGTGAAAGGGACCCTGGCCGAGAAAAATGTAGTCTTCAAACGAGAGCCGGGTCGTAAAGTTTTCCACCTGCTCCGCCAGGGAGCGTATCCGCGTGGCGAATTGGGCGGCCATAACTTCCAATGAATTGCAGAACTCCTCGTTTCCCGCGTGCTTGGCCGCGAGCCACTGCAAACTGATTAGCATGGACGTAAACGACCGAGTCATCACGGTGCTTTTCTCGTCCGCTGTCCTTAACACCAACGTGGAATCGCACTCGGCCTCAAGCTCACTTTTCTCCGCGCAGGTGATTCCCCAGGTGGGTATAAGGATTTCTTTCCGAAGCACGTGGGCGGCACGAACAGTCTCCGAGGTGCGCCCGGATCGTGAGATCACCACTGCTTGTAAATCGCCGGCGGCGGCGCGCATCAAGGCGGGGTACAGCAAAATCTCTGATGCTGGAACAGCGCGCGCCGGTTCACCGGTCAGCAATGTCCACGAAGTTGCCGCGGCATCCGCAAGATAGAAGCTGGTGCCGCATCCAACAAACAGCCGGGACGCCTTTCGGTTGTTGCTTCCCAGTGTCCTTTCCCCGGACTTGCCCTGCTTCAGTTGCTGCAAAACGGATAGCCAGACGCCACTCTGAGACAGAATCTCTTTGTAAGTTTCTGACTGCGCATACTCGGTTGGTTTCATCAGCATAGGTATTTTTTCCCGATGTTGAATTTTCAACGCTAAACCAGAGTCACTTTGATGTCTGCTTCGCGTAGCGCCTTGAGGTCATGCTTTGAAATGTTTTTGTCGGTAATCGTTTCTTGCACGGAAGCGGCGGGCATAATCAGCGACAGGCTCCGGCGGCCAAACTTGCTGGAATCGCAAACGACGACCGTACGCCGCGCGGCTTCCGCCATTGCTCGATTTACGCGCGCTTCCAGGATGTTTGGCGTCGTCAATCCATAGTGAACGTCAAACCCATCAACGCCGAGGAACAACAGATCGGCACTCAGTTTTCGGAGCGAATCTTCGGCCAGAGGCCCCACCAATGAGTAAGAATTCTGGCGCAAGACGCCTCCTGTGAGAATGACTTCAACCGGAGAGTCGGCAAGTTCCGCGGCAATATTTGTGGCGTTTGTAATGATCGTAAGATTCTTGATATTCCGGCAGGCTCGCGCAATCGCCGAGGTGGTGGTACCGGAATCCAGAATGACCACCTGCCCAGGGCGTATTTTGCGAGCGGCTGCCGCGGCAATACGGATTTTCTCCTGACGGTGCCGGTGTTCTTTTTCTCCCAGTGGGCTGTCCTTTAGAGCTCCATTCTCCTTGGGCAACGCGCCGCCGTGGGTTCTCTCCAGTTGGCCGTCATGATGCAGGGATTCCAGATCCTTACGAATGGTAATCTGTGACGTGCGGAAGTGTTTGGAAAGATCCCGCACCAGTACGCGGCCGTTCGTCCGCAACAACTCCAGGATTTCGCGACGCCGCTCCTCACTCAGCATGTGACGGTGAATCCAGCCTTTCTTTGCAAGCTACGCCAAAGTCTCCACGCGAATCTGATCTTTCAAACTGGCAATGTCCTTTGCACGGGCGCGGCCAGGCCCCGAGGCAAGGCAGTTCGCCGATCCACACGCGACCGCGAGTCGCACCGCTTCGGCCGCTGGCAATCGCTGCTGTGCGGCAAAGGCGAATCCCGCCAGAGTAGCGTCACCGCTGCCGACACAGGACTGCGCGGATAACTTGGGAGCATCGGCAAAAAGCGCGTCTCCGTTCATGGAATGCCAAACCAGTCCAGCCGATCCCAAGCTGATCGCTCCGGCTGCGGCCCCCGCGTTCAGGATGTCGGCGATAATCCTCTTTGCAGAGGTTGGATTATCGATCGTTTGCGCGCTCCAGGACTCGGCTTCTCCCCGGTTGGGCTTTACAAAATCCGGCTTCCCTGCCAGAGCGAACTTAAAAGGGTCGCCGCTGGTATCCACAAATACGCGGCTGTCAAAATCATGCGCCAATTCGATAAGAGTCTTGTAAATGTCCGGTGGCACTCCTTGCGGGAGGCTGCCCGAAAAGATTACCGTCGGCTGCTCACTGGCTTGGTTCAAGATGTCCGTCAAAGTTTTCTCGCACTGCCGAAGTTCCTCATCGGTAATGCTTTGGCCGGGCTCTAGAATTTCGGTGACACCGCCGTCGTTTTCGACAATCTCCAGATTTGTTCGCGTGCACGCAGTCGTCCGTATTTCTTGCACTCGGATGGAAAGCCCCTGGAGTCCATCAATCAGTTGCTTGCCAGTTGCTCCGCCTGCAAAACCTAACCACAGAGGATCTGCTCCCAAAGTTTTTAACACCATGGCAACGTGAGCCGCTTTGCCTCCCGGAGCGGGGCATGCATTCGTTGCACGGTTGACATCTCCAACTCGCAAACGCGCAACCCGCAGCCGCTTGTCTATAGCGGGGTTCAGGCTCACGCAAAGAAACATCAGCAGCCCTTCCCCGAGGTAGCAGTACGACTTGCTTCAAACCAGGGTTTTGCGCTGCCCAGGCACTCATTTACGTTTTCGATGTTACGTACCCCCTCGCGGCCCAACCAGTCGTGGAGCGCTTGAGGTCCCTGCTTCACAAATATTTCCACGCCATCTTTCCATGTGGCTCTTCCGCAAAGCACGCCCGAAAACCCGACACCAGCTTCGGCGGCGAGCTGCAATCCAAACCGGAAGGCATCGTTACTCACGCCTTCGGACAGGAAAATGAACGGAATCGAGGCGCAGGCCGCGGCGCTTAGGAAATATTGCTTGGCTTGCTCACGCGAGTGAAGAACTTCACTGTCCGAGGAGGGCGCTCCCTCAACGAAGGAAAGATTAACGGGCATGCCGACCTTCAATACGTCGACGCGGTACTGCGGCTTTGAAAATTCCCTCATGCCTTGAGCAACGACTTCATGCTTGATCCTTGCAAATTCGATACTTTTCTCGTCCATGTTCTCCGAGTAGCTCACCAGCTCCAGGAAGAAAGGCACGTCCGTGGCCGCGCACTCCGCACCGACTCTTTCCACGAAGGCGTATTTGAACTCGTTGATCTCCGCGAGTGAGCGGCTTGAATAGTACAAGAGAAGTTTGATCGCGTTCGCTCCTGCCTCGACAAGGCGTTGAACGGACCAATGGCCCAGAAGACGCGGGAGCCGCCCGGGGATTTTTTTGTCATATCCAGTTTGCTCGTACGCAAGCAGAAGTCCTGCGTTTGTGGCTCGCCTGGCTGCGGCGGGTAGACCGTATTCTGGATCTAGAAGGATGGCACTCGCATGAGGCGTGAGAATGGAACTCACTGCTTCCTTGAATTGGGTCAGATTTTCGCCAGGAACATCCGCTGCTGCAACACCCATGGCGCGCGCGAACAATGTCTGAAGTGCGCTGCGCTGGTCGATGGCCAATGCTGCGATGACGCCACGGGAGTCTGCGACCGCCTGCAAACCTTTCTGTTTTCCCGAACTGAGTGAGGATGTCATGCGCATCTTCCGTTAATTTCCAATGACCCAGATTGCTGCGCCGCGTTCAATGGCTGGAAGTTCAAACTGCATCGTGTCGCCCTGTTTTGTTCCTTTGAGAATTTGGGTCTGACCAAGAAATGGTAGATAGGCGAGCGAATTTCCCAGGGCGGCCGGAATACGGACTCTTGCTCCAGCTACGGGAGTTGGGGTCGCTACTTTCTCTGGAACTAACCCGGCAAAGTTTGCGAGGAAAAGGTGAGCGCTGCCATCTACAAGTCCGAAATTCGCGGCGATTGTCGATGGCGCGTCGAGTTCCATTTCACTTTTCACCGCGAGGACTTGCAGGAACTCCTTCGGCATTTCCTGTAAGCCACCTGAAAAGTCTTTTCCCAGTTTGTCCAGATAGAGACTCGCTGGACACCTCTCATAGGCGAGTATGTGATCGGACGCGGCCAGGCCGGTTACATTGTGGCCTGTGATGACGACACGCGCTCCACTGCCCGCGAATCGGTTTAGCGCCTGTTTTTCAGCGTCGCTTAAGACAGTGACATTCGGCAATACCAAAACGTCACCATGGAACGCGGCGAGCGTTTCGGGAGTGATCACTTGAAATTCTTGATGCGATTGCAGCAGCAGCACCAGGAGCCCGCGAAACGAAGGCAGAAATCCATTCGGATCGTAGTCCCGACTCTTCGGTGAGAAGTAAACGCCTATGGGACGCAAGGGAAGACGCGGGGAGTAAAAGGTCTTTTCGTTTGTTTCAATCCACCGAAAGATCTCCGCGCGCGTGGCTTTATCGTTGGATCCAGCCATCGAATGCCCTGGAGCGTCCCAAAAATTGGCACCCGCCACCACTTGCGACATCGCCAGATTCTTCATCGCCTCACGCGGGTCAATATTCTTGTCTCCATCCCAGGAATAATTCAAAATCCAGGTGGCTTTTCCGCGGGCGAAGGCGCGAAACGTCAGCATCCCCGCTTGAT
>Ga0210391_10005798_pt1 | contig 10159 bp, 9 predicted proteins | sample IncBWC12OmetaG_FD_160573 | JGI IMG/M metagenome (GOLD analysis project Ga0210391, IMG submission 160573) | Forest soil microbial communities from Barre Woods Harvard Forest LTER site, Petersham, Massachusetts, United States - Inc-BW-C-12-O ...
GAACTTGTCGGCGGACAGAAACGGATCGGAACTTTGGCCGCCTTTGCAGTCCAGGATGTTTCCCTCGCGGTCCAGGCGCAGAAACAAGTCCGGAAAGGCCTGGAAGAGCGCACGCAGTTCCGCGGCAGTCTCGTAGGCCTGATCTTCGCTCTTCTTGCGCTCGGTGACATCAACCGAAGCCAGCCGCAAACCCACGATGATGCGATGCTGATTCTCGAGCTTGTGTTCGTGGATCTCCACCGTCACCTGGCCGCCGTCCGGACGCAGGTACTGGTGCTGGTACGGCAATAGCGCGGTCTGTCCCGTGAGGCGGCGCTCAATCTGATCGCGATACCTCTGCCGTTCGGCGGGTGGGATCAAATCCCAACAGTATTGCCCAATCATTTCGCGTTGGGCGAGTTTGCGCAGCTCGCATTCGCGCCGGTTGACGCGGCGGACAATGCCTTTTAGGTCAATCTCGAGATAGCCGATGGGCGCGGTCTCGAACAGGTCGTCATTGGCTGACTCATCCCACACTTCTTCTGTTCCTGCTTCGACATGATCCACGCGGCGTTTCCGCCGTATGTAACTCGTCAGAAGAGCTAACACGATGAAGGACAGCAGCCAGATCATTGGTGATACATCCGACAAGCTCAATATCCCTTACGCGAAAAAAGGAATAGATACTGACAGGATTAAATCGGCACGGTGCGATAAATCCTTTAGATGTAGAATCTTGTAGGGCAAACTGGAAGTCCGAGGTTTGTCCTTTCGGCTGTGGGGCAGGATGTCATCCCAATGTCATTTAGTTTTAGAGCGCTCGCGCAAAGATTTGATTCCAAAGGTCTCGGCAAGAGTGCCGAGACGGCACGCAAGAGTGCGTGCGCTACGACGTGGCGCGAACACTCGTGTTTGCCGCGTCGACGCTCGATAAAACATAACTACTGTGAAAATGTGTTACATCGAAAGGCAGAGTCAAAACTCAGTGACATTGGGATGTCATCGTGCGGGTGGTTGATAACCGCGCAGTGGCGCCGATTGCCAATCGGCGCGCAGGTTAACAACCTGCCCCACTATCCGCCGATCAGGTGGATGGCGCCGATGCCTCCACGAACATCCAGGCGGATGGTGGTCTTGGCATGGCCGTATTCGTCATTCACATAACGGTCGTCACGTTTCTGCAGGCCACGCGCGTCCACTCCCCCGATACCGCCCTTGGCGTCCGCAATCACGCCCACGCCGGAAGGAAGATAAACGGTGGCCTCCCCTATGCCGCCGTGTACGCTGACGTTGTAGTCGTTTTTCGGCGTGCCACGCAGGTCGACCTTGAGCTCGCCAACTCCCATATGAACATCCAAACTGCGCAGTGTAAGACTGCCGACATCCAACCGTCCTTCGCCGGCGCCGAAGTTGACCTCAAGATCAATCGGTTTCTCATTGTTGAGGCGTAGATCCCAGCGATAATCGTGGCTACCCCCGTGAGGGCCATGCGAGGGCTGTTCCACCACCAGATGTCCGCGGAAGCCGCTGGAGTCGTAGTGGATGTCCGGCTTCAGGCTAGGGCGGTTATAACGGAATTCGGCCTCCATGAGTTTCGGCGAGCCGCCTTGAACGTTGAGTTCACCCGCTCCCATCTTCAATTCGACATGAACCAGCTCGGACTTATCGAGATCGACGGAGCGGGTCTCGGAACGAGCTGGGCCTTCCGACTCCCACTCCACACAACCTGTTAAGGCCACAAGACTTAAAGCAGCAACTGCAACAAACGTTCCACGCACGATTCGCAGCATTCGACCTACCTTTCGAGGATATACGACAAGTTCTATGTCCCGCGTTCCACCATTTTGAGGGTACCTGGTAGCGCCTAAGGCCATCGCCCTAGTCCACGCACGCCCGAATGCCCACCACAATTATATTCTTCCCTTAGTGCATTCCTTTGTCGAAAGTCACCTGTTAAACTGGGGCATCCTGATTTGTACAGGAGCACTCGGTTAGGGACGTAGCTGGTTAGGAACATGGTTTGTAAATACTGCCGGAAGAAGATCGGTCCGATGCGCAAGCTGAAGGATCCACACTTCTGCTCGGACGAGCATCGCAAGAAAGCCACATCCAAGTCGGCACGCGCGGTGCGTGAGGCCGAAGACCTGTACGGTGTGGAAACACAACTTCCCACCTGGCGAGCGATCACGCAAGCGAAGCGGGAGGAAAAATCGGGAAAGCCTGGTATGTCGGGCACGATTTTTGCGGGGCTCGCGGTAGTATTCGTAGTGCTAGCCTTGTCGCAGCTTCCCATGGGCGCCCCGGCCGCAAGAGCGATATCGCCATTGCCGGATACGAATCCTCACCAGAGTAAGAGCAGCTTCGGACAGATGATCGGCAACCTGCTGCAGAGCAAGGGCTCGGGCACATTGCGCGAGGATTTCCATACCGGTGTCGCCAATTGGGAGGGTTTCAGGTCCTCCAGCTCGGATTGGTCCATGGAAAGCGGCGTGGTGCGTCCGGTATCGCTGCGAGTCTGGAAACCGTCCACTTCGCTCTCCAATTACGAGATGGAGTTCATGGGACAGATTGAGCGCAAGAGCATCGACTGGGCTTTTCGCGCCTCCGACGTTAAGAACTACTACGCCACCAAGCTCATCATCACGAAACCCGGCCCTCTCCCCAACGCCGGCTTGGTGCGCTTCATCGTTCTGGACGGCCGCGAGCGCGAGCGGGTGGAACTGCCGCTGCCCCTCACGCTGGAGCGGGGTGTTGATTATAAAGTCAGGGTCAGCGTGCGGGGCGACCGTTTTCTGACCTCGGTTAACGGCCAGTTGGTCAGTTCCTGGATGGACAATCGCCTGACCAGAGGCGGCGTCGGATTCTTCTCCGAGGACGGTGAATCGTCGCTGCTGAAGTGGGTGAGTGTTTCTGAGCGCGACAGTTTCCTGGGACGCATCGTTTCCCATTTCTCTTTAATTGCGTTCCCCACAGCCCCGTTCGCGATGCCGTAAACTTAGGGCAAGCCGGAGGCTTATCCTACAAGGTGCGCAGTTGTAGTTTCCTTCTTCTTTCCTTCGCGTCTCTCTTGCCGTTGCTGGCCTCAAATCCACAGGCGAAGAAGGCGTTCCAGGAAGGGCTTCGCGCTGAAGAGGCCGGCCAGTGGCAAGAAGCCGAGAAGGCCTACACCCTGGCCATCCAAAATGACGCCACCGACGCGTCCTACTACCAGCATCGATGCAAAGTGCGCTCGCTCCATGGTGACCAGCCGCACGCGCTCGAAGATTGCACCAAAGCGATTCGCCTGGCGCCCCAAGACGCCCCGAGCTTTCAGGTTCGCGGTGACGTTTATCGCGCGTTGCCCGATCTGAAAAAAGCGCTGGCGGATTACGACCGCGCTATCCTACTCAAGCTGGACACGGCGGCCATCTACAACAGCCGGGCCGCGGTCCACGCCAGCCTGGGCGAAAATGATCAGGCTATTGCAGATTACAGCATCGGGATCAAGCTTCGACTCGACGATCCAATACCCATCGAAGCGCGCGGCAACGTCTATGCGCGGACCGGCCGTTATCGCGATGCGATTGAGGACTACGATCAGAGCATCAGCCTGAAGGCGGACTATGCGGACGCCTATTTGGATCGCGGTTTCGCGTGGGGACAGCTGTCCGAATTTTCCCGGGCGATCAAGGATTTCAATACTGTTCTGGAAATGCGTTCCCGCGACCCTAAAGCCTACGCGCTACGCGGGGCGGCTTACATGCGGCTGGGCGCCTACGAAAGCGCCATCGCCGATTTTTCCGAGGCCGTGAAAATCACTCCCCAAGATGCTTACCCATATCTGGCGCGAGCGGCTGCGTTCATTCATATGGACCGCCTGCAGGAAGCACTCAACGATCGAATTGAAGCAGTCCGCCTGGCGCCGAACATGGCCGAAGCATACCTGGCCCGCGGTGGGTCGTACCACCTGCTTGGAATGCACGAGCAAGGGCTGGCGGATCGAACCAAAGCGATTGAATTGAATCCTAACCTCCCGGAAGCATGGTATGCGCGAGGCAGCGCTTACTACCTGCTAGGGAATTTCGCCAAGGCGCACGATGACCTCGCCCAGGCGCTGCGGCTGCGTCCGGATTATGCCGACGCCGCCGAGGCCCTCAAGAAAAACGACGCGAAGTTAGCGGAAGCGAAACCGGTGGAAGCGAAGCCAGCCGAAGCGAAGCCGGAGGAGACCAAACCAGTGGAATCGAAGCCAGCGGAGGCTGCGGTTGCTCCGCCGCCGCCCAAGCCGGCTCCAGCTAACGTCGTGCCTGCAACTCCGGGCTCGGCCAGGCAACACGAGCTGCGGGGACGATCGCTGACAACATCCGGAAAATACGAGGAAGCGATCGCGGAGCTAACCGAAGCAATTCGCTTACAGCCCGATTTAGCGCGAGCCTACAATGCTCGCGGTTACGTATATCTGCTGAAGCGCGACTACCAGCACGCGCTGGCGGACTTCGACGAAGCTATCCGGCTGGACCCGAACTACGCCAACGCCATTCAGAATCGCAGCTTGGCGGTAAAGGGACTTGGAAAAAAGGCAGGACAGTAAAGCATCGAGTTTCCATGGGCCTGCTGGCCCACCAAAGGTCATGAAGACGCCCCGTGGCGCAGACACTGATGTCTGCTGAACCGAGACTCGTCTCGGCGTCGGGCGGACATCGACATGAGTGTCGATGCGGCACGCAAGAGTGCGTGCGCCAAGGGGTGTCTTCAACGGAGTCGGTGCTTTTTTCAACCCCGCCGCGCGGAAATGCCGGCGGACTTGCGCGGCATCCGATCCACCAGCTCCTTTGAAATACCAAAATTATCGGTCAGCAGAGAGCGGGGATTCCCTCCCAACCAGGCTGAGAGCGAAATCTCCTCGTAGATTCCGCTGTTGAAGAGGATCAGAATGCGCGTGGGTTCATCGCCGGTCTGTTCGAGATAGTGTCCGTATCCCTGCTTGATGAAGGCCACTTGCCCTGGCTTGAACTCCTCCGTGCGCACCCGGCCATGGGACCCAAAAATGGTCACGCGTGCGCTGCCCGACACGTAATACTGCCACTCGTCGGCGTGCGGATGCCAGTGCATTTCGCGCAGAGCGCCCGGATTCAAATCCATTCGGACCGCGGTCAACGTAGTCTGGATCGGAAACTCCCGTGAAGAAACGATACGCTCCTCGCCACCTTCGAACACGTGCGGGGTCTGCTTGTCCAGCCGGAATTTATGTGATGCCTGGCTCGGCTCCAGGTCGGCATTTCGAACCTGCTCCAAAGCCTCGGCCGGCAGCTTGCCGGGGCCGATGTAGAGTTCTTTCTTCGGGAACTGCGCGAAGACAGATTCCGGCAAGCCGAGGTTGCGGCTAAGAATGTGCGCCGGCGTGCGTGCAATCCAATCCGTGATGCTGAAGGTTCCAAACTCAGAAAAATGGCCGCTGTCGAAGCCCAGCAGAAAATGACACTCGCCCGGTCCTAATCCCTGAATGGCATGACCGTGCCCTCGAGGAAAATACCACGTGTCGCCCGGCTCGAATTCGGAAACCTCCGACTGGCCATTGGGCGAAATCACCGTCGTACGGCAACGTCCGGTGAGGATGTAAGCCCACTCGGCGGCAAGCGCGTGCCAATGCAGCTCGCGGATCGCGCCAGGCTGCAAACGCATGGAGACGCCAGCGATGCTCTGCGATACGGGAAACTCCGCCACGGTGGCTTCCTTAGCCGAGCCTGCTTCGCCCACCCAGCCTTTCTGATTTTCGATATCGAATTTGAAGTTGTCCAGTTGCTCCGGATGGGTCTCTTCGGCGGGCGCTGCCTTAACCTGGCGCGCGATTAAAGCAGTGGCGGCAATTCCGGCGGAAGCGCTGGAGAGCGCATCCAGAAGAGTGCGGCGGCTGAACCGGGCGGATGTTTTGGCCATGTCTAGAATTCTGACACGAAATGCTCAGGGCCGACGATGTAACCAGTTCTAACTGAATGTTAAACCTTCAGCGTAAGGTGCTTTCTTCTTTGACTGTCCGAGTGAAGCGTGTTAGTATTCCGTTTCGAAGCGTGAGATTTTGTCGTCTCAAGACCAGTAAGCCTGCGAAATGAGCTTACCCAGCACACTTGCCTGAGCTCCCGTACCGGCTCGTTTCGCGTTGCGTCTCATTCTGTAACCGTGATATTGTCCATCCCGGTTGGGGGGACGCTGAAGAACCAATCCGAAGGAGCGTTGGCATTTGCCTCGATCAAAAGAGGGTATCCGTCCGGCTGGAATGGATACGCTAGACAGGCTATCCCGGGAAGAAGCGCAGGGCCGGGATGCTGCGCCGCAAAACGGAGATCCGAAATTCCTGCTCGGTGAAAAGCGGCTGAGCAAAGTCTTGCGCCTGATCAATTCGCAGCCGGCCTGCTCAGTTAGCGACTTGGCGCTCGAGCTCCAGCTCAGCCCCGCGCATCTGCAGCGTTTGTTCAAACAAAAGACCGGGCTACACGTACACGATCTCATCGGTGAACAGCGCCTGCAAAAAGCGGCCCAGCTGCTTTCATCTAGCGGCCTGCGCATCAAGGAGATCGCCCACGCGGTGGGATACGAACACCACTCCAGTTTTGTCCGCGCTTTTCAGCGCCGCTTCGCCCAGTCGCCCAAATACTATAGGGAGCAAAACAATGCGAGGCCCGAGAGCTTACAACTCGACGAGAAGGCAGCCGCCGATTGAGAACCTGCTGGCAGCAGGAATTAGTAAGTAAGTTGTGCCATGCTTATGGTACTTCGCGTCGCAAAAGGCTAAGTAATGTTCGAAACTGTGGGGTTGTTTCCCCAGGACTCTGATGATATTCTCTCTGGGTTGGTAGTACGGCTAGTAAGTTCCGCGTCCACGCCGTACCGCTAACGGGGGGCTTCCTCCCATCTATAATTGCAACGCCCTCTTCTGTTCACGTAGATAACTGAGTCGTAACGGGCTCACCTTCACTTAGTGGCACCGGCATTAGTGGCACCCGATGTGTCTCGGCCGGGAGTGTGACCATGGCCGACACTTACTGCCGGTAACTAGGATCGGTGTGTCTATGCAGAAAGAAATCACAATTCTAATACCAGGAGTGTATCTAATCATGACATCATTAAAAACGTTCTTCATTTTGGCAGTAGCGCTCTCCTCCAGCGGTATTGCGTTGAATGGCCAAACCGATCCCGGCCCGCGTGGCGGAACTGCGGGAGCCGGAGGCGCCTACCCCACGCTCAACACCAATGAGACTTATTACTTCACACAGGCACTGGCCCGCTTCCAGGAAATCGATTCGGTAACTGGAACGGAGCCGGGCACCAACGGGGGCGGATTGGGGCCTACTTTTAACGGCAACAGTTGCGCCCAGTGCCACGCGCAACCGGCGATGGGCGGCAGCAGTCCCGGTCTGACCAGCCCGCAAAACTCCGTTCCGAATCCGCAGATAGCGCTCGCGACAGAGTACGGCGCGACAAACACGCTACCCTCATTCATCACCGCCGCTGGTCCGGTGCGCGAAGCGCGATTTATCAGTGACGGTGGAGTGCACGGGCTGTTTACCATCGCAGGCCGAAGCGATGCACCAGGTTGTGTGCTTCCGCAGCCGAGCTTTGCCGAACAACTGCAGAATCACAACGTTATTTTTCGCATCCCGACGCCGACCTTTGGCCTGGGGCTGGTGGAGAATACTCCGGACGCCGCTTTGCAGGCAAATCTGGCCGCCAATTCCCGCCTGAAGACCGTGTTCGGAATATCCGGATCGCTTAACACCAGCGGTAACGACGGCACCGTCACGCGATTCGGCTGGAAAGCCCAGAACAAGTCACTGCTCATGTTTGCCGGCGAGGCGTACAACGTGGAAATGGGCGTTAGCAACGAGCTATTTCCGAACGAGCGCTCGGCCGTGGCCGGCTGCGTTTTCAATCCAACTCCCGAAGATGCCACCAATATCGTTGTTCCCGGCTCCGGCGGCACCACGGGCACTGCGTCGGGAATGTCGTCAGACATTGTTAATTTTGCGGCGTTCATGAGAATGTCGGCGCCGCCGGCTCCCACCACCTCGTCAGCTTCCCAGCTAAACGGCCAAGCATTGTTCGCTGTGGTGGGATGCGCACTGTGCCACTCGCCTTCGCTCACCACCGCGGCCTCGATATATACCGGAATGGGCGGCGTTACCTACCAGCCCTTCTCGGATTTCGCCATCCATCACATGGGCGCGAACCTCGCCGATGGAATTACGCAAGGCTTGGCCGGTCCGGACCAATTTCGCACGGCGCCCTTGTGGGGAGTCGGCCAGCGGCTCTTCTTCCTGCATGATGGACGCACCAGTGACCTGCTGCAGGCCATCCTGGCGCACGGTGGGCCGAATTCGGAAGCACAGCGGGTGGTGGAGGCCTTTCAGCTGCTCGGTAAATCGCAGAAACAGGACCTGCTGAATTTTCTGCGCTCGCTATAACCAAACCGCGGACCCCCAAGGAAGTTGGCATGGGCCTGTGGCTCACCCGGTGGCGCGGACTCTCAGTCTGCTGCGCCGAGACTCGTCTCGGCGTCGGGCGGACATCGACATAAGTGTCGAAGCAGCACGCAAGAGTGCCCGCGCCACGAGCGTTTTCAACTGAGTCGGTGCCCGTTCGGTTCCGGGTATCCCGTGTTAGGGAGTCATTAATTTCGGGCGGTATTTCGCTAATACTTTTTCGGTTGGCTCCGATAAGAGCCATCACAAGGAGTAGTTCAATGACAAACAGCATCAGCGGCACTACGCCCGCAAATCAGTCGATTTACCAGCAAGCACAGCAGGCCCAGCAACAGCAGGCAAAGCAGAAAGCACAAGAACCTCAGGACACGGTGACTTTGAGCCAGCAGGCTAAACAGGCTGCGGACCCCGATCACGACGGTCATTGAGGCTTACTACTATCCTCGTGGGCCGACTCTTTCACCGAGGACGAGCCGGCCTTCTCCTGCCGTGGAAACGCTCAAGCTCAAAGAAGCTTGCCAGATTCAATGAAACGCGAGGGCCGGAATCAACGCCAGCGTATTCATCAGCGCAGCGGCTGAAATCCCCAGAATCGCGGTACCAGCCGCGGGTAGCTCGCCCAGACGTCCAGCGCGCGAGCCGCGTCGGTGTTGTCACCCGGTCAATCTCTTCCGGTGCGCGAAATCAGGATTCCGATCACCGCGCCGGCGCTAAACGCGAGCGCCACGGAGCGGAATGGGAAACGCTTGATGTTGTATTTAGCATCGCCGAGCAAATCCCGTACTGTTCGGCGCGTGCGAGTGGCGAACTGCCGGGTGTCATCCCAGGCATCGGAAACGGCCTCTTTGGAAGCTGTGAACCGTTCCACTACCCGTTCGCCGGTCTTAGCAGCATCCCTCAGAACGTTTGATTTCATGCGTACTCCCTTGCAAAAACCATGCCGGAACGTAAGTGCATGTTTCGAAAGAATCGAGCCTAGCTGACGTACACCAATCCTTGGATTTTCTACTCGACGGCCAGCCCAAGTCCCCGGCCCCCAACCCCCAGCATGTAGAATGTCAACATGCAGAAGAGAGAGCGCTACCAGAATCGTATTGAATTATTGCAGGGGACGCTCGATCTGCTGGTTCTCCAGACGCTGCAATGGGGCCCGCAACACGGCTACGGCATCAGCCAGGCAATTCGGGCCAACTCCGGGGAAGTCTTCGACGTGGATACGGGCTCTCTTTATCCCGCCCTGCATCGGCTGGAACGGCAGCGATGGATTGCCTCGGAGTGGAAGCTTTCCGATAACAAGCAACGCGTGAAGGTCTATCGATTGACCAGCACCGGAAAGAAACAGTTGGCTTCGGAACATTCGCGCTGGGCGCAGTTGGTTGCGGCCATGACGGCGGCGTTGAATCCGGCGAAGGGAGGGTGATTTCCCGAGCTTCCGTTATGATGTTAGAAACGCATGCCCACTCACGCCGACGCCATGGCCCAAACACTCGCCGGGCGAGGCGTGCGTTTTGCCTTCGGACTGCCGGGTGGCGAAGTTGTAGCGTTCCTTGACGCTTGCCGCCAGGCCGGAGTGCGCTTTCTGCTGGCCGGCCACGAATCGAGCGCGGCGTGCATGGCTCAGGTGGTGGGACAAATGACGGGAGTTCCCGGCCTGTGCGTGGCTACGCTTGGTCCCGGCGCCACCAACCTGATAACCGGCGTTGCCAATGCCTGGCTGGATCGCG
>Ga0210391_10005799_pt1 | contig 10159 bp, 8 predicted proteins | sample IncBWC12OmetaG_FD_160573 | JGI IMG/M metagenome (GOLD analysis project Ga0210391, IMG submission 160573) | Forest soil microbial communities from Barre Woods Harvard Forest LTER site, Petersham, Massachusetts, United States - Inc-BW-C-12-O ...
GCGAAGCGGCGGAACGTCTGCTGGCAGGGGAGGATCGCAGCCGCATTACCCACCTGATCGTGACCTGCTGCACCGGATTCTTCGCGCCCGGCATCGACCTGCAACTCATTGAGCGCTGCGGCCTCAAGCCCGATATCGAGCGTACTTTCGTGGGTTTCATGGGTTGCTATGCGGCGATCAACGGCCTGAAGCTCGCGCGCCATATCGTGCGCTCGGAGCCGGGCGCGCGGGTACTGGCGATGAATTTGGAACTGTGCACCCTGCATTTGCACGAAACCACGGACCTGGAGGAAATCCTGTCCTTTCTGTTGTTCGGCGACGGCTGCGCAGCGGCCCTCATTTCCGCCGATCCGGTGGGGGCACGGATGGATTCCTTCAAGGCGGCACTGGTGCCCGATACCGCCGAGCTCATCCGCTGGAACATCCGCGAACAGGGCTTCGACATGGTGTTGTCAGGCGGGGTACCCGGCGCCATACGCAGCGGTCTTACCCGGTCGCGCGCCATCTTTCTCGACGAGCAGGCGCCGATCCAGCTGTGGGCGGTGCATCCGGGCGGACGCACCGTACTGGATGCCGTGGAAGCGGCACTGGAGCTGCCACCGTCCGCGCTGGCCGTGTCGCGCGGCGTACTCAATGATTTCGGCAACATGTCATCCAGCACCGTGATGTTCGTGCTCGAACGACTGATGCGCGACGCCGCGCCTGGCAGCAATGGCTGCGCCATGGCGTTCGGGCCGGGCCTGGTGGCGGAAACGATGCGCTTTCGAATGGCGGCGTGAGTGGGTTTGCCGCGAACCCTGGAGCCGGAGCTGCTGGATCTGTTGGCGGCGGATGATCCGCGGGCGCGGGCCTCGCGCCGCGACCTGGTGCGAATCAACTTCGTGATGCGCCAGCAGGCGATCATGGCGACCCTGCTGCGGCCGCTGAGCGCGCCACGGCGGCTGGCCGATCTGGGCTCCGGGGACGGGCGTTTCCTGCTGGGCGTGGCGCGGCGAATGGCGCCGCACTGGCCCGGAGTGACTGCGCTGATCGTGGACCGGCACGACCTCGTGAGCCCGCAGACGCGCGCGGGCTTTGCCGCCCTGGGCTGGCAATGCGAATGCATGACCGGGGACGTTTTCGAGCTGCTGCCGCAGCTTGATGCACAGATCATCACCGCGAATCTGTTCCTGCACCACCTGGATGAGGCGGGCCTGGCGCGACTGCTGATTCTGGCGGCGCAGAAGGTCGGCGGCTTCGTCGCCTGTGAGCCACGACGCTCGCCGGCGGCCCTGCTGGCCAGTCGCATGGTGTTCGCGTTGGCCTGCAATGATGTGACGCGGCACGATGCGGTTGCCAGCGTGCATGCCGGCTTCGCCGGCCGTGAGCTGTCGCGCCTGTGGCCCGGCGCAGGCTGGCAGCTGCGGGAGGAGCTGGCGCTGCCTTTCACGCACGTCTTCGCGGCCCGGCGCAATGCAGGTTGATGCCGCGGTGATCGGCAGCGGCCCGGCGGGCGCCACGGCGGCCGGGCTGCTGGCACGGGAAGGATGGTCGGTGGCCCTGATCGAGCGCACCGCGTTTCCTCGGCGCAAGGTGTGCGGTGAATTCATCTCCGCGGCAACCCTGCCGGTACTGGAAGCGTGCGGCGTGCGCGCTGAATTTCTCGCCCGGGCGGGGACGCCGGTACGCGAGGTCGCCGCCTGGTCGGGCGAAGGCATCGTCCAGGCGCCGATGCCGGGAGCACACGACCAATGGGGACGGGCGCTGGGGCGGGAAGTGCTGGATGTGCTGCTGCGCGACGCCGCGATCGCGGCGGGCGCGACGCTGGTTCAACCCGCGGAAGTGATCGCGCTGCGCAGGCACGCGGACCGACACCTGCTCACGCTGAGATACGCGCAAGGTGCCGATGAGGTGTGCGCGCGGACCGTGATAGTGGCCTGCGGGTCCTGGAATACCCGCGGTCCCTTCGCCATCACTGCGCCATCGCGACCCTCCGACCTGTTTGCCTTCAAGGGCCGATTTCGCGGCGCGGCACTGGCGCCGGGTGTGATGCCGCTGCTCGCCTTTCCAGGAGGCTATGGCGGCATGGTTCACAGTGATGGCGGCAGCGTCACGCTGTCCTGCTGCATCCGCCGTGATGCCTTGAGGAAGCTCCGCGAGGTTCAAGGTGGCAGGGCGGGCGAGGCGGTACTGCGCCATATCCTGGCGAGCAGCGCCGGCGCAAGGCGCGCGCTGCGGGACGCAACGGTCGAGAACCCCATGCTCGCGAGCGGTCCGATACGACCGGGCATCCGCAGCGGTTATCAGGACGGCCGGTTCTTTGCGGGCAATGTGGCCGGTGAGGCCCATCCCATCATCGCCGAAGGCATCAGCATGGCCATGCAGTCCTCCTGGCTGCTGGCGCAACACCTGCTCGGCGACGGCGCGGCGGCCGGCCCGAATTACGCACGCGCCTGGAAGCGGCAGTTCGCGCCGCGGCTGCGCGCGTCGTGCGTGTTCGCCTGGCTGGCGATGAACGATCACAGCCGCGGCGCTGCCGCGCAGCTGATCCGAATGTTCCCGTCGATCCTCACTTGGGGGGCTGCCATGAGCGGCAAGGTGAGTGAGCAGGCAGGTGTCTTCGATGGCGCCGCCTGAGCCGGATGCGCCCAATGCCCTGCGGCTGTGGCTGGGATTTGGCGCGATGTGCATCGGGATGTTCATGGCCATCCTCGATATACAGGTCGTGGCCAGCTCCCTGACCGCCATAGCCGATGCGCTCGGACTTTCCGACTCACGGCTGGGTTGGATTCAGACCAGCTATCTGATGGCCGAAGTGATCGCCATCGCGCTGACCGGGCTGCTGACCCGCGCCCTGTCGCTGCGCTGGATGTTCACTGCCGCCACGTTCGCCTTCACCCTGGCGAGTCTCGGCTGCGCCCTGAGCGGCTCCATTGAAGCGCTGATCGTGTGCCGCGTGGCGCAGGGCTTTTTTGGCGGCATGCTGATTCCGGCGGTGTTCACCGCGGTCTTTACCCTGATGCCCGAACCGCAACGACTGCGCGCGACTACCGTCGCCGGCGTGTGCGCGCTACTGGCACCGACTCTGGGGCCGATAGTGGGCGGCTATCTGACACAGACCCACGCCTGGAACTGGATTTTTCTCATCAACATCGTGCCGGGACTGGTGGTGACGGCGATGGTCGCGAACTTTGTCCGCAGCGGCGCGCCTGACCTTTGTGCATTGCGACGGCTGGACCTTGCCGGGCTGGTGTCATTCGCCAGTTCGCTGAGCCTTCTGGAGCTGCTGCTCAACGAAGGCCCGCGACATCATTGGCAGGGGAAATTCGTGGCGACAGCCGCGGCAGCCTGCCTGCTCAGCGGGGCGATCGGCATCTGGCGCTGCCTGACGGCGCTCCATCCCTTTGTGGATCTGAAGCGCCTGCGCAACATCACCTTCGCGGCCGGGTGCCTCTTCAGCTTCGTGCTGGGGCTGGGACTGTTCGGCTCGATCTTCATCATGTCGCTGTTCCTGGGGCTGGTGCGCGAGCACGAGCCCCTCGGCATCGGGGCAATACTCATGGTTACCGGCGTCGCCCAACTGCTGACGGCGCCCGCTTCGGCATGGGCCGAGACCCGGGGTGTGCCAAGGCTTCTGACGGCCCTGGGCTTCGGCCTGTTCGGCGTTGGACTTCTGAGCGATGGCTTCCTGACGCCGCAGAGCGATTTCGCCGCTTTGTTCTGGCCGCAGGTGCTGCGCGGGGCCGCCTTGATGCTATGCCTGTTGCCCACCACTCGGCTGGCGCTGGAAATCTGGCCGGAGGCGCAGGTGCCCGAGGCGAGCGCCCTGTTCAATCTCATCCGCAATCTGGGAGGAGCCATAGGCATTGCGCTGATCAGTACTCTGCTGCAGGAGCGTGCCGGAACCCATGTCGCCCACCTGGTGGCAAGGCTTCAGGCCGGGGACCCGGTCACGGCGCGTTTCGTCGGCTTGCCGGTGGCGCTGTTTCACAATCGGCCGATGGGACCGGTGGACGATATGACCCGGACGCTGATCACACCGCTGATCAAGCGCGCCGCCCTAACTCAAGTGCTGAACGAAGCCTGGCTCGCGCTCGGCATCCTGTTCGTGCTGTCGCTGCTGGCGCTGCCGCTGATGGGCCGAAAGCGCGCTATGCTCGGCGCATGACAGGGCGCAAACGGGTGGTAGTGGTAGGCGGGGGCTTCGGTGGGCTGTGGACCGTCCGGGCTCTAAGATCGGCGAACGTCGACATCACGCTCATCGATCGCGGCAACCACCACCTGTTTCAGCCGCTCTTATATCAGGTGGCCACCGCCGGCCTGGCGGCGCCATCCATCGCGGCGCCGCTGCGACACATATTGCGCGGCCAATCCAATGTCGAGGTCCTGATGGGCGAGGTCGGGAAGATCGATCTGCAGGCCCACCGCCTGTACTTGGATGAGCAGGCCTTCGAATACGACTACCTGGTCGTCGCAACCGGCGCGACCCATGCCTATTTTGGTCATGATGATTGGGCGCAGCACGTACTGGGCCTGAAGTCGCTGGATGACGCGCTGGCCATTCGCGCGCGGATTTTGACCGCGTTTGAACGTGCCGAACTGGAGAGCGATCCGCAGCGGCGCGAGGCCTGGCTGACCTTTGTGATCATCGGCGCCGGGCCGACCGGCGTGGAGCTGGCGGGAACCCTGGCGGAGATTGCCCGGCACACCCTGGCGCCGGAATTCAGGCGCAGCGATCCACGACAGGCGCGGGTACTGCTGATAGAGGCCGGTGAGCGGGTGCTGGCGAATCTGCCTCCCGAATTGTCGGCAAAGGCCGCCGCGCAGCTCAAGCGCCTGGGTGTCACCGTGCGAACCGGTCACCCCGTCACCGGAATCAGTGCCGACTGCGTTGAGCTGGGCGAGGAGCGCATCGCCACGAATACCACGCTATGGGCCGCGGGGGTTTCGGCTTCGCCGCTGGGACGGATTCTGGGCGCCCCGCTGGATAGGGCCGGCCGCGTGCTGGTGCAGCCGGACCTGGCACTTCCCGGACATCCGGAAGTGCTGGTGATCGGCGACCTCGCCAGTGTCTGGGCCGCCGGGCATGCCGTGCCCGGCACTGCGCCGGCCGCCAAACAGATGGGCACGCATGCGGCGAAATGCATAACCGCGAGCCTCGATGCGCGCCCACGCGCAGCCTTTCGTTACCGGGACTACGGCACGCTGGCCACGATCGGCCGGCGCGCCGCCGTCGTCGAGATGCACGGTTACCGGCTTTCGGGCACCTTCGCCTGGTGTTTCTGGCTGGCCGCGCACATCTTCTTTCTCATCGGCTTCCGCAATCGCCTCGTCGTCCTCATCGACTGGGCCTGGGCGTACTTCACCTACGATCGCAGTGCGCGCATCATTGTCCGCTGAACAAGACCTGCGGCGCGTCGATGACTGCACCGCATCAATAAATTTTCGGTACACCGCAGCATGCGGCGCGAAATTGCAGAGGGGCAAGACAGTGCCAAGGAATCCTCCATTGATGGCAGGCGCGCTGCTCGCACTGTGCGCCACGCTCACCACGCAAATGGCCCACGCGGTCCCGCTGGCCGTCTATGGAGGCCTGCCCAGCGTCGAAAACGTTGCGCTCTCGCCGGATGGTTCGCGGGTGGCGTACGTGCGCACCGAGGGCGATCAGCGCATCGTCGTCATCGCCACCGTCGCGGACCGCAAGATGATCCGCTGGGTCAAGGTCGGTAGCGAGAAGCTGCGGGACCTCGAATGGGCCGATGATGACAATGTCATGCTCACCTCCTCGATAACCGATTCCATGTATGGGTTCAAGGACGAGCATTTCATGCTCAAGGTCTACAGCATTTCGGCAAACGACGTGCGCACGCTGCCGGGCAGGTTGCTCGAGATGGACGACGCCGATAATGTCCTGAATCTCATCTCCGGCGAGGTGATGGTGCGACATATCGACGGGCACACCGTGGTCTTCGTGGAGGGTGTGCACTCCACCCATGGCGACGCCCTGTTCCGCTGCGATCTCACCACGCGCAAGACCACCATGTTCAGAACGGATGGCGGCGACAATGCCTATTGGCTGGTGGACGCCAAGGGACAGATGGCGGCCGAGCGGGACTACGACCCTGAGACACAACGCTGGTCGATCAGGATTTATCACGGCGGCTACTCTCACGAGGTGGTGGCGGGGCACGCCGGGCTGGACATCCCAGCGCTGCTGGGCTTCGGGCCCACCCCCGACACGTTGCTCGTCGAGTCGGTCGAGAATGGCGCGAAGACCTGGAAGCTGTTGTCGATGAGCGACGGCAAATTCGCGGACGCCATGTCCGAGGAGAACGTATTCAATTTTGCAATGCATGACCCGGAATCCCACCTGATGGTAGGCGGAGTGAACGTCGTCGACAGCGCGGAGTATGTGTTCTTCGATCCGGTGCTGGAAGGGCGCTGGAAGACCGTCCTCAAGGCATTTGATGGCGACAGCGTGCAGTACGTTTCGGCATCGAACGACCACACGAAGATCCTGGTTCTCATAGAAGGTCCGAAACACGGCTATCGTTACGAGCTCATCGATCTGGACAAGGCCGCGGCCGTTCCGATCGGAAAGGTCTACGCAGGTATCGATAGCCCGCTGGAGGTGCGGCGAGTCACCTATGCGGCGGCGGACGGAATGCAGATTCCCGCCTATCTGACTCTCCCCCGCGAGCGCGCGCCGAAAAACCTGCCGCTGGTGGTGCTGCCTCATGGCGGCCCGGAAGCGCGCGATACCGCCGACTTCGACTGGTGGTCGCAGGCCCTCGCTGAGCAGGGTTACGCGGTCCTGCGGCCGAACTATCGCGGCTCCACGGTGAGCGAGCATTTGCTCGAAGCCGGATACGGACAGTGGGGCCGCAAGATGCAGACCGACCTCTCCGATGGCGTCCGCTATCTCGCCAGGGAGGGCATCGTCGACCCGGCAAAGGTGTGTATCGTGGGCGCGAGTTATGGCGGTTACGCCGCCCTGGCGGGCGCAACGATCGATCCGGGCGTCTACCGCTGCGCAGTCTCCGTCGCCGGAATCTCCGATCTGGCGCGGATGCTCAACTGGGAGGGCAGGGGGGGCGCCGACAACAGGGGTACGACCCGCTACTGGGGCCGCTACTGGGGCGCCTCCGGTGCGACGGATCCGACACTGGATACCATCTCCCCCATCAAGCATCTCGATGCGGTCAAGGTGCCCGTGCTGTTCATACACGGGCGCGACGACACCGTGGTGCCGTACGAGCAGAGTCAGATCATGTTCGATGCGCTGAAGAAAAACGGGCGAGACGTCGAGTTCGTGACTCTCAATCAGGAGGACCACTGGCTGTCCCGCGGCGCGACCCGTCTGCAGATGCTGGAAACAAGCATCGCCTTCCTGCGCGCGCATAACCCGCCGGATTGACCCAGGTGCCACTCATGCGCAGCATCGGAACCGGTCGTGCCCTGTTCGCCATCGCCTGCGCGAGCATCGCCATCCTGAGCCTCAGTTACGGCGACTTCGTGCCGAAGGGGCAGCCTTTCCCCGCCTGGCTACCCGGACGGGAAGCCTGGATCTACGGATCCGCGATCCTCCTCCTGGCCCTCAGCGGTGGTCTTTGCTTCTCGCGCACCACGTTGCCCAGCCTGTTGACACTCGGCGTATACCAGCTGGTCTGGACCGCCGTCTGCGCGCTGCCGATTTTCTCCATGCCGCGCGACGTGGGCACCTGGTATGGGTTCTGCGAAGCCCTTACGCCGCTGCTCAGCGCCTGGATCCTGTACGGCCGCGCGGTGCGCGTGGCGCAGGCGCTGTTCGGCCTCACCTGTATCTTCTACGGCTGGTCCCACTTCTTCTACGCCGACTACACCGCCGGCATGGTGCCCGCCTGGCTTCCCGCTCACCTGGGGCTCGCCTACTTCACCGGAATCGCCCACATTGCCGCGGGAATCGGCCTCACCCTCGGGGTTCTGCCGCGCCTGGCGGCCACCCTCGAAGCCATCATGATGAGCCTGTTTGGCCTCATGGTCTGGGTGCCGAGCTTCTTCATGCACCCGCGGCCCGCCTGGGCCACATCGACCCCGAATCAATGGTCGGAACTGGTGGTGAGTCTGACGCTGGCCACCTGCGCGTGGCTGGCGGCGATGAGTTTGCGAGACCGCCGCTGGGGCTTCAGTTCGCCGGCTTAACGACCCGCGACCAGCTCCTTCCAGACCGGAGTGTTCTGTCCGGCCGCGATCCACCATTGCCCCTCGTGGCGGACCAGGACGTAAAGCGCCATTTCCTGGACGATGTCCTGCGCATGCGTGGGAAGCAGGGGGGTGCCGTGGCGGTCCGTGCCGATGCGGCGCACGTGGGCGCAGGCCACCGAGTTGCTGAAATAGGCGGCGTTTTCCACCTGGTAGCGCGAGTACTGCCCTGATTGCCGACGCTCCAGGTGCAGCCTGCGGTGGATGGCGTTGAGCGCTTCCAGGCCGATGACGAGCTGCCCCTTGGGGCTGCCCCAGACCACGTCCTGGGCCAATACGCTGTCCCAAAGATCCGCATCGCGGGCATTGAAGGCATGCTGCAGCGTGCCCACCACATCTTCGATTCCGGCTGGATCCTCGGCGATGCTGCTGAAGATCGTGGGCGCCGCATAGGGAAGATTTGCCATGGTTCACCTCTGCGCTGCAACGGCGTTGTGAGCGCGCGCTTACGAGTGTCGGGGCCGATCCGCCGCTGTTCCGGGGATCAGTTCGGCCTCAGGCTTGCGTTTCAGCAACGAGGCTAAACTCATGACCGACGAGCGCCCAGAGGAATCGTCCGACCCGCAGGTAGGCGCAAAGCCACCTGTGTCGGACGGCAGGCCAAATGGCAATGGCAATAACAAAGAGCCCGCCGCAACGCCTGCCAAGGTCTCGATCACCAAGGTGCGGCTGCAGACTCATCTGCCCGCTCTGGATGACGATGCCGAGGTCGGCATGGAAAAGGAACACATCGTCACGCGCGATGGCAAAGCGGATCTGCGCTTTACCGGCGTGCTGCTGGCCTCCGCGGCGCCGGCTGCGGCGCCCAAGGGGCGCTGGCACGAATACCGGGTCTATCGCACGCACGGCCAGAAGCACGTGTTCTCGAAGCTGACACGCACCGTGTTCGAGGAAGAGGATGACAGGTGCGAAGCGGAAGTCTACGACCCCACGCCCTCCACGGTGCAGTCGCAGCTGATGCGCACGGCGCGCGAGATCGCACGGGCGCGGCCGATGACCTGGATGGACGCAGCGGTGGCTTTCTTCGGCTACGACCCGCTGGCCAAGGCGCTGTACCGCAAGCTCAGTGTTCAGTTCGAAGAACTGGTCGGTTAATCAAGCCGCTCGGGCAGACGGAATGTCGCCAGATGCGACAGCCCCACCGAGCCGACATAGGCCATGCGGCCCTCAGGTCCGCCGAATGCCACGCTGGTCGGTAGCCGTAACGGCCCGCTAACGGCGGCGCAGGCGGCCAGCTGTTCGACGGCGCCGTTGCGCTGCGCGACCGCCTCGGTCACCGCCGCGACGGCAGCGGGATCGGGATCACGGTAGACCACGTGCAGGTCGTTGCGCCGGTCGATGACAAACAGGCCGTTCTGGTTGATCACCGTGATCCATAAGTTGCCGAAGGCATCGAAGGTGATGCCATCGGGCAGCACGTCGTGGCCCAGGCTATCCGGCCCGATGGTCTCCTTCGCGCCCAATGCTCCGTCCGGGCGGATGGGAAAGCGCACGATACGGCTGCCGAAGGTCTCGACTGCATACAGATGCCGGCCATCGGGGGAGAGTTTCACTTCATTGGTGAGATCCAGCCCATCGGCGACGATCTCGAAGCGCGCGCCCTGATCCTCGATGCGCAGAATGTAGCCATCGACATGGCGCGCCGCGAAGGCCGTATGCCAGGGCAGGCCCCGGGTCATCACCGACAGCCAGATGCGATCCGGTCCATCGGCACAGGCGTAGTTGACGGCGCCAAGCGGGCAGCCCTCGAACCGGTCCAACAGCCTGCGGGTCCCGCCCCGCGCTGAAATCAGGTGCAGGCCGCCATCGCCGATGCCGGCCACGACGAAGCTGCCGTCGGGTCTGCGGCTGAAGCCGTTGGGTTCGAGAATGCCGGACCCGAGCAGCTCCGGGCCACCGTCTCCGCGCAGGCGCGACACGCCACCGCGGGCGTCCGATA
>Ga0210391_10005800_pt1 | contig 10158 bp, 9 predicted proteins | sample IncBWC12OmetaG_FD_160573 | JGI IMG/M metagenome (GOLD analysis project Ga0210391, IMG submission 160573) | Forest soil microbial communities from Barre Woods Harvard Forest LTER site, Petersham, Massachusetts, United States - Inc-BW-C-12-O ...
GGAACGGGCACGTACCTGTATCTATTTCCGCCGCGAGCGGTGCCATTTCTGAGAACACTTCGGCTTTCGTTGCCAGCGGGGGCATCGCCGCCTCAAGTGCCGCCATTCCTAAGCCCGCGAGCACGCTGCGTCGTGTGTACTCCATGTGTTCGTCTTCAGCACCTTAGAGAGTGATTGAGGCTGTCTAAGAAGTAGCCGTTTTGCGCCTCGGGTTCGTCGGCCGTCCGATTGGTTTTCCGGCCGAGATTGTACCGAAACCCTTCGCAGAGTGTCTGCCTTTTTTGCTCCTCGCTCTGCCTCAGTATTTCCGCTCGTCAGCTGTCATACACATCGGCGAACGCAACCTTCTCGACCCCTTCGTGATACCGCCGGTGATTGTAAAACGCGAAGCTCGATCGCACCCAAGGGGAGTTCGCGAACGAGCGCGGGCTGCTGGAGAAGGATCGAGACATCCGTGACTTGATGGGTGCGCGTGACTTGTATATCGCTGACGTGCACCACGTGGGAGGGAATAGTCAGTCAGACAAAAGCTACGGCCGCATTTTCTATACTAAAGCGAAATTACTGATTTTCAATGCCTACGACCTCGACCAGAAAACAGATTTGAAAAACCCGAACACGTTCCAGGCGTGGGGACGGCGCGGCGCGGATAAGCAACAGGCGCTCAGTCTGGGAGGCTTCTACGAAGCCAACACGAGTAAGAAACGATGGATCCTCAAGTTTGATGATCCCAAAGCCCTGGCAACAGTTGACGCAGTGTTGGTGGCGGCCCAACCAAACAGGGGAAGCCGTCATCCGAGCAGTAAGGAATTGCTCTTCGCCTACCGGCGCGTCAGTCCGAACCATCCGTAGCGGTTGCCTCCACGAAGTTCTCCTCTTACCTTGTGGGCGATAACCCTAATCCTGCCGAAGTTGTTCGAGCCTTTTTACGGTGGATAATCCTGCACCGAAACGTGCCGTCCAGTGGATCGTTGGCGTTACAGATCAACCTTTCGTGACCCATCGGTCCGTCCAAAACAGTCCCAGGACCGTTTTCCCAAGACGCCGCAGGGCCGAGAGTGGTGAAGGATGTAAGAATTTCACTCTTCAGCCTCGTCTTCACCCAGGTCTTCACCCTGTGGCCCCGCACTCCACTGAAAGAGAATACGATGCCTGAATCGAAACCCCGAAAGCAGCGTCCGGAAAACAACCAAAACGGGCGGGAGCGACCCCACTTTTTCGGCTTTCAGCCGCCCAAAAAGTTCCTGGGGTCGCTCCCGCCCTCTTCAACAAGACGCGACAGTTGCAATGTCGCGTCCACAGGCGAAAGCGCCGAACAGTACTAAGACGCGCATAGCGAAAGGATCTGTCCAGAGCGACGAACCAGAGGTCGAAATTATTTTCGTCTCTAAGCGACACAAATTTCTTTCCCAGCACTGAATAGGTTAGTAGAGGAAGAGATCTTGCCTCAGTCTCTTTCTACGCGCTAGCCGTCATGGAGCCCGCGTTGTCAACCATCAACCAATCCCCAGTCGTCGCCTGCTGGCTGGAGCGGGGTCTGATGGACTCGTCCTAGTCCATCAGTGAGGTAGCCCCACTTCCAGTCCTCTAGTCTCGGCGACGAGAACGAATCGGTGGGCTTGGTTCGTTAGCACATGTGACCTGCAGTACCGACGATCGAAGGGCTTTCGCAGAGCCTGCAAAGAAGAAAGGAGAAAAGATGTGGCAATCTTAAAATCACCGCCAATACCACCGAAGAATGAAACGCTGCAAATTCGGGTCGAGGTGCAAATCAAAGCGAAGCTCCACAAGTACGCTGAGTTTATAAATTCCTCCGAATCGTATGTCGTCAGCGAAGCCCTGAGGCTGCTGTTTCAAAGAGACGGAGAGTTCAAGACTTGGCTTGAGGAACGCCTTCGAAACGGTGGCGATCCGCAAAACGGAGGAGCCTCCCTTTCCGAGACTGTCAAGAAAGCATGAAGACCAGTCATATGAGTTTCAATCTGCGCGACAATCCGCGTTTAGTAAGACGCATGCCCAGGTCAGCAGTAGGGGATTAGGTTGTGCGCTTCGATGACCAGAATCGCGCAAGCGAGGATCAGATACCTTTGACTGTTCGAGACGCTGCCAAATTTCTTGGTGTGAGTCCACAAACTGAGTATCTTTGGGTCGAGCGGAAGCAGATTCCCCATCTCTGCGTAATGGGTCGCAATATCCGGTTTCTTAAATCGGGGCTCGAAGCATTTCGCGCAATGTTCAAACAGGAGATGGAGGATGGCTCGATCACGAGTGCATGACGGTGTTGTCTTTCGTAGAAAGGAAAGCCGGGTCTGGCGGATACGTTTTCGTGACCGGAACTCACGGAGACCGGTCTTGGGGTCTACAAGGAACTGATGTCGATGAAGAATGACCAACTACACCTTCCAAACGCTGTCGTTTGGATTCCGGACTCCAAGACTCCGAAGGGAATCGCCGAGGTACCACTCACACCTATTGCCGTTGATGCATTCAGAGATCAATTGGCAATTGCGGGAGGCGGGCCATTTCTATTCCCCAGTGATTTGAATCCGACCGGACACCAAGTAGCGTTGAAGACCGTTTGGCAAAAATCCCTCCGACGAGCGAAGGTCACTGACTTTCGTATTTACGATTTGAGATCCACGTACGCCACTCGCCTCACTGCGGGTGGCGTAGCCGACGAGTGGGTGACACAATTGCTTCGCCAGGGAGACTCCCAAGTTTTTAAACGCTACTCGCAAATGAAGCTGCAAATGAAGAAAGAAGCTTTGGAGAAAATCAACCGCTAGGTCAATGAAATACCGTTGGATTCTGGCATAGCGATAGCTCGGTGAAATCTATTTGGCACGGTCTTGGCACAGTTGGAGGCCAACTGGACCAATGGAGCAACAGTTCTGTTGGGAAGTACTTTATAATCTGAAGGTACTTCATGTCGGGGCGTAGCGCAGCCTGGTAGCGCGCCTGCCTTGGGCGCACGCAACTCGACTCCAACAGCTCCACCGATTACTTCTAACTTCTAACGTTTCCAACAAATCGGGGAATCTGCTTTTCGCTCAAAAGTAACCCGAATGGAATGAAAACGTTGGATTCGTGCACAGTTCGTGCACAGTCTGTCTCACTCAAAGGGTTCACTCCACCGTCTCACTCCAGGACGCTGCGACTGCCTACTGGCAGAAGGAACGGTGGTCACGTCGAGTCGGCAAGTTACGGGCTCTCCTGGAATCTTAGAAGAGGGCATCGTGTGCCCGCTGTGTAGTCAGCCGTTCATCCTCACGTACACGGACACCGAATGGAACAAACTCAACGAGTGGCGTCGCCTCGCGAGCGCGGCGCCACGAAACAGCCACAAGCTGCGGCATGAAGGAAGCATAAGCGCCAGGAGCTGATATGGACAATCTATTTCGGCTTGCCGTGTCGCCCAAGGACTGTCACCCGACCTTTGCGGGACTCTGGCACCAACGCAATCCTTGGAATGAATGCGTCATCGCCGACTGGGCGGTGGGGTTTCAGGATCGCGACAACAAATTTGTCAAAGAGTTTCAAACCACATTCAACTCTTCATTTTGGGAGCTGTATCTTTTCGCCTGTCTGAAACACGTCGGCTTCACTGTGGATTTCGATCACCAGTCACCGGACTTCGTAGCGTCCAAAGGTGATGACACGGTCTGTATCGAAGCCGTAATTGCCAGCCACGCTGAGGGCACGACGCCCGAATGGGACAGCGAGTCGAAGATGAAAGCAGAAGACACGGACCGCCAGAAAATAATTGAAACTGCGGTCCCCAGGTTAGCTAACGCACTCGCGAGCAAGGTCAAACTCTACCGCGATAAATATTCGAAGCTAGAACACGTTAAGAAGCGGCCATTCATCATCGCGATCGAGCCGTTTGAGCAGCCTCTGTCCTTCCTGCAAACAAATCAGCCCATGAGAAACATCCTGTACCAATATGACGTCCCAATTTCAAAGCCCGTCCCAGAGGAGAACCGACGCATTATCTTTGGGCACGAGTACGTGGAATTCTTCACCAAGCCGAACGGCACGAAAATCGAGCTAGGATTTTTTCTAGACGATCGCATGAAGGAGGTAAGTGCCGTCATATTTAGCAACATGGGCAACTGGGGAAAGGTCCGCGCCCTGAGCGCCGACCCTAACCCGAATATTCTCTTTCAGAGCAAACGTTTCAATGATAACTGGCTCAAACCGCACCAGAAGTGGGAGTGGAAGCGGGACTACCGCGAGTCTCTTCTGGACGGCATTCACATCTTCCTGAACCCTCATGCCGAAACCCCTCTTCCGCCTTCAATGTTCAACTGGCCAGACGTCGAGTACCACGATATAGGCGAAGATGGCATGCTGATCGAGACCGCAAGAGACGGCAATATTTACTGGCGCAGGACACGGACTCTCTCCCCGGAGACGCCTCAGGCACAAGTGCAACAATGGCTCGACGAAACAAACAAGTACATCGAGGAAGAACAGGCGAAGGACTTGTCGCAAGAAGCTGAATAAGACTGACACGAAAGCCTCCTCCTTTTACACCGGAGCCTTCGGGCTGGGCCACAAGGGTTACTGCTTGCCGAGATACCACTGCAAGTCGTTGATTTGGTCTGTCGGAGTAACGGTGGTCGTAATTATGATCTCGCCTTGGTCCAGCACGGGATCGTGCTCCCGAGCCCCTGCTCTCAAGGCAGGCGTACGATCTCCTGGAAGTCCTTCCTTTTCAATCTTAGTTTTGAAAACAAACGAGTTAGAAAAATATTTGGTGGTGGCACGATGTACCGAAATGTGGCTCCGCATGCTTGGAGTCCCCTGAATTTTCACCATAGCGAACAAAGGGCGAAACGCTTGCAAATGTCCTGGATCCCTCTTGCCTGGCAAGTGTCAATAAGGATTCCGGACCGCTGAGCGTAGATTCCTTGAAGAGTCGTTGGTTCGAATCAGGCCTCCGCAACCAGAAACTGTTCTGGCCCAATGAGTTCCGAATGCCCCGCAACCATCCGAATTGATAAGAATGAAGGTCGCATCGCCTGCTTGTCACGCGCGAATCGCTCATTCGAGTCCCGTCGTCCTGCCAGATGTCTTGGCTGAATTGAGACCCGCTAGCAACAAGTCCTTGCCTTGATTCCATCAATCCCTTCCTTTGCAATGATGGGGACCATAATCAATGCAGCGATTGGATCGGCCCACCACCATCCTAAAACCGCATTCATCAAAAGTCCCGCTAACAAAATAGTCGAGAGGTAGACACAGAAATCAGTCTGCCTAGCGTCGGCCTTCATAGCTGCGCTCCCAAGCGCATTGCCAACTTTCTTCTTGGCGCGTGAAAGAATCGGCATGACGATTAGCGAAACGCACGCCAGCACAATTCCAGGAATGCTGTGCTCAGGAGATCTTTTCCTGATCAGGTCAGACACGGATTCGTAAGCGATGTAAACGGCGAGGGCGACGAAGCAAGCGCCTACAATTTTGAGACTCAGTTTTTCGTTTCGCTCTCGACTCTCAACATCGGCATCAACCGACATTCTCCAAAGCAACGTGGCACCCGATGTGACCTCAATGAAACTGTCCATTCCGAAACCGACAAGGGAGATGCTCCCTGCAACTATTCCAGCCGCGACAGCGATTAACCCTTCGAGGCCATTCCACACGATGGTGAAATACTCCAGCCGCCTTCCGCGATGGGCCATTACTTGGCGCGCGACGGTCAATTCAGTCATTTTGAAAGCATACCCGCTGTAGATTGCGAAGAGAAATGCGGCAAACTCTTTCTCGCACATGGTTTGGTTTATAACTGCCGCAATCTTCAGGCTTCGAGACTGTAGGCTCGCCGCAACGGATGCCCGAACGCCGCCGCGCTGGCTGTGACGTGGCGGGTTCTCTCCACAGAAGAAAGCGAATCTACAGCGTGTATTGCAACAATTAACTTGTGTTAAGCCATGTGCTTAACTACAGTTAACTATATTCATGCCTACGGAAGGAACTACGTCTTCAATGATGCTGAGAACGACTCTGGCGATAGCTGCGGTTGTCGGATCGCTTCTTTGCCCATGCTCTCAAGTTGCCTTCGGCCAAGGTGAGACCACGAGTGCAATTGTTGGCCAGGTGACCGATGCGACCAACGCGGCCATTCCGGGCGCTACGGTCACGATCAAAAATCGCGAGACCTCCCTACAGCGCACTGCCAAGACCGACGATGAGGGCCGATTCAATTTTCCACAGCTAAAACCTGGTACTTACTCGGTCAAGGTGGAAGCAGAGGGCTTCGATCCTCGGCAGAATGACAACGTGCTTTCGGGTTTGGGACAAAAGCAGACGGTCAATTTCACGCTTGGGGTGGCTCAATCAAATCAGACGGTCGAGGTAAGTGGTGCAGCTCCTCTCATCAACCCAGAAAACCCAAACACATCCACGAATCTGAATGCACCGGCCCTCGAGAACCTCCCTAATCCAGGAGGCGATTTAACCTACCCTCTTCAGTTCGCCGCAGGCGCGCTCATCAACACGGCGGGCAGCGGCAATGACTTCGTTGGCGGAACGAATGGCTACGGCAACGTAGAATTCAACGGACTACCCGCGCTATCGAACGGCTATATTGTCGATGGTTTAGAAACGAATGATCCGCTGACGAACCTGAACAGCGGACTCTCAACAAATCTCGTTCTCGGATTGAATTCGATATCGGAAGTGACGGTGAACACACTTTCATATGCGGTGGACCAGGGACGGTACGGAGCGTCGCAGGTAAATTACGTCACAAAATCGGGTTCAAACCAGTTTCACGGAAATCTCTACGAGCTTTGGAACGGTTCCAGGTTCAATGCAGCCGACTATTTCACAAATGCCACCCCGGGAAGTCACAAACCGCGTTCGACGGTCAACCACTTTGGCGGAAGCCTTGGAGGTCCGATTGTTCGCAACAAGCTGTTTTTCTTCTTCGATGGCGAGTGGGTTCGCATCGCGCTGCCAATCGTCACGGCCACGACCGTTCCAACTTCGGCCTTCGAGAGTTACGTCCTGCAGCAGCTCCCACTGGGGGGAATCGATTCCGTCACCGGGTCCGTCTATCAGCCGTCACCGCAATCGGTGCCGTTCTATCAGAAGATGTTCTCACTCTATGGAAATACTAACGGAACTCCTCTCGTGGTGCTGGGTTGTCCCTTCGATGTTGGTGGAGGTTCGCCCGCAATTGCGAACGATGGAAACGGTTGCGCGAATCGCCAGAGCGTCTCTCATTCGAGCGATGATCATGAACAGGTCCAGACCGTTCGAATCGATTACAACATCAATGAGAAAAACACCACATGGTTTCGCTTTCAGGCGGACACGGGGCTGCAGGCTGCCTACACCGATCCTATCAACCCACTGTTCAACGCTAGTTCGCCCCAACCCCTGTACTCGTTTGCGGCGGGATATACGCACGTCTTTTCGCAGAATCTCGTGAATTATTTTAATCCGGCGTTCTCCTGGTACGGGAGCCTATTCGGACCTTCGGATTTCCAGACGACTCTTTCCGCATTTCCGATTGTTTTGCAAGGCAGCGGTGCGAATGCGCCATTTACTACGGTCGGCGGATTAGACAACACATGGGTCCAGGGAAGGCGTGCGTCACGATTATTCATCAATGACAACCTTGCCTGGAGTATTGGAACGCACGAACTACGGTTTGGGACCAATACTCGAATCCTCCGACTGAATGACTATGACTTCGGGGAGGGATCGGTCCCAACCGTGACGTACACCACCCTGCCGCAATACATCTATGGAATCGCATCCACGGCGACAGAGACTTTTCCCACGTCAGCAAACCAACCCTTCAACTTCCTGAACCTCGACCTATATGCACAAGACACATGGAAAGTGACGAAGAAGCTGACGTGGACTTTCGGAATACGAGACACGCTAAACTCCAATCCACTAGATCCACATCAGCATATCGCTCGTCTGAGCGGATCATTTAATTCCATTTCGCATGATGTGAATCAGCCCTTGAACACGGCCATACAAACCAATCTCGGCAATGTGTTTTCCTCAACGCCCCTCGCGATCCTTCAACCGAGGACCGCGATCGCGTGGCAGTTTGAGTCCAAGTCGGTGCTGCGCGCTGGATTCGGCATTTTCAGTGACATTTTGCCTGGCAGCATCGCCGATACGGTTGGTTTCAATCCACCCTATGTCAAATCTTTCCAGGGTGGCCTTCTCGGAACCGTCGGCGGCACAGCGATTGCGCCGGGAGTTCCTAACAGTGCGGTTGACGCAACTGTGGCCGCCAATCAGACGTTTAGTTCGGGCTTTACACAGGGCCAGCTTTCCTGTGCATCTGCACAAGCGAATCCTGCGACTTGCCTTCCCGCAGTCGCCATCACGGCGGTGCCCGATGGCGAACTCCATGCACCTTATTTCATGGAGTGGAGTCTTGGCTTGGAACACCAATTGGGAACTACGGGTAGCATCCACGCGCAGTACGTTGGCACCCGCGCGGTAAACCAGCCGTATCTGACGCAGGTGAACGGATATCAAACGGTCTGCGACGGCTGCTTTGCGCCGTTTCCGTACGCTCGGTCGACTGATCCAAGATTCGGGGCAGTGACGCAATTCTCCACCGGCGCAAATAGTCACTACAACGGATTGCAAATGTCTGCCATGAAGCGCATTGGTCACGGCCTAATGGGACAAATCAACTACACGTGGAGCCGCTGCATGGATACGGTCTCGAACGGCGGGTTCCTGCAGTTCTCCGCAGGAGGTATCCTCTCGCCTCTGCCAGGAGACCTAGCTCGTGACTACGGTCCCTGCGACTACGACATCCGGCACAATCTCAATGCTCAATACGTGTATCAATTTCCGGTCAAGGTCCAAAATCGGATTCTTGGCTCCGCACTGAACGGATGGCAAGTGTCGGGAACCGTGTTTTGGCACAGCGGGATTCCTTTCTCGGTGCTGAGCACGCCTTATTCAGCAAATGGAAATGGCATCGTAAATGGCAGTGGACCCCAATTCGCAGGCGTTGTTCCCGGCGTACCCCTCTACGAACACAATCCCGTTCCAGGTGTCACACAACCGGGCACGGTTCAGTGGCTCAACCCCGATGCATTCGTCTCGACCGTGGACCCGAGTACTGGCGCATGCATCGGCGGCGACAGCCCCAAGAATTGTCAATTCGGCAGCCTCGGTCGTAACGCGTTACGCGGTCCCCATTTTGCGTGGAGTGATTTTTACCTTACGAAATCGTTTCCCTTGACCGAGCGTGTGAAGTTGCGGTTCGACACACAGTTCTTCAACGTGTTCAACCACCCCAATTTCGGACTTCCGAGCATGGTGCTTGCCGGCATTCCGGGAAAACCTTCAACCCAAACCGGGTTCGGAGCGCTAACCTACACCACCTCTCCCCCTACTGGCCTACTCGGCGTTGGTTTGGGCGGCGATAGCACGCCCCGCATGATCGCGTTCCAATTGCGGTTGGAGTTCTAGGTTCGCATCCCGCGTGAGCACCTAATCTCAACTTTGAAACTCCGATCAGCGGTGGCCCGCCGCAACCCCGGCGAGATTAAATCTCGGACGGGCTCTTCGTTCCCGGCCAAAATTCGCAAGTAGCGGTACCCGTGTTCTACCGAGAAGTCCATTACTTCCGGGTGCGTCGTCAACCGCCCATGGTCCCTTTCAACCACAACCTGATAGCGGTTTGCCAACTAACTAGATAACTTACATTTAAACCCACGCGTTTTGGATTGGTCCACCATTCAACCCAAAATTGCCGTTTCGCGGGGGTTGACAACACGGGCCATCGGGTTTATGGTTTGAGTTAGTTAAATAACTAACTCCTTCGAGTCGGAGAATATGCGAACGGCACAACCGGACAAGCGAACGCGGCTGATTGAGACTGCGACGAAGCTGGCGTATGGACGCGGTTTCCGAGAGACGAGTCTGGCGGACATCGCCGAGGCGGCTCGGGTGCCGGTAGGCAATGTCTACTACTACTTCAAAACCAAGGAAGAACTCGCCGAAGCCGTGGTGGACCGGCGCCTGGGAGAGTTTCGCGCAGCCCGGGTGGAGTGGGACCGCTTGAGTTCTCCGAAGGAGCGGCTGTTAGCTTTCGTGGGTAGCGTCCACGCGAACCGGGAGCAACTGGCGCGCGGAGGATGTCCAGTTGGCGGCCTGTGCTCC
>Ga0210391_10005802_pt1 | contig 10157 bp, 10 predicted proteins | sample IncBWC12OmetaG_FD_160573 | JGI IMG/M metagenome (GOLD analysis project Ga0210391, IMG submission 160573) | Forest soil microbial communities from Barre Woods Harvard Forest LTER site, Petersham, Massachusetts, United States - Inc-BW-C-12-O ...
CACCCACGCCAGCGCTAGTTGGGACGGCTTGCAGCTTTTTTCCTTCGCGATTTCCTCGATCCCGCGCACGAGGTCGAGATTTCTCTGGAAGTTTTCGCCTTGAAAGCGCGGAGAAAGCCGGCGGTAGTCATCCGCTGGAAAATCTTCGAACCGCTTGAACTGGCCGGTGAGAAAGCCCCGTCCGAGTGGGCTGTAGGCGACGAAGCCTATGCCGAGCTCGCGGCAGAGGGCCAGGAGTTCGTCTTCCGGGTCGCGGCTCCAGAGTGAGTATTCGGTTTGCAGCGCGGTGATGGGGTGAATCTTCGCGGCTCGGCGCAGAGTTTGCGGGGAAGCTTCGGAGAGACCGATGTGGCGGATCTTGCCTTCCTGCACGAGCTGTGCCATAGCCCGGACGGTTTCTTCAATGGGTGTCGCGGGATCGACCCGATGCTGGTAGTAGAGATCGATGGTGTCAACGCCCAGGCGGCGGAGACTGGCTTCGCAGGAGCGGCGGACATAGTCGGGTTTGCCGCTGACGCCGCGCGCCGGTGGGTTCGCAGGGTCGCGGACGATTCCGAACTTCGTGGCCAGAACGACATGATCGCGCTTGCCTTTGATCGCGCGGCCGACCAGTTCTTCATTTATGAATGGACCATACACGTCCGCGGTGTCGAGAAAGTTGATGCCGAGTTCGAGGGCGCGGTGAATGGTGGCGATGGATTCATCGTCATCGCGGGGACCGTAAAACTCCGACATGCCCATGCAGCCGAGGCCGAGGGCTGAAACTTTGAGGCCGCTGCGTCCAAGTTCGCGAAATTGCATGATGGCTCCTGGCAAAGACAAAATTAGCGGATACTGCTCCGCTCCATTAAGAGATGCCGCAACCCGGGCCTTCGATGGTGGGAATTCGTGAGTCGTGCGATGCGGCTGCGCATCTTTCATCTGTTGGAAATCCTTGTTCTGATCGGCGAAATCCATGAGTCAAGTGCCTGTCTGGTTTGAGCGGAAGTTCGAATTTTCGTTTCCGGTGGAGCTGTCTCCGAATTTGCTGGTACGTCTGCGCGGCACTCCGGCCCGGCTTGAAGAGGTGCTGCGCGGGCGTTCTCATAAAATCCTGGTCGAGAAGCCGCAAGAAAAGTGGTCAGCACAGGAACACGCCGGGCACATGCTTGACCTCGAACCACTGTGGCTGGCGCGGGTGGGCGACTATGAGGCGGGAAGCGCCCAACTCACCGTGGCGGACCTGACGAACCGGAAGACCGACGAAGCTAAGCACAATGCGCGACCGTTGGAAGGAATCCTGAAGGGGTTCCGCGCTGCAAGAGTTGAACTACTGAAGCGCGCCGAAGAAGTGAATCCCATGCTATTTGCGCGAGCCATTCCGCACCCGCGCCTCAAGACGCCGATGCGACTGGTGGATCATTTGTATTTCGTCGCCGAACACGACGACCACCATCTGGCGCGAATCTGGGAACTGATTACCGGATAGCGATTACCGGATCGTGATCAGAGGCTTGGTGCGGGGCACCACTTCCCCGATCTGCACTGCCGGCACGTTTGCCGCGTTGAGCGAACGGGCAAGGCGTGCCGAGTCCTCGGATGCGACCGAAATCAGCAGGCCACCGGCGGTCTGCGGATCGAAGAGAAGCGATCTCACGTCTTGAGGGACGCCATCAGCGTAACCCACCACACATTCGGCGAAGTCGCGGTTGTTGTTGAGGCCGCCCGGAATGTGGGCGGCGCGAATGCATTCGAGCGCACCCGGAAGGGCTGGAATACTATTCGCGTGGAGACTGAAGGATACATCTGAGGCCAACGCCATCTCGCGGGCGTGGCCTATCAGACCGAAGCCGGTGACGTCGGTCATGGAGTGGGTGCGGAACTCCCCTTGCCGGATTACATCCGCCGCTTTCTTATTCAACGTGGTCATGGACTCGATTGCGGCATCAATCCATGCGGGCTGCGCTTTGCCTTTTTTTATCGCGGTGGAAATCACACCTGTGCCCAGTGCTTTGGTGAAGATGAGAGCGTCACCCGGCTTGGCGCCAGTGTTGGCAAGAACTTTTTTCGGATTGATGAGTCCGGTGACGGCGTAGCCGAACTTGGTTTCCTCGTCGCGGATGCTGTGGCCGCCGATTACGGTGCATCCGGCTTCGATCATCTTCGAGAGGCCACCCGCCAGGATGCGCTCAAGAATCTCCAGGTCAGCTTTCTCGGGGAAGCAGACCAAAGCCAGCGAGGTTATCGGACGGCCTCCCATGGCGTAGACATCGCTCAACGCATTGGTCGCTGCGATCTGGCCGAAGACGTATGGATCGTCTACGACCGGTGTGAAAAAATCTACTGTTTGCACGAGCGCCTGATCAGGCGCGATTTGATACACTCCGGCGTCGTCGGCGTGGTCGAAGCCGACTAGAACGTTGGGGTCGTGTTGCCGGGCTAATTTCCCAAGCACCGTGTCCAGCGCCGCTGGACTCAGCTTGGAAGCTCAACCCGCGGCTTTTACCGACTCCGTCAGGCGGAATGGCTTTGTTTCGACCATGGAGTCATTGTAAATGGGTTGCGAGAGGCGGTCCGTGCTTGGTGGCTAAAGCCCCGATTGATTTGCATGCGTTAGGCGGCGCTGAAGCGCAGCTCTTCCACGTCATTGCACACTTCATCGTGAATGCGCGCTACTTCAAAACGACATCGGTGACCTGGATCTCGGGATACTGGCGGTTCCACTGCGCCGAGATGCTTTCGAAGGTTAGGCGGAAGGTCTTGCTTTGGCCGGGGCCTAGAGGGGAGACGCTGAAATCGACTGCTTCGGGATAGGGGCCAGTGGTTTTCAGAACTTGCATGGGGATGTCTTCACGCTGCGCGAGTTGTCCCAGTTCGTCTTTGAATAGGACTTGAACGATCACATGGGTGACGGTCTTGTTGCCTGCGTTGGTGATGGTTCCGTCGACATAGCTGACGGTGGCTCCGACAAAGTTTTCGGCAGCGCTCATTTTGAAATCGGAGAGCTTAAGGCTGGCGGCGTAGGGAGGCGGTCCGGACGTAGCTTTGGGCTGGTTGCGAAGAAGAAACGCGAAGATGACAGCAATCGCGATGACAACCGCGACAGCAATGGCGATGGTGCGCCGGCTGGAATCAGGCTCTTCGGCTACCGGAGTTGGCTGAATCAGGCCACCCATGGGCTCGATTGTACTCTGGAGGCTAGTTGCTGGTGTGTGAGTTGCCACTTTTGAAGAACGCGGCTAGGAAGAGCAGACCGAAGAGTACGTCGATGCCGCCAAGTGCGAGATCTTGCGGGTGCAGACGATTCTGCAGGTAGAGGACAAGCAGGGTCGCGCCGTAGCCGAACTTTTCGAGCACGGAAGGAATCATCATCGGGCGGAGGCGCACTGGGTCTAGCGCGATCACGAAGAATGCCGCCTGGAAGGCCAGGCCCACGCTGACGAAGCCGTAGTAGAACGCCGGGTGAGTGATTGGCGGCGGATCATTGCGGCCGATCATGTCGAAGATGAAGTACAGGGGCGTGAGAATCACGACGCCCCAGATGCTAGCGATCCAGAATACGACCTTAGCGAATTTCATGTTCCGCCTACACCAGTCGCGATTATTCGCCGCCGACGGTGAGGCCGTCAATGCGCAGGGTTGGCGAGGCCACCGAGCCGCGGAACTCGAGATCACTTGCGATCTCGGAGATGTTGAAGAACATTTCTTTCAGGTTTCCAGCGACGGTGATTTCTTCGACTGGATAGGCGAACTCTCCGCCGGAGATCCACAAGCCAGAAGCGCCCCGAGAATAGTCGCCCGTGACAAGGTTCGCGCCGTGGCCCAGGAACTCGGTGACGTAGAGACCTTCCTTGATCTCCGAAATCATCTGCTTCGGGGTTCTGACTCCCGCCTGCAAGAAGTAATTGCCGGGACCGATGCCCGGCGTGCCCGCTAGTCCGCGGGAGGCGTTGCCGGTGGTCTTGAGCCCCAGCTTCTTCGCGGTGTAGGTGTTCAAGAGATAGGAATTCAGCACGCCATTTTCGACGACTACCGTGCGGCGCGTCGGGATGCCTTCGCCATCGAAGGGGCTGGTGCCGAAGCCGCCGGGGATGGTGCCGTCGTCGATAATGGTGACGTTGTCGCCGGCGATTTTCTGTCCCAGCTTGCCGGCTAGAAACGATGCGCCGCGGTAAACCGAGTCGCCGTTCACGCCTTCGAAGATGTGTTCGAGGATTGATGTGGCAACCATGGGATCGAAGATGATCGGCACTTGCGCAGTCTTGGCCTTGCGCGCGCCCAGGCGGCGGAGAGTGCGTTCGGCTGCCACCTTGCCGACCTGCTCCGGGGATTCGAGCTTAGACAGCATGCGGGCGACTGAATACCAATAATCGCGCTGCATGGCGCCATCTTCGGTCTGCGCGATGGGAACCGCTGACACCGAGCAGTACGACCGGCGGTATTCGCCGACGAAGCCGTGCGAGTTGGCTAGAACTTTGTGGCCGGTGGCGGCGTCGAATGATCCGCCTTCGGAGTTTTTGATGCGGGGGTCGAAGTCGAGTGCGGCTTTTTCGGCGCGGCGGGCGTAGTCGATGCGATCGGGGCCGGGCAGGGAATAAACGTCTTCGTGATAAAGGTCGAGGTCGCCGGTTAGCGAGCCTAGCTGAGAAGCATCGGGGATTCCGCCGAACGGGTCTTCTGACGTGATCTTTGAAAGCTCGAGCGCTGACTTGACCATGCGGTCGAGGGCCGCAGGTGAGAAATCGCTGGAGTAGGTGCTGGCTGCGCGCTGACCGTTGAAGACGCGCACGCCGATGGAGCGCGACCCGGATTCTTTGAGAGTTTCGACCTGGCCTAGGCGGACTAGCGTGGAGAATTCGTCGCCTTCGCGGACTACGCATTCTGCGGCGGTGGCGCCGCCGTTCATGGCGCGGCGGACGATGTCCTGGGCTAGGGAGTGTAGGTCCGTTTCAGGCTTCGCACTTTTCGTTTCCAGTTCGGTTGAGGGCATGAACTCTTATTATCCCAGTAAATGCCTTGGTTTTCCTAGGATGGGTTTCGAATTCACCCCGGCCGGGCAGCCGTTTCCCGGATCGATTGCGTGTAATGCAGTTATGCATTACAATAGAAGAACGAGGAACGTGGCATGACCACCTTGACCGTGACTGCGCGTGGGCAAGTTACATTTCGGAAGAAGGTGTTACAACATCTCGGCATCAAGCCCGGGGAAAAGATTGCCTTGGATTTGCTCCCCGATGGCCGGGGTGTGATTCGCGCAGCTAAGGCTGCCGGAACAATTGACGCCTTTCTCGGCCTGCTTGCGGGCACGACGAAGAAAGTCGCGACTATCGAAGAAATCAATGAAGCCGCCGCCCGCGGCTGGGCCGGCAAGAAATGAAGGTGACGCCCGACACGAACGTCCTGGTCCGGGGCGTCGTTCACGACGACGAGGAACAAGCGAAACTCGCTGACAATCTATTACGCAGGGCTGAAGTGATTGCGATTACGGTTCCATGCTTGTGCGAGCTAGTGTGGGTGCTGCGCAGTATTTATGGCTTCAAGCGGTCGGATGCGGCCGCTGCCATCCGGGCGCTGCTTGTTGCCCGGAACGTCGAAACCAACCGCCCGACGGTTGAGGCAGGATTGGGCATGCTCGATGCCGGTGGAGACTTTGCCGACGGCGTGATTGCTTACGAGGGGAGTTGGTTAGGGGCGGAGACGTTTGTTTCGTTCGATAAGAAGGCGGTGGAGATGCTTGCGGCGCAGGGGGTATCGGCGCGGTTGCTTTAGAAGCAGGGAATGCCTGCCAGCGCCGGAGGTCGCAGCGCCGAGCCTTCTTACTCACCCTCGAGTGTGGCCGCATCTAGCGTACCGCTTAGCATCGCCAGTATATCCCTGCTGAATCTTCCCAACGGCTCGTACGTAGTCACGATTTCGAGCTGCGCGATTCTTTGCGATTCAGGCCGCGTCTCACCCCAGTCCGGTGTGGCCATGCGGACCTGCATTCCGATATATCCCCTCCGATTCACGGGATAAGCATCGATTCCGACATGCTCCTGCGAGGGTTGACCCCGCGATTCCGCGAAACCACCGGTTAGAGAGCAGGGCTGGTCTTTGGGGAGTGGGTATTGCGACAATGCCACCGCGAAGCGTTTTATCTCGTCTTTATTGAAATAGGCGTGGCTTTGGCCTGAATATCCGTCTACTTCTGCCTCAACGTCAAGCTCTCCTGTCCCACGCCGTCGTCGCTGAACCCTAAGGTGAGAAACCTGTGCCGCATCGGCACATATTACTGCATGAAGCCGCCAGGATCCTTCTTGGCGGTGCCACCGACGGTCAGGCGATCGATCTTGATGGTCGGAATGCCGACGCCGACCGGGACCGCCTGTCCATCTTTGCCGCAGGTGCCGACGCCTTCGTCTAGTTTCAGATCGTTGCCTACCATCGAGACTCGCGTCAGAACGTCGGGGCCGTTGCCGATCAGGGTTGCGCCTTTGATGGGCGCAGTGATCTGGCCGTCTTCGATCATGTAGGCTTCCGAGGCTCCGAAGACGAACTTGCCATTGGTAATGTCGACCTGGCCTCCGCCGAAGTTTACGGCGTAGATGCCTCGCTTCACCGAGCGAATAATGTCTTCAGGATTATCCTGGCCCGCGAGCATGTAGGTGTTGGTCATGCGCGGCATGGGGATGTGCTCGTAGCTCTCGCGGCGTCCGTTGCCGGTGTCGGCGATGCCCATCAGGCGCGCCGAGAGCTTGTCGCTCAAATATCCCTTCAGAATTCCTTTTTCGATCAAGACGGTTTCCTGCGTGGGTTCGCCTTCGTCGTCTACGTTCAAAGACCCGCGGCGCCAAGGCATGGTGCCGTTGTCGATCACCGTGCAGCCTTCGCTGGCTACGCGCTTGCCGATGAGGCCGGCGAAGGCAGAAGTTTTCTTGCGATTGAAATCAGCTTCCAGGCCGTGACCGACCGCTTCGTGAAGCAGGACTCCGGGCCATCCGGGACCGAGGACGACTTCCATTTCGCCTGCGGGAGCTTCGCGTGCGTCGAGTTGGAGGATTGCCTGACGCGCTGCTTCCTTGGCGAAGAATTCGGGGTTTTTGTCTCCGAAGAAGAAGTCGAGGGCTACGCGTCCGCCGCCGCCGGAACCGCCACGAGCTGAATTGTTTTCGGTTTTCGCGATGCAAGACACGTTCATGCGGGCTAGCGGCTGGGAGTCTTCGGCGAAGGTTCCGTCCGAAGCGACAACCAGAATGTTTCTCAATTCGTCGGCGTAGCTGGCGCGGACTTCCTGGATGCGTGGATCGTAGGCACGCGCAGCCTTGTCGGCGCGCATTACAAGCTCAACTTTGGCGGTGATCTCGGCATCGACTGAGGGCAGCGTCACGGGATACAGGCTGCGAGCCGCGGTCTGCTGGAAGCCGGCCACCGGCGTCTTCGCGGGAGCGCTGGCGATGAGGGCCGCTGTGCGTGCGGCGTGCAGGATGCGGCTAGCGGAAAGATCGTCGGTATAGGCGTAGCCCGTGCGCTCGCCCGAAACCACGCGCACGCCGCAACCGGCGGAGATGCCTTGCGAGGCCGACTTGACCATCGACTCGTCCACCATCAGCGACGTGGAGGAGAGATATTCAAAATAAAGATCGGCATAGTCGCCGCCGGCCGAAAGGGCGGCCGCCAGGTAATGTTCGAGATCGTTTTCCGTGACCCCGTAGTGGTCGAAAAAGAAACGTTGCTTATCTGCGAGAGAAGGTTTGATCAAGCTTTTATCCACTGAAATTAGATGCCGCCGGGCTGCGGGCAGACTCAGCTGGGCGGGACTTACCAGTCAACTCAGTCATTATCCCACATGGAGCGGAAGCGGGCGGTCGGAACATCCACAGGGGAATTGTGACGATGGTCACATGTCACAGACAGGGGACATGCGCGGGCTAGAGAATGTAACAGGGATAACTTCAAATGCCGACGGTGACGCCGCAAGCTCTGACTCGTACGGTGCAGGACTTTCTTAGCGAGGCTGCGGGTGCGGTAGTGCTGGAAAATGGGGCTGTGGCTTTTGACCTAGCGCAGTCAAAGTACTCGATTTCGGGCGAGTATAACCGGTGCCTGCTGCATCTGTGGTCGGCGGAGCGGAACGCGGTGCGGCGGGTGCTGGAGGCTGAAGTGAAGAATGGCACGCTGCGGCTCGCGGTGCGGCGGTTGGGGCAGGCGCGGCCGTCGAGGCTGGAGATTTGCCGCGAACGCGATCGCCGGTCGCCTACGGCTCGACGAGCATGCCGCGCCGCTTACCAGCACAAGCTGCGGAGGACTTTGGAACGGCATTTCCCTGAGTTCAAAATCGCGCGGCTGACGACGGGCGCGGACCTGGAGAAATCCTTTGGGCCGATCTATGCGCGCGGCCTTCTGCGGCAAGGTCGGACTGCCTTTGCGGTGCTGGGGGTGAATGCGCGGGAGACGCAATCCTCTATCGATGCGGCGCTGACCTTCGGCATTTTGTGGCTTGATGTTTGCCGCCGGGCACAGGCTCGAGATGTGCTGGTGGAAGGCTTGAAAATGTTCGTTCCTGCGGGCTGCTCAGCGCTGTTACGGGAGCGGATGGCGAACCTAAACCGGGATGCCGCCAAATGGCAGCTGTTCGAACTGGACGAACGGCACGACGCGCTGGTCGAAGTCGACTGCGCGGATCGCGGCAACGTGGCGACACGGCTGGTGCACGCCGCCGATGAGCAGGCGGCACGGCAGCGTTTTAGGGAGTCGATTGCGCGAGTACGGGAGGTTCTGCCGAATTGCGAAGTCGCGGTGCTGTCGGCGGCGGAGATTGCTTTTCGCTGGCGCGGACTGGAGTTTGCGCAGGCACGGCTCGCGAGTATTCCGGGATCGTTTCAAAGCACGGAGGAAGTCGTTTTTGGCGTGGGCGCGGAGGAGCGAGTTCTGGAAGCACATAACGAAGAGGCATTCACGGAACTGGCGCACGGTTTGCGTGATACTCGTCATCCTTATGGACCGCGTCAACATCCCTTGTGGCGGCTGCGGCCGGAGAGATGGCTGGAGTCGCTGGTCGTCGGCGACGTGAGCGTGGTGGATGGGCGCCTGGAGCCGTCGTGCCGGTATTCGCAAGTTCCCGCGTTTTCCGCAGCCGACCGGGCCATGATCGATGTGCTCACGACCACGCCAAGCGGGCGGCTGGCGGTGGTGGAATTGAAGGCTGATGAGGATATCCACCTGCCGCTGCAGGGGCTGGATTATTGGTCGCGAGTGGAATGGCATCATTCACGCGGCGAGTTTCCTCGCTTCGGATATTTTGAAGGCCGCGAGTTGTCGACCGAGAAGCCGCTGCTGTTTCTGGTGGCTCCAGCGTTGCACGTGCATCCGGCTACTGACACGCTGCTGCGCTACATTTCGCCTGAGATTGAGTGGGAGTTTGTGGGGATTGACGAGCGTTGGCGGGAGGGAGTAAAAGTCGTGTTCCGGAAGCGGCCGGAGCGGAGCCCTAGACGTGGATCCGAATTGCTCAATCGCGCCGCAGGTTGAATGTCTTGGCAAGTGCTGCCGTGCAACCGCCAATGTTCATCGGGTTTTCTCTGCTTGCTGCTACCGAGCCTTCCGTTTCGCGATTTCCGAATCCCGAGTAGGCGGCATACATTCTTCTACTGAGGCCCAAAGGCTCCAGTCCCCATTCTTGGACTCCTATTTTCGTAACGCCTTTCAAAAAGCTCTCAACAAGACAGCCAATCTGCGTTAAGATGCCGCGGTTGTTGACCGGCGGTTACATCAATTGGAAAAACAATAAGAAAAACAACGACAAGAAAACAACGAGCTAAGAAAACAACGAAAGGATAAGAAAATGAGAAACACTCCCCTATTACCCAGACTGGTTGCGCTTGTCTGCGCGGCCGCGTTCATGTTGATCACAATCCCAGGACAAGCCCAGCCCCAGTCCCTGCTGACGCGTCATGTCCGCGATGCGGTTGTCAATGGGCAGGCGCAGTTGGTCGGGAAACTCCCGCCAAGCCAGACCCTGCTCTTCGATATTGTTCTTCCGCTTCGCGATCGTGCCAGTTTGCAGGATTTTGTGCAGGAAGTCCAATCCCCCGCAAGCCCCTCTTACCACAAGTTCCTCACGCCGCAGGAGTTTACCGCGAGGTTCGGCCCCAGCCAGGAGGACTGGGACGCCTTGGTTGCTTTCGCGAAAGCAAGCGGGT
>Ga0210391_10005803_pt1 | contig 10156 bp, 10 predicted proteins | sample IncBWC12OmetaG_FD_160573 | JGI IMG/M metagenome (GOLD analysis project Ga0210391, IMG submission 160573) | Forest soil microbial communities from Barre Woods Harvard Forest LTER site, Petersham, Massachusetts, United States - Inc-BW-C-12-O ...
AAGATCAGAGGAAGCCGCAATTTCCAGGCTGCCAGGCCACCGACGACCGCCGCCAGAAATATGTAGGTCAGATCGCGAAACAAGAGCGCATTCGAATCCATGTGTTATCTCCGGGACGACGTCAGATTTCTTGCAATACTCGTTTGGTGGAAAAGAGGCCCGTCCGGTAGGTTGTTGCCGAACGGGCCCTTAGCGATACATCACGCACGCACAGCCTTGCGAACAGCTCCCATTCCGAAAGACGTTGCCAGAGCCAACGTGCCCAGCAGTCCCGCCAAAGGGAGGAACGTGCCGGTCTTGGGAAGGGTTGACGCGGGTTCTTCATTGCTGGCCACCAGCGTCGGCGCCGCTTGCGACGTGGGCTCAAGAATCAGCAACACGCCCATTTCGCGTGGCGTCGCAACAGGGGCAGGCAACTGGCCGACAACGGTCTTGCTCCGCTCGATCACGGTATGCTCGTCGTCGGTAACGATCGTGGCCTGTAGCTTCATTCCCTTTCGCAGGTCGAAAACCGTCTTCTTCTTTCCACCGACGGTGATCTTCGCGTGGCTGGGAATTGTGTAGGACTGGTTCTTGCCCTCTGGCAGCGTCAAAATGACCGTCGACGCGGGCGCGTTCACATGCCACACCGTGCCCTGGAGCGTACGGATCGAAGTGACGTAGCGGGGAGAAGTGGCTGTGGTGATCGTTTGCGTCAGCTTCGTTCCGGGCACCAACTCGTGCACGGACAGATCGCTGCCGTTGACCGTGAAGGTGTCGCTCTCGGGCACCACGAGGTGCTCGACTTTGCCGTCTTCGAGTTTGAGGACGAGATCGTTGCCCTCGATGTAGACGACTTCCGCATTCCGCACCCGGGTGTCGTACGAGGCTTCCCCGTGACGCACGGTTGTGGTGGTGGTGTCCTGCGCGCGAACCTGAGACGGAATGACTCCGAAAGCCACCGTTGCGAAAGCGAACGTGGCGGCGATTCGGCCCATCCAACGTGATGTTCTATTCAGACTGCTCATGATTCCTCCTCGTGGAACTGCTGGTTGCTGATAGCGGGCTGAGTACTGAGTTTTCAGATCCGCGTTTTATCTCCCGTGAGAGAGAAGCCGTGACGATGTAGCGCTTCGGAGCGCTTCCGAAAAAGTAGAATGGGTAGCATGTGACGAGCGTGACCGATGGAACCTGTCCGGGACGCAGGACGTCGACGTTATTCGGCATTACGATCTGTATTCGGTCGACTACATACGTGTCCGTTCCCTTCAGAGTCTTCAGCTCAATTGCATCGCCCGCGGCCACGTCCTTCAGCCCGCGGAAAAAACCGTCTCGATGCCCGGCGATGCCTATGTTCCCCGACTCTCCCGGCCGTGCCGTTCCTCGAATCCGTCCGACACCGCGATTGAGCGTGACATCGTCTGTTCCATCGAGCACGGGCGCCTCGAGGTGGATTTTCGAGATACGGAGGACGCCCAGCGGCGCGTCCGATTGCGCGGCGAGGCTGTCGCGGTAAGCCTGCACGCGAGGCTGATCCCAAAGCCTGAAATCAACTTCGGGGGATTCCATCTCGGACGGAGAATCCGCCGCGGGCGGCAAAGTCTGTTCCTCTGCATCGTCCTGGCTCGTGGCTACGGTCGACTCTAGAGCAGCGAACTTTCTCAGCTCGGTGCGTGAACTGAGGAAGCTGTCGATTTGAACGGCTGCGTAAACGGCGACCAGAAGAACGCCGGACGCGAGCAACAGCCTCTCTGTCCATATCCAGACGTTCCGCCCGCGCTTCGGTGCATTGCCGTTGACGCTCGACGACTCGACTTGGCGTTCCAACGGTTTTTTGAGCGTCCACATAAGCCCTTGCTCCTCGCCATCAGATCCCGAGGCGAACATCAAGCGGCCGGCAGCAACTGAAACCGGCGGGTATTGCGAGCCTGACGAGATGCTTTTGGATTCAACGATTCACGGAGCGCCGCCTTAGCCTGATTGAGCCGCGATTTAGCGGCGGTCACGGTGAGCCCCATCTTCGTTGCGGTTTCTTGGACCGAGTGCTCGCCCAGCTTTTGCAGCTCGACGGCCCGCCGAATCGACGGCCGCAGCGCGCCAATCGCCTGACGGAGGATTTCCGCGCGCTCTCTCTGCGCGAATTGTGTTTCCGGGTCCGGAGCGGGGTCGAGCAGAACCGCGACTTCCCAATCGCCGTCAGCGCCGCGATCGTCCAGGGACCGTTCGAGCGCGGTGCGTTTCTTTCGCTCGATCATCAGCGATGCGTTGATCGCGATGCGCATCAGCCACGTTGAGAAGCGGGACTTTCCGTCGAAAGCGTGAATGTTGGCGAAGGCGCTCAGGAACGAATCCTGCAAAGCATCTTCGGCGTCCTCGCGATTCCTGGTGATGCGGTATGTAGTTTTGAGAATCCCTTTCGAATAAGCCCGCCAGAGCTCATCGAAGGCCTCGGATTCCCCGCGTTTCGCTTCGGCCACCAGCCGGGCTTCGTCGAGGAGTTGGAGCTGGAGCTTCACCTCGACAAAGTTGCCTGTCGATCCCTTCTCATTGACTACGATTGCATTCGCGAAAGCCATGTGAAGCCTCCTCAGACCGCATGTGAATTGCGATTGCTGATCTTCGACAGCGCGAAGAAATGCAATCGCGCGACCATCTGGAAAGATTGAATCGGCGGGACTTGTGATGAAATACGCGGCTGAACTTTTCAGAAATGCCGAACGATCAGAAATGAAAATCGATCGCAGAACTGGGGTGGTAGCCGAGTGTGTTTCGCCGTAGCGAAAATTGCGTGCAGGCGGGAGAAGATCGATCGCAGGAAACCGGGAGGGAGGGCACGACCATGTCCGTCAATTGACCTCGTGCAGAAAATGCGAACGGGTCCCCGGTGGAATGGAACGCTCCACTCCGCCAAGGACCCGCTCACGAGGGGTTACTTCGCATTCACCCACACGCTGTCGGCCGAGTTCAGCTCTACACCCGCGACTTCGGTGCTCAGCTTCACATACAGCGGCGCAGGCTTCGTACCCGGCGCTGCATGGAACTCGAGCAAATACTGATTGTCGAGCGTCCGCTGCAAGGTGTCCAGATACGGCTTGAAACTCACTGCGTTCTGGGTCCCCAGGTAGAACGACTCGCCGCCGGTTTGCTCCGACAGCATGGCAATCCCGTTCTGCCCGTTGGTGATTTCCCAGTAGTTGTTCGCCAGGCGGCCAACGCCTCGCGTGAAGATGGTATGGATGGTCGTGCCCGTGCGCTGCGCGACCTGGCTGGCCGAATCCACATCGGGGCTGATGTTGCTCAGGCCCCGGTGCTTCGGTCCGCCACGGAAACGATCGATACCGTCCGTAATCATCACCACTTGCCGGCGGTTCGCATCGGCTGGCCAGCGCTTCATCAGGTCGATTACGGAAAGATATGGATTTCCGTAAGCGCCGCTGGAAGCGAAGGGAATTCGCAGAGCCTTCGCGGCCTGCTCGTGGTCGGTCGTAAAGTTCTGCGCGATCTGGACCGTTCCGTTGCGCATGTAGCCGACGCCCACCAAAGCGTTCGGCTCCTGCGAATTGATGAACGAACGCAGATCGTCGAATTGCGACGCCACGCTGTGATCGGCTGCGTCGTCGATCAGAATGAACAGGTCGAGTCCGGCGCGTCCGTCGCGAGCCGGGGTCCAACCCGTCACTTGCAGGCGTTTGTTGCCCTGCCGGACGACTACGTCTTCCTTCGTCACTTCCGGCACGCGTTTGTTGTCATCCAGCGCGCGCAGCGTCACCGTCATCTGCACGGGAACGGTAGTCTGCACAGGCGTGGTCGCCGCGATTGCTTTCTCCTGTGCCTGCACGGGGAATGCCCCCAAAAGCGTTAGCGCGGCCAAGAGCAACGGCAGTTTCTTGATCAGATAGTTTTTTCGCATCACTTCCTCCTTGTCGAAATGTGCACTCGGCTTTACGCCGCGACGTTGTAGACAATTGCAACCGTCGGGCCAACTTGGTTCGTTGAATGTGGAGGAGTTGCTGCGCAAAAAGACGCCGACGAATTCAGAAATGCCGACTGGTCAGAAATGTGAGTGCATGGACGCTGGCATTTTCATTTGCGTCGGAGCATTCGTGGGAAATCGAAGAGGAGGAGAGCCGGAATCCGGCCATCCGTCAACAGAAAGGAAACAGCGCGGTAGATGGAGGGAAGCCGAAATGGCTTTCGGGTCTGCGCCGGCGACTTCTTAGCTCGTAGCGCGCATCGCTTTGAATCGGCTCTTGCTGATTTGCAGATTAGCGATTTTCGAATCCAACGTTTGGCGCGGAATCCCGAGTTTCGCGGCCGCTCCTAACGGACCTGCGATGCGTCCTTGGCTTTCAGCCAGCGCGGCTTCGATGATTTCTCGTTCGCGGTCGGCCAGCGTGGCGCCAAGCGGCGCCACCATTCCTGCTTGGCGCGACGCGTCGCGCTTCAACCAGGTCGGATCTACCCAGAATGTCTCGCCCTCGCAGAGAATCACGGCCCGCTCGATCACGTTCTGCAGTTCGCGGATATTTCCGGGCCAGCCGTACGACTGAAGCATCTCGACCGTTCCCATCCGGACCGTGCTGAATGATTTGCCCGTCTTCGCGGCATACCGCTCGACGAGATGCTCCAGGAGCAGCGGAATATCTTCCAGTCGGTCCCGCAGCGGTGGCACCTCGATTGGGAAAACATTCAGCCGGTAAAACATGTCCTGCCGGAAGGTACCCGCATTCACGGCGGCGTTCAGGTCTCGATTGGTGGCGGCGATGATGCGCACGTCCACCGAAATCGGCTGGCTGCTTCCCACGCGCTCGAATTCTCGCTCCTGAATCACGCGCAACAATGCGATCTGCGTCTCCATGGGCAGCTCGCCGATCTCGTCGAGGAAAATCGTCCCGCCGTGCGCCGCCTCGAAGCGCCCCTGGCGCCGCTGAAGCGCTCCCGTAAACGCGCCTCGCTCGTGTCCGAAAAGCTCCGAAGCAATCAGCGACGCCGGAATCGCGGCGCAGTTCACGCGAATGAACGGGCGCGATGAACGATTCGACCGCTGATGAATCGCACGGGCAATCAGTTCCTTCCCCGTTCCGGTCTCGCCCAGAATCAGAACGGTCGCATCGGTTGGCGCCACCAAGTTCACTTCCTGCAGCACCGACTTCAGCACTCCGCTTTCTCCCACGATCGCATCCGCGGCGGTTGATTGTCCGTGCACGAACTCCGTCCGCTGGAATGTCGCCCTAGCTTCGTTCTTCCCGCCAAACGTGTACGTCGAAACCATCGCTAGCCTCCTTACAACACTCATCGTGGATTGTTGTCGGTTCGATTCTTTGCCAGCGCCGCCTGAATTTCCCGCAACAGCGCGTCGCTGCGCACGGGCTTGTTCAAAAATCCAGCTGCTCCCGATTTCATAACCAGATCGCGAAGCGACGCGTCGCCGTGCGCGGTGACGAAAATGATCGGGACCGTGCTGTCGGCGTCCGCCAGCCGCTGCTGCAACTCGATGCCGCTCATCCCCGGTAGCCGGACATCGAGGATCAGGCATGCCGTCTCTTGTTGAGTAGTAGATTCGAGGAACTCTTCCGCCGTGGCGAAGGTATTGGTGGCGAAGCCGGCCGCCTTCATGACGCTTCCCAGCGCCTCACGAAGGGGCTCATCGTCGTCTACGATGGCGATGATGCCGGTCTTTGTTAGTGTCTCGTTCACTTGGATTCACCAGATACCAGGCTCGCTGGAAAGTCTCGCGAGCGAACACAGACTACATTTCCCGGGAATCGGAAGCTATCCTGCTTTAGGATGAGACCGGTACTTACTTACGTGGGCTGGCTTTGAGCCTTTCGGCCATGCGGACGAGGTGGGCGAGGGACTCGGCCTGGGTTTTCTCCATCACGTGCGCGCGGTGGGTCTTGACGGTGAGCTCGCTGGTCCCCAATTCGTCCGCGATTTGCTTGTTCAGAAGGCCTGCCACGACAAGGTCCAGCACTTCCTTTTCGCGAGGCGTCAACGAGTCGAACCGCGAGCGAATTTGGGTCAGTTCGGAGCGCTCCTTGCGAAGCCCGCGGTCGCTGGAGATCGCTTTCTGTACAGCGTCCAGTAGGTCCTGCCCCCGCACCGGTTTGGTCAGAAACTCGTGCGCACCTTCTTTCATAGCGCGCACGGACATGGGAATGTCTCCATGGCCGGTAATGAAGATGATCGGGATTTGAATGTTCGATTCGATCAACTTCCCCTGGAGATCGAGGCCGCTCAAACCGGGCATTCGCACGTCGAGCACCAAACAGCACGGCGCATCCGGGCGTTTCGCAGCAAGAAAATCCTGCGCCGAAGCGAACGTCTCGACGCGCAGACCGACGGACTTGATGAGGCTTTGTAGCCCGTCGCGGATCAGCCGTTCGTCATCGATGACGAATACGATGGGTTCGGGCTCTTTCATTGGGCAGGGACGCCGCCGCTCGGCATCGTGTATTGGAATGTGGCTCCATGCGAGCCATTTGGCTCGGCCCACAGCTTGCCGCCGTGAGCCTCGATGATGGACCGGCTGGTGGGAAGCCCCATCCCGATTCCTTTCGCTCGCGTGGTAAAAAACGGCTCAAACAGCCGCGCCATAACCTCGGGGCTGAGTCCGATCCCGGAGTCCTCGACGCTAACATGTATTTGACCGCCATCCAGTAATTCCGACCGGACCACCAGCTGCCGCGGCCGGTCGGTCACGCCGCTCATCGCGTCGATCCCATTCATCAGCAAATTCAAGGTCACCTGCTGCAACTGTATGGCGTCACCCAGCACGGCGGGCAAGTCGGGCGCGAGCTTCGCGACAACCGAAACACTATTTCTGAATGCCTGGCCGTCGGCCAAGGCAATCGCTTCCTGAATGGTCTCGTTGATTCGAACCTGCGCTCTTTCCGGAGTAGCTTTGCTGATCAGAGAGCGAATCCGGACGATCACCTCCGACGCACGCGTCGCCCCCTGAATCGTGCGCTCTGCTGCGGCGCGCGCTTCTGGAAGGTTCGGATCCTGCCGCGAAAGCCAGGCTACGCACGCATCCGCATTGGCGACGACGGCCGCCAAAGGCTGGTTCACCTCGTGAGCAATTGATGATGTGAGCCCGCCAATTGTGGTGATTCGCACTACTCGAGCCAGTTCGGTCCTCGTGACCTGAAGAGCCGCTTCCGTGCGCTTCTGCTCCTCAATTTGGTGGAGCAGAGCCTCGTTCGTGCTCTTCAGCTCAGCGGTTCGCTCCGCGACTCGGACTTCGAGTTCATCGCGGGCGTGCTTCAACGAATCCTCTGTTCGTCGTCTCCATGCGATCAGCCAATTCGCGATCAACGCGCAGGCCACGAATGAAAGGAAAAACGGGATATCTTCCGGTTTAATGCTAAATGAGCGAAACGGCGGGATGAAGTAGTACAAAACGGCCAGTGTGCTCAGTCCGACCGCAACCCACCCGGGACCTTTGCCGCAATACCACGTGCTGGTAATCACGGCGACCGGGAACAGCAGCCAGAACGGATTTCCCAGGCGGACTTGAAGCACCAGCGAAAGGTATGTCGCCGTGAGCACGAGCACGACGGCGAAAATGTAGAGAGACAGTGCTCGCAGCTTGGATGGCGCGGCGTGGGTGGCTGGCATTTCGGAACACAGGTCCTAAACGGGACGCAAGTTTTATACTACGAGCGCCGATTGCTTAGCCAGTGCCGCGGGAAGCGGCGATATCGTCTCGGGGTGGGATTGAGCGGCTCCTGTCCGAATCGACGGTCAGGAGCCGCCTCTGCGACCTAATTCGCTGCGCCGGAATCCGACGCTGCTTCCTGCTCCACTTCCTTTTCTGTCTGATCCGCTTCCTGTTCCTGCTTGTTCAGGTCTGCGACAGCCGTCGGATCGGGTGTGGCCATGCCTTCGGCAATTGCTCGCGGATTCGCCGCAGGAGCCGGAGGCAAACCGTCCTTGCCCTGCTTTTCCGAAAGGATCTTCAGCCCCGCGTCAACCTGTTCGCGAAGATGATTCTCCATGTCAATCAGGTCCGTGAGCTGAACTCTCACGGTCGACCCGATCGCGCAATCGGAATTCTTGCTGGCCAGAACCTGAACGGCGACCGTGTTGTCGTCGTCCGGGACATCTTCGATGCGCTTGATCACGTCGCTCGACGTGAGCGAGCACGTGTCGCCGTCCTCGTCTGCCTCCACTACGGAAAACGCGACGAACACTCGGTGACTCGGATCGAGCGCCGGCGGAATTTCATCTCCCGAGCTCGTGCTCGACGCAGGCGACGCCGAGCCGGCGCTCTTCTGCTGGTCCGCGATCACCGCTTTCACTTCGTCCGCGATCATCTGCTTCACCTGGGGCGTCAGCACGGCCGGCTGATCGGCTTTGGCTTGACCGCCGGGATGGTATGCAGCCAGAACGACGCCTGCCGGATTGCCGTCAGGTTGAAAGCTGTACTGACCGGCCGCGTACGCCAGTCGGAGGTTTTCCGCGATCAAATAATCGGTCAACCACAGTGAAGCGTACGGATATACCGGATAAGGCGCGAAATAATATCCGTAGGGCCTGTACCAGGGGCTGCCGTACCAAGCCCAGCTATAATAAATCGGCCGCGGCCACGGATTGAACACCCATCCGTAATACGCGGGCGCGTAGTAGTAGGGCGGCACGTACACGAAGTAGGGCCTGCCGTGATAGTGATACCCGCGATAGACGTGCACGTAGCTGACTCCACCAATTACATACGTCCGCTGCAGATACGGACGGCCGCCGCGGTCAAGCGGACGTTCCACATACCCTCCGCGACGCCCGATGGAAACGACTCGGCTACGATCGGCGCGCACGGTTTCCACCCTACGCTCGCCGCGAGGACCGCGGTTGATCGTGTTGCCGCCCTTGTCGCGGATGGTCGTCACCCGGCCTCGATTGTCCAATTTCGCAGTGGCGCCGCGAGTCGTTGTCACTCCCCTCGTTTTCCCGCTCCTGTCGCGTTCAACCACGGTGCCATTGGCGCGCGTCGTCCGAGTGAATACGTTCTTCGTGCCGTTTGATTTGCCGTTGCCGGAATCGCTCTGGCCGCCGGCATTCACCGCCTTGCCCGGCTGGTCCGCGGGCTTGGTCGATGAGCCTCGGCCAGGACGAACGTTTCGCGGAGGTTTGGAATTGTCGGACGCGTCGGCTGGAGCATCGGACCGCCCCGGCTTGCTCATGTCCGGCTTGTTTGTGGAATTGCCTGTAGAAGATGCCCCTTGTGATGGTCTGCCTTTCCAGGGGCTGTTGCGTGCCGGTTTTTCAGTCACAGGAGCCGCCTGATCTCCGGCGTTCACTGGAGATGCGGGTTGCGCCGGTGTGTTCGCCGAAGAGCCGCGTCCTGCCTGCGCATTGCGCGACGGCCGCGGCGCCGCTGGCCTAGATTCGGATGAAGACCCCGAACGCCCCGGCCTGTTATTTCCATTGCCGCGCGGTGCCGGTTTGTCGTCCGCAGCATCAGGAGAGTCCTGCGCCGTCTCGGTCGAAGATGCGGACCGACCCGGTGTGTTGGCCGCAGGCCCGTGCCATCCACGCGCCGGTTTCGACGTGCCGTCATCGGTGCCATTCCCCGAACGATTCGAAGAGCCCGACCGGGCCGGCGCATTCGCCGATGAACCGCGCGAACTTCCCGCCCCGGCCTTCGTGTCGTTGTTACCTCGAGGTGGTCTCACTTGCTGCCTCCCGGAAGTGCGTTGGTTTTCGGGCGCTTTCTGAGCCGACTGCTGATCCGCAGCAGGATTCTCTTCCTGCTGCGCCGGCGCCTGTGGCGCGACCAACATCCAAAGACAAACAACCCAGATCAATCGAACTGCGAATGCAAAATTGCGGAGTGCGGATTTCATGACGTCTCCCTTGGATTCGTTCGCCCGGCCGAACAATTTCTGGGCCGCGAGAACCCGTTTCAGCTCGTGCCTTTGTCGGACACTGGTCTCCGACGCTCGAATTGATTGCAATCCGGCCACCAGGTGTGAACGCTGAATCGTCGAGGCTTACTATCGGGGGGAAAGCCGAAGCTTCCAGAATTGCTGACCCATCAGCATTTCAGAATATTTTATGAGGCAGCAGGCTGACACGAAAGGAATCGCGCGCGGGCGTCGGTAAGAACCCGAACGCAGAGACCCACCCGCTTCAGAAGCTGGTAGTCAAGCGGAGGGCGAAACTCCGCGACGGGCCG
>Ga0210391_10005804_pt1 | contig 10155 bp, 12 predicted proteins | sample IncBWC12OmetaG_FD_160573 | JGI IMG/M metagenome (GOLD analysis project Ga0210391, IMG submission 160573) | Forest soil microbial communities from Barre Woods Harvard Forest LTER site, Petersham, Massachusetts, United States - Inc-BW-C-12-O ...
ATGTCCCTGAATATAGTTGTCTAGGCAACAGTTGTCAATAGAAAGCGTACATGGCCGGGATCGGCTCCAAATCCGGCTTGACGCTCTATCTCTATATATGTAGAGTTGGCGCGATGAAGATCCGCCTGTCATCGCAGACTCTCACCGTCCTCGAAGCTCTCCTGACCGCTCCGTCGCGCTGGAGCTACGGCTACGACATCAGCCGCACCACCGGCCTGAAATCCGGCACGCTCTATCCGATACTCATGCGCCTCGCCGACCACAAGCTCCTCGAAACATCCTGGGAGACCGTGGAACCCGGCCGTCCGCCGCGCCATCTTTATCGGCTTACGCCTGACGGCCTCCGCTTCGCCCGTGAAAACGCCCGTGAGCCAAAGCGCGCACGCGCCGTCCGCCGCGTCGCCTTCGGAGGTGCAAAAGCATGAAGCCCCCTAGCCGCCGCGCCGCCGAATTCATTCTCCGCGTCACACTCCGCTTCCATTCGCAGACAAATCGCGAGTGGGCTGACGCGATGCGCGGCGAACTCGACTTCATCCAGAGCGACTGGTCCGCGGTGCTCTGGGCTCTCGGCGGCGCCTCCGCTCTCGTTAAAAAGTCGCTGATGCGCGTCGCCTTCGGTCGGGAAGCGCGCGGCTTTGCGCTCGGTCTCGGTCTTGCGGCGTCGTTGCTCTTACTCGCGATGGGCGTGCTGTGGCTGATGATGTCCTACCCGACGGCGAGTTTTGCGAACGCCGAATCCTTCCACATCGTTGTCGCGATTCTGATTCCCGAATTGATCTTCGTCGCGGCGATCGTCGCACTACGCAAAAAGCGCAAGCCGGTCGCCGCCGGCATCGCCATGTTGGCTTTCGTTCTCGCCGCGCACGTCGCGATTCACATCGCGACGCGGGGCTGGTAGGGAAGGGCTCAAACGATGAGCACGCAACCGTCGATTTCAAGTTCCATCGCTCCGTGGCTCAACGTCTGCGGCGGCAAGCGCGCCATCGACTTCTACAAATCCGCATTCGGCGCGGTCGAGGTGTACCACATCGAAGATCCCGCCGGGAATCCCGTCTCGCGCCTCTCCGTCGGTGGCGCAGAGTTCTGGCTCAGCGACGAATCGCCTGAACACAAGCATTTCAGCCCTGAATCGATCGGCGGCTGCTCCGTCCGCCTGATTCTCGCGGTCGCCGATCCCGACGGCGTCGTCGCGCGCGCCATCGCTGCCGGCGCGAAGGAAATGTTTCCCGTCGGCGAAGGTCACGGATGGCGTATCGGCGGGATCGTCGATCCCTTCGGCCATCACTGGGAAATCGGCCGCCGGATCGCTCCCGAGCGGAGCATGCTCACGAAAGGAGATGCGGGCCGTGATTTATAACCGTTCCGTACCCACCAACGTCATCATCCCGCACGTCCACTATCGCGACGTGCTCGAAGCCGTCACATGGCTGGGAAAGGCTTTCGGCTTCGAGGAGCATTTCCGCTACGGCGATACTTCAACCGTCAGCGGCTCGCAAATTCATCTCGGAAACGCGTGGCTGATGATCCGTCGCGCCGCTTCAAATGAACAGACTCCCGGGCAGCTCGGCTTCGGCACGCAAAGCCTCACGATTTTTGTGGAAGATGTTGAGGGTTACTTTGAGCGCGCGAAAGCCGGCGGCGCAAAGATCCTCGAGGAGCCGCACGAAACCGAGTACGGCGAATTTCAATTCGCCATGCTCGATTACGAAGGCCACCACTGGGTCGTCGCACGCCACGCTCGCGACGCCGACCCCGCCTCCTGGGGCGCCACCGTTATCAATCCTCTTCACCGAGCATCGCGCTAACAGCCCGAGAACCGGTCTTCGGCCGTTGCACCGCGCCGCGCCGTTAGCAGGGAGGGAGAGCATCGTTACGTTCAACGGCTATTCTTCGACGAAAGCCTTGAGCCGTCCGAGCGCGCCGTCCCACTGTTTCGAAATCACGTCGAGATAGTGCCGCGCCTCCGCGAGACGCCGCTGTTCGATTCGCCACCGGCGCTCGCGCCCGTTCCGCTCGCTGCGCAATATTCGCGCGCGCTCCATCACGCGCAGATGCTTCGTGATCGCCTGTCGCGTCACGTCGCTGCCCGCGGTCAGCCTCGCGATCGAAAGCGGCCCTTCGTCGCAAAGCCGCCGAACGATGGCGAGGCGCATCGGATCGCCCAGCGCCGCAAACACCAACGCCGAACCTCCCGCCGCGCCTCGCGCCTCTCGAACGTTACTTTGTCTGCGAGGCATATTTGTCCAGCACCTTGACCATGATCTCCCAGCCACCCGAGTTCGCTTCGAAAGCCTTCGCGCGCCGCGCGATCGGAATCTGGTCGAATCCCGACTCGGTCACGGTCAGCATCACGCCACCTTCCACATCTTCCAACGTAAACTCGATCAGCGTCGTCGGTTCCGCGGAGTAATCGACGCCGTCTTCAATCGCGTGCGGGTGCCAACGCAGCGCCAGCAGCCGTTCCGGTTCGACCTCCACCACTTCCAGGTCCAACCGCTTGCCAGCGTAGGCTTGCTGCATCTTCGCAACTTCGGCGTCCGCCTTTGTTCCGACGATCACGCCGCTCACCTTCTTCCCGGCGACGAACGGTCCTTCCAGATCGACTCCGAACCACGTGCCAAACTCTTTCGAATTCGCCAGCGCTCGCCACACGCGGCCATGCGGCGCGCGAATCAATATCTGTTTTTTAATCCGGTCACTCGACATACGCAACCTCCACGTTGCACGATACTAGCTCGCCTTGCGGATAGCAACTAAAAGGTTGCAGGACGGGGGCGGCGAGCTGGCCCAAAAGTTGAGCTCCCTATGTCAGAATGATGCGCGGAAGAAAATGCAGTGGGGACTTACACCATGAAACACAAAATCGAAATCACCGAACAGGCACCGCCCGTCTACCGCGTCACCGTCACTGAAGGCGCCACAAAAACCAACCACGAAGTGACGCTCACCACGCCGGAACTCGCGAAGTACGCGCCCAACGCCAGGCCTGAAGCGCTCCTCAGCGCGTCCTTCGAATTCCTGCTCGAACGCGAACCGAAAGAATCCATCCTCCGCCGGTTCGCCATCTCCGACATCGAGAAATACTTCCCCGACTTTGCCTCCAAAATCCGCGCGCGGCTCTAGGTAAGGGCCGCTCTAGTCTCCCGCCGACTGTGCGACGGTCGTCGGCTTTACCGTCCCAAACAGCGCGTTCAATCCTTCCGCCATCGTCGGGTGCGTGATGATCGCGTCCCGCAGCGTCGTGAACGGCAGCCCAGCGATCATCGCCGTCTCCACCACCGTCATCACTTCGCCCGCCTCCGGCCCGATCATCGTGAACCCGACGATTTTGTCGCCCGCAGCTTGTACCAAAGCCTTGACGAATCCGCGCGTCTCGCCAATCGTATTCGCCCGGAGATTCGCCGCCATCGGCAGCCGCGCCACGCGAACCGCAATTCCGTTCCGCTCCGCTTCCAGCTCCGAAAGCCCCACATGCGCCACCGGCGGATCGGTGAACAAGCACGAAGGCACCATCCGCCCGCGCGTCGATCGCGAACCCCCCGCGAGGTTGTCGCGCACCACGCGGTAGTCGTCGAGCGAAATGTGCGTGAATTGTGGGCTGCCAGCGCATTCGCCCATCGCCCACACGTTCGGCGCCGTCGTCTCCAGTCTGTCGTTCACGCGAATAAAGCCGTTCGGCTCAAGCGTAACGCCCGCAACATCGAGTCCCATCCCGCTCGTATTCGGAATTCTTCCCGTCGCCACAAGTATGTCGCTGGCGTCGATCACGCGATCGCCGCCCGGCGTATGAACGAAAAGTTTCACCGCGCCGCCCGACTGCCCCTCGACGCGCTTGATGTCCGCCGACGTGATCACTTCGATGCCTTCATCTTTCATCAGGTTCGTCACTTCAGCCACCACGTCAGGATCGGCGTCCGTCAAGAGTTGTGCTCCGAGCTGTAGGATCGTCACTTTGCTGCCGAATCGACGGTACGCCTGCGCAAATTCCAGCCCAACGTAGCCGCCACCGATCACCACAAGATGTTCCGGCAGCCGGTCGAGTTCGAGGATTTGAATGTGCGTCAACGGCGACGCCTCGGCCAGGCCCGGCACCGCCGGAATCGCCGCGTGCGTGCCCAGATTCAGAAACACGCGTTCGCCTTCGATCGTCCGCGTGCCGCCGTCGTTCAATTTCACATCGACCGTCTTCGGCCCAATGAAGTTCGCCACGCCCATCGTCAACTCAGCGCCGGATTTCTGGTAAAGGTTGACGTGCTCCTGCACCATCGCCTTCACCATGTCTCGCTTGCGCTTCACCACCGCGGCCATGTCTGTCTTCACAGGACCGGTCACCGACCCGAACTGCGCGCCGTGATGCACGAGGTCCGCGACCTTCGCGCTCCACACTTCGTTCTTGCTCGGAAGGCAATTCGTGTTCGGACACGATCCGCCGATATACCGCCGCTCCACCACTACGGTCTTCTCGCCAGCAGTCGCGAGATGCCACGCGAGATATTTCCCGCCCTCACCGCTTCCGATAATCAAGTTCTTGTACCGTTCCAACGCCATAAAGACCTCCGCGATCTTTATTATTCATTTTCCTTTGTGAATTTTGTGTTAGAAGTTTTTGGAAGTCAAAGTCAGGAGCCTCGACTTGGTTGACCGACGCCTGCCGCATGAAGTGAGCGCACTCAAGCAATTTGCAGCGCCAACACAGCGCCGCGCGCTCGTCCTCGTTATATTGCTCGCGGCTCTAACAGTCAATGCGCAGTCTGCAAAATCGATCACCGTGAAAATCATCGCCTTCAACGATTTTCACGGCTACCTACAATCTCCCGGCAATTTCAGCGCGAACGCGCAGTCGCCCACTGTTCCGTCCGGCGGTGCCGACGCTCTCGCCGCCTACGTCAAATCCCTCGCATCCGAGAACCCGAATCACGTAGTCGTCGCGGCAGGCGATCTCATTGGCGCGAGTCCGCTTGTCTCTGCGCTCTTCCACGACGAGCCCACCATCGAAGCCATGAACCGCATCGGCCTCGACATCACCTCCGTAGGGAATCATGAATTCGACAAAGGCAGCGCCGAGCTCCTCCGCAAACAAAATGGCGGCTGCGCGACATCCGACCAGAACACCTGTGAAGGCTCCAAAGTCGGCACGCCCACGCCGTTCGAAGGCGCCAAGTTTCAATATCTGTCCGCCAACGTTATCGACTCGAAGACCGGCAAAACTCTTTTCCCCGCCTACGCGATCAAAACTTTCGGCGGTGTCCCGATCGCCTTCATTGGACTCACCCTCGAAGCCACGCCCACAATCGTCACGCCCTCCGGAGTCGCCGGCCTGGAATTCACCGCCGAAGCCGCCACCATCAATAACGTCGCCCACGATCTCGAAAAAAAGGGCGTCCACAGCTTCGTCGTGCTGATCCATCAGGGCGGCCAACAAACTACCGCGCCTACTGTCGACATCAACGCTTGCGAAGGCGGCCTCGCCGGCTCGCCCATCGCGGACATCGTCGCGCACCTCGATCCGGCCGTCGGCCTCGTCGTCTCCGGCCACACCCACGCCGCCTACATTTGCGAATTGCCCGATGCCGCCGGCCACAAAATTCCGGTCACCAGCGCCGCCTCTTTCGGCCGCCTCGTCACCGATATCGACGTCACGCTCGACACCACGACCAAGCAAATCACCGTCGTTACCGCGCAGAATATCGTCGTCGATCGCACCAACTCGAAATCTCCGCCCGATCCGGCGCTCAAATCTCTCGTTGACGCCTACGCTGCCATCGCCGCGCCCCTTGCGAATCGCAAAGTTGGTTCGATTACCGGCGAAATTTCGAACAAGCTCGAGGCGTCCGGTGAATCTCCCCTCGGCGATCTGGTGGCCGACGCGCAACTCGCCGCCACACGCGAATCCGCCGGAGCGCAAATCGCTTTCATGAATCGAGGAGGCATCCGCGCGCCACTCAACTTTACCGACGGCGGCGCCGTCACCTACGGTGAGCTTTTCACGGTGCAGCCCTTCAGCAACACGCTCGTCACCATGACGCTCACCGGCGCGCAAATCAAAACGCTGCTTGAGCAACAATTCAAAGGCTGCGCGCTCGATTTACCTCCGGGCAAAGCCGCCAGCCAATCCGACAACCGCGTCCTCCAGGTCTCCGGCGGCTTCACGTATTCCTTCAATCCGGCAAGCCCCGCGTGCGGCAAAGTAGACGCCGCATCGCTGCAACTTGATGGCAAGCCGGTCGCGACCGACGAGAAATATCGCGTTACGGTGAACAGCTTCCTCGCCGACGGCGGCGACGGCATGTACGAACTCACCCGCGGCACCGACCGCGTCGTCGGCCCCAATGACGTCGATGCCCTCGCCGACTACTTCGCCGCGCACCCGCAAATCTCGCCGAGCCCGATGGGCCGCATCAAGCTCGGCGCGACCTCCGCCGCCCACTAGCCAGTCGCCTCACCACAACGGCGCCACCGCACCCTCCTGCATCACAGCCTTCGGTCCACCCTGATATTGTAGTTTCAGCACGCCCAAGTACTGGGTCACTGATGAATCGTATGTGACGGTGATGAGGCCGCCGCGCCCATCCGATCCCGCCGTCCCGTCGAATCCATTCGAACCACTCGATCCGCTCGATCCACTCGGCGTTCCGATTCCGCCCGAGCCGCCCGCCCCGCCGCGTCCACCACGTCCTGCACGTCCGCCTTGACCGCCGTTCGCCATCACCGTCAGCGATCCACCATTCGGATCCACCAGGAAGTACTTCATCTTCCCCGGAGCGGACACGGCAAATTGTATTAGCGGATGCGCGCCAGTCTGCAGCGTCGCCCGAACCGTCACCGGAGGCGCATCGCCGCCCGGTCCGCCATTGCCTCCATCGGTGCCGTTGGTCCCATCTCCGCCGTTCCCGCCCGGCGATGGGTTGTTCGGATCGATCGATCCCGGGCTGCCCGTCGATCCGTCCATTCCATTCATGCCGTCCGTTCCCGGAAATCCGTCCGCTCCCGAAAAGTTAGCCTTGAACGCCACGTTGTACCGGAACGGGATGTCCAGGTCGGCCGCCTTCACGGCTGGATGGCTCGGCACCGTAATCTCAACGCTGCCTGTCTTCCCGTCGCTCGCGCGCGGATCGGCGGCCAAATGCACGTTCCCTTTATTGTCGAAGGTCACCACCTGCGCCGTCGTTTGCAGGTCCTTCCACATCACCTTGCCGCTGCCCGCGCCCTCGGTCTGCACTTGCTTGCCGTCGGTTTGCGTCACCGTCACGATCAGCGGCGCCTTCTGTCCTGGCGCCACACCGGGTGAGTTAGCCATCCGTGCATCGATCGAGGCGACGTCAACCTTCGTCAGGTCCACCCGCATCCCGAGCTTCACCTTCATCGCGCTACAAGAACTCAGTGCAATCACGGCGATCAGCAGCAAAATCAAACTAACGTTCGAACGAAGCGTTTCACGAAATGGCAAACGAGCAGAAAAACAGCGCGGCCGGGTGCGCATCATCGGCATTCTCCTCACGAATTGTCTGGAGTCCCTACTGCCGCCACGTAGGACGAGACGTTACTCCGCCTCGTTTCGTGCCGCACAAAAATAATTCGCACAATTTCCTGTAACCGCACGCGGCCCGCCAACGTTGTCGCCACGGGCTATAGCGCTGCATCTTACTGGCCTCCGCCGCAGGGAAGTTGGGCGTCCGCCTTCGATATGTAGAGCTTGCCGTTCGCGTCCTTCACCGGATCCTGGGCCAGCGCGTTCGAGTCTACCTGCAGCGCCTTCAGCGTTTCGGCAATCGATGGCTTCACGCCTTTCCGCGCCACGCGCATGAAATTGATCGTCGAGTCGTATGCCTTGCGCTGCACCGCATTCAGCAGGTCGGTCCCTTCTGACGGCGCCGATTTCTCCTTTGCCTCCAGCGCTTCTGCCGCCTCTTCGCTCGTCAGTTTCTTTCGCTGTGAATCGCACAACGATGCCGCGATCGCCTTCAACGTCTTCAACCGCACCGCGCGACGCTGCATCATGCTCTCGATTTCCTTTGGTCCACCCCACGTCGAGCCGTCGGCGAAAATCACCGCCTCCGGCTTCACATCCACTACGATACCGGGCTGCCCTTCGCGGATCGTCGCATGCGGCTTCAGCGGTCCCGAAACCAGCGTCGCCGAATCATAGATGTGCGACCTCACCTGCCCGGCGCCGTACATCTCCACGAAAATCGTGAACGCCGTGATCACCTTGTCAGTCCGGTTCGTCACCGCCGATTCATAGTTGTTTCCGTGCCGCTCGTTCGCCGCCGCAATCGGCGCCTCCGCGAGTCGCTTGTCCTGCTCGATCTGTTTCGCCGTCTTCGGCGCGGCACACTCCTCGCGTAGGAACTTTCCCGTGATCGTGGAAGTCGTCGTGGCGGGTTGATCACCCACATTCACGGTCTGGCTCGTCAACTTGAAATTCTCGGAGTCGATTCGCTCGAGCGTCGTGTTCGCTTCGGAAGTGTAGGTGCCCGTTTGCTTGGGGCACGCGTATTGAATCGAGACTTTCTGCGCTGTCGGCGTCACCGTCCGCTTGCACACAGAAGATTGCGCGTTCATTTTCAGTAGCTCGTTGTCTTGAAAAATCTTCGGGGTCAGGCAGCGCTGGCTCTTTCCGTCGCTTCCTTTCGCGGAGAGCTCGCGCGACTGGTCCGCCGCCGCTTGGGCGTTAGCAATCGCTTTCTTGCGCTCTTCCGGAGAGAGCTTCTCGAGCTGCTTTTCCAGCGCCGGCGTATCGATGATCGTTCGCGGCAGAATTTGGCTATTGTGTACTGCGAGGTTCCACAGTCCCGGCTTCAAATCTAGATGCGGCATTGTTTCGAAGCCCTGCTCCAGCGGTTCGGCCGCAACGGTATGGCGCGACATCGCAAAGAGCGCGAACGCGAATGTAGCGAACAGAACTCCCGCAAGGGCTCCGAGCTTCATCGGCTGGGGCATCGGTCGGTGTCTCCGAGAGAGTAATCGGCGCAACTGCACCCGCTCTCGGTGCAACTGCGCTCTGAACTTTTAGGGGCCCGGATGCTCAGCGCTTCTGTGGGATGGCCCACAAATCATACAACGCGGCGCAATCGAAAATTCCACACACCTCGCGCCATTCACTCGTGGCCAGCTCCGTCTTAGGCGCGCGCAGCGCGCTGTAACATAGACTCTAGAGTCTGTGCGAGACCCACTCTCAGTGGGTCTCGGGTTGAGCCATCCCGCTCGTGGCAATTCCCAGGTGCCTGCCGTGATCAAACGAGGCGCTCACGCCAGTGGAATAGGCACCTGTTGCCCGTGATTGTTGGAGTCTTCCGCCCTAACTTAAAACGCGCAACAAAATCGAACTCATCCCGTCCGCATCCCCATGCGAGAATGCCAAGCGACGAATCGCAATCGCCACAAGTTCGCCGTATCCACGAGGAGCGCTTCGTGACCGACAACTCCGCTGACCTCGATCGCCTCCAAGGCACATGGGCCATCACAACTCTCGTAGTGGACGGCAAGCCGCTTTCGCCGCATGACTTCGCAGCCGCGCGCCTCATCGTGGAAGGCGATCATTTCACCACCCTTGGCATGGGTGCCGCGTATTCCGGCACGCTCAAGCTCGATAGCTCGGCCACCCCACGCGCTCTCGACATGAGCTTCGACGACGGTCCGGAGAAGGGCAACACAAACTTGTGTATCTACGAGCTCAGCGAAGACGTCTGGAAGCTCTGCGTCGCAACGCGCGGTACAGTACGCCCGAACACTTTTACGTCGCAGCCGGGAAGCGGCATCGCCGTTGAAACTTTGGAGCGAGACCACAATTCCACCGAGTAACCGCACCTCACGTTCGCGAAAACACGCATCCAACTTCTACATGCAGAGACGAAGCGCAGGGATCCTGATGTACCGCCGCAAAGGCCGCGACCTGGAAGTGTTTCTCGCGCACCCGGGCGGTCCGATCTGGGCTCACAAGGACGCCGCCTCGTGGACAATTCCGAAGGGCGAATTTGAAAAGGACGAAGAGCCTCTCGCTGCGGCCATTCGTGAATTTCAGGAGGAGACGAGTTTTCCTGCGAAGGGCGAGTTCATCGATCTCGGAGTGATAAAGCAAAAGAGCGGCAAGCGGGTTTACGCCTGGGCGCTCGAAGGCGACTGCGATCCCTCAAAGCTTGCGAGCAACACCTGCGA
>Ga0210391_10005807_pt1 | contig 10154 bp, 9 predicted proteins | sample IncBWC12OmetaG_FD_160573 | JGI IMG/M metagenome (GOLD analysis project Ga0210391, IMG submission 160573) | Forest soil microbial communities from Barre Woods Harvard Forest LTER site, Petersham, Massachusetts, United States - Inc-BW-C-12-O ...
TACGTCCTGCATCCTTACCCTGAAGCACGCTTCTACGCCACTCATCCTTCATAAGAGCCGTATGCGTAGACGCGCACGTACGGATCTGTCCGGGGGGCGCTCAGTGATGAGCGTCCCTACCGGGTCCAAGTGGAGGACACGATGCGCATCGACAACCATAGCGCTCGAGTTCGCGCCTGTCTGACTAGATGAATTGATTGGGTTTTGATTCGTGAAATATTTGAATAGCACTAAATATGGATTTCCGTGCCGCTGGCGTGGCGGGTAGTACCGATTTTGTAAACACTAAGACTTGTCGTGACCGATCTTTCCAGACGGGACTGGCCTTTTCCGGGCCGCTGCTCAAGCAGTAACTGACGGATCGGCGACAACCCGACCGGAACTCTTGAATCAGAGCTGCTCCGAAAGCACAATCGGCACGATTCGCAAGCGTTGAGCAGGCAAATTCCTAGTGAACGTTTCCCTTGGCCGCATTGAATCTGGACCCAAAACTGAACGATGAAGGCCATTATCGTTCACAACAGGTGTGAGAGCCGACGAACGACGCTTGTCCTAGTCCGGAAGCAAACCGACAATCAGCTCAAGCTCATTCGGGACTTGTTGAGAGTAAAGCGCGCGAGTCCGCTCACGCCAGTGTCAACCGGTCAGTTCTCGTCCCGACTTATGATTGTCTTCCCTGGGTATCCGTTGCCGAACGACATCTTCGATATCGAAATCTCCGTTGTACTGATGCAAACCGTTGCCTTCATGACATCTATCTCTTCAGGCTGTGATGGTCTTGTACTCCACGTATTGATTGAGACCGATTGCGCCGAACTCGCGACCGATGCCACTGGCTTTGTAGCCGCCAAAAGGACCGTCAAAGCTAGGCGGCGCACCATTCACGGAGAAGAAGCCGGTCCTGACCTGGCGCGCGATCTCAATGCCACGCTTGGGATCGGCAGTCCATACGCCGCCGCCAAGGCCATAAGGAGAATCGTTGGCGATTCGGACGGCATCTGCATCGTCCTCGTAAGGAATAACAACGAGGACCGGACCGAAGATCTCTTCTCTGGCGATCCGCATCGAGTTGCTGACGTCGGCGAACAAAGTGGGGCGCACGTAGAAGCCGCGTTCCAGGCCTTCGGGAACTTCGGGACCCCCTGTGACCAGCCGCGCTCCTTCAGCGATACCTATCTCGATGTAGTCACGGACTCGCTGAGCTTGGTCGCCTCGAATCATGGGTCCAATAAATGTGGCGGAATCGGAAGGATCCCCGACTACGAAACTCTCCACCAGTTGCTTGAGCTTGCCAACAATCTCTTCGTAGCGACTCTTGGGGGCGAGGATCCGGGTATGCGCAACACAGCTTTCGCTGTTGTTGCCGAACGACAGGAACTTGAGCCCCTCGGCCATCGCATCAAGATCGGCGTCCTCGAGAATGATGGCGGCCGATTTGCCGCCTAACTCCAGGCTGATACGCTTGAGCTGCTCTCCGGCGAGCGAAGCAATCCTGCGGCCTGCAGCGGTCGAGCCGGTGAATGCAACCTTGTCGATGTCCGGATGGGAGACAAGATACTCGCTGGTCTTTCGATCCGCAGGCAGGATGCTCGCGACTACTTCGGGTAGCCCAACTTCGGCAAAGAACTCTCCCAAAAGCAACAAGTCGAGGGCGGTCTCCGGAGATGCCTTGAGGATGACCGTGCAGCCGGCCAGCAGAGCCGGCACCAGTTTAACCAGAGCTGACTGATGTGGAGCATTCCAGGGAATCACCGCTGCTACGACTCCAACTGGTTCGCGGCGCACTAGGGCGGTTCGCTGCTCATCGGAAGACACGTTTTCTTCCCACGCTAACTTCTCAGAGGCTCTTAGGAACGCGCTCGTTTGAACGGTAAGAGCCCCGAGAGTCCAGCCTGTAAACCATCGCGCTGACCCGTTCTCTGCACTGATCAGATCCGCTATCTCGTCTATCCGGGCTGCGTGCAGCTTATCGAAACGAGCGATGACCTCGCGCCGCTCCGCAGGGCTCATCCTGGGCCAGGGCCCCTCGTCGAATGCCTTGCGAGCTGCGGCGACCGCCAAATCGATATCTTTTGCAGATGCCAACGCAGCGTGGCCCACCAGCGACTGGTCATGCGGAGAGCGCACCTCGATCATCTCTCCATTCACTGGCTCTAGCCATTTACCGCCTATGAACAGCCTCTTGTAATTCCGAATCACTGCCATGTCCCTTCCTCGATTATATACAACTAAACGTTCATTTACTTTGTACGCCTCCGATGATCCTCTTGTCAAATGAACAGTTAGTTTCTACACTCACACCGTATGAAGAAGAAACCAGCTCGACGGACCAGGGACTCCGAATCTGCCAAGGCCCACCTTCTGCGGGCGGCTACGGAGGAGTTCGCTGCATTCGGTATAGCCGGTGCCCGGATCGATCGGATTGGCGCCGCAGCCAACGTCAATAAGGCTCAGATCTATACGTACTTCGGCAACAAGGACCGACTCTTCGATATTGTGCTTGATACGCAGGTAGCACGTCTTCTGGATGAGGTGCCTCTCACTCCAGAGGATCTGCCGGGCTACGCAGCCCGTTTATTCGACTTTCTGATGAAGAATCCTCAGCCGCTTCGATTGGCTAATTGGAACCGCATGGAGCGTACCGGAGGCCGCGCCGACCCGCCCGGATTAGCAGCATCCGTGCGGAAAAAGCGGAAAGCAATCGCCCAGGCACAGACGAGTGGACAGCTCTCTACGAGGTTCACGGCAGAAGATCTTCTTGCGTTTACGACGGCTCTAGTCACGTCCTGGGATGTGAACCCCAATAATCTGCGCCAACATCGAGAAGCGATCGTTGACGCCGTCCGGCTCCTGACAGGCTAGATGCACATACTTTAAAGAAGAAGGAGGATTTTTATGGAATCCTTCAATGCGCAGAAGCATCTTAAGGACTCGGCGCAGGACCAGCGCGTATGGATCAGATTGTGTGGTAACCCGTACGGTTCAAGATCTCGAAGATGCGCGTTGGACACCTCTGCTCGACCGGCAGACCAGGCCTTTGCAGCCAGCGCTCGCCTGCACAGAGACATATGAATTCGCGAGGCCGGCGCTGAGTTCTATAGGCGATGACGTTCCAGCCGCCCCAACAACTGGGTAACAAAGAATGAACACTGCGGAAAAGCAAAAAAGTTCACTCCGCATCCTCTCTCATCGAGAGGGTAGCGTGCGGCCTATGTTCGATACGCCCCCTATTGGGCCCCTCTCTCCTTCATCGTCCATGCTAGTGGAACGCCTCGACCTCGAACCAACAGGGTGGCAATCGCATCTGCTTGAAGACCATCTGCTCCAATTTTTTTTGAAGCCCGCAGTGATTGGCTATTCGTTGAAAGATGCAAACATTTCCGAGATTCCTGTAGCCGCTGGCCAAGTCATGTTTTGTCCTCGAAATAAGTGGCACAACATCAGCTGGGACAAGGAGATCAGTGTACTTTCAATCAGGATACCGGACTCCGCATTAATGGAAGTCGCACGTGAACGTCTCACGGACAGATCACTCGAAATCGTGCCGAAGCGCCTGGTCACAGACGACAGGCTGACGCATTTGCTGTTTACCTTGGATGCAGAACGGGCCAGAGGCTATTCCGCAGGAAAACCGTTTGTTGATTGCATTGAATCAGCTTTAGCCAACATACTCATAACATCTTTCAACACCTTCGCTCCGAGATCGATTCACAGCAAAGGTGGCATGGCTCCTCATGTCCTTCGACGCGTTGTTGAATTCATGCACGCCAACATCGACAAACAGATCGGCTTGAAGGATCTCGCTGACTGTGCGGGCTTGAGTTTATCCCATTTCTCATTCCAGTTTCGCGCAAGCACAAACCAGAGCCCCCACCAATACATGCTTCGGCTCCGCGTCGAGCGAAGCAAGGAACTGCTTACAGATTCCCGCCTCTCCGTTCTCGACGTCGGATTGGAAGTGGGGTTTCCGCAATCAACAGCATTTCGCGACAGTCTTCAGAAACTCTGTAGGCGTCCCTCCTTCCGTGTATCGCACTAACCTATAGCCCCGATCGAGGTATACATTTGGGAACTGTCGCAGTAAGGCAGTGGGTTAGGATGAGCGAATAAGAACAAGCATGGGGAAGACCCTGAATCCAGCTGTGGCGCGAGTACTGAAACGGCCGCACTATCCGCTGGATGTGATCCTGACATGTGTGCGTTGGAATCAATGTCGAGCGCGAAACACCCATAGGATCCGTCAGAAACAGTATCTGAACACCATCGTCGAACAGGACGATCGGGCTACCAAGAGCAGGATTCAACTCATGCTGGGATTTAAGAAGTTCGGTCGTGCCTGCATCTTGCTTAAACGGTATCGAACTTATGCACCTGATCAACAAGGACAGGTGACAAACTATTTCGACCTCCAGCCCACTCCTGCCCAACAGTCTCACTCCTTAGCAGCATAACCAAGTCTCACATCAGACCTCTCTTCGCGCTGACATCCTTATCGCGACAGAACCACTCTGCGGCAGATCGCACCACCGTCGCAGAAATTTCCAGAAGAGTTGAAACGTAAACAGACAAAAGCGAACACGGGGTAGCACGAGATGGATTGTGATGTCTTTAGGCGCGTCAAGCAGAAGCTTGCGATCGATCTGAAGATGGAATACGACGGCATGGAATACGACGGCATCGTTGGCCTCTGAGCGCAAGAAAGACAGGGAATACGCGGGAGAGGTTACGTCATGAAACAACACAGGGAATTTGACACCATGATCATCGGAGGTGGACAGGCTGGTCTCTCTGTTAGTTATCATCTGAAGCTCGAAGGCCGGGATCACATCGTCCTCGAACAGGCTGCACAAGCAGCCAATACGTGGAGGAACCATCGCTGGGACTCCTTTACGTTGAACAACCCCAACTGGCAGTCTCAGCTTCAAGGCGCGGGCATACCAGGAAAAGACCCCGATGGGTTTCTCAGCCGCGACGAGCTTGTCTCCTATTTCGAGGAGTACATCCAGCAGAATCGCCTCCCGATATGGTACGAAACGCTGGTTTTCAATGTTAAAGCGGTCGCGGATGGCTATGCCGTTGAGACAACCGCAGGCACGTTCCGCGCAAGAAATGTGGTGGTTGCCACCGGCGTTTGCCAGAAGCCACGCATTCCGCGATTTAAAGGCGCTTTGTCGCCAGATATCCGGCAGCTGCACTCTGATTCCTACCGGAACCCAGATTCCTTGCCTGCCGGCGCCGTGCTCGTGGTGGGAAGCGCGCAGTCAGGCGCGCAGATTGCGGAAGAGCTGTACCAGAGCGGCAGAAAGGTTTATCTAAGCGTGTGCCGTTCCGGGCGCGTGCCACGTCGCTATCGCGGAAGAGATATCAACTGGTGGCGCAACGCCCTCGGTCTGTATGAGCGCACTGTGGATCAGCTTACGTCTCTGCGCGAAAAAGTCGGCAGCTATGCACACGTCAGCGGTACGCAGGGCGGACACACGCTCAACCTTCACCGATTTGCCAGCGATGGCGTAACCCTCCTTGGCCGCGTGACGGAACTGGACAGTGCCACTGTAAAAATCGCGCGTGACCTGCACAAGAACCTTGCCGCAGCCGATCAATTGGAGGCGAATCTTGTGGCCAGAATCGACAGCTATATCGAGAAGCACGAACTGGCGATCCCACGAGAAATGCTGCCGCAGTTCACAGGGGGTTTCGCGCAGCCAGAGAGAGACGAGCTTGACCTCAGACAAGCCAATGTTGGCAGCGTGATCTGGGCCACGGGCTATTCGTTCGACTTTAGTATGGTGCGGCTCCCCGTCCTTGACGCGAGCGGATATCCCATCCAAGAGCGCGGCGTAACCATTTATCCCGGCCTCTATTTCGTGGGACTGCCATGGTTGCACAACGCCAAGTCTGGCTTGCTCTTCGGAGTATCAGAGGATGCGGCTCACATCGCTTTCCACATTATTAATCGAGAAAAGTTTGAGTTCCGAGACAAGAACACATTCGCGGAGTCGGAGGTAGTTTATGAAACGCGACAGAACCCCTCTGGAGCAGATCGCACCAACGTCGCAGAAATATCCAGATGAATTGAAACGTAACAGATAAAAGTGAACACGGGATATCGACAGATGGATTTTGATGTCTTCAGGACGATCGGCCACTTCCAGTTCCACATCGGGAATTTCAAAGCGCGAATGGATGTGGACGAAGTTGCGGGCACTTATACAAACGTGAATTGCGAAAGCAGGAGAAGAACATGAAGATGAATTCCAGGACCGCAACACAATTTGACCAGGAGCACCGCGAACGCGTTCGCCTCAACCAAGAAAAGCTTCATTCTGACTTGAAGTCGCAGTACGACTTTATCGTCTGTGGATCGGGCTCGTCCGGATCAGTAGTGGCGCGGCGTCTGACGGAAAACCCTGACGTCAGTGTGTTGCTGCTTGAGGCGGGCGGCGACGACGACGTACCGGAGGTCATGGAGCCGGGCCTATCGCCAATGAATTTGGGGAGCGAGAGGGATTGGAACTTTCAGGATCAACCAAACCCGCACCTCAACGGCCGCTCCGTTTCTTTGGGTATGGGTAAGGTCCTGGGTGGCGGATCAAGCATTAACTACATGACCTGGGCGCGAGGGCATAAGAGCGACTGGGATTTCTTTGCATCCGAAGCAGGAGACCCGGCATGGAGCTATGACTCAGTTTTGAAAATCTATCGCCGCATCGAGGATTGGCACGGCGCTCCCGATCCAAAATACCGCGGAACGGGAGGTCTCGTTTTTGTCGAGCCCGCACAAGATCCCAACCCGGTCGCTCCCGCCATGGTTGAAGGAGCTCGCTCGGTGGGGATTCCGACCTTTGAGAATCAGAACGGTCGCATGATGGAAGGTGATGGCGGTGCCTCGATCATCGATGTGCGGATACGTGCGGGAAAACGCCAATCCGTGTTCCGTTCTTATGTCTTCCCATACATGGGCCGGCCGAACCTGACGGTCCTCACTCATGCGCTGGTTACCCGGCTGACCTTTGCGGGCACGCGAGCCACAGGAGTGGAGATTTCCTACGGCGGTAAGACCCGTCGCATAGCCGCAGAATCAGAAGTGGTGTTGTCGCTGGGCGCGATCAATACCCCGAAGGTATTGATGCAGTCCGGCATAGGAGATCAGGCCGAGTTGCGACGGCTGGGAATCTCGGTCGTGCAGCATTTGCCTGGTGTGGGGCAGAACTTCCAGGACCACCCTGCGTTTGGCTGCATCTGGGAGTATCAGGAAGCATTGCCTCCGCGCAACAACCTGGGCGAGGCGACTTTCTTCTGGAAGAGCGACCCTCGGCTAGCTAGTCCAGACTTGCAGACCTGCCAGGTCGAAGTTCCATTATGTAGTGCCGAGAATGCAGCAAGGTTTGCTCTGCCTGCTAGCGGTTGGACATTGTACGGTGGCCTCGTGCAGCCAAAAAGTCGAGGCCATATCCGTCTGACAGGACCCAATCCCATCGACCCGATAAAGATTGAGGCGAATTTTCTAGCTCACCCGGACGATCTGAAGGCCGCAATAGCCAGCGTGGAACTCTGCCGAGAGATAGGCAACTCCGAACCCCTTCGACCTTTTGTCAAGCGCGAGGTGATGCCAGGCAACTTGAAGGGTCTGGAACTCGAAAACTTCGTCCGCGATGACGCCTCGACCTATCATCACCAAACCTGCACCGCCAAGATGGGCCGAGATTCCATGTCCGTCGTTGATGGCAGCCTTCGAGTCTATGGAATCGACAACCTTCGCATTGCCGATGGGTCGATTATGCCGCGGGTGACAATCGGAAACACCATGGCTCCCTGCGTCATCATCGGCGAGCGTGCCGCGGAGATATTGCGGGAAGCACACAAGATTGAGCACACCGACGTTTCTCATCCCTAGGAATCAGTCGGGCTCTAGAGCCTAATAACACAGATAACCAGCCTGCTTTTGCTGTGTCTCATAAAGCTGGCACGAATCAAGAAGGAGAGTAAACACAATGATCACTAATCTGATCCATTCCGACATTTCTTCCGACACTTCATCTATTGGACTGGATGCGAGCGAACGGACCTTACGTTTTGTACTGGCCGCCTTAAGTGAAGGAAGGTTTTCTGAAGCTGTTAATCGGTTTGACGATCACTTTACCTTTATCGACCATGCGCTGGGTCTCGAATTTACGGACAAGGAGCGCTTAATCGAATTCTTTCGAAAATCGCGGGAACTCTTCCCAGACACAGCGTTGGAGATCGAATCTACCTTTGCGTATGGAGATCATGCGGTTGCTGAATGGAAGCTTACCGCAACGCAGACTGAGTTTGTATGGAACCAGAATTTTCGATCTCCCATTGTCGTGCTTGGTTCAACGCTCGTAAGTGTCGATAACGGAAGGGTCACCCGGTGGTCCGAGTACTACGACGGACTAACATCCCGTCGCTACCTTTTGGCTGGAATGTTCAAGGAATGGATAGAGTACTGAACGCGACAAATGGCTTTCTGCTGTCGGTTGGTTGAGGATTGGAACTATTGATGTGCATTCTCAGATCGAATCAGCGAGCGAAGACGCCCGGGACTCTGCCCGAAGGCGTTCTTGAATGCTGCACTGAATGAGGTCTCCGAAGGATAGCCGACTCTCATTGCAATGTCGGACAGCGTGTCTCTTCCGTTCTTCAGCGCATCTCGTGCGATCATCATGCGCCAGTGAATGAGGTACTCGAGTGGTGGGACACCCACAAGGGCCTTGAAGCGCACACAAAAAGTTGTGCGTGACATACCCACCCCGGATGCCAAGTGTTCGACCTTCCATCTCTTCGCAACATCAGCGTGCATTCGCGTCAGAGCTTCGCCGATCTGAGCGTCTTTCAGCGCGCCCAACCAGCTCGTCGTGTGAGTCTGGGCTGAGCGTACCAGGTCGGCGAGATATACACGCAGGATGTTAACCAACACGATGTTGGCCAAATTCTCTGCGATCGCGTCCGTGCCGGAGCGCACATCGGAAGTCTCGTATTCCATAAGGTCAAGTGCCGCACGCAGTGGCCTCGCATGGTCGGATTTCGCTTGGATAAGAATGATCGGTGGCAGCACGTTCAACAACAAGCTGCGAAGCTCATCCTCGATCGTGAAGCTACCTCCCGTCCCCACTACCTGCTGACCGCCACTTCCGAAGCGCACGATCCTGTCGGGCCCCCACTTCTCGGCGACCATTGTCATTCCATCCATCACCTTAGCGTCGAGATCGCTGGCCAGGATGTAGGGCTTGCCGTCAGTGATCAGATAGAAGTCCCCCTCACGAATGCACACCGGCTCGGTCACGCCCTCGATCCATATCCATGCCGACCCGAATGTATGTTTCCAAACTTCAGGTGGCGGTATGCCGGAAACCGGAACGCCCACGAACCCGCGCACTCCAGGCGGGCGGACAGGATGCCCTTTGGCCTCAACAGGGATAAAACGTCGGAAAGAGGGTCCATCACTCAATCGTACGATCGGATAGGAAATACGGTCAATTTAGCACGTTCTAAGCGGAATGTTTCGCCATCAGATGGTGAGAAAGCGAAAGGGAGCAAGTTCCAAGCGCTGCTCAAGCCATGGTTCGGTGCTCCGGAAAGAAGGGATTTATGGAATTAGCGACAGAAAAGAAAGCCTCATTGGGCGGCATATTTCGCATCGGTGGCGACCTGCCAATCCATCGCATGGGTTACGGTTCGATGAAGCTCAGCGGGCCTGGGGTTTGGGGTCCGCCAGAGGACGAGGCGAAGTCGCGGGCTGTACTTCGCCGTGCGGCAGAACTTGGTATCGACTTCATAGATACAGCCGATGTCTATGGTCCCGGCGATACCGAGCGCATCATTGGAGAAGCACTACAGCCCTACCCGTCCGAACTTGTGATTGCCACGAAGGGTGGCCTGGTTCGCAGCGGTCCTGCCACGGCTGCCGATCCTGGGATATCGATGAATGGGAAGGAAGCGCATATCCGGAAATCACTGCAGGGCAGCATGCGCAGACTCGGTGTTGCACACATTGACCTCTACCAGTTGCATCGTGTGGACCCGGCAACACCCATCGAGGAGACGATGCGCGTACTTCGTTCGTTGCGAGACGAAGGTCTCATCCGCCACATAGGGCTCTCAGAGGTCAGCGTGGAAGAGATCGAACGCGCGAT
>Ga0210391_10005808_pt1 | contig 10154 bp, 7 predicted proteins | sample IncBWC12OmetaG_FD_160573 | JGI IMG/M metagenome (GOLD analysis project Ga0210391, IMG submission 160573) | Forest soil microbial communities from Barre Woods Harvard Forest LTER site, Petersham, Massachusetts, United States - Inc-BW-C-12-O ...
TGTGTCACCCCCATCGGCGACGTTGGCTGAACTGCTATGTCGTTAGACGGATTGCAAGCGGGGCAGGTTGCGTCTATCTGACCCCACGGTAATGGTCTCGCCGGGTAAAGTCGGCGTCAAGTGGGAGTATGGGCGGGCAAACAAAACCAATAAAGCGAGCGGTTTAGCAGTGCTCATCGTGATTGAATTCATCAAAAACATTTATGAACAATCTACAAAAATATATGCCTTCGCGGGTTGACACACCGAAGCGGAGTCGCTAGTTTCAAAATAGGAATATTCACTGGCGCGTGTCGTGTTCCGGGGGACATTGGCACGATTTGAGGAATTGCACGCCGTGATTGTCGCTGTTCAAGTTAAGAAAGAACTTAAGTTTAATCACCTGGGGGGTGAATCATGCGGGGTATCAGTAGATTGTTTGCGGGGGTGTTGCTAGTCATAGGAATGCTCGCGGGCACGAGCGCGTATGGGCAAGGCGGCGCGACAGGCGCCATTAGCGGTGTGGTTGTTGATACCAGCGGCGGGTCCATTGGCTCCGCGGATGTGCAGGTTATCGACGCGCGGACGGAATCGGTCGTGCGCAAGCTACCCACGAGCAGCGAGGGAATTTTCGTAGCCACGCTGTTGCCGCCAGGGAACTACGTCATAGTTGTAAACAAACCGGGATTTGGAGAAGCGAAAGCCACGGACATTGAAGTGCGCGTCACGGAGACGACACGCGTGACGATTACGCTGAAACCGGGAGCCGTAACAGAAAAAGTGGAAATTTCCGCCCAGGTGACGGCGGTGGAAACCAGCAACGCCACGACCGGCGAATCCCTTGGCACCGCGACGATCCGCGAGCTTCCTCTGGCGACCCAGAATTACCAGCAACTGCTTACGCTCTCCACCGGCGCACAGAGCGAACTAAACGCCGCGGCGCAGCTTGGGCGTGGCTCCGTCAAACTCTTCGTAAACGGCCAGCGGGAAGACAACAACAACTTTCTGATCGAGGGGATCAGCGCCACGGACTACAACGTTGCACAAGCGACGTACGTGCCACTTCCCAATCCCGACGTAATCCAGGAGTTCAAAGTGCAGACGTCGCTGTATGACGCCAGCCAGGGGCGCGACGGAGGCGGAAACGTCAACGCAATTCTAAAGTCGGGCACGCGAGAGTACCATGGCGACGCTTATGAATACTTCCGCAACACCGTTTTGAACGCCAACGACTTCTTCCTAAATGGCCAAGGTCTGGCGCGTCCCGAAATCATCCAGAACATCTTCGGCGGCAGCCTCGGCGGACCGGTGATAAAGGAGAAGTTCGGATACTTCTTCATGAATTATCAGGGCACGCGGCAGCGCAGCGGCGATTCGCCTGGCACGCTCATCAGCACGACGATCCCGTCGCTACCGGATGTGCGTACCCAGCAATCGATTTCGCAGGCTTTTTTCGGTAACACGACCACCCCGATCGACCCGGTGGTGTTGAGCTTGTTGAATTTTCAGAGCAACCAGTTCGGCGGGACGACCAATGGGTTGTTGATACCGAGCAGTGATCCCACAACTGGTGCGTTTGCCATCAGCCGTGCGGGAAAATATACCGACAATCAATTTACGACCAACTGGGACCGCGAATTCCGCAGCGGCCAGGATAAACTCTCCGCGCGGTTTTTCTTTTCTGATTCCGAGAGCTTTCTGCCTTTCGGCGGCGGTGACCTGCAGGAATCCCTGGGAAGCACGCTGGCCAGCAGCGTCAGCTCTTCTTCGCTGAACTTCCCGTTTGACACGCCGGTGAATGCCCGCTTCCTGAATATTACGGAAACGCATCTCTTTTCGGCGACGCTGGTGAACGAATTCAGGTTCGGATTCGTGCATATTAATGACGATCTGACCAACGTTCCGCCCGTCACCACGACGGACCTGGGCATCGACCGGCCAACGAACAGCGTGACGGACTCGATTTATAAGTTCATTTTCGAGAGTTCGGGATTTGAAATCGGACCGGCGCCCTTCGGAAACCAGACGCAGGACCAGAACAACTACAATCTCGTGGACACCGTGAGCTGGGTGAAAGGCGCACACGTGTTCCGCTTTGGCGGAGACTTTACGCGAGTGAATTTGAACAAGAACTTTCCGCAGGTGTTCAACGGGGAACTATTCTTCACGAATACTCCGGTGGGTTCGGGAAATCCTCTGCCAGGTGTCTCGACGACCGACTTCCAGAATTTTCTTCTTGGCGCGCCACAATTTAGCTTCGGCGGCGGCGGCCTATCGAATCACGAATACAGGTCCAATAACTACGCGGTATTTGCCCAGGACGACTGGAAGATTCGTCCCAATCTGACGCTGAACCTGGGAGTGCGAACGGAGATATTCGGCGCGTTTCATGACGACCTTTGCCACATCGGGAATCTCGACCCAACGCTCGCGAATGCTGGAGAGTTCCCCTTCATCTACCCGTCCTGCGTGAACAGTCTGCACCTGACTGGATTGACGGGCAACGCGAATGGCACGACGTTTAACAACAACTATTCGACGAACATCGGACCACGCATCGGCCTGGCCTACGACCTCTTCGGGCATCACAACACGACGATTCGCGCCGGATACGGCATCTACTACGTGCGCGAGGACGTCGGCGCGGCAGACCAATTGTCGTTTGAGACGCCGTTTCTTCCGGTGGCTTTTGGGGGGGGCCAGCCAGGTTGCCTGGGGACTTATTTCTCCGCGACACCGCCGGCAAACTGCCCAAGCCCCAACCCGAACGCCTTGCCTCGAGCCGGGACGTTGGACCCGGCCTTTGTTCCCTGCTTGAACGTTTTCCAGGGTTTCCCTGGAGGCGACACAACGCAAAGTGCGATTTATGGACAGGCCAGCGGAAACGGCTGCCCCGGACCACTCAATTCATTGGGCATCTTCGGATTGGCTGTGCCTCGCCACTTTGTCGTACCGAGCACACAGCAGTGGAACTTGACCGTTCAACGTTCGCTTGGCAAGCAGTGGGTGCTTGAGGTTGGCTATGTAGGCACGCATTCCATCCATCTGCGCGAAACGCGTGATGCACTGGAATCGCAAGATGCAACGCCAACGAATCCGGTGGTGGTCGACGGCAATTCCATCACGACAAATACCTTCGACAACGCGATTGCTCGTTCGCGGGCCCAGGGCATCAATGGCTACGCAGGATTCCAGCTCTTCGCCAACGACGCTTACTCGCACTACAATTCGCTCCAGACCACATTGTCGCGGCGCTGGGGAGCCGGATACTTCCAGGCGGCCTACACATTCTCCAAGTCGACGGATGCGACCTCCACGGGCAATACCGCCTTCAATACGGCCTTCAACGACGAATCCACGCTGAATGATTCGCGCGGGTTGTCTGATTTTGACCGCACGAACCGGTTGGTCGTAAGTTATCGCTACGACTTGCCGTTCTTCAAGTCGGCGGAAGGCTTGACTCACAGGTTGCTGGCGGGATGGGCGGTAAGCGGCATCACCATCGCGCAATCCGGTGCGCCGTTCTCGGTCCTGGATTCTGCGGCTGGCACGGGGTTTCTAGGAGCGGGATCCGCTCCAGGCGTGTTAACCGCCAGCCTCGCCCCGGGCTCTTCGATGTCGAGCGGGCTTAGCACGGGAAGCATTGGGTCTCGCGTCAACGGCTACTTAAATCCAGCCGCCTTCACCCCGGCGCCGCTTCTCTATCCGGCCCAGTGCGATCCCGTAAACAATCCCAACTTCTGCACTACGGGCTTCGGAGACTTGGGCCGCAACACCTTCCGTGGACCGGGACAGCAGAACTGGGACTTCTCGCTGATCAAGAACTTCAAGCTCACCGAGCGGCAGGAGCTGCGGTTCACCACGGACTTCTTCAACATCTGGAACCACGCGAACTTCGCCAACCCGGCGTTCACTGATGTGCAGAGTTTTCAGTGCACCGCGGGGACAGCAAATTGCCCAAGCGGAATCTTAACCACATCTCCGTTTGGCAAAATCACCAGCACGGTGGGAGCGCCGCGGTTAATCCAGTTCTCGCTGCGGTATTCCTTTTAGGCGGCAGAGTAAGAACAATTCCTGAGAGGGGGCACGGAATTCCGTGCCCCCTCTCATTTCAGGGCGCTTTACAATGCGCAGACTGGCGATTGCATGATGCGTGCCGTTCGACTGCAGTGTCTCTCTCATTCACAGAGATGGAATTTCCGCGAGATTGGAGTAAATCTTTAGTCCGAGGCTTCGCCCGACGCGCACCATTTGGTCCGCGCCAGCAGAGGGTCCGCCGACGCGTAGCACTGCATCGCATTTTTCCAGAAGCCTGACCGCGATGGGATGAAAAATCTTATTGAAGAATTCGTCGCCGATTTTTGTGGAACCGGCAAGGCTCACCAGTGGTAGCGCCAGCCATTCGCCCAGCATCGGAATGTGTCCCGGGCGAAAGATGGGCAACGCATACGATTCCATCTCTTGCACATTCCTCTTGATCAGGGCTGGATCGTCGTTTGTGCCGGAACGGTAGGGCCCGGCAATCAGAATCATCATGGATTTATTTGAAGCGTGCGTCATACGGCCCTCGCCTGGAATTTAGTCATGGATGCCATGGCCCGCCCAATATACACCAGCGAATTTTCTTAATGCCCTGATATCTAAGCTGCGCAAGACGAGGTCGTATAGAATTCCTGTTCCTGTGTACGCGTTTGTGCGCTCGAAAGTTAAGCCGCCAGGGTTGGATAGGCTTCGATGAAAGACCTCATATCTTTTGTGCAGGGGCGTCAGGGACACTTCAGGCTCGAGTCCGGTCATCACGGAGATTTGTGGCTTCAGCTCGAAACCTTGTGCCTGCGTTCTCGCGAAATACAGCCGTTCGCTGCTGAGCTCGCAGTGAAGCTTGCGCCACATAAAACAGAGGTCGTGTGCGGCCCGTTGAACGAAGGCGCTTTTATCGCGTTGCTTGTCTCTCTCGAACTTGGCTGCGATTTCGTCTACGCCGAGCGGTTCGCGAACCCGGCGCGTGAGGGTTTATTTCCCGTCGAGTACCGTCTTCCGAAGGAGCTGCACTCTTCCGTGAAAGGCAAACGCGTCGTGATCGTAAACGATGTAATTAGCGCAGGCTCAGCCGTCCGCGGAGCCTTCTCCGATCTGCAATCTACCGGTGCTAACGTCGTCGCCATCGGCGCCCTTCTGGGGCTGGGCGATTCCATCGCCCAATTCGCAGCCGAACATCAGGTCGCTCTCGAGCTTCTCCACGAAATGCCGCACAACTTATGGACATCCGCGCAATGCCCACTCTGCGCCTCAGGACAGCCGCTCGAAATCATGGGCACCTCCTAAATCATTGACGGAGATATCTAAATCTAGCCAAGCAGATTTGCAGGGCACCGGCAAAGATCGCGCGGCGACAGAGCAAGCCTTGCCGGTTGTGCGCGGTCCGAAATTGGCGCCGGCTAAGTACGATACGAAGCGTTGATGCGCACGTACTCCGCTGTGAGGTCGCAGGTCCAGTAGCGCGCGCCGGCGGTGCCTGCGTGTAAGTGAAGAACGATCGGAACGTGCTCGGCGAGCAGGCGGTTGCTGGCGGCGCGTTCGTTAAAGTCCAGTGGACTTCCGCGGCGCAGCACGGGAATGCCCGCCATCGTGATGTCGACGCGCGCTGGATCGAATTGGACCCCGGAGCGGCCGGCGGCTGCGAAAACGCGGCCCCAGTTTGGATCGCCTCCTGCAAACGCTGTTTTGACGAGCGGAGAGGTAGCAATCGTTTCGGCGATGCGCTTCGCCGCTGCTTCCGTTTTTGCGCCGCGGACTTCGATTTCGATCACGCGTTGCGCGCCTTCTCCGTCTGCGACGATCTGCAACGCCAGTGACCGGCAAACGTCCTCGAGCGCCTTGGCAAAGGCGCGGTGAGCAGCGCTTCCGGCGCGAATCGCGGGGGTGCCCGCCGCGCCGTTGGCGAAGACAGCCAGCGTGTCATTCGTCGAAGAATCTCCGTCGATGCTGATGCAGTTGAAGGTACGGGAGCAAACGTCGCGCAGAGTTTTTTGTAGTAGCGCCGGTGCGATGGCGGCGTCGGTTACCACGAACGCAAGCGTTGTTGCCAGATTGGGATGAATCATTCCCGCGCCCTTCGCGCACCCGACCAGGTGAATTCGTTTGCCCGCCATCTTGAAGGAAGCACCGGCGGTCTTTGGCCGAGTGTCCGTCGTACAAATAGCGAGCGATAGCTCCGCGAACGAGCGGGCCGAGGGGCGGCGATTGCGTGTGAGCTTCGGCAGCGAGCGTAGAATTTTTTCGACCGCCAGCGGCACGCCGATCACACCGGTGGAGCAGACGATAATTTCGTCGGGTGTGCAGCCGAGCCGCTTGGCTGTTTCCGCAACGGTGCGCTGTGCTGCGGCGTGGCCTGAGGCGCCCGTCGCACAGTTCGCATTGCCAGCATTGACGATGACCGCACGCATACGGCCTTTCGACGAGCGCAAGTGTTCCTTGGAAATAGTGACCGGGGCAGCGACAACAAGATTTTGCGTGAATACCGCGGCGGCGGAAGCGGGAACATCGCTTGAAATAATCGCGAGATCGAGCGCGCCAGTTTTTTTCAGTCCACAGGCGATGCCTGCGAACCGAAATCCGCGCGGGAGAGATGCTTCGGAGAGTGCGTGCTTCATCAACGGTATATCCGTGTGACTAGCGCGCCGCCCCCGGAAGCGACCTCCTCTCCTCCGAGACGGAGGCTATGGTGTTTAGCTGAACTGCGGATTGAATGCTCATGGCGTGGCTCCTATTTTGGTGGTTTTTCTGTGCAGACGTTCTTCCAAATCGGAAATGGCTTTGCGTACAGAATCCGGCGCGGTTCCGCCGGGGATTTTTTTTGCTGCGAGCGCGGCGTCGACGCTCAGTCCATCAGAAAAGTCGGAATTGAACGACGGAGATATTTTTGTCAAATCCTCAAGCGGCAATTCGGTCCAAACTTTTCCCTGGCGCTCGGCTTCGCGCAGGACTTTGCCAACGATGTCGTGTGCTTGGCGGAATGGAACGCCTTTGTGAACGAGGTAGTCGGCGGCTTCGGTGGCCAGCAGGAGCGGATTGGAAGCGGCGGCACGAAGTCGATCCTCGCGAAATTCGGTGCCGGCGAGTACGCCAGCGGCAACCGCGACCATGTCAGCGACTTGATCGTGTGCGGCGAAGAGCGCTTCCTTGTCCTCCTGCAAATCCCGTTGATAGCTGGTTGGAAGGCCTTTGAGCGTTGTGAGAAGGCCAAGCAGTGCGCCTGTGATGCGGCCGGTTTTGCCGCGGATCAGTTCCCAGGAGTCTGGATTCTTCTTTTGCGGCATCAAGCTGCTGCCGGTGGAGTACTCGTCGGGGAGAATTACGTAGGCAAATTCCTGCGACGCGAAAATCACGAAATCCTCGGCGAGGCGCGAGAGGTGCGTGGCAATTCCGGTGAGCGCGAAGAGATAGTCGAGCGCGAAGTCGCGATCGCTGACGGCGTCGAGGCTGTTCGCCGTGATCTTGGAAAAGCCGAGTTCGCGCGCGATGGCGTTGCGGTCGATGCCGAAGGAGTTTCCAGCGAGCGCGCCTGAACCCATCGGGCAAGCGTCGGCGCTTGCCGCGGCATGTTGCAGCCGCGTGACGTCCCGCAAGAAAGCTTCCGCGTGCGCCAGCAGAAAATGTGAAAGCAGAATCGGCTGTGCGTGCTGCATGTGCGTCATGCCCGCCATTGGCACGGCGATTCTTGCTTTGGCTTGGTTCAGCAGCGCGTTCAACAGCGCGGACAGCGCACGCTGGATTTCTGCCGCGGCGTCGGTTACGAACAAGCGAAAATCCGTGGCGACGAGTTCGTTGCGGCTGCGGCCGGTGTGGAGCTTCCAGCCGAGTGGGCCGAGTACTTCGACGAGGGCTTTTTCGACGAAGTGGTGGACGTCTTCTGCGTTCGCGCCGAAAGTGTCGACCCACGCGGGATCGGTTTTCGCGCGCTCGGAGATTTTGTCGAGAGCCGCTAGCGTTTGCTTTACTTCTGTAGCGGTGAAGATGCCGATAGGTTCGAGCGCTTTGGCCCAGGCGCGGTCGACTGCGATCTCGTAAGGCAGCAGGCGGCGATCGAACGCGAAGGAGCGCTGGAACGCGTCGAAGTGAGCATTTGGCTCACGTTCGAAGCGTCCGCCCCACAGCCGGTCATCTTTGCGTTGGGTCATTGGTTGGTCTCGAACAAGGGCACGATGAATCGTGACCCTACCAGGGAGGGGCAAGCTCCTCCCCTACAGAGTTTAGTCGTGGGCTCCTTCGGCTTTTGCTTTGGGACGGACTGTCACCGGTAGAGCGAAAAGGTTGATGAATCCTTCGGCGTCTTTAGGGTTGTAGCGGCCCATGGTGAAGCTGGCGAGGTCGGTGCGATAGAGCGAGAACGGAGAGACGCGCTTGGTGACGGTGAGCGTGCCTTTCCAGAGTTTCAGGCCGACGGTGCCGGTGACGCGCTGCTGCGAGACGTTGAAGAAACCGTCGAGTGCGGCGCGTAGCGGAGAGAACCACAAACCGTAATAAACAAGTTCGGCGTAACGCAAGGAAAGTGCTTGTTGAAAGTGGGTGGTCTCGCGGTCGATGGTCAGCGCTTCGAGTTCGCGATGGGCGGTGACTAGCAGCGTGCCACCGGGTGTTTCATACGCGCCGCGGGATTTCATTCCCACCAGGCGATTTTCGACGATGTCAGTGCGGCCGATGCCGTGCTTGGCGGCAATTTCATTCAACGTGTTAAGAAGCTCGATGGGACCGAGTTTGGCGCCGTTCACGCTGACCGGAGTGCCCGCTTCAAAACCGATCTCGACTTCTTCGGCTTTGTCCGGAGCTTTTTCCGGGGAGACAGTCCATTGCCACATGGCTTCGTTCGGCGAGTTGGCGGGATCTTCGAGTTCGCCGCCTTCGTGGCTGAGGTGCCAGATGTTTCGGTCGCGGCTGTAGATATTCTTTTTGCTCTGCTCCACTTGCACGTTGTGTTTTGCGGCGTAGGCGATGGCGTCTTCGCGGGAATCTATGTCCCATTCGCGCCAGGGAGCGATGATCTGCACGTTCGGCGCGATGGCTTTGTAGGCCAACTCGAAGCGGACCTGGTCGTTGCCTTTGCCAGTGCAGCCGTGGGAGAGGCCGTCAGCGCCAAGTTCCAGGGCAATTTCGGCCTGACGTTTGCCAAGGATGGGGCGGGCCATGGAGGTACCGAGCAAGTACGTGTGTTCATAGACGGCGCCTGCACGAAGCGTCGGCCAGATGTAGTCGCGGACAAATTCTTCTCGCAGATCCTCGACGAACGCCGTCGATGCGCCGGTGGCTAGGGCTTTCTTACGTGCGGCTTCGAGGTCTTCCTGTTGGCCGACGTCGCCGATCATGGCGATGACTTCGCACTGATAATTTTCTTTCAGCCACGGAATGATGATGGAGGTGTCGAGACCTCCGGAATAGGCGAGAACTACTTTTTTTGGTTTTGGTAATTGCGTTTTCACGATTCTCCTCTTGCGCTTAGGTCTAACTAAACTGGGCGCAGCGTGCTGCGCACCTACAAAGGAACAAGAACAATTGCGATGCGGTGAGGCGCATCAACACATCAGAACAAAGTATGCAGGATGGCTTTCTGCACGTACATGCGGTTTTCCGATTGGTCGAGGACGACCGATTGCGGGCCGTCGAGGACTTCGGGTGTGACTTCGAGGCCGCGGTGAGCCGGAAGACAGTGCATGAAGACGGCGTCCGGAGCAGCCAGGGACATCAGCTCGACATTGACCTGGTACGGCGCGAATACGGCGCTGCGGACTTCCCCTTCGGACTCGAAGCCCATGCTGGTCCAGGCATCGGTGTAGACGGCCTGCGCGCCACCGACGGCTTCGCGCGGGTCGGTCATCAGCTCGATCTTGGCTCGGGTTTCCTTGGCTACGCGTTTGGAGTCGGCGACGACTCCCGGCTCCGGTTGATAGTCGCGTGGCGTGGCGATGCGCAGCTGAACGCCGAGGCGCGCGGCTAGATACATTAGAGAATGGCAAACGTTGTTTCCGTCCCCCACGTAAGTGAGTTTGAAACCGCGGAGCGCACCGAATCTTTCTTCGAGAGTGAAGAAATCGGCAAGCGCCTGGCAGGGATGAAATTTATCCGAGAGAGCGTTGATGACCGGAATGGCGGCGTTGGCAGCCATTTCTTCGAGGACTTTT
>Ga0210391_10005809_pt1 | contig 10153 bp, 7 predicted proteins | sample IncBWC12OmetaG_FD_160573 | JGI IMG/M metagenome (GOLD analysis project Ga0210391, IMG submission 160573) | Forest soil microbial communities from Barre Woods Harvard Forest LTER site, Petersham, Massachusetts, United States - Inc-BW-C-12-O ...
TGCCGACACCGACTTCCGGATAAAACGAACCGGACGCAGGGTTGGTCGTGAGATCGAAAGTGTGCAGCGTCGCGTCGGAGTCCAGCACGTAGGCGCGTGTGCCCAGGGGATTGATTAGAAACACGTTCATGCTGACACCCGCCGCACTCGGACCCGAAACATAACCTAGCGCCTGGTAGCTGCCATTCGCGACCAACAATTGCGTCGCTTGCTCGCCATCCGCACTATCATTGAAGATGATTCGATCCGCTGAACTATCGATTGCCGGCGGTTCATCGGTAACTGGATCGACAACGATGCCGGTGGTACCGAAGCTGTCGGCAACCGAATTATAGGCAGCGTCGCCGGAACTGTACGCACCGATCCCGGTCGCCGCGATTGCTAGCGCACCATTGGCGCTTGCCACCATTGGTGTGCCGGAGCCGTCCTCCGAATAAAGCACTTGATTCTGGTTTCCAAGATCCGTGAAGGTTCCCGCCGCGAGATTGAACAGATACGGGTCGAGTGCATTCTGGGACTCGAATTGTCCTGTGCCTACAATGGCATTCCCGTCGTTCGCGAATGCGAAGCGCGCCAAGTAGATCGATCCGGGGCCTTCGGCTTGGGTGAAGGATGCCGTGACCGTGCGCGTGGGGGACGTTGGATTGGCGGCATCGAATTCCTGCACGGCGGTGTCCGTCAACACCTCGAGCTTGCTGCCGTCGCCGGGCAATGCCACGTCGCGCAGATATGGGATCCCAAACACGGAGGGTAAGCTCCATGAACCACCGCTATAGGTGTAACGCCACAGTTGATTGTCGGCCGTCGACGGGTTTGAGTCGGTGCCAAAGCTCGCTGCGACATAAAGCACTTGTCGCTCCGCGTCGAACACGATCGCGATCACACGCGAGGGTGTTTGCGGATAGGTGAGTACAGTAGCCGGATACGCCTCCGGCCCGACGACGGCGACCGACCCCGAAAATGCTTGGGCGCTGCCGGTCAAATTGACTGCGAGCACGCCGGCGCCCAGCGTGGCGGGATATGTCGCTTCGATTAGTGAGTCGCTGAGGACCGAGAACGACTGGGCCGCCGTTGTGCCGAAGGAAACGGCGCTCGTTCCGGTCAGTCCACTGCCGCGAATGACGATGTTGCCAGTGGTTCCAGCGACGATCGTCCTGGGCTCGACCACGTCCGCAATCGTGGGCCCGGTGACTGTATAGGTCACGTTGATGGTCTGCGGGCTACCTTGCAATTGCCCCGTGGCGCAAGTGGCGTCATTCAAGCAGGCGCTCACGGTCAGCACGCTCGAATACGTGCCGACACCGAGCGTGGTCGGGCTCTTAACGTTTACGGACGCGGAGCCGCTGTGGCCGGAAACAACGAATTGAGTGACGTCGGAGACGGCAGGGCCGGTGGATTGCACGAGGATGTAGAGCGTGCCGGACAAGGATCCCGAGACCGACCCGCTGACGCTCTGGCCCGGGGGCGTTGCGGAATTGATATTCGCCGAGAACGTCAGCGTCTTCGTTGCAACCGAGAAAACCGGCGTGGCCGCGCCGCCACCACCCCCACCCCCACCTCCACCACCGCAAGCGCAGAGCAACGCGAGCGCCGCTACGACACTCCAGCGCGCAGCAAGCTTAATCCGATGCGGAAACTCACCGGTACTTCGCGGACTCGATTGGATCGGAGATATCCGGTAGAAGGCGATATTCTGGTTGTTCATCCATATCCCCTGCGCTCAGGCCAACGTCTTCTAGTCATCGCGCGCGTTCAATCGACGAGTCGCGCCGATGCGATTTGCAGTGCAGCATACACGACCTCGTTGAGGGATTCGCGTCATCCAGAAGCAAAGCCGCACGAAGTTTGCTGGTCTCGCGCAAGCGGCGAGGCTATCCGTTCAACTGCACTTTATCGACGTCCCCGCAGAAGGCCGCTGGCGGCGTGCAACTCACGCGGAAATGCTTGCCTACAATGGCGTGCGAACTTCGGGTATCTGACCGGCCCGCGTCCGCCCGTGGCGAGTCCTAAGATCAGGTCTCCACACTTTTCGATGTGTATTTCAGTTCGCTCCGAGCGCTCCAGCGGTACAGGTTTTCATCTCCGCAATGAGGGCATTTGATCGCAGTCAATTGATCATCGAAATCCGTCGACGCTTTGCCGCCCGGCGCTGTAGCCGCAAGCGCGATGACTCGCCCGCACGATCGATTCTTACACACCCATCCTACGTAGACCTCGCCCGGCACCATCTGCTGCGGCGCCCTGACATCGACGTGGCGCAACGGCGCTGATGCGACCGGTTTGTGTAGTGGCGTACCCCGGCTTTTTGTTGGACGTTTGATCGCCATTGGTGTCTCTCCGCGGATGACTATGGGAGAGCCTACCGCGGCCGCGATGCCTCTGCCAGCCCCGACTCAATGGATCAGCACATCATTTCTCGGCATTAGAAGGACGTCTGTTGCACACCCCCGACTTGCCGGCGCAGTGTGACCGGTCTTTGGTGACGACTTCGTCTGGAGTAGGGACAAGCTCGTCCATAAGCTAAGTACGCATCCCCTTAGGGCCATGATTAAATGACTTGGCACCGCATGATCGCGCGAGAGGCAACGTATGTCTCGAGACAAAGCCCCCGATACGCCCGAGATAGAGGCCGATGGCATGGAATCGACCGCAGATTACCGCAGTTGTTGATTTAGAAATTCGCTTGTTCGCCCGTTGGCGAGGGTTGCCGCCGCCGCGTTGTAGTGCGCCCCATTGTGCCGCGAGAAGGCATGACATTGACCTGGGTAGCTGAAGACCGTCGCATTGGGTTTACTGGCGAGTGCCGCCTTGATCTCGGCTTGTGCCGGCTTGGAAATGAACTCATCCTCCTCGGCCAGATGCATCAGCAAGGACGCATGGAGACCGTCGAGCTCGCCGAGATACTTCTCTGTGTCACCACCGTGGTAGGCGACCGCAGCGTCAACGCGGTAGCGCACGGCCGTCAAGAAAGTCATCAGCGCACCGAGGCAGTAGCCAAGTACGGCAATCCTGCCGGTGCACTCGGGCATCTTCGCTACGGTGTCGGTGGTGCCCTTGATGTCCCTAACACCGGCATCTCGGTCATAAGACTGATAGAGGCGAAGACCGTGCTGCCAGTCTGGCTCTGAACGGACGCTGAGGTCGATGCCCGGCTCTTGACGCCAGAATAGGTCTGGCGCGACCGCGATAAAGCCTTGCTCGGCCAATTCGTCGCATTTCTCGCGAATATCGTCGTTTACCCCGAACAACTCTTGTAAAACGACGACAGCGGGAGCCGGCAATACCTCCGGTCTAGCGATGTAAGCGCCAAAGGTGCCGTCATGTCCGTTTATGCTGATTCGATCTTTCATTTGGCTTCTCCCGACATAGGTATATCCATAAAGAATCTCCGCCGACCCTTACCGGATCGGCGGAGATCATTTTGTCTGCGAGCGTATGGCTACTCATTGACGTGCGCGGAGGATGCGGCCTCTTCGATAAGCTTGGATGCTTCCTTTGGAAACGACATATAGGCCACATGGCTGGAATTCACTTCGACGGTCTTGGCGCGGGCGCGCTTCGCCATCATCCGCTCCTGCTCCGGATTGATCGATCGGTCTGCGGCGGCCACCATGTACCAGGTGGGCTTGGTCTTCCAGGCGGGCTTCGTAACCTTATGGGTGAACGAGTCGGTGGAGATCGGCACCTGCGAGATAGCCATGAACCACGCCTTCTCCGGCGGAATGTCCGCTGCGAAGTCAGCTGCGAACTGCTCCTCGACTATCCACCAGTTCCCGTTGCCGTCGGGCTTGAACGCCTTGGACGCTTGCGGCACGGCCTGTTCGATTGACGCACAGCTCTCGCCCTCATCGAGTGCAAATGCAGCGATATAGACCAGTGCGGCAACCTTCGGATGATTGCCGGCCTCGGTGATGATGGACCCCCCGTAGCTGTGGCCCACGAGAACCACCGGCCCGTCCATGGCGTCGATTGCGGCCTTCGTGTACTTCTGATCATCGGCGTAGGAGGTTTCGGGAGGCTGCGCCACCGACACCTTGTACCCATCCCTCTTGAGGATGCTAGCGACTGCTTCCCAGCCGGAGCCGTCGGCGAAGGCTCCATGCACCAGAACGACATTCTTAATATGCTGTTTCACTACAATTCTCCTTTGCAGTTAAGATCCGTTCAGACCAAGTGATTTTAGGTGTCGAATGCCTTCGCGCCACAGCGCTGTCGTCTTGCGCGCAGGACGTACATCTCACTTGCAACGTAAAGATCTATTGGCGACTATTTGGTGTGCGCGGAGGAGGCAGCCTCTTCGATGAGTTTGGCCGTTTCCTTCGGATGCGACATGTAAGCCACATGGCTCGCACTCACTTCAACCGTCTTGGCATGGGCGCGCTTCGCCATCATCCGCTCCTGGATCGGATTGATCGACCGGTCTGAAGTGGCGACCATGTACCAGGTGGGCTTGGTCTTCCAGGCGGGATTCGAGACCTTGTGGGTGAATGAGTCGGTGGAGATCGGCACCTGCGCGATGGCCATGAAGTGGGACTCGGCTGCCGGTATGTCCGCCGCGAAATCGGCCGCGAAGTGGTCTTGTTCTATCCACCAGTTGCCGCTGCTATCCGCCTTGAACGCCTTGGAGGCTTGCGGCACAGCCTGTTCGATCGAGGCACAGCTCTCGCCCTCATCGAGTGCAAATGCAGCGATGTAGACAAGCGCAGCAACGTTTGGATCATTGCCGGCCTCGGTGATGATGGACCCGCCGTAACTGTGGCCCACGAGAACCACCGGCCCGCCCATGGCGTCGATTGCGGCCTTGGTGTACTTCTGATCGTCGGCGTAGGAGGTTTCGGGAGGCTGAGCCACCGACACCGTGTAGCCATCCTGTTCAAGGATCTTCGCGACGGCAGCCCAACCGGACCCATCGGCAAATGCGCCATGCACCAAGACCACGTCCTTGATGCCAGTCGGCGCCGCGACAACCTTCTGGATACTCCCCAGCAGCAGACTCGTGGCGATCAGCGCGGCTGTGAGCGTAGTAACACTGTAGAGCTCTTTCATGACGACCTTCCTTTGTATTTGCTGTCCAAACGGAATATTCGAGTTCGATATCCAATATGCAAGGCATCAGCACGATCCGGTCTCTCGCTCTGACCTGATTCAATTCGATCCCAACCAAATCTGGTGCACGGAAAAGCTACTACGGGGGCGATAAGCCCGCGTCACGACAAGAGGGGATTTTGGACTAACTCTTTTGGGTATTCGTTAACGAAACGAAGTGCCGCGACTGCTATTCAGACCGATGAAGGCGCGCGCTCCAGTTGCCGGGGACTCCCCCGAAGCGCCGCGTTCACGAGCCATTCCCGTTCACTTCAATTTCGCGGCGTCCATACAGACGCGCATCCAGTGACAAGCCGCCCGGTCCCAGGGAGATCAAAGCTGCCGACATCACGGTGAACTCGAGGCGCGCCATGCCTGATTCAAACAGCAGCAGATGTCCGGGAACACTCGAGCCAACCGTCAGAAGTAGGCCGCCTGCACTGAGGAGTACGCTGGCGATCGGCGTCATAAAACCGATGATGAGTGCGAGGCCAGTGACGAAGGCCAGTAAGGAGACGACCAAGCTAGTATTCACGGCTCCATGGTTGGCGCTGATAAGCAACCACGCCTGCGAACTCGCGGCACCGCCCACAACGACGCGAAGGAGCAGTAAGGCAAAGCCAGGGAAACCTGTGGGAAAACCCGAAAAGGTACGTTGCAGGATCATGCTGCCTCCCCGCGGGAATGAACGGAGTGTAGCCGCCGCAAATACAACGGAGCGTCCTGCAAAGCAGGTACTCCAGACTACTACTATTGAGTAACAACCCTGCCTACGGGGTGCTGATGCCGCCAAGAATTCCGATCAAATAGGCCTGGGTCCGATCCTTGGCTCCAAGTTGTCCTTAATGCGATTTGACGTGCTACACAGAGACAGTGTAATCGGAGATCGGCAGCCGCTCGCCTAGCTGAAGGATCAATCGCATAGGGGGGTAGAATCTGATGGAGTATGCCGGCCATACGCAAAGAGGATGCGAATCTGCATGGACTTGCCCTGCGGTTTGTACAGTTTCACATGGCGGTAACGGCAGTAAAAGCGAAGCGGCAGTGCACGGTCCGGCACACGGTTCGCGCTTGCAGAACTACGTCGAATAAGCGACGAGAGTCGGTGCAGTCTATGGAACGCGCCAGGATCCGAACGATCACCCTCGCTCTCTTGCTAACTCTCCTACCTTCCGCCTTGTGGTCGGTGCACGCCGCGTCTCAACCCGGCGCTCTCGGCACAGTGCACAGGGTTCGCGCCAACCCGCACACTCTGAGAGTGGCTGTAACCGATGGGGACGACATCCAGTTCTCTCACATCTCCGCCAACGGGGGTCTGTCTCAAACCAGAGTGGTCCAAGTTGTACAGGACGATGACGGATTCTTATGGTTCGCAACGCAGTACGGACTGAACCGGTACGATGGATATGACTTCAAAGTGTTCGTACATGATCCCGCCAAGGGGAACAGCCTGGGCTGTGTCTACATCGTCTCCTTGTTGATGGATCGCGACGGAACACTCTGGGTCGGCTGTGAACACGGTGTCGACAGATTCGACAAGGCTACCGAGGCGTTTGCACATTATCGCATCGAAGACGCAAATTCGCCTGGTGTTGCTGTGACTGTCTTTCACATTAGCCAGGACCATACCGGCGCTTTGTGGCTTTCGACGGGTAACGGCTTATATCGGTTGGAGCCTCCAACCGCGCGGATCACTCACTATGGACACGATCCGGCGGATTCTTCCAGCCTGAGCAGCAGCGATGTCAAATCGTCTGGCGAAGACAGCAGCCACCGATTCTGGGTAGCCGACGGTGACAACCTTGAGGAGTTTGACCGCGAGCAGGGAAAAGTTCTCCTGCGCGTTCCGCTGGCCGGCGACCCCCTTTCTCCAGGCTTAGGAGAGGGATATGTGTCCTTCTACGAGGATCACTTGAAGGTCTTCTGGATTTTCTACACTACCAGTGGGTATGGGAGCGGCTTGGCCGTCCTTGATCGCGGTACCAATGAGCTGACTCGTTATTCGATCAACGATCGCAAATCTAGTCGAGGACTAGCCGGAGGAGTAACGGCAGCGATTGAGGACCGGCATGGCAACCTTTGGTTTGCCACAAAAAGCGATGGGCTGCTTCGTTTCGACCGGAACCGCGGGGTGTTCATCCGTTATCAGAATCATCGTGGGGAACCGGAGAGCCTTGCTGAGGACCGCGTGATCTCGTTGTTCGCCGATCGCGAAGGAAATGTCTGGGTGGGTCTGCATGCAATGGCTCCCGACTTGTTCCAAAGCAAGACACGGTCATTCGTGCCACTGCTGCCCCAGGCAAGCAACCCCAATAGTCTTGGCGAAACTTTTGTGAACGCCATCTACGAAGATCATCAGCGAGTCCTATGGCTTGGTACGACGGGGTCGCTCATTCGTGTCGATCGCAGGTCCGGACAATACACAACTTACCCGCCGCCTGGGGCCGGTCCAGACAATGACATAGTCGCGATTACCGAGGACCGTTCAGGTACCTTGTGGGTCGGATCGATCGGCGCTGGACTGGCCTCGTTTGACCAGAACGCCCGTCGATTCAAGACGTATCGCCATCATGCATCTGATCCGTCGAGCCTGAGCGATAACGCGGTCAGCCGAATGTTGGTTGATGCTTCCGGGACCTTGTGGGTTACGACCTGGAATGGCCTTGATCGCTTTGATCCAGTGACTGGGCGCGTCGTCGTGTACAGGCTGTACAATCAAAACCAGACCGAACGGTATTACAACGTCACCCAGGATCAAGACGGCACTTTGTGGCTTGGCGGGGTCATGGGCCTGACTCGGTTCGAACCGACGAGCGGTCGAGTCGTGCTCTACAGCCACCATACCGACGATCCTGCATCTTTGAGCGACGATGCAGTTACTAATGTGTACATTGACCATTCGGGCACACTTTGGGCGGGGACGGAAAACGGGCTCAACAGGCTGAATCGCGATAGCGGCACCTTCACCCATTACTACGCAACGGATGGCCTGCCTGTGAATGCGGTGAGCTGCATTCTAGAAGATCGCTCAGGCAAGCTGTGGATTAGCACTCCAAGAGGTCTGTCCAGGTTCGATCCCCTGATGAAAACATTCGATAACTATTCGCAGGCTGACGGCCTTCCCGGCAACGACTTGAGCGGGTGGGACGCATGTTTCAAGAGCCCCGCGGGAGAAATGTTTTTCGGCGGGTTCAGCGGCGGCGTCGCATTTTACCCGGATAAGGTCGAGAACCCGTCCTACATTCCTCCAATCGTTCTGACTGATTTTCAGTTGTCTGGAAAATCGGTCGCGATCGGACCTGACTCCATCCTCAAGAGATCGATAACCTACGAGGGCGATCTCACGCTGTCTCACGGACAAAGCGTGTTTTCGCTTACCTTCTCAGCTCTCAACTATTTCAATGCGGCCGAGAATCGATATCGGTACAAGTTGGATGGATTGGATCGGCAATGGACCGACGTGGGCAGTGACCGTAGATCGGCGACGTATACGACCCTCCCTGCCGGCAGATACACGTTTCGCGTACAGGGTGCGACAAGGCGCGGGCCGTGGAGCGAGCCCGGCGTGAGTCTACAGATCACGATATTGCCGCCGTGGTGGGGCACGTGGTCGTTCCGAGCCTCAGTCGGCCTGCTAATCGTGCTGACCGCTTGGTTGCTCTATCGCCTGCGGATTCGGCAGATCTCACGACAACTCACGATTCGTATGGACGAGCGGTTGGGCGAAAGAGCACGGATCGCGCAAGAACTACATGATACCGTTCTCCAAGGATTGGCCAGTGCGTCGCTTCAGCTTGAAGTCGCAGATCGTCAGCTTCCCCGCGATTCGACTGCGAAGCCGCTCGTGCAGCGAATCTCCCAAATGTTGCGGCAACTCATGGATGAAAGCCGCCACACGGTCCGCGGCCTTCGTTTGCGGCACTCCGAAGAAGAGAACCTGGAACGCGCACTGACACAAATCTCAAACGATTTGGCCGCCCCCCGGCAGGTCAAATATCAAGTAGTCGTAGAGGGCACGCCGCGCTCGCTCCGGCCGCTTGTGCGCGACGAAATTTATCGCATAGGCGGGGAAGCACTCGCGAATGCATTTCGGCACGCGGGCGCTGCGGCGGTGGAGACTGTGCTGGAGTACGGGCGAGATCACTTCCGCCTCCTTGTCCGTGATGACGGCCAGGGAATCGACCCTGAAGTCTTAAAGGCCGGGAGGGAAGGACATTTCGGGCTGTCGGGACTGCGTGAGCGCGCAGCGAAGATCGGGGCTCGGCTTAAAGTCAGAACCGCCGCAGGAGCGGGAACTGAAATTGACTTGTTTGTGCCGTCTGTTGCAGCTTTTGAGCAGTCCGATCCCCGCGGACCGGTGTATTGGATTGCGAAGCTCTGTTCCCGGGGGAGCAGGCCGTGAGTCCATCTGTATGTATCCGGATCCTCTGTGTCGACGACCACCCTCTTTTCCGCGAGGGGATCGCGACGGTGGTTGCTAATGAAGACGATCTGGAATTGGTCGGGACAGCGGGCACCGCGAAGTCGGCTCTTGAGCAATACAGGACGCTTCGGCCTGATATCACGCTCATGGACATCAGGCTTCCTGACATGAGCGGAATCAGTGCCATCGCCTCCATTCGTGCGGAGTTTTCGGAGGCCAGGGTGATCGTAGTGACGACGTTTGAGGGCGATTATGAGATCCAACGCGCGCTTACTGCGGGAGCATTCGGATATGTGCTGAAGAGCGCCCCGCTCGACGAATTGGTCGGAGTCATCCGCAAGGTACACGCCGGTCGCAAGCATCTCACTGCCGTTGTGGCCGACAATCTGGCGGTCTACGTTGGGGGAGACCCGCTCACGGAGCGCGAGGTCGAGGTTCTGACGCGAGTTGCCGAAGGCGACCGGAACCGTGATATTGGTGAGCATTTGGGAATCTCGGAGGATACTGTCAAGGTGCACGTCAAACGCATCATGGACAAACTTGGAGCCAAGGATCGGACCCAGGCCGTTGCGATCGGAATTCGTCGCGGCGTCATCACTCTGTAGGGGGATTGCTATTCAATAGAGCCTGGGATGGGCCACCCGG
>Ga0210391_10005812_pt1 | contig 10148 bp, 5 predicted proteins | sample IncBWC12OmetaG_FD_160573 | JGI IMG/M metagenome (GOLD analysis project Ga0210391, IMG submission 160573) | Forest soil microbial communities from Barre Woods Harvard Forest LTER site, Petersham, Massachusetts, United States - Inc-BW-C-12-O ...
TATGGGGATCCGCCTTGGCGCGATCGCTCAGCCCAAAGCCGAGCTCGAACCATTCAGGCCGCCAATGCTCCGAATCCTCCGCCGCGCGCCGCAGCCATTCGCGCAAATCGGCGCGGATACTTTCGATCCCGTCGAGCCACACGCGCTCGATCGCCGGCGCCAGCTCGTCATGCCGTTCCGCCGCAACTTCGTCGAGCTTCTCGTCGAGCAGCCCCGACGCGTCGTCCAGGTCCTCCGGCGTCACCGGCAGCACGTCGAGCTCTCTGAGCGCCGACAGGATTTCGTACTGCACGTCCGCGAAAATACTGCCGCGCGTCAGCGGGTCGAGCGTCTCGATCGCCTCGGGCTCCTCGCGCGGTTCCAAGCGATGGATCGCTTGCAGGAAAAATCGATACGGACACGCCGCGAAGTGCTGCAGCGCCGTGGGCGAGTACGAACGCGCGCTCAACTGATGCTTCCCCAACGCCGCCAGCGCAGCCGCGTCCGGATCGACCAGGCCGTCCGCCGGCGTCCATCGCCGGAGCCATCGCCGCGCCCGCGCCCGCAGCGCCCGTCCGAGATGCACATTGGCGCCGAGCAGATAATTTGCGGCGCCGGTCGTGGTCAGCGGATCGGCGTCGACCAGTTTGTCGAGCACCGCCAGATCGAATTCCGCATCATCGATCGCGTCGGCCGGATTCGCCGGCGCCGGCCACGACAATCGCGTCACCGGCTGCGACGCCGCGCGAGTCGCCAGCTCGTCGAAGCCCGGCAGCTTGCCCTCCGCCGCGCGCAGGACTTCCAGCGCGTAGAACGACGGCACTCGCGGACGGCCCTGGTCGAGATCGACGCGCGGATAGGAAAACATCGCACGCGTGCGCGCCGCGCCCGCCGCAATCCGAAGCGCAAGCCGCTCTGCACCAACCCGCCGCTCATTGCGCGCGAGATACGGACTCAGCTGCGCGCGCGCCACATCCGAAAGGATCGGATCCTCGGTGAGCTTGCGCGGAAACATCCGCTCGGCCAGACCGGGGACGATAACGACGTCGAACTCGAGGCCGCGAGCGCGATTCGGCGGCGCGACGAACACGGCGCCGTAGCGGCGCACGCGCCGCGGCGCCTCCAGCCGCCCGAGGCGATCGTTCAGCACGAAGCGCACCTCGTCGAGTCCGACCGGACCTACCGGCGCCATCGGCTCGAGCTCCGCCAGCGCGGCAAGGACCGGCTCGCGATCGCGAATCGCCAGGTCAACCAGGCCGCGCAGGAACTTGAGCCAGTCACCCCAGGTCGCATCGCGCGGGGCCGCTTCGAGCATCGAGATGATCGGCATCGCAACTTCGCCGAGATGCGCGAGGTCGAGGATTCGCCGCTCCAGGCCGGCGACGCGGGCGTCGTCGTCCGCAACCTCATTGCGCCGCGAAATGAGCTCGTTGCCCAAGCCGGCCAATCTTTTCTTCCATCGCTGCGCGCTGCCGATCACCGCGGCGTCGACCAGCAGCCGTTCCCATCGCCAGGGCGCCCGCGTCGTCCCATCGATCACCGGGACCGGATCGGACGCGTCGCCCTCGTCAGCTGGAGTGGCACTCCGTTCAACTTCGAGATCTGATTCGAGCGATATCGGCGCGAGCTCGGCGTCGGGACTGACTGCGGGCTGGTCATCGCGCTGGCGATCGGCGTCCGGTACTTGCGCGAGCGATAGATATTCCGCGAAGCGGCGCGCCGAGAGATTTTCCGAGGCACAGCAAAGCAGCGCGAGCATCGCACGGCCGCCGGGCTCCGGGCGCCGCGTGCCGCGCGCGAAATACGCGGGGATATCGGCGCGGGCGAGCGCTTCCTGCAGATACGGCGCGTAGCGGACGGGGTCGTGCAGCAGCACGGCGATTCGATCGAAGGGGACGCCGCGCCGCGCTTCGGCCACGATTCGCCGCGCGATCTCGACGCACTCGTGCATCTCGCCCGGCGCAGAAATCACCGTGACGGTCTCGTCGACGTCGCGCTCAGCCGGTGCGGTCTCGGCGAACAGATGAGTCTGCAGGCGCGCGAGCGACGGTGCAGTCGCCTCGTCGACGGTCGGCGACTGAGCAGTTGCGCGGACGCCGAGCGCATCTTCGAGAATGGTCTGCACGGGAGAGTCTCCCGCAGGAAGCGTCGCGAGAACCGACGGCGCGCGGGCGGCGAGCGCTGCGATAAAGTCGCGGTCGAGTGCGCTGTCGACCGAAGGATCGAGGAATAGGATCGGCAGGCCGACGAAGCGCGGCGGCTCACTCGCGAGCACGGCGCGCGTTGCGACTTGCAGCATTCCGGCGCGGTCGATCAGCTTCGCCTCGGCCAGCTCGGCGTCGAACTGCGCGAGCGTCGCGGCGATCGCCTCGCCGGCGGCGCCCAGCGCGCGCAGGTCGCCGGCGCCAATGTTGTTCCATCGCAGCTCGATCAGCGTGCGCGCGAGGGCCCGCGAGAAGCCGGGGCGATCGAGCACCGGCTCGAAATGAGCGAGCGCCCCCGACGGCGCGAGGCGGAAGACTGCCCGCGCGGCGACCGCTTCTGCGGCGAGTCCGTCCGCCGGCGCGAGGCCCGCGTCGGCGAGTTCTTCGGCGGCGAGCAGGCCGACGAGGCGGTCGAGCGTCAGGCGATGCACTCCGAGCATCGCGCCGCGCGCGACTGCGAAGGCGCGCACGAGGTCGTCCGCCGCTTCCTTGACCGATGCGATGACGAGGACTTCAGTCGCCGGCGGCTGCGACTCGAGCCACGCACGCGCGGCGGCGACGCGCTCGGCGGCGCGCGCGGAGATTATGATTTCACGAGCAGCTGGCATCGGCGCGGCGCGATTAGATATCGCGCCACATCTCTATGCTGTGCTCCGAAGATCGCAGCTTCAAGGGCCGCGCCGCGCTGTTTCCACAGCGCGGACAACCGTTGTCAGCCGCGGGCGATGTCACCGCGACTTATTTGTTCGTGCTTTGCGCCGGCGCGATGCTGAACGGGCCGGCTACTGTCTTCGTCATCGCCTCGATCGCTTTCTCGTCGGAGCCGATCGCCTTCATGATCGCGCCGGTCGCGCCCGACATCAGTTCGTGCCGCCTTGCGGTGACGCGCGCCGCGCTGGCGTCGATCGAGTCGAGCAGCCCCTGGCATCGCGGCATCACGTAGCGCGCGAGCAGTTCATAGCTGCGCCACATTTTCTCTTTGGGCGCCCAGTCGTGCGCGAAGCTCAGGATTGTGCCGAAGCCGCCCGACAGCTCCTGCAGCTTGGCCAGCTTCTCGAGCGCGTCTTCCGGCGTGCCGAAAATTCCGCCACCGAATTCGTCCATGAACTTCGCCGCCTGGTACCCGTCCTCGAAATTCTGTCCGTCGGGGCGCCCGATGATTCCCACCACGTATTCGTTGTTCCATCGCTTGAGCCCGTCGGCCACGTCGCGATAGGCCTGTTCCTTCGAATCGGCTAGGTGAAACGGCATTACGATACGCCAGTTCGCGCGATCGACTTTCTGCCCGTGCTCCTTGGCCGAGCTTTCGGCGAAACTCCATTGCGTCTTGAGCGCGGTCAGACCCTCCTGCATGTACGACGCGACCGACAGCACGCCCACGCCATACTTGCCCGCCGCCTTCATCCCGGCCGGCGAGATCATCGAGGCGACTGCTATCGGCAACTGCTTCTGCAGCGGCTTCATGTGCAGCGCCGCTTCGCGCAGCAGATACCACGAGCCCTCGACCGTGATCGGCTCACGCTCGGTGAGCAGCCGGATGATCACGCCGAGGCCTTCGTCCATCTGGTCGCGCTGCGTCATCGGATCGATGCCGAGCATGAACGCGTCCGACGGCAACGCGCCGGGTCCCACGCCCAGCATCGCGCGCCCGCGGCTCAGCAGATCGAGCATCACGATTCTCTGCGCGACGGTGAACGGGTGATGATAGGGAATCGAGACGACGCCGGTTCCTAGCTTGATGCGCTGCGTGCGCTGCGCTGCCGCCGCGAGGAACATCTCGGGCGACGCGATGGTCTCCCATCCGCCGGAATGATGCTCACCGACCCAGAACTCGTCGTAGCCGAGGCCGTCGAGCAAGGTCGCGAGTTCGAGGTCGCGCTCGAGCTGGAGCATCGGATGTTCGCCGATCGGATGATGCGGAGCGAGAAAAACGCCAAAGCCAAGCCTGTTGTCCACGACGGCCTCCATTAAACAATCGTTCAGTTGGAAAACGAGTGTTACGCAGGGCACCCGCCGAACGCAACATCGCTATTAGTGATGTAGGGCCGACTCAGACTAGTTCGAGCCGCCTTTTTCTTTCATCGAGACTTCGTCCCACAGCAGGATCTGGTAGCCGTCGGGGTCGCGGAGTTCGGCGCCGTAGCCCCAGAAATATTTTCCGGGCGGATTTACGAACGCGACGCCCTTCGATTGCAGTTCCTGGTACTTGGAATCGACGTCATCGACCTGCAGGGTCAGCGAGCATTTCGCGCCCCAGAGTTGCGCAGGTTGCTCGTAGAGAAAAATCGTGAAGCCGGCGTCGTCCTGGATCGCCGAGGTCTTGCGCGCCGGGACTTCGAATTCAACCTTGAAGCCGAAGTTGCGCACGTACCAGTCGCGCGACGCCTGGTAGTTCGTCACTGGAAGATTCATGTGATCGAACTTGACCATCTGCCCTCCTCATTTCTGTCGCGGGTGCACGGCGTTGTAATCGCGGATTGCTTTGAGGATTGCGCCGGTGGATTTTTCCATCAGCGCTTCCTTGTTGGCGGTAACGCGGGCTGCCGACGCTTCGATCGGCGCGATCAGCTCCTGGCATCGCGGCATCACGTAGCGCGCGAGCAACTCGTAGCTGCGCAGCATTTGCGGACGCGTCGCCCAGTCGTGCGCGAACACCAGGATCGTGCCGAAGCCGCCCGAAAGTTTCTGCAAGCGCGCGATACGTTCGAGCGCGTCATCGGGCGTACCGAAGATTGCGCCGCCGTAATCGCTCATCCGCTTGGCCGCTTCGTAGCCGTCGGGAAAGGTCGGGCGATTCGGCGTGCCGAGAATCCCGACAATGTAGTCGTTCTGCCAGCGCTGGAGCCCGGCCGCGACTTCGCGCATCGCCTGCTCTTTCGATTCGGCGAGATGAAACGGCATGACGATTCGCCATTTCGCGCGAGCGATCGTCTGCCCGTGTTCCTTGGCCGAGGTCTCGCCGAAATTCCATTGCGTCGGCAACGCCATCAGCCCTTCCTCGGAGTACGACGCGACCGACAACACACCGGCGCCGTATTTGCCCGCGGTCTTCATCCCGGACGGCGAAATCGTCGACGCCACTGCGACCGGGATTTTTTCCTGCAGCGGCCGAATTTGCAGCGCGGCGTTGTTCAGCTCGAACCATGAGCCGCTGTGGCTGAATGGCTCGTCGGTCGTGAGCAGGCGCAGAATGACGCCAAGGCCTTCGTCCATTTTGTCGCGCTGCGTCATCGGATCGATGCCGAGCATGACGGCGTCCGACGGCAGCGCGCCGGGCCCGACCCCGAGCATCGCGCGTCCATGGCTCAGATGGTCGAGCATCACAATTCGCTGTGCGACGTTGAACGGATGATGGTACGGAATCGAGACGACGCCGGTGCCAAGCTTGATTCGCTTGGTGCGTTCGGCCGCGGCGACCAGGAACATTTCCGGCGACGCGATCGTCTCCCATCCCGCCGAATGATGCTCGCCGACCCAGAACTCGTCGTAGTGAAGCTCATCGAGCAATTCGGCGAGTTCGAGATCGCGCTGAAACTGGAGCGTCGGATGTTCGCCGATAGGATGATGCGGCGCAAGGAACACGCCAAAGCCGAGTCGCTGTGTCATTTTCTTTTTTGAAACTCCTGCTGGCAGCCCGGTGTACTAAGACCGCGCCGATATTTTCAACTTCGATCGAATCACATGCTCGCACTCGGCGCGCCAGAGGGCTGAACCGACGGATTCGCCGTCGGCACGCTGGCCGGGCTGGGCGGCGCTATAGATGAAGCCGGAGCCGCAGTGGTTGGCGGCGGCAGCGGCGGGGCGCTGGCGCTCGCTTCCGGAGTCGGCACGGAAACCGTCGGCAACGGTCCGGAGGAAGTCGGCACCGGCGCGGGACTCGCGTTTTCCGACGGAACCGGCGCGGACGCCATCAGCGCCGTGCCTGCGCCATAGTCGTACACCAGCACGCCGCCGAGATGGGCCGAGTAACCGAGCGCCCCTAACCCCACTAGTGCGACGATCAGATAGAGCGGGCGCAGCCCCGCCATGAAGCCGAACGCCTGGATCCCGATTCGAAACAGGGCGAGGACGCCGAAGCCGATCGCAAGATACTCGCCGAGCATCGCATGCCGCTTCAGCACTTCCTTGGCGGGCGGTCCGAGCGCGTCCCAAATGCGATCGGCCTCCATGTCGCCGGTCAAATACGATCCGCCGGCTGCGAGCGCACCCAGGATCATCAGAAGCACAGCGGTGTAGCGAAGCCAGATGCGGTTAGGTGCCGAGCCAGCGAGGAGATCGATCAGCACGGCGGTGAAGAGCAGGGCGACCGAGAAATGGTCGACGACCGGATGCAGTTGGTAGGGTTGAAGGAATTTGACCACTGAGTCCATCGGCACTCCTTGAATTGAGCGGGATACCAGTACGCGCGGGCGCGAAACGAGTCTGTGCAGTTTATCGCAAAGCTACGGCCAGCACGCAAATCTGCGAAAGGCCGAAGAATCGCCTGGGCAAATGATTCGCGAAAACCGAACTAGGGAGCCTTGGCGGGCGCGGTCACGATTTGAACGTCGCGAATCTCGACTTCGCTCCACGCTCGTTGCGTCAGCAGGTAACTAATCACGGCGGCCGGCGTAAGCGCGTGGAAATTCGGCGTCCACGATTCCTCGAAGCCGAACTGCGGCGCATCGGGATTCGCCGCCAGCGATCCGCTTCGCGCCTTGCCAACGGTCACCACGATGTTCGCACCGTCGGCAGAAGCGGTCGGCGTATAATCGCGCAAGTACCACTGCAGCTGCGGCGCATCGTCGGGGACCATCGCGGTCGCGCCGGTCGGCGGCACCGCATTTCGCGCGCGCGCGCATTCGCGCACCGTTTGAATCGACGTGGCAGGCTCGGACCAGAACAGCAGCGCGTGACGGCGCCATGGAGCCTCGCTGACGTCCGGCGCTGGATAGACGAAGTTGACGACGAGCTGAACGTAGAGCGTCAACCCGATCACACCGGCAATCGCGTAGCGAATCGACCTCCAGCGCTCCGACCGATGCATCCAATCGACTGCGTAAGCACCGACGATTGCCAATGGGACAATGATCGCTACCACTACGTCAGCTCGATTCGCGCTAATCGACGCGGCAATCGCGAGACTGACAATCGCCCACGCCAGCGCCCAGGTGGCGAATCGATCACCGACCCGCCGCGTCACGATCGCGAAGATGCCGAAGAGCGCGAGTTTAACGGCGATGAACTCGTAAAACACCAGGATTGGGACGAGCGCGTGCGTCGCGCGGTGAACGGCAATCGCCGGCGGTGCGAATGCGGCATCGGCGAAATACTCGACCGCGGCGACCAGCGGCCGATGGAAAAACGCCGTCGCCAGCGCGAGCCACAGGCCAATCGCGACGATCGCGCCGACGATTACTTGCACGCGGCGCCGATCCCACCATACGCGAAGGCGCAAGCGGCGATGGTCGAGGCGAATCGCATCGACCGCGCCGACTAGCAATAGTGAGCCGACCATCGCCGCTGCGGTCACGTAGCCGATCGAATCTGCCGTGAGCCATAGCGCGATCGCGGCGCCGAGTCCCAGGGCACGCGTGATGGTCGGACGCCGCCGCATGCTCTCCGCGATTGCGATCGCCACTATCATGAACGTGACCGATGCGATCGCGGTCGAACAGCCGCGCGTGAAGTACGTCAGGCTCGGCGAGATTGCGACCATCGAGCCAAAGGCCAGCGCGCCCGCGCGGCCGAGCACTGGACGCATCGCAAATGCGGCCGCGACGAGGATCAGACCGCACAACGTGACGACGATTCGCGCATTGGCGTCGTTAGCGCCCGCCGCCCCGAAGATCCAGCCTTCGAGTATCGTGACCCACGACGCATCCGCCAGCGCGAAGGCTGCTCGCCCATGCGCCGCGATATAGAACGCCGCGAGCGCGTCTCGTGCCTGCGCCGCATCGAGCGGACGCGCTCCCAGAGCCGCTATCCGTGTGACGACTGCATATCCTGCGACGACGTACCAGGCGAGATGCTCGACCGTGACGACATAAACCGCGCGCGCGAGCCTCTCTGCGCTCAGGTTGGTGACGGCCACCGCCGGCGGCGGAGGCGCGGGCTGCGGCTCCGGCTCGTCGGATCCGTCGTCCAACCGCCATTCGTCGTCTGGAATTTTGTCGGCCGTCGCCATTTTTTTCGCTCTTGCGACTTCGCTATTGCCCGCGCCGCGCGTTGTCAACGCCGCCGCCCGCAAAATTAATTCTCTCGCAACGCGATTTGCCCTTGAGCCAAATCTGTTCGCAGCTATGCTGGGAGGTTCGGGCTATTCCGATAATGTTCAAGTTTGAGATAAACACCCGCCGTCTGGTTAACGGCACGCTTTCGTTCCTCGCGCTGGCCGCAATCATCGCGCTGTTCTTCGCCTATCGCAGCCACGCCCAACACCTGATTCCGCACAATGTGCCCGCTTCGCTCTCGCATCTTCCATATTACGCGTTCTGCTCGTTTTACCGGATGCTCGCCGCCTACATCATCGCGCTGATTTTTTCGATCATCTACGGCATGGCTGCCGCGCGCGGCGGCCTTTACGAGCGCATCCTGATTCCCGCCATCGACATCGCGCAGTCGGTGCCGGTGGTCGGCTTTTTTCCCGCCGCCGTTTATTTTTTCGTTGCGCTCGCGCACGGCAGCCGGCTTGGAGTCGAGATGGCCGCCGTTTTTCTCATCTTCACCAGCCAGGCGTGGAACATGGCGCTCGGCGTTTACGAAGCAGTTAAGACTATCCCCGAGGATTCGAAGGACGCGCTCGATTCGTTTGGCGGACGCGGATGGCTCAAGTTCAAACGCCTGCTGCTCCCCGCGAGCGTGCCGAAGCTGGTGTACAACTCGATCCTGTCGTGGGTCGCCGGATGGTACTTTCTGATCGCGTGCGAAATCATCACGGTCGGTCCCGCCAGCTACCGGCTGCCGGGGCTCGGCAGTTTTTTGTGGGAGGCGGCCGAAAAGGGCCGCACCTTCGATCTCGCGACCGGCCTGCTCACACTGCTCGCGATCATCGTAGCGATGGACATGATCGTATGGCAGCCGCTCTCCACCTGGGCTGAGAAGTTCAAGTACGAATTCGCGGCATCATCCACCGCCGCGCAATCGCTCGGGATGTTCGACGCATTGTCAGGCGTCGGTCCCGCCGTGACGCGAGCACTGCGAGCAGTGCTGGTGCCGCCATATAGAATGACCGTCCGCGCGATCGAGGCTTTGCCGAGCGGCCCGCAGCTCTCTCCCGAACAGAGCAAGCGCGTCGGCGCGGTCGTGCGGACGCTGATAATCGGCTCCATTGTGATCTTCACTCTGTGGGCTCTCGTCAGCGGCTTCTTCGCATTGGTCAGGACGCTGTCTCAGCCGTGGCCGTCCGACGCGAAGCAGATTCCGGAAGCCATCGTGCTTTCGACCATTCGCATGACGATCGCCTATGCGATCTCGCTGGCGTGGACGGTGCCCTGCGCGCTGGCGGCCAGCGAGAACGCCCGCTTCAACCGCATCCTTTCGCCGATTGCCGAAATCGTCGGCTCGATGCCCGCGACGGCGCTGTTCCCGATCATCGTCATCTTCGTTATCGAGTTCACCGGCGGCATGAATCTCGCCTCGATCCTGCTCATCCTCACCGGCATGCAATGGTACCTGCTGTTCAATCTGCTTGCCGGCATCAACCAGGTGCCCGAGGATTTGAAGGAAGCGGCGCGCTCGTTCGGCCTCTCCCGCGTCGCGCGATGGCGCAAGCTGATTCTCCCGGCGGTCACGCCCTCGCTGATCACCGGCAGCATCACCGCATGGGGCGGAGGATGGAACGCGCTGATCCTCTCCGAATACTTCGTCTACAAAGGCACGACCCACCAGGTCCTCGGAATCGGCTCGCTGCTTGACGCCGCGACCTACCAAACCGGCAACGGCGTGATGATTCTGCTGAGCCTCTTATCAATGATAGCGGTCGTG
>Ga0210391_10005815_pt1 | contig 10147 bp, 8 predicted proteins | sample IncBWC12OmetaG_FD_160573 | JGI IMG/M metagenome (GOLD analysis project Ga0210391, IMG submission 160573) | Forest soil microbial communities from Barre Woods Harvard Forest LTER site, Petersham, Massachusetts, United States - Inc-BW-C-12-O ...
TCAACACTACTTGTCATCACGGTTAACAACCCGGCCCCACCGACGATCACCACCACCCAGACGCAGGTGACGGCAGCGCCGGGTACAGCCGCCTCTGTGTATGGCTTCACCTTCCATGCCAGCGGAACTGGCGCACTTACGTGGAGCGCGACAGGTCTTCCTGCCGATGGGTTGTCACTAGCGGCAGGCACGGGCATCGTTTCCGGAACTCCGACTTCGAAGGCGACGGTTAGTTTCACGTTGACCGTAAGAGATTCGTTCGGACAGTCCTCCGCTGCAACGGCATTCGTGCTCACCGTTAACAATCCGGCCGCACCAGTGATTACCTCGACGCAGGCCCAAGTGACAGCGGCGCCAGGCACCGTCGGCAGCGTTTATAGTTTTGCATTCCATGCTACTGGCACAGGCACGCTCACTTGGAGCGCAGTAGGTCTTCCGGCTGATGGGTTGTCACTTGCCGCAAGCACGGGCATCGTTTCCGGAACGCCGACTACGAAACAGAGTGTCGCTTTCACCTTGACCGTGAGTGATACGTTCGGCCAGGCTTCGGCTGCGACGGCGTTCAGCATCACCGTGAACAATCCGGCAGCGCCTGTAATTTCGACGACGCCGGCTCAGGTGCCGTCCGCGACCGTAAACGTCGCGTACAGCTTCGCGTTCCACGGTTCCGGATTCGCCCCGCTTTCCTGGAGCACTTCGCCGGCGCTTAGCGACGGCCTCTCGATAAATACGAGCACCGGTGCAGTGACGGGCACGCCGACGACGGCAACGACACTGAACTTCAGCGTCTCGCTAACCGATGGCCTCGGGCAAGTAACTACTGTGAACGGATTCTCGATCGTGGTCAGCATGGAGAGCATCGCATTCACGCCCTCGGCGCCCTCTACGGTAACTGCCGGCGGCACACTGAGTGTCAATGCGACGGTATCCAATGACGCCGGAGCTGGAGGCGTGAATTGGTCGGTGACGTGTTCCAGCGCACCCTGCGGGTCGTTCACCGCAAGCCATACGGCGAGCGGAACTGCGACGACCTACGATGCGCCGCCCCAACCGCCTACTGGTGGAACCGTGACGATCACTGCCACCGCGGCTGACGCTCCGTCGCCGATCGTGTCTGCAGTCGTCACCGTCAATGCGCAGCCACTCAACTTCACAACCAGTTCGTTGCCCAACGGCACCATCAACACCGCCTACAGCGCGACCATCACCGCCAGCGGCGGCGTTCCACCCTACACTTTCAGCCTGGACGCGGCTTCCAGTGCGCTTCCGACACCGTTGACGTTCAACGCAGGCAGTCCATCTGCGACGATCACTGGCACACCCACGGCAACCAGCACAACGAACAACATCGTCGTGGACGTCAAGGATTCCGAAATCGTTCCGATGACCGCGCAGATGACCTTCTCGCTAACAATCAACGCCGTTAGTGCCGCCTGCGGTTCGGGCAGTGAGTCTCTCTTGAACGGGCAATATGCCATCGCAATGCGAGGATTTGATGGTAGCGGACCCGCAGGTATCGGCGCCACATTCGATGCGGATGGCGCAGGACATCTCGCCAAACTGGTTGGCATCGAAGACATCAACACCAATGCGGGTATCGGACCACAACTAAATCTGTCCATTACCTCAGCGAGTAGTTCCTACTCCGTGGGATCAGACCACCGCGGGTGCCTGACCCTTGCAACTTCGGCGGGAACTCAGAAGTTCCGCTTCTCGCTGGGCGCAATCTCCGCAGGTGTTGCCTCGAACGGACAGATAATTGAATTCGACACTACGGGTTCCAATACTTCCGGTGTACTCCGCAAGCAGAATACCCTAGATTTCTCCACCGCGCAGATCAGCGGGAATTTTGCCTTCGGCGTATCCGGTGCCGAAATCGGGGGAGGGAAATTTGCGGCGGTTGGGATGCTTTCTTTGAACGGTGGCGGCGGCTTCAACGCTAGTCCCACCAGCGTTGTGGATTTCAATGACAACGGGAACGTAGACAATAATGGGCTCGTTTATCCCGCGAGTCCTGTTTCTCTCAGCCAAGGCGCATACACCATCTCGTCGGCGAGTGGACGTGGCACTCTTTCCTTCCTTCCCGGCGGTGGTGGCGGTTCGACAGTGCACGCTATCGTTTACGTCGTGTCGTCTGCCGAACTACTCATACTGAGTTCCGACATTCAGTCCACGGATAATCTGTTCGTCGGATCGGCCCTGCAACAGACTGTGGCGTCGTTCAGTGGCACATCCTTGAACGCGGCGAGCGTCCTCTATACCAGTGGCCTGGGAAACAACGGCGGGACAGCTGTCAGCCGTGTCTCTGCAGGTATTTTGACGCCGAGCGGCGGGGCGAATTTCTCGTTTTCCGGCCAACAGAACAGCGGAGGCGCGATTAGCGCGCAGAGTGCGACAGGCACTTACAGCGTTGCCTCGAACGGTCGCGTCACGCTCGCGGGCGGAGGTGGTGGGGGTGCCCCCATCATCTATCTGGTCGGCGCAAACAAAGGGTTGCTGTTGTTCACCGACGGATCCACCCCGGGCCATGTCGAATCCGGCTTTCTCGAGCCGCAAACGGGTAGCCCCTTCTCCGGGTCATCCACGCACACTACTTATGCATTCGGGACCATCCAGCCCGATGAATTGAATGTAAATGACGAAGCGGGTGTTGCAATTTTCAATGGGGCGGGAAATATCACTGGAACTAACGATAAAAACCAATCAAATGGAACCTTGATTGCCAATCAACCGATCACAGGCACGTACTCGATTGATTCAACTGGCCTGGGAGTGATACCTGCCAATTGCACCCTGGGGACAAACTGCGGGAATTTCTTCTTCGTCATTTCACCGACGAAGATAGTGCTTTTGGGCGCGGATCAAACCAATACCGACCCGGAGCTCGAGGTCGCGGAACAATAACGATCCGATTCACCTTAACTAGACTCAGCAGATTCATAGAGTGAACGAAGGCCGGCGCCAGAAGCGCCGGCCTTTTGTCATTGTGCTGGTGCGATGTGGATGCGATTGACTGACGGCGACAGGCGGTGATCCCTCCGCGGTAGTCGCCGTAGAGCCTGATGGGCGTGAAACCTTCGGCGGCGGTCTGCAACAGGTCCAACAGACCCGGCGAACTTACAGCTCCTCTTGCTCGCGCCGCGGGTAGCCGGATTCCCGCGGCTCCGTGACTGCCTTCGACAAGTAAATTATTTGGCCTACGTGATGGTAGGCGTGGGCGGCCATGCGCAGGAATACGGTGAAGCGGTCGTGGGCTTGTGGTTCTAGCGCGGCGGAGTAGGGGGCGGCGAAATCTGCGGCGGATTGCTCGCGGATGGTGGCGGCGACCATGTCGATCGTGCGGTCGAAATCGGCGAGGACTTGCTCCTTGGGTAGCTTGCTCGGTTCGTTGAATTCGCGGTCGCGGTCGCGCACGTAGCCGGTGCCGGCAATTTGCGCGCCGATGTAGTAATTCAGATTGCCGGTGAGATGCAGGAGCAGGTGGCCGATGCTGTTGCCGTAGGGGTAGGGCTTGCGCCAAAGCTGGTCGATGGAGAGCGGCGCGACCCATTGGTGCAGGCGTCCGCGAACTTCTTCGTAGTATCCGGCGAGAGAGGAAGCAACGAGTGCGCTGAGGTCTGGCATTGGAGTCTCGTCTTTCTGGCGCCTCGCTCATGTGCGCCGGCCGCTGGCGGCGTTAGTCGAGACGCGTCGCTTAGCCATTCGCGGAGTTTTGTATTCGTGTCCGAGCGTGGCCCTCGGTGCTGCACGACGCCGGATGATACCACTGCCGCGCTGCGATTGACTGGTCATTCCCCTGGGTGGCAGGAACTGCGGCAGCCCGTTGAGCCAAATCTGTATTCGGCGCCGCTCTTGCGACGAATTTCCTGGCGCATTTTCCCGCGTCCTGCTCCGAATCCACGCACATCGTGCATACTAATTTTCGCAGCTTTTTGCGCGTGTACGAAAACTCGTACGCGGTCGTGTGGTTCATAATGTTTTTTGCGTGGCGCGCCGATAAATGAATGCGTGTGGCTTACGGATTACAAATTGCGGCGTCCTTACTGAATTATGCGAGTCCGCCGACGCATCGTGTTTATCGGGCTGCTTTTCTTTGCGGGCACTTCACTTCTTGCCGCTGCCGCGCTCGACCGCGCCGATGCGTTGTTCGCAAATGGTTATTTCCCGGAAGCGGAAGCCGCGTACCTGGAGGAGCTGCACAAGAATCCCGGCGACCTGAAAGTCAGCACGCTGCTCGGTATGATTGATCTGTTCTCGAATCGCCTGGACGAGTCGGAAAAATATCTGCGGCGCGCGGCGCAGACGGGGCCATTCGAAGAGGCAGCGAAAAATCTGCTGGGCGAGATTTATTACCGGCGCGACCAATTTCCGGAGGCTGCGCGATGGTTTCGCGCCGCGGGCAGCGCTGAGCGTGCTGAGCCGCTGGAACTTTTCGGCGCCGCGGCGCCGTACGCGATTAGTGGGCCGCCGGACGAAACGCGGCTGCCGTTCGTCGTCACCGATCCGCTTCCGCTTGTGCGCGTACGTGTGAACGGTGGCGAGGCGGCGGAGTTCCTGATTGATACGGGCGGCGCCGAAGTGCAACTCGACGCTGATTTCGCGAAACGAATGAATCTCAGTGCGGCTAGCGGAATTTCGACGATGCTTCTCGACGGGAGCCAGACAGAGATGCGCCACGGGCGCGTCGCTTCGCTGCAGTTGGGCGATTTCAACGTGCAAAACGTGCCGGTGGGGATTCGGCCGCTGCCCGTTCTTGCGGGACGCAAGCTGGATGGCGTGCTGGGAACTGTGCTGCTGTATCACTTTCTCGCTACGCTCGACTATCCGAACGGTGAGTTGATCCTGCGGCGCAGGTCGGCGGAGGTTTTGCGCGCTTTTAAAACAAGCGCGCTGGCGGAAAAACAAATCGCGATGCCTTTTTGGCTGGCGAGCGATCACCTGATCGTGGCGCGAGGGCGTGTGAATCAGGCGCCACCCGCGCTGCTGTTCGTGGCCACAGGCTTTACGTCCGGATTCGCTTGTCCGGAGTCTATGATCGAGCAGGCTTCGCTCTCGTTTGATCGGCAAGGCTCGATTCTGCCGGCGACGGCGCGGCGCACCAACCTTGCGCCATTTGTTGTGAGCGACTTGTACCTGGGCGACGCGCGGCAGCAGAACCTTGCAGGGGTCGCCGGCGCGTTTCCGGCGGGGCTGGAACACGAGTACGGCTTCCGGATCGGCGGGTTGATCGCGCATCATTTTTTCCGGCCGTATGTAGTGACGTTTGATTTCACCGGGATGCGTTTGTACCTTAGCGGTCCGGCGCCGAAGCCGCTCAACAAGACTCCGATAGATGTGCAGACGGCGTTGCTACCGCGGTGATGGATATGGCGCTCCTCAACTTTTGACATTTGACCTCGTACTCTCGCCGCAGCTCGGCCCGCATTCGAAAAGCAAATAAGGCTGAATAATTCAACGCGCGTTGAACCGTTCAGCACTAGGGAGGCCGCCGATTCCCGCTGCGGTTTGCGGGTCCGCCGCCTAAGTCCCGTGGCACCTGGGAATCGCCGTCTTCGCCTGAATGAAACGTTCGGTCGCCGAATTGCACTACTGCGTTGTATAGCGCGGAAGCCAGGGAGGCCGGCGACGAGGAGTACCCGACCCTGGGCTCGTAAGTCACTAAAAAATAAGGCAGTTTCGCCAGTCAACCCCCTGGTCATATATCGACCTTTTCCGTACGGTCGTAAGTGGCGGAAGGCCGTTGGATGTAACGGGAAACAATTTGGTCCAGGCACCGCGGTGCCAGCCCTCTACGGGCCCTGATTTGCAAGCGTTGGATAGCTGGCTGGACGCTGATCGCAGTACGAACCACGAGGAGATTAATAAGCCCAGATGAATCAGCCGAACGCAATGCCGCAAGATTCGTTTGAAAAAGCCCGCAGCGCATTTTTTGGGAAGGCAAACGCAACGTCGAACCAGAATGCACCTGCAGCCGGCGCGATGACGCTGCGCAACGAAGGCGCTCAAGAGCCCGCAGCACAGCTGCCTGGCGCCTCGGCTTCCAGCTAGCCCCCAACGCTTCCTTCGATCGCCTCGGTGATAGCTTCGAGGCTCGAAATTCCACTACTCCTACCCATCGCACGGACTCACGTCGCGAAGGGTGGGTTCCCGCGACATCCCGAGACACATCGTTAACATCCCACGTTGCGGCTTGGCGCTTGCGCCTCGCAGCGCTGTTTCTTGCAAAATGGTGTCGATTAAAAATTGGTGCGCTCTTTGTTTTCATTGGGTTGCGGCGTTTTCTAATCGCCGCGACCGTCGATTATTGTTTGCGTGTCTATGCTGATGGTGTCCGTAAGCCTACTGATTGCAGTGGGATGCTGTCGGTTTGGAGATTCTGGTTCGCGCACTGGCGCTTGGAGTTCGGGGGCGGGCGCCGCTGGATTGACGCTCGGGGAAAAAATGACGTGCTTGGGTGGCTCGACCCAAACGCCTTTGCCGTTCAGGCGGGCGCAGATTTGGATGGCGCGGAGGATGGTGTCGGGGCTGGGTTCGACCTGGTCGGCGTATTCGATTAGTAGCTCGGCGGCAAAGCGCAGGTTTTCGCAGCGGCGTTGGTAGAGGCCGGCGGCGCGGGCGTGGGTGTAGATAGTGCGGAAATTCGGGAGATCGTAATCGATCTGGATCAGCTGGGCATTGCGCCAGGAAACGAAATCCTCTTCGAGGTCGGCGCGTTTGGGATGATTGCGGATGGCGCACTTGCGAGAGTGATGCTCGAGGGTGACGGGATCAGAAGCACCGTCGCGGTGTAGGGAGACGGATTTGGTGATGCGCCGGTCGAATATTTCGGAGACGTACTGGGCCGCATCACCGGCTGGGACGACTTCGGCGATTTGGACCCGGTTGGCGTGGGTCATGCGTTTGCGGCTCGGGTCGCGCGCGGTTTTCTGTGGCGGCCTGGATCGGGCGCGCTTCCCCGCTGCTTTGCGCACCGGGACAATGATCTGGGTGGTGTGGAGCTTCGGCGGCTCGGCTATTAGATCGGCGGGCTGATTGGCGGTGACGGGCTGTCGGTGCGGTGCGGCTGGCGCTGGAGCTGAGCGATTTTCGGATACGTCCGGCTGGTGTTGGAGAGCTAGTTGCGCGGCTTGGATCAATTCGACGAGGGTGAGGACTTCACAGAGAGGATTTTGCAGGGCGGTTAGCGCGAAACGCGGGCCGCGAAACTTTCGAAAATGTTTCATGTTTTTGTTCTCCCGGTCCACGGTAGCCGGAGGAGCGAGAAAGAACAGCTGTACGAACGAACAGACGCGGTACAGAAACGGGACAGTGCTAATACTTAGTGGTTGAAATTAATTTTTGCGGATGTAATTTTGGAGATTGAGGTTCGAGTGGGTGCTGCGGAGTTTTTGTGATGCACGAAAAAACTTGTGCGGAGTTCGGGCGCTGCGGAGCGAGCTACAAATAGGGAAAGTCTAAACCCTCACCCTTCGCGTGAACCAAAAGCGCGAAGGATGGAGCAGCCGTAAAAACTCGCGGAGATCGATTGGGTGGTTTGGACGGGTGGGCCACCCGCCGCGTCGCAGTCTATACGAGTCTCTTCCGACGCCAACCTACCAAACCCAGCACTCCGGAGCCGAGCAGCAACAGCGAGGAGGGTTCTGGCGCGGTGGCCGACGCGGTCGTCACAGTTCCCTCGAGATTCACTCCCTCTAAAAAGCTATCCGTGCCTGTGATGTCGATAGACAGGGTGTTCGTCCCGACAACGAAATCGCCGCTGGGAACTGTGAAGGATTGGAGCGAGCCCCAATTGCCACCGCCAAGCGTCGCAACTACATTCCCGTTAAGGAGGAGTTCCCCACTGTCATCTAAGGTCCAACTTCCTGAAAGTGCCGCTGACGAAATATTGGCCGAGGTCAAAACGAACGTGGTGCTATAGTCACCAAGGCCGTTATCGCAGCAGTTAGTGGGGTTGTACGCAATCCAAGATGAGCTCGAACTATTGGCGACCCAGCCTCCGTACCAGTCGGCGTCTGTGGGCGTGACCACCGAAGCTGTCGCAGTCGCGCCCAAGTTGTAGCCGTTTTGTTCCACCACGGTATAAGTGGCTGTGCCCGTGGACAGGTTTTGACCGTCTCCCAGCGCCGGAATAGACATGAACAAGGTCGCGGCAGCGACCACAAGCAAGCGCTTCATCATGTTTTTCCCCTTGTTTTCGTGTCGAACTGAATCAGTAACCCCAACGTTCTCGCAATCGCCGCTCCAATTTGTGACTGGACAACACTGAAGGAAGACCTTGCACTTACTTGCCCCGTAATGCCCTTTCGTGTCCTTTCTTGTCCTTGCCTTGTGCCAGCATAGCCATGGGGCACCTAGCACTTCAGGGGAGCGGTATCACGACCCAAAGACCTCCGACCTGAAAGTGCTTGCACACTTCCGGCAGGGAAATTCCCAGATTTCGCACTTCCTAATCTAACGCTGGGCTCCTGTCCCGGCGCAGGTAAACTCCCTCAGCGACATGGCTATGTGCTTGTAAGTCACGTTACCGGAAATGTGAAGCAACACTTTATTTCTCCGATAACGGACTTGTCGGCCTGGGCTAAATAGCTTTGGCGCTTTGCGCGATTGCGGCCAGCGCCCGGATGGAAATGGTGTAGACTTGCGGCATTCGTCCCCCGAAGGAACTCCCATCTTAGGAGATTAAAAATATGGCGCGACGTACGTTCCTGACTCAGTTGGCTGGTTTGCCTTTTCTAGCGTTGGGTCTGAAGGTCGAGGAGTCAAAAAAGCCTCTTAAAATTATGATGAAAAGCGCGTGGGGGCCGGACGACCCAACACGGGCAGCATTTCCGTTCGCGCACGGACTCGCGCTCGCAGAAGCGGGCCACGAGGTACAAATCTTCCTTCTCGCAGAGGCCACTTCTCTGATGCGAAAGTCCATGGTGAACGCGATTCTGCCGGTTGGCTGGCCGCCGTTGAGCGAGACACTCGACAAGGTTGTGGCAAGACACATTCCGATCTTTGCTTGAGGAGCCTGTTCCCGGGCCCGTGGGGTCACGGAAACAGACCTGAATCAATGGGGAGCAAAATTTGGTAATCCGGCGATCTTTGTCTCGCTGGTGGAATGGTCAGACCGGATTATCGTAGAGTGAAAAACAGGCAGTACGTCCAGGGCGGGTAAGCTTTCGGCTGTCTCCGGCACACCGTCAACGTCTGATAAGGGTGATCTCAATGGGTCGACGCAACACTAGGCTAGGGCCCGCCCGGCATTGAGAACAAAAGCCAAAATCGCTCGCTGAGGTCAGACCAGCAGGAAAACTGCCCTGGCTAGGTTTTGGCCGAGTGCAGCCAAACAGATGGTTCTCCCGCGGAAGCATTGCCGAATCAATCCACTGGCTGGTGTTGCGCTGACCGGTTGGGCTGGCAGCGTTAATCAATCAGGAGTTCTCCTCCCGTACGTGAGGGTCCCGCTCAAAAAAAGGGCTGACGAGTACATCTCTAAGTAAAACTTCGCTTTCCCGGTCACGGCGATTACCGGGGCTTGCGACGCTTCAAAGGCTCATGGCGAAGTGTTCATCGCGTTAAGTACGCGACTGGGATTGCGGTCCCGATGACAATGGCGCACAGCACGATTCGCGGCCAGCGCGGGATGTATTCCCAGCCGCGGCCGCAGTTGCCGTTTGCGCGGGGTTCGGGGGCGACGATTTCGTGGGTCATGTGGTCCTCTCGGCGGGTAAAATCCGCGCGCAACCAAATGGCCGTACGGCTCGACATTTACATTGAGTACTTGTTCAGACTATTGGTCCGTGCGATACGGCTGGTGCGCTGTTATAGAAGTTATCGCGCCGGCGGTTCAGCCTCTGGCTTTCTGGCGGCCTGCTTGAAGCCTGTGACTTCGAAGTCTCGCAGCAGATCGGAACGTACGCCAATTTCCCAGCTTGCTTTCACAGCGGAAGACGCGGAGTCTGTCTCGGCTGGCTTCTCTATTTGCTTTTCAAGTAATTGTTTTCTGTCTGGCATTGCCGTGCTCCTTTTCGAAAACATCCCGCGAGTCCCTGCGGCTTGTGCGTCAATGATAAGGCCAAACTGCAGGTGGATCACGCACTGAATCTGACTGGGGGGCGGCCGACCCTTCCACACCTCCAAGACGTAGCAGCTGGGTTTTCAG
>Ga0210391_10005820_pt1 | contig 10144 bp, 7 predicted proteins | sample IncBWC12OmetaG_FD_160573 | JGI IMG/M metagenome (GOLD analysis project Ga0210391, IMG submission 160573) | Forest soil microbial communities from Barre Woods Harvard Forest LTER site, Petersham, Massachusetts, United States - Inc-BW-C-12-O ...
AAGGCACAGATCGCGGCGCACGTAGAGGTAACCCGCGCCCGGTCCGCCGCACAACCATTTCACCGATCCGCCGGTGGCGAAATCCAGATTGAGTTCCCGCACATTGATGGGCACGGCGCCGGCGGACTGGTAAATGTCGGCGATTACCAACGCGCCCACCTGGTGTGCGCGCCGTGTGATGGCGGCGAGATCCTGAATGTAGGCGCTCTTGAAGATGACATGCGACACCGACACCAGCAGGGTCTGGTCATCGATGGCGTGAAGCAACGCTTCCAGTGGAATGGTGATGCCGTCTTCGCTAGGAACGGTGACAACTCGCGCGCCCAGGGATTCCAGCTGACGATGTATGTAGAGGTTGGATGGAAAGTTGAGGCCCTCCGAGACAACCTTATTGCGCTTCGCGCCCCAGTTGAAGCACGACGCCACGATGGACTGCGCCACCGATACATTGGGATGCATGGTGACTTCGCCATCTCCGGCGCCGAAGATCTTCGCGATCAGATTGCCCACCGCAATGGGCTTTTCCCACCAGCCTTCTTCTCAGGCGCGAATGGAGCGGGTGGACCAGACATCGGCGTACTCATTCGACCGCTCGCGCGCGCCGAGGCATGGCGCCGAGTGAGTGGCTGATCAGATAAACAGTGTTGTCGAGGACAGGAAATTCATTGCGCCAGTGGAGCAGCGGATCGGGCATGTCTCCATCATAGGAAATTCCAGAGCACCGCCTCCTTAACCCGCCGAAGCCGGAACCAAACAGGCACCCACTCCCTTACGGCCGCGGCTCAGTAACGCATCTTTCCGAGCCGCGAGCGTATGCGACCGGTGCTTGGACCGAAAGTTGGAGCGCTCGAAAATGCGCCTCGAGGGCCTGTCACATTGAGCGAGGCGCGCGTGCCGGCCGTCCGAAACTCATGCTGATCCGCTTGAATAGCGATGCGCTGGCCCTCGGCGCGAACAATGCGCCCGTGCATGACTAACTTGAGGGGACAGACGCCCCCCAGCAAAAAAGGCCAGTTCATCACCAACTCGATGGAGCCTCCAGCGGGCAACGATTCGGCGCAGCGGAAGCAGACCCCTCCGCTGCTGACGTTCAGAGTCTCCCCTGATCCTACGTGGTCAACCCGGCCTTTGCAGAGCAGTTTGTAGTCGACGCTCAGAGAAATGGGATATCGCCGGTGCGCACGCTGATCCCTGCGGCGCTCCAGCAGCCGAACGACGTCGGCCAGCGCGGGGGCGGTGGGCATCTTTCTCCTCTAAACCTAAACGTAATTTCCATAATGTTTGGTTTGAAACAGACAGTCAAGCTAGGATTTTATCCAGCCGCCACCCGTTATCGCCGATTAAGGCTGCGTGATCGTAATCGGTATCGGAACTACGCTGCCGTCGCTCGCCAGCACTTGCATGGGCTCGAAGGACAGTGGTGTCACCCGCATTGTCTTGCCTTCGATCTCCACCACCAGGAAATGATTTTCCTGCGCCCAGGCAAGGATATTGGAATGCTTCATCTTCTTCCGTATATCTCCAGTGCGAAGCTCCCCGCCGGCGCCGCTGACGATGAAATGAATGCCGCTGGTATGTTCATTCGCTTCGCTCACCTGGAAATTGTGTTCGTGTCCATTGAACACCACTTTCACGCCAGAGGCGGCGAATAGACGAACCCAATGCTTTAGCTGCTGATAGCTCGCTGCGTGCAACGGCCCGGCAGTGAACGGAGGATGGTGAAAATATGGGATCACCCACAGCGGGTGCGGCTTTGCGAACTCCGTTTGCATCCAGCGGAACTCGTCGCTGTTCTCCAGATAAGCCGGCCGCGCGGGGCCCGTTTCCGTGTTCTTGGTGCTATCTAACCCGAAGAATTCGGCCAGACCGCCGTAGCTGAATTTGTAGTAACGGCCGGGCTTGTCCTGCGGATAAGGGAAGTTGTCCAGAATAGCCGCCAGGTCGCCGCGCTTCTCGGTCTCGTTGCCGTCGTGATTGCCGAGCGTGGGGAAGAATGGCACGCGCGCGAGCAGCGGTTGGTAGGGCTCGTAAAACTTATTCGCCCAATCGGAGTCATCCGCGCCGGTGTGCAGGAACCCGCCCAAAATTCCCCGAATGTCACCATAAATGTTGTCGCCCACGCTAAGGATGAACCGCACTGGATTGTCGCTCTTGGCGCGCCGCTCGAATTCGTCGCGCATCACTCGCGCAATCTTGTATTGCGGGGCTTCTCCGGTGCCAAAATCGCCAATGACGAAGAACACCAGCTTCTGAGCTTGGGCGGCCCAGGTTCGAACTTCGCCCTGACCAATAGTTTGCGATCCGAGCGAGACGGTATAAGCGTAATCGTGATCGGAAGCGAGATCGGCGACAACAATTGAATTCGCCTTGGTCACCAGGGTCCGGCCGGCAATGTGGACCGTAGCCTCTCCACGCGAAGCAGCGGAGCGTCCTATGGTATTGGCGCCATCCGCGGTGCCCCAGGCCAGCTCAACGTAGTCCGGCCCAAGGTCATCCACGTAGGTGTAAAATTTTTGCGCGTCCGCGGCAAACGCGAAGACGGCTACGAGTGGTAATAAGCGATAGCGAAAGTGGCCCGGCAATTAGCCCAACATCCTTATGGCTGCTTGGCCTTAAGGCTGCTTGGCCGAACCGTTCTCGCGAGCTAACCGAACCTTGGCATCGTCCAGCTTCTTCTGAACTTTCGCCACCTCGGTATGATCCTGGTCGCTGGGCGCGCTGGCCTGCCATTCCTTCAGTGAGCTCTGCCACTGGGCAATGGCCTCGCGGATCTTGCCTTCGTGGAAGTACACGTCACCGAGATGATCGTGAACGGTGGGATCGCGGGCCATCAGCTCCAACGCCTCTCTTAGCTTGGCTTCCGCTTCCGGCAGCTTATTCAGGCGAAACAATACCCACCCCAAGCTGTCCAGATAAGCGCCGTTCTTGGGTTCGCGCTCCACCGCTTTGGCGATCAGGTCCCGGGCTTCCTCCAGCCGAATGCCACGATCCGCAAACATGTAGCCCAGATAGTTCAGCGCCGAGGCATTGTCGGGATTGATGGCCAGCGCCTTGCGGAACTCGGCTTCCGCTTCCGTATAGTTCTTCATGCGTTCGTACATGGCGCCGCGCATGAAGATCACCGATTCCTTGTCATCGTTCGCTGTCGAAAGCTTCTCGGCCTCATCCAACATCTTGGCCATCTCCGGGTAGTTTTTGGCTTTGTCGTAAATCTGCGCCAAATTGATGTAGGTGTCCCGGTCATTCTTGCCGTCCAGCATTTTGCGGGTTTCGGCCACGGCCTGATCGGTTTTTCCCATGTCCGCCAACAGCGACGCGTGCACACTGCGCACTATCCTGTCGTTCGGATATTTCTTGGCCGCCGCTTCCGCTTCCGCCTCGGCTTTCGGGAAATCCTTCGCTGCCCGGTAGGTTTCCACGACTTCAGCCGACGCGCGCGGGGCCGCGTCCGGATCTATCTCTCCCATCTGACGGTAGGTGTCCGCGGCCAAAGTGAACTGCTCGGTTTTCTGATAAAGCCCGCCTAGCCCGTCCAAAAGGGAAACTCGATTGTTCCGCTCGTCGGCGTTATAGGTTTTCTTCGCGGTGGCATCGAGGATACCCTTCAGAGCCTTGATAGCTTCCGCATTTCTTCCTTCCGAAGCCAACAGCGTAACATCGTTGTACTCTATCTCGAGATTGTTCGGGTCCAGTTCCTTGGCTTTGTCGGCGGCCTCGTGCGCTTTAGCGAAATCCCTCTTTTGTTGATAGATCTTCGAAATTCTGAGCAGCGCTGCTTCGTCCTTAGGATCCTCGTCCACTAAATCCTGGTAAACCTTCAGGGCGTCGTCGACCTGATCGGAATAAAGCAGGTCCTGCGCAAGCGCGTGCTTGAGATCGGAATTGCCCGGCTGCTGCTCCAGGGCGCGCCGCAACATTTCTGCCGCCAGGGAGTAGTCTTTCAACTGCTCGTAGACGTTGGCAAGATTCTCGAGGCTTCGCGGAGTGGGGTTCTTGTCGGCTACTTTCTGCAGCAAATCAGCGGCCGCCTTGGTGTCGCCCAGATCCGTGTAGACCATGGCCATGCCGGTCATGGCGTCTTCATTCGCGGGATCGAGGGCCAGCACCTTTTTGTATGCGGCCAACGCGTCGGTGGAGTTCTGCGCAATCTTGTCCAGCCGGCCCAGCATCAGCCAGCTCTCCACATCTTTAGGATCGCCTGCAGTGATTTTCTGGTACTGGTCAATGGCCTTCTTGACCATGTTCTCGTCGATCCGGTTGGCTTGCGAATCGCCGATAAGCCGCGTGTAGATGCGCGCCAGCAGACGGCGCGAGTTCAAGTCGTCCGGATTCTGCTTGAGAGCGTCCTCGGCTTCCGTAACCGCTTCCCGCAGCCGGCCGGATTGAATGTAGAGATCCGAGAGTTCCTCGGCGATGAAAGTCGCGCCCGGATCGGCCTTCATGGCGGCGCGGTAGGCGTCGACGGCTTTGGTGAAGAGTTCCCGGCTGCCGGAGGCTCCGGCGAGTTCGGCGTACAAATGCCCCAGCGAATAGTTGTAGTACGCGGACGCTTTGTCCGCACTGGTCGCCGGCTTCGGCGCCGCGGAATTGTCCTGGCCGAAGGCGGACCCAACCAGGAACAAAGGGCAGGCCAAGCTAAGAAACCAGCGTGATGGGATCATGAAAAAAGCACTCTCTACGTTTAGTATAACCCCGAACCCGCCGCCGGGTCGCTCTTTGCGCGTGCGCCGCGGTGTGCGCGCCACACATATTGAACGCATACGGGTATGCTAAACTGAGCCGCGACCGGAAGGGAGTGTTGCGAGATCGTGGTAGCGCTCCCGTGCGGTCGCGGCTCGGTAACGGCGTCCATGCCAGCAGAGCAAGTTTTACAACCGCTGCCCATCGTACTGGGCCCCACCGGATCCGGGAAAAGCGAGCTGGCCATTCAAATCGCGCTGGCGCTGGGCGGCGAAATCGTCAATTGCGATTCTTTACAAATCTATCGGGGTTTTGACGTTGGAACGGCCAAGGTTCCGGAGGCTGCGCGGCGCGGCGTGCCCCATCACCTCATCGATCTGCTTGATCCCGGCCAAGTCTTCACCGCCGGCGATTACGCACGCGAAGCCCGCGCCGTGTTGCGCGACATTGCCGCGCGCCGCTGCGTTCCTATAGTGGTGGGCGGCACCGGATTTTATTTGCGCGCACTGTTAGACGGGTTGTCTCACGGGCCATCGCGAAACCCAGCCTTGCGCCAGCGCCTGCAGCACAGGGAGCAAAAGCGGCCCCTCAGCCTGCACCGCATTCTCTCCCGTCTCGACCCCACTGCCGCCTCACGCATTCACGGCAACGACACCAAAAAAATCATTCGTGCTTTGGAAGTCCGGCTACTGGAAGGCAGGCCGATGAGCGAATTCTTTGCACAAGGACGCGACCCGCTTACCGGCTTCCATGCCATCAAGCTCGGCTTGAATCCGCCGCGCGCGTTACTCAATCAGCGGCTGGACGCACGCACTGTCGGCATGTTCGAAGCGGGCCTCATCGAAGAAGTGCGCATGCTTCTTTCGAGTGGAGTGCCGAGGGATGCCAAACCCTTCGAATCGCTGGGCTACAAACAGGCGTTAGAGGTGCTGGAAGGCCGATTGACGTTGCAGCAGGCCATCCAGTCTACGCAACTTGAAACGCGCCGCTATGCGAAGCGGCAGGTCACCTGGTTTCGAAAGGAACCGGATGTTAACTGGCTCAATGGCTTCGGCGACGATCCGGATGTGCAGGCGCAGGCCTTGACAAAAGTTGAAGAAAGCGCGTCCTAATATTTTTCAATTATTAATTCGTTGTCGGGTAACTAAAACAACTTCCGAACGTATTAATAAGTGGAAGTCAATCAAACCTACCAACCGTAGTTCAGGAGCCAACAAAGTGATTAAAAAAACCATACTCGCATTCGCTACCCTTGCGCTTGCAGTCGCCACCGCCGCCAATACTTATCACGTTACTTTCTTTCAACCCGTGGTGGTGAACGGCCAAACGTTGAAGGCCGGTGATTACAAAATCCAATACAGCGCCGACAAGGCCACCATCCAACAGGGCAAGACCGTGGCCGAAGTGCCGGTCAAGGTTGAGAACGGTAACGATAAATTTTCCGAAACCATGGTGCGCATGAACGGACAGAAGGTCGAGGAAATCCGTTTGGGCGGTACGCATACCAAACTGATCTTTGAAAACGCGCCAAGTGGAACCAACTAGCTTGGACCATTGACGCCTTACCGACCGTCAGGGAGTCGGCGCCTTTTCAGGGGCTAGAATAGTTTTGTGCGTTTTGTTTTCGCCTTAGCGTTTCTCCTCTCAACCCTTCCAGCAGCCAGGGCAGATACTTACTTAGTACTGCCCTTTTTCAATTTGTCCAAAAGCGCGAATCTGAACTGGATCGGCGAAAGCCTGGCTGAAACTTTGCGTGAGTCGCTATCCTCGGAGGGTCTCATTACCCTCGACCGCGACGATTGCGTGGAAGCATATCGGCGCCTCGCCATTCGCCCTTACTCGCTGTTAACCACAGCCTCCGTGGTGAAGATGGGAGAGGCGGTGGATGCTGAACAAGTAGTGTTTGGCGGCTTCGACCTGAAGCCCGGCCCGGAAGGCTCCGGTACGAGCCGCGGGTCGCTGCAACTCACCGCCCGGCTGCTCGACTTGAAGCACATGCGCCAAGGTCCGGAGCTCCGCGAGGTGGGCGCGCTTGAGGATCTGGCTGCTTTGCAGGGACACTTGGCCTGGCAGTTGCTCCGGTATCTCAAACCGCAAGGCGCGCCGTCGGAAGCGGAGTTTCGCGAGCGGCATCCCACGGTGCGCGTGGACGCGATCGAAAACTACGTGCGCGGTTTGCTTGCCGTCAATCCGGATGAAGAACATCGCTTCTTCGCCCAGGCCGCCCGACTGGATGCCCATTACTCGCAGCCATGCTTCCAGCTGGGCCGCCTGTTATGGAAGAGGAAGGAATATAAATGGGCCGCCGACTGGTTTCAAAAGGTGACGCCGGCCGACGTCCATTATCACGAGGCGAATTTCTTTCTCGGGTTATGCCGCTATTACACCGGCGATTTCGCCGGCGCGCAGGCAGCCTTCGAATCGGTGGCGCACATTGTTCCCCTCAGCGAGGTGTACAACAATCTGGGCGCGGCCGAATCCCGGGCCAATCTCGCCGACGCCGTGGCCAACTTTCGCAAGGCTCTGGAGGGCGATGAGAGCGATCCGGCTTATCGCTTCAACGTCGGCTACGCACTCTGGAAAAAAGGCGATTTCGAGGGTGCCGCCGGGTACTTCCGCGCCGTTCTGGAACACAGTCCTGACGACCAGCAGGCCAGCCTGCTGCTGGAGCGTTGCGCCGACCACACTGGATCGCGTCCCGGCGACGCCCGTACGGAGGGCCTGGAACGCCTGAAGACTAACTACGAGGAAAACGCGTACTGGCAATTGAAGGCCGTGCTTCAGCCGCACGCGCAGTAGGCCCGTGGGGCAGGTTGTTAACCTGCGCGCCGATTGCCAATCGGTGCAAACTCGGGCGGGTTAACAACCCGCCGCAGGATGGCATCCTGCCCCACTGCTGTAACCGAATTGGGTTTGATAGGTATCTGTCCGTATGGACAGAATTACCAGCGATCTACGTTTTGGGCTTCGCCAGCTCCGGCTGAATCCGACATTCACAACGGTGGCGGTGCTGTCGCTGGCGCTTGGGATCGGGGCCAATGTCGCCATTTTTCAACTGATCGACGCCATCCGCCTGCGGACGCTCCCGGTTCAAAAGCCACAGCAGCTCGCATATATTGATTTAGCGAAGGGCTCTTGGCAATCAGGATGGCAGTCCTCCCGCAGCGCGCGCTTGACCTATGCACTTTGGGAGAGCATTCGGACCCGCCAGCAAGGCTTTTCCGGAACGCTGGCCTGGAGTGCCACGCGATTCAATCTAGCCCAAGGCGGCCAGGTGCGATTCGCCGAGGGGCTGTTCGTCAGCGGCGGCTTCTTCAATGTTCTGGGCGTTCCTCCGGAGATTGGCAGAACATTCAACCCGCAGGATGATCAGCCAGGCTGCGGATCGCCGGGAGCCGTAATCAGTCATGGATTCTGGCAGAGCGAATTCGCCGGAGACCCGGCTGTCACCAGTAAGACGGTCAGGCTGGACGGCAGACCCTTTCCTGTTCTCGGAGTAACTCCGCCCGGATTCTTCGGCGTGGAAGTCGGCCACCGCTTCGACATCGCCGTGCCGGTGTGCGCGGATCCGATGTTTTACGAGCCCGGGAAAAACAGGATTCCTTTGCGGACCGCGTGGTGGCTCTCGGCGATGGGCCGCTTGAAGCCCGGCTGGACTCTCGAGCGAGCGAATGCCCAGCTGCAGGGCGTTTCCCAGGCGATCATGGAGGAGACACTGCCGCCCTTTTACCGGGCCGACAATGCCAAGAAATTTCTCGCGAACAAGCTCAGCGCCACGCCGGGCGCGACGGGCGTGTCTCAATTGAGGCACCAATATGAGGACCCGCTTTGGATACTGCTCGCAACAACCGGATTGGTTCTGCTCATCGCCTGCGCCAATCTCGCCAACCTGTTGCTGGCCCGGGCCAGCGTGCGGGAGCGCGAGATCGCGGTACGGCAGGCGCTGGGGGCGTCGCGCGGTCGGCTGATTGCGCAATTGCTCTCCGAAGGCCTGCTACTGGCAATATTCGGCGCGGCGCTGGGCGCGCTGCTGGCGAGTCTTCTGAGCCGGGGGTTGATCGCGTTCCTCTCGACAGAAGGTAACCAGATGTTTGTGACATTGGGGATCGACTGGCGAGTGCTCGGATTCACGGCCGGGATGGCTCTCGCCACCTGCGTGCTGTTCGGACTGGCGCCCGCGCTGCGCGCCACGCGCGAGACTCCCGCGTCAGTGATGCGCTCGGGCGGCCGTGGACTCACCGCGAGTCGCAACCGCTTCAGCCTCCGCCGCGTATTGGTTGTTGCGCAAGTAACCATGTCGCTGATGTTGCTGGCTGGAGCGCTGCTGTTCGTCAGAAGCCTCGAAAAGTTATTGGCGGTGGAACCCGGCTTCCTTCCCGAAGGACTCGTGGCCGTAGACGTAGATCTGCGCGCGGCGCACTACCCCAAGAAACGGATTTTGGAAGTGCGGCGGCAGATGCTGAGCGAGTTGCTGGGGCACACCGGCGCCATTTCCGGGGCCGAAGTATTCTTGAGGCCGGTGAGCGGCGCAGGATGGGATGGAATGGTGTGGCCCGACGGCACAGCGGATGCGCACAAGCTGGCCCTGTTCAACCAGGTTGGACCGAATTACTTCCACACCATGGATATACATCTATTAGCGGGACGGGATTTTGACGATCGTGACAACGTTCAAGCTCCCAGAGTAGCCATCGTCAATGAAGAGTTTGCGAAGACGTTTTTCAATGGCCAGAGTCCCGTGGGCCGGGCCTTTCGCCAGGAAGAAGGCGTGGGAAGGCCGGACGATATCTATCAGATCGTTGGAGTGGTGCGGAATACCAAGTACTACGAACTGCGGGAAGACTTCCGTCCCATAGCATTTCTTCCTTCAGATCAGGATGACAATCCCCAACCGTCAGCCAGCTTTGTGCTTCGTACGAATAAACCACTCGGCGAGTTCTACCGGGCCGCGGCAGCGTCGGTGGCCCAAGTACAGCCCAGGGCCGCCGTGGACTTCAGCGTGTTGACCACCGAGCTTAAAGAATCGCTGCTGCGCGACCGCTTGATGGCAGCTCTCGCTGGAGCTTTTGGACTGCTGGCGGGATCGCTGGCGGTGCTGGGCCTGTATGGCGTGATCGCGTACATGGTGGCGCGCCGGAGGAACGAGATCGGAGTTCGCATCGCATTGGGCGCGACGCGCGGCCGGATCGTTGCACTGGTCTTGCGGGAAGCAGCTTTGCTGCTCGGGATAGGACTGGTGCTGGGAACGGCGCTGGCCGCATGGGCGGGCGAAGCAGCCGCGGCGCTGCTCTACGGTGTGACACCCCGAGACCCGCTCACGTTGGGCGGGGCCATCGCGTTGCTGGCGCTGGTGGCCTTGTTCGCCAGCTATGGCCCGGCGTGGCGCGCGTCCCGCATGGAGCCGCTGGCGGCGCTGCGCGATGAATAAAATCCTAGGTTTGTGGGGCAGGATGTCATCCTGCGG
>Ga0210391_10005822_pt1 | contig 10143 bp, 5 predicted proteins | sample IncBWC12OmetaG_FD_160573 | JGI IMG/M metagenome (GOLD analysis project Ga0210391, IMG submission 160573) | Forest soil microbial communities from Barre Woods Harvard Forest LTER site, Petersham, Massachusetts, United States - Inc-BW-C-12-O ...
CGAAGCTATCGATCCGGACACTCTTGCCCCTCCGCAATACCTGACCCGAGATCGAGCTATTCATCGGCACCAAAGATCCCTCTCGGAAGGGTCCTCTCGCGTCTGGATTGTATAAAGTGGTGACGCGTAACTCGCCACTCTCGGAGTCAGGAAGCAACAAGGCGGACACGTCACATCGCATTATCCTGAATAGATTCGTCGAAAGCGCCTCAACCACCTGCCGGAGGTCCAACCTGGATGTCACGCTGCTTGTGATTTCCAGAAGCAATCGCAGGCGATCGCGTTCATGGCGTAACTTTTCTTCATTCAGGTGACGTTCAATCGCGATACCTGCGATGTGACTGAAATTCTCGATTAGCTCCAGATCGATAGCGTCAGGGCTACGTGCTTCACGGTAATGAATCGCAAAAGTACCCAGGACATCGCCCTCGCGCGTAAACAACGGTCTCGACCACACTGCTCGAATTCCGAAAGGCAAGAGACGGTGACGATAATGGTCCCAGGCGGGGTCAGTAAGAATGTCATTTACATAGACCGGCTCCTTCCGATAGACCGCTGTGCCACAGGAACCACCCTTTGGACCGATCGTCATCGATCCTGCGTCAGCGATAAATCCTGGAAGGCTGGGCGCGGCCGCACAATAAAGCTGCTTTCCGTCATCGTGCGGAAGCCAGATGGTACACAATGTTCCATCGCCATGAGATTCAACAAGTTGAGCAATGATTGTGAGGACCTCTGCCAAAGGAGCTCCCGCGAGGATCAACCGCAGAATGTTGACCACCGATTCAGAGGAAAGCAGACCTGACACGCTCTGCGCATCTTGCGTGCTCAAATCCAACTCCTGGGCAGACTCCATCAGCTCTCCTCTCTCGACGGCACTACGGAAGAACGTCTCACCCGCGCGGAGGGTTTACTGTAGTGTGGGATTGGAGCACGACACTTGTCAATGAGGACCGAGACGAGGAACGAGCGGTCACTCTGTCAGAATCGGGCGCTTCCCTGCATCATGGCAATTCGCGGTAATTCAGCAAAATTAGGCCGACCAGAGCCAGGCACAGCGGCCAGAGGTAGCTGGCTAAGATGGCCATGCGGCTCCTGGGTAAACGCAGCTCCAGCCATCGGCCACAACCCGCCGTAACACCAAGCAGCGCAATCGGAGTGTGGCTCATCTCTGCAAGCATTGCCTCCTTCACGTCCCTGGCCGAATGCTCGTGTGTCAGCAACAGCGCGGCACCAAGCGCACACATTGCCGGAAAAACATAGCTGGCCCAGCGCGCTCTCAATCTGCCTGCCTGTACCGCACATTCGAATGCTGCGAAAACCACGATTAGGAGCGCTCCGACTCGATGTTGCAGCACGTCGGGCGCGGCAAAACTCTGCCAAAAGGGACGCGGTCCAAGGGGCCAGTTCTCCGGATCAGCGCGCAGCACGATGAAGACAGCCAAACCAGCAAAGCTTAACGGCCAAAAGCGGGCCCAGCGCATTGTGCGGTGCCGGCTGAGCAGCGCTAGCAGCCCTGCGATGAGCACAATCAGTCCTGCCCAGTGATGGTTGTACTCCGACCATGCTCTGTCGGTGTCGTCGCTCCCAACAGTAGCAACAAACTGACTGTCCTGGACGGCCTCTGCGAGTGAACTAGGAGGGGCCAGCGCTGCCAGGGGCGGACTGCTCATGCGCGGCGGTTCTGGGTGCAGGCGCACGTAGATCTCGTGGGACGTCAGCCTGTCCTGAGCGGTAACATCGACCGCGGGTGCCTGTGCAGTGAGCGAAGCGGCCGTCAACACCGCGAGAAATCCTAGACAAACCTCGGCCTCGACGACACGACGCAGCCGCGCCAGCAAAGGTCCAGGGTCGCTGGCCAGACGCCGCACCAGGAACCAATTTCCGGCGCCGAGTGCAATCATCGCCAGCAAAAGGAAGATTTTGGCGACCAGCATGATGCCGTACGCAGTGGTGTATAGCCCGCTCCATGGCCCCACGTAGAACCAGGCCATACCCGTTCCGGCCAACACGAGCGTCGCTGCGCCCAGCAGCGCCATCCTGGAGTAGCGCTGGGTCAAACGCCGTGCCTCGTCCTGGTCTTCGACGCGACCTAAGGAGATCAGCAGATAGACCATCGCGCCGATCCAGGCGGCTGTACCCAGGTGATGTGCGGCAGTAAGAATCGCCAGCAGGACGCGATGCTCGATGCGTGCCGCAGCATGGCTGGTGGAGACCGTGGCCGCCAGCAGCAACAGGCTTAGAGGGAGCATCGCCACCGTCGCTTTATTGCCTTTGGACCGTGCGCATATCCAGAGTCCAATCGCGAACAGGACCGCGAAGAGGTCGGCGCGGAAGAAGCTGGTAGTCGTAACGTCCTTGAGCGACAAATCAGAGCCGCTTATCAGGAGGGCACCAGATAAAAAAATCAGGACAAGCTCGCCAACTGCGAAGGCGAGTGCCATTTTCCTGATACCCCGGCGGCAAAAATCTTCGACTGCTGCGCTCGCCCTCGCCGGCCGCGCCACAGCCAGGAGAAAGGCAACGCCTCCCAGCAGCAACGCCTCGAAGGCCAGCGTCGCAGCGCGCGCCAGAACGCTCAGCAGATCGATATCGCGCAGGAACCAGATCAAGAGATCACTCGCTACTCTACTCGGAAGGGAACTTTGCCGCGGGTGATGTGTCCATCCGTAGCCAGGACTTGCCAGCGCAACACATAGGCACCCTTGACGAGTCCGCTCAACTTGGCAGACAGCACCCCGGGCGCAGGCTCGCTTTCGATGGCGACCTTCTCCACTTTGCCGTCAGGATCGAGCAGCGTCAGCGTTGAGTGCTCCATATCCACCCGTGAATTGTATTTGAGGAGAACTGCGACCTCTGGTCCTGAGACCGTGCTGTTCACTTCTGGCTGAGAGCTAACCAACAGCGCGTGCGCCAATAACATTCTGGGAGCAAACAGCGCAATGCCGGAAGCAACAACGATAGCTCCTACAAACCAAGGCGTAGACATCCGAGTGTTCCTGCGCATATCCAAATCCGCTTCTCCTTCAGCAAAGAAGTCACCATCGTGGGCCGACGCGTGCCGGAAAGTGCTGGCCCTAAGACGATATCACTCTATGTATAGATGTGAAACGCAGTCGAAGGAGCAGAGGTCGACCGAAGATTCTTTCCACTACCGCTCTGATTGCGAGGCTTTTCGCATTGGTGAGGTGCATATGCGAAGGGAAAATTTTGGCGTCCCCGATGGGATTCGAACCCATGTTATCGCCGTGAAAGGGCGGTGTCCTGGGCCGGGCTAGACGACGGGGACGCTACAGGGATGACGGCCCCGGAAGCACCCTCACCATCAACAAAGCTAACAAGATGGTTCTCCACTGTCAAAAGTTGACGGAGCCTTCATCGCACACGGCATACTGGTACTGCAGACCAGTGCCAATCGACACGATCCAACACGAAACCGCGCGCTCCACCGGTCGCACCTACAAGTACCTCGACGCGCTCACCACCGCGTTCGTCGTCATTCTGCTCGTCTCAAACCTGATCGCGCAGAAGATCTGTCTCATCGGTCCTTTTTCTGCGGGCGGGTTGTCGATTGGGCCGTTCGCAGTCAGTGGCGCCGTGCTGCTGTTTCCCATCACCTACATCTTCGGCGACGTCTTCACCGAGGTCTACGGCTACGCCTCGTCACGCCGCGCCATTTGGCTGGGGTTCTTCGGCACCACGTTGCTCTACCTCATTGGGGCCATCGTCATTGCGTTGCCTTCTGCCCCGGGCTGGCGGAACCAGCAGGCCTTCGCGACGGTCTTCGGATTCATTCCGCGCATCCTTGCCGCCAGCCTCATTGCCTTCTGGGCCGGTGAGTTCGCCAACTCATACACCATGGCCCGATTGAAGCTCGTCACCGATGGCCGCAAGCTCTGGACTCGCACGATCGGCTCCACCGTTGTCGGCCAGGCCGTGGACACGGTCCTCGTTATCACCCTGACCTTTGGCGGAATCTACCCAACTCGCGTCCTTCTGAACATCATCGCCACCGGCTATGCCCTCAAGGTCGGCTACGAGGTGATCGCCACGCCGCTGACCTATCTGGTCATCAATTGGCTCAAGCGGGCCGAGCAGTCCGATGCCTTCGATCGTCACGAGAGCTTCAATCCTTTTTCATTTGCTGAAAAAAACGACCTGGACAGCTGAACGACAAGCCATTTTCAACCGGGGTCCGTTCTGAAATCGTCTGCAAATCTTTTGATTCAACATTCTCGAACCCTTCCGGGCCGCTGCTTCATCTAAACTTGAACTCTCAACTGGTTGTCAGATAAAGCATTGAGCGGCGGAACTTTGCGCCCGGGATCTCCGTATCCGCCGTTTGCCGAGATCTTGCCCGTTGAAGAACTTGAAGTCGACGACACTGAAGCACCTGGAGGAGAAGTACTGTGCCATTGATTGTGAACCCTCGCCGCGTTCTTCCCATGGTAATCTGCGCGGCCGCATGCCTCGTCGCAGGCTGCAAGTCCGCTCCGCCTCCGCCACCACCGCCGCAGGCGATGCCCGTGCAGGTCGCGTCGGTTACGCTATCGCCTGTTCCCAACTCCGACACCTACGTCGCTACCATCAAGAGCCGCCGCTCCTCGACCATGCAGCCGCAGGTCGACGGCAACCTGGTCAAGATCTTTGTTAAGTCTGGGGACGTCGTCCAGGCGGGACAGGTGTTGATGCGCATTGACCCGTTGAAGCAAATGGCAACAGTGCAGTCGCAGCAGGGAACTCAGGCGCAGAAGAAGGCCCTCTACGACTACACCGAGATTCAGGTCGAACGCCAGCGCAAACTCTTTGAGGCGGGCGTCGTCTCACGCGACGCGTACGATCAGGCGACCCAGGCCTTCCAGAACGCCAAGGCCGACTACGAATCCAACGCCGCGCTCACCGATACGCAGAAGCAGCAACTCGCCTACTACGACATCCGCGCTCCCTTTGCCGGCATTGTTGGCGACGTCCCCGTCCACCTTGGCGACTACGTCTCTACAACGACTGTACTCACCACAGTGGATGAGATTGCCGACCTCGAGGCCTACATCTACATCCCCACTGAGCGGGCCAGCGTGGTTCGTCAGGGACTGCCGGTAGAGATCCTCGACACCTCAGGCAAGACACTCGTCAAGTCGAAGATCAGCTTCCTCTCTCCGCAGGTTGATAACGGCTTGCAGAGCATCCTCGCCAAAGCCGAGATCCCTCGCACCGCCGATATCCTTCGTAACCAGCAGCTCGTCAAGGCGCGTGTCACCTGGAGCACAACTCCGGCGCCCGTGGTTCCAGTCCTTGCCGTTAGTCTCGTGGGCGGCCAGACCTTTGTCTACCTGGCATCTCCTAAAGGCGACGGATACATCGCCCATCAGGTACCCGTTACGCTCGGAGAGACCGTTGGCAACACCTATCCGGTGCTCGGCGGTCTTAAACCTGGTGACAAAGTCATCACCTCCGGCCTGCAGTTTTTGCAGGAAGGCGCGCCGGTCAAGCCTCTGGGCTAGTCGGAAGCTCCACCGGTCCTTGCGGAGTGCAGTTCGGCTCCGCATCGTCTTTCGTTTCGTCCCCGGGCCAGCCGCCCCGGCTAGAGGTCACCTTGTTCGTAGACTTTTTTATTCGTCGCCCGATCTTCGCCACGGTCTGTGCTCTTCTCATCGTGCTCGCCGGCGCCGTCTGCATCCCGAACCTGCCCATCTCGCTCTATCCAACGCTTGCCCCACCCCAGGTCGTGGTCACCAGCGTATATATCGGCGCCAACTCCAAGGACGTCGAATCAGCCGTTACCACGATCCTTGAGCAGTCCATCAACGGCGTCGAAGGCATGCGCTACATGAGCTCCACCAGCTCGAACGACGGCACTTCGGCCATCACCGTCACGTTCCAGACCGGCTACGATCTCAACATCGCCGCCGTTGATGTGCAGAACCGAGTCGCCTCCGTTCAGGGCCGTCTGCCCGCAGTGGTCAACAATACCGGAATCACCATCACCAAGGCGAATTCGAACTTTGTCCTTGCCGCCGGGTTCATTTCGCCGGACAAGTCGCTCTCGCCTGCTTTCATCTCCAACTACATCGACGTCTATATCAAAGACGCTCTCAAGCGTGTCCCCGGCGTCGGCGACGTCATTATCTTTGGTGAGCGCAAGTACGCGATGCGTCTCTGGCTCGATCCCAGCCGTCTAGCCGCTCGCGGCCTCACCGCGCTCGACGTCACCAATGCGCTCACTGAGCAAAACGTCGAGGTAGCCGCGGGTCAGCTCGGCCAACAGCCCGCCGATCCCCACCAGGCATTTCAGATGGCAGTTCGGGCCGTGGGCCGTCTCACTGATCCCAGGCAGTTCGAAAACATCGTCATCAAAAACAGCACAAATGGTGGCGGAATTGTCCTGGTCAAGGACGTCGGCCGGGCCGAAGTCGGTGCTGAAACCTATAACACCAGCCTGAAGTTCTCCGGCAGCACCTTCGAAGGTGGCGATGCCGTCGGCGTCGGTGTCTTGCAGCTTTCTAACGCCAACGCCCTCGACGTCGACAAACGGTGTCGAGCGGTCCTCGCCGAGCTCGAAAAGTCTTACCCACCCGGGCTTCAGGGCGTCATTGCCGTCGACACCACGCTTGTTATCGGCGAGTCTGTCGATGAGGTCGTTCGCACGATCGGCGAAGCCATCATAATCGTAATCATCGTCATCTTCCTCTTTCTGCAGGATTGGCGGGCCACGATCATTCCAGCGGTCACCATTCCCGTCTCGCTCATCGGCACCTTTGCCTTCATTAAGATCTTCGGCTTCAGCATCAACTCCCTGACCCTCTTCGGCATCACACTCGCCACGGGCCTGGTCGTCGACGACGCCATCGTCGTCATTGAGAACGTACAGCGTCACCTCTCCGGAAGCGCGATCGTCCCCGAGCGCTCAGAGCTGACCGAACCGGATCCCTACGCCCCGGACGTTCTTGAACATGCCAGGTCCACAGGTGGAGGCCGAGGCATGGAAACGGTCTCAGCGGATGCGCATGAGGCCACCAGCATCGCCATGGCCGAGGTCACCAGCGCCGTCATCGCCACCTCGCTCGTCCTCATCTCCGTCTTTATCCCAGTCAGCTTCTTCCCCGGCACCACAGGCATTCTCTACAAGCAGTTTTCTTTGACCATCGCCTTTTCCATCGCAATCTCCGCCTTCAACGCTCTTACGCTCTCGCCCGCTCTGGCCGCCATTCTCCTTCGCACCGAGGCGAAGAAGACAGGAATCATGGGCTTCTTCCTTAATCCCGTTGAACGTCTCATCCAGTGGGTCATCCGCGTCTACGCTCGCGCCGTCACCTTTGTCGTCCGCATTCGGTATGTCATGCTGCTGGTCTTCCTTTGCGCCCTGGCTGCGACTGCCTTCATGTACAACTACGTTCCCACCGCATTCATCCCGCAGGAGGACCAGTCTTACTTCCTCATCATTGTGCAGACGCCTCCGGGGGCCTCGCTCAGCTATACCTCAGACTTCGCCGATAAGGTTTCGGCCGTAGTTCGCAAAAACGACGGCGTCTTCGGCACCTTCTCGGTCATGGGCTTCTCGCTCGCCGGCGGCAGCTCGCCAAACTCCGGCCTCATCTTCGCTCCGCTCAAGCCCATCAACGACCGCACCAAAATGGGCGAACAATATACGGCCAAAGCCATCGTTGCTGACGTAGGGCCGAAGCTCTTCGGCGTCCCCGGCGGCATCGCCTTCGCCGCAGAGCCTCCGGCCGTCGCTGGTATCGGCACTGTCGGCGGCTTCCAGTTCGTCCTGCAGGACTCCGGCCGTAACACCTTCGGTGACATCGACCGCATCGCCCACACTCTCGTGGGCAAGGGCCGCGCTCCCGGATCAGGCCTCACCGGCATGAACACCACCTTCACCTCCAACGACCCGCAGCTTCTCATCGCCATCGACCGCCAGAAGGCCAAGGCCATGGGGGTCTCATTCAGCCAGATCACTGCGGCCCTCAACACCTTTATGGGCTCGAGCTACGTGAATGACTTCGACTTCAACAACCGCTCCTACCGCGTCTACGTCCAAGCCGACGCGCCCTATCGCCGCAACGCACAGGATATCCACCAGTACTATGTACGCTCTGATTCCGGCCAGATGGTCCCCCTCGACAACCTCGCCTCGATCACCGAGACCTCAGGTCCTCAGGTCATTAACCATTACAATCTCTTCCGCTCGGCTGAGATCGATGGCTCGCCCGCGCCAGGTCTCAGCACGGGCCAGGGCCTCGATAAAATGGTGGAACTCTTCAATGCAAACAAGATGCCAGGCATGTCGTACTCATGGACCGGCCTCGCTCTAGAAGAGGTCGAGTCCGCCGGCAAGGCCATCATCATCTTCGGCCTTGGTCTGCTCGTCGTCTATCTCACGCTCTCGGCCCAGTACGAGTCCTTCGCCTTACCGTTCATCATCCTGCTCGCCGTTCCCATGGCGATCCTCGGAGCGCTCACTCTAGTCGACCTCCGTGGCCTGGTCGACGACGTCTATGTCCAGATCGGCCTCGTCATGCTCATCGGCCTCTCCGCCAAAAACTCGATCCTCATCGTCGAGTTCGCCGAACAACTCCTCGAGCAGGGACGCTCTGTGATCGAAGCCGCCATCGAAGCCGCCGAACTCCGCCTCCGTCCCATCCTGATGACCTCGATCGCCTTTATCCTCGGCGTCGGCCCTCTCTACTTCGCCACAGGCGCTGGAGCCTATGGCCGCCACTCGGTCGGTACGGCCATCGTCGGCGGTATGGTGCTCTCCACCATCCTCAACCTCTTCTTCATCCCGGTCCTCTACGTCATCCTGAAGACCATCCTGGTCAGATTTTCAGGCAAAGCCAAGGTCTCAAACGGCAGGACCGAGCTGCCACCCGCTCAGCGCACCCACTAACAAGGAAGGCCCAACACCCTTGCCATGCTTCCGGCTCCCTGACATCAGGAGCTATCATGCCCCATGACAAAACGAACCGCCGCGCCCCATCAAAGCTGGCTCCCAGAAGCCAACAGTTCCACCGCCGACTTCCCCCTGGCGCACCTGCCCTACGGGGCCTTCGAACTTGAAGGCCAGCAGCATCTCTGCGTTGCCATCGGCGCCCATCTCCTTGACCTCCATGCCTGCGCCGAGTCGAATCTGCTCCCGCCGACTTTGGTCGAAGCCTGCCAGTCGCCCATCCTGAACCCGCTCATCTCGCTCGGCCATCGTTCCTGGACACTGCTCCGCGAGACCCTCACCGCACTCCTTCACGCCGACGTGGAGCCAGCCCGCAGACAAGCAGCCGAGGCCGCCCTCCACTCCATCGCCGGCGCCACCTTCGCCAGGCCCATCCACATTCCCAACTACACCGACTTCTACGCCTCCATTTATCACGCCACCCGTGTCGGCCAACTCTTCCGTCCCGAACAGCCGCTCTTCCCCAACTACAAACACATTCCCATCGGCTATCACGGCCGTGCCTCTTCGATTATTCCCAGTGGAATCCCAGTCATCCGCCCAGTCGGCCAGTCCCGCCCAACCGCAGCTGAAAGTCAGCCTAACTTCCTATTTACCAACGCGTTAGACTATGAACTCGAACTAGCACTTTATATCGGCCAGCCGAACCTGCTCGGTACACCCATCCCGATCACTCAGGCAGAGCATCACCTCTTCGGCGTCAGCCTTCTTAACGACTGGTCCGCCCGCGACATTCAGTCCTGGGAATACCAGCCCCTGGGCCCTTTCCTCGCCAAGAACTTCGCCACCACCGTCTCTCCCTGGGTCACGCCAATGGCCGCCCTCGAGCCCTTCCACCATCCAGCCGCCAAGCGCCCTGCCACCGATCCCAAACTGCTCCCATACCTTGACTCGGCCACAGACCAGAAGCAGGGAGCTTTGAATGTAAAACTTGAGGTATTGATCACAACAGAAGCTTCAAGAATGAATAAGCTCCAGCCATTCTTGCTAAGCGAGTCCAAAGTTTCCGACCTCTACTGGACACCCGCGCAGCTCATCGCTCACCACACCAGCAACGGCTGCAACCTGCAGATCGGCGACGTCCTTGCCACAGGAACCATCTCCGGCCCTTCGGAAGCCTCTGCCGGCTGTCTCCTCGAGCTCACCCGTAATGGCGCGCAACCCATTCTTCTTCCCAACGGAGAAAGCCGCAC
>Ga0210391_10005823_pt1 | contig 10143 bp, 7 predicted proteins | sample IncBWC12OmetaG_FD_160573 | JGI IMG/M metagenome (GOLD analysis project Ga0210391, IMG submission 160573) | Forest soil microbial communities from Barre Woods Harvard Forest LTER site, Petersham, Massachusetts, United States - Inc-BW-C-12-O ...
CAAACCCCACCAGTAGGACACACGACGATAAAAGGTGGAAACGCACAACAGCAGAACCAGGGGATAGAGAGGCAGCAGATAGCGGGTCAGCAAAGCGCCGCCAAGCACGGAAAAGAACAGGATGTTCGCCCCCATGACAACGTAAACGATTGCCTGGCTGGCGGCCGAGATACGAGGCCGCATGCTTCCGTCCCATTCCCGCAAGGGCAGCAGGAGCATGGCCCCCAGCATGCACAACACGGGCACAAACATGTTCATATGGGCGGTCAGCTGCAGCAGGCGATGCGCCAGGGCCAGCAGGACGCGCAATGGCGAAAGCGTAGAAGTCGCGTTGTAACGCAAGAATTCCGGGTTGCCAAAGAGGAAACCGGTGCGGTGGCGATAGTAGGCGTACCAGGCCAACAGCGGGACCACGGGCAAGAGCAGCAGCAGCGCCATACGGAGAGGCGCGCTTCGATTGGGCGGGCTTGCGCGCAGGGAAAGGTAGACTTCCCAGAGGGCGATCGCCAGGGGTGTAACAATGGCTGTTTCTTTTGCCAGAACAGCCACGGCGAAGCAGGCCGCGGCGGCCCACAGGGCCGGCGGCCGGCGCCGGCCCGGAAAGATAAAGACCAGTCCCCAGAGGGTGGCGGCGGCGGCAAACATGTCCGCATGCGCCAGCGTACTTTGGGCAAACCACACCGGATAGATTGCCGTGAGCATTGTGGTCGCAGCCGCCACTCGTTGTTTGCCATTGAGCAAAACACCCAGCCGATACACGGCGAGCAGAGCAATCGCGGTGACCAGGCACATGGCAGTGCGGGTAACTGCCGGCGTAAATCCCGACTTCCACCACAACGCCAGGTAGAGGGAGGGAAGTGGAGGATGGGCATTGGCCAGGGTGGTCGACGGAATCACATCCCCGGTGCGAAAGAAGTCGTAAGCTGCGGGGATATAGTACCCGGCCTCATCCCAGTAGTAGGGCAGGCGAAGCAGGGTCAGGTGCGATAGGTAGACGCCCACGAACAGCAGCGGGAAGATGAGCCTGAGCGGCAGCGGGCGGTCGAACTGTGTCGGCTGTTCGGGAAGTTCGGCCACGAGTCTCCGAAACTGCTTTTAGTGGACTGGGCCTTGGGGCATCACGGGGGGCCGTGGTTCGAGCGAGATGGGGCCAAATGTGTGCTCATATTGCAGCAGGTTCTGTTCCAACAAACCGCACAATGCCTTGGCCTGTTGCGGGCTGAGATACACGGTTTGAAAGGCGTTGATAGTAATTTCCTCTGCCGTTTCCTGGTAGGCAGTGCCGAAAGTGAGGCGGAAATCCCACACGCTCTTTTGCACCTGAACGCTGTTGGCATAGCCCTCGCGGTACTCGGGCATCCGCTTCAAAATGACGTTCGGTTGAGAAGTCTCTTGGCTCATGGGCTATAGAGTAGTCGATTTCGTCCGGTGCAGAAAAAGAAACCGCGTGATCGCCTGATCTCAAAGAAAAACATTTCCAAGTAAGAGCATCTACACAGAGATCTCTCCACTGCGCTGCGCTCCGGTCGAGATGACAAAGGGAAGGGCGGCGCTTCCAGTGAGAGAAGTTAAGGGAGGAATGAACACGCTTTGGGGCACTTTCCCCGCCACCAATCGACGGGTGCTCCATCCTTCGCCCTCCCCTTTGTCATCTCGACCGGAGCGCAGCGCAGTGGAGAGATCTGCGGTTTTTCGCCTCAACCCTGATAGCGGCGGAAAATAAGCGAGGCGTTCGTTCCCCCGAACCCGAACGAGTTGGTCATCGCGTATTCCATCGAGGTAGGCACCCCTTTATCCCTCACCAGGGGAAAGCAGCAAGCCTCATCGACATCCTGCAGATTGGTCATCGGCGGAGCGACCTGGTCCCTCAGTGCCAGCACCGTGATCCCGGCCTCAAGACTGCCGGCGCCACCCAACAGATGCCCGGTCATCGACTTGGTCGAACTCACCAGCAGGCTTTTCGCCGATTCGCCAAAAGTCTCGCAAATGGCCCTGGCCTCAGCTCGATCACCCAGGGGAGTGGACGTAGCATGCGCGTTCAGATACTTAACGTCACCTGGCTCGACGCCGGCATCGTTGAGCGCCAACTGCATCACCCGGCGCACACCGCGGCCATCCTCAGGAGGAGCGTTGGTGTGGTAGGCATCGCTATTCGCAGCGTAGCCAACGAGCTCGGAGAGAATGGTAGCGCCACGCTTGACCGCATGCTCGTATTCTTCCAGGATCAATACCCCCGCGCCTTCCCCCACCACAAACCCGTCCCGGCCTGCGTCCCAGGGCCGCGAAGCAGTTGCCGGGTCGTCGTTGCGGGTGGAAAGAGCGCGCATCGACGCGAAGCCGGCGACTGAGAGCGGGGTGACCGCAGCTTCGCTTCCTCCGCAGATCATCACGTCGGCGTCGCCACGCTGGATCACACGAAACGACTCGCCTACCGCATGGGCACCCGTGGTGCAAGCAGTCGCGCAGGTCAGGTTGGGCCCGGTCGCTCCATATCGAATCGAGATCTGGCCGGCGGCCAGATTGGCAATCGTCGCCGTGATGAAGAAGGGCGACACCCGGTTCGGTCCCGCGGAAAGCAACTTACTGTGCTCCCGCTCAATGACCTCGAAAGCACCGATGCCGCTGCCCACATACACGCCGACTTTGCCCGCATTTTCCTTTGCCATGTCGAGCCCGGCCTGCGCCACCGCGAACTCCGAGGCAGCCAGCGCAAACTGGATAAACCGGCCCATCTTTTTGATTTCTTTTCGCTCGATAAAATCTTCGGGGACGAAGCCCTTGACTTCGCCGGCAATGCGGCAATTGAAACCCTTGGCATCGAAGAGGGTGATCGGGCCGATGCCCGACTCCCCCTGCAGCAGGGCCTTCCATGTGATGTCCGTCCCCACTCCCACAGGGCTGACCAAACCTACCCCGGTTACCACGACACGACGTTCAGGATTATTCATTCTCATGAGGGCGCAGGGACCTTCTTCCACACGCGACCTGGATGTTGCGGGTGCTGAACGGCAATTCGAGGGAGGTTACCCGTGAATCGATTGGTGCGAAAGGGGGGACTCGAACCCCCATGGGTTGCCCCGCCAGATCCTAAGTCTGGTGCGTCTGCCAATTTCGCCACTTTCGCATAACATGCCGTCTTCTCATGATAATTGATGCACTTCGGCGTATTCGCCGGATGGTACGCGGGCATACACATACGGACCCTCCGGAACCAGCGCCACCCGGGCGCCGGGGACCAGTCCTTCGAGAACCGCAGCCGTGGCGGCCTTCCAGCTGGGGAAGGCACGGGCGGCTAACCCGCCGAGCTGGCCGTTCGCGATCCCGGGCAGGAAGAAGAACAGCTCATACTTCTGCCCGGCAAGGGCTAACTTCTCGAGCTGCCACTGGTCGATCTCCACTGCCGCCTTTCCGATCTCATCCAGAAAGCTGTCGTAATCGGAGAAGCTCGCGACCTTGGCGGCAAATTCCGGCGAACCCACCCCCTCTGCGCACTCGCCCAGGATCAGGATCCGCCCACCAGGCTTGGCGATGTGCTGTGCGGCCGTGAGTCCCTTGATGGTCTGGTAGAGGGTCAGGTCGAGGGGATGGCCGGCCGCGCTGGTGATGACGGCATCTGCCAACCCAGTCAACCGTTCCAGCGACGTGGTGCGCAGGAACTCGACCCCGGCAGCATGCGCTTCCACCGGATGACCGGCAAAGATGCCGGAGATTTCCCGGCTCTGGGTCAGGGTTACGTCCAGCATGAAATCGTGACCGGCCATTCGGGCAATTTCCAGCAGCTCTGCATGCAGCGGGTTGTCGGTAATCGAACCCTCCGTCGCCATGGGTTCGCGCATGAATTTGGGCGAGTGGATGACCTTGATCGTCTCCTGGGCGGCCAGTCCGGGGGCTACCAGCTTGCGTCCGCCGGAAAACCCCAGCATCAGGTGCTGCTCGATGAAGCCTAAGGTAATGTGCAGATCGGCGGCCATGAACCGCTCATCGATATAGACCGGGATACCCCGGCGAGTGGATCCCAGATGGCGATGTTGGGCCAGCACCCGTGCATCGTGGTTCACTACCCGATATTTCGCGGCGATCTCCGGCCCGAGGATGGCGTTGATCTCGTCGTCGGTGGCTTCGCGGTGCAGTCCGGTTGCGATCAGGATGGTCACGCCCTCGACCGGGATACCCGCCGCATGCAAACGGCGAAGCAGAGGCGGTAGCGTCAGCCAATTGGGTGCAGGCCGGGTGATATCGCAAACCGAGATAGCGGCGGTCTTCCTGCCCGCCGCCAGAGCCGCCAGCGGCTTGCTGCCAATGGGGCGGTCCAGCGCCGCATCGAGCGCGGCCTTCACGTCCGGCAAAGCAGATGCGGACCGGCTCTCAATCACCTCGTACCTGGGCCCTTCTGGCAAAGTCAGGTCCAGGCCATGCTTCCCAAATGCGAAGTGTATCTGCATGCCCTTTACTTTACCGGTTAGAGGACGCCTTTGAGAATCTGACTCACGGTGGTCGGCCGCGGTTAATATCCCGCGGCTTTTCCGAAGGTGTGGCGCTTATCCTGGCCGCCTTCGATCAACCCGGTCTTCGGATCCACCGCGATGCACTCCCCATCGCTCCAGTGATGATCTTCACCGTCTCCGCCCTGGATGGTGTAGCCCATGCCCCGGAGAGCCTGCAGGGTGTCAGCCGGAAATCCCGGCTCTACAAAAACGACATCAGGCAAGTATTGCTGGTGAAACCGCGGAGCATCGACCGCCCGCTGGATATTCAGCCCGCCATCCGCTGCGCTGAGGAAAATATTGGCCACCGTGGTGATGATGCGAGGCCCACCCGGAGACCCGATGAGAAAGCGAACTTTATGATCCTCAAGGACGATGATGGGCGTCATGCTTGACAAGGGTCGCTTCCGGGGAGCGATTGCATTCGCCGACCCCTGCATCAGTCCGAACATATTCGGCTCGCCAACCTTGGAAGTAAAGTCATCCATCTCGTCGTTCAACAGGATCCCCAGCCCCTCCGCGGTCGCACCCGATCCGAAGGAATTGTTCAGGGTATACGTAACAGACACTGCATTCCCTGCCTGGTCGAGCACGGAGTAGTGAGTCGTTTGCTTCGACTCAGACGGAACGAAGCCCGCCGGCCGGACGAGCGCGCTGGATGGAGTCGCCGTCGTCATACTGATACTTCTTCGCCAGGCAGCGGCGTAATCCTTGTCAATCAACTGCCTGGTGGGCACGGACTGAAAATCAGGATCGCCCAGGAAGGAAGTGCGATCGTAGAAGGCGCGGCGGAAAGCCTCAAGGATCAGGTGCATGGAGGCGGGCGTACGGTCACGCAGGGCAGCTAAATCAAAGCCTTCCAGAATATTGAGCGTTTCAAGCAGCGCAATGCCACCTGATGACGGCGGAGGCGGAGCAAGAATCTCGTACTGACGATAGGTGCCGGTCAGAGGCTGGCGATCTTTTACCTGGTAAATAGCCAGGTCTTTTTCGCTCACCAGTCCGCCGCGCTTTTCGATAGCACGGGCTAGATCGCCGGCGAGTGCGCCGTGGTAGAAACTGCCCGGATCCTGCTCGATGCGGGTGAGTGTTCGTGCCAAGTCCGGCTGCCGGAAGACCTCTCCAGGTTGATAGAAGTTTCCACCGCGTTGGAAAATGCGCCGTGACTCCGGGAACCGGGAAAGCAGGGGATCGTGGAGCATGGCAGCCTCTTCGGCACCGAGGACGTAGCCTTTCTCCGCAAACTCGATCGCCGGAGCCATTACCTGGGGAAGAGTGAGCTTGCCAAACCGCCGCTCCGCTTCAACCAGCCCAGCCACTGTGCCGGGAACACCCACCGACAAGTATCCGACTGTGGAGGCCTCGGGAACGACCTTGCCGTTGCTGTCGAGATACATGTTCGCACTCGCTCGCAGCGGCGCCTCCTCGCGGAAGTCGAGGAAGTGGGACTCACCGTCGGCCAACCGCAGCATGATAAAGCCGCCGCCGCCCAGATTGCCCGCGTCGGGGTAAACCACGGCCAGCGCAAAGCCGGTAGCAACAGCGGCGTCGACCGCATTTCCTCCTGCTTGCAGCATCTTCAACCCTGCATCGCTGGCGAGGTGATGAATGCTCACGACCATGGCGTGTTGTGCCTGCGCCGGCGCCACATCGGGCAATGCGCCGGTTTGCGACCCGGCGGATAACACCAGGAAAAAGGGAGCGAGCAGGAACAACGGTTGGTGCAGTGCGGGCTTGGCCATGAAGGATAGTTTCTCCTATTCCTCAGCCACATTCGTGGATAGGAGAAATTTCCCGATGGAATTCAATTCAGAGAGAACGGAAGAGAAGTTCCCGCGCGGCTTTGATCTCCTGCGGTAGCACGGTGTGAGGGCGACCCGGATAACGCTGCAGCTGGACTTCAGCGCCCATGGCACGGAACTGATCTGCCGATGCCACGACCCGGCTCCAGGGCACGTGCGGATCGGGATCCCCGGAACTAAACAGGGCCGGCATGCCGGCGAAGTTGCCGGGATGGTGCAGGTCCGCATCCGGCGGCCCGATCAACCCCCCGGTGAAAGCAACGACCCCCCCATACCGCGCGGGGTTTCTGGCCGCGAACTCCGCGGACAGGCAACCACCCTGGGAGAAGCCGCAAACAAAGATGTGCTGCAGCGATACGCCGGCGTCGACAGCCTGTTTCACGAGCGAAGCCACTTTCGCCAATGCCGACGACAGCCACGGCTCGTTGTCCTTGATGGGCGCGAGGAAGGAAAGAGGATACCAGCGATGATCGGCAGCCTGCGGGGCTAGATAGGCAACGCGTTCATCGTACATTTCCGTTGCCAGCCCGAGTATGTCTTCTGCAGAGGCACCGCGCCCATGCAGCAGAATAACGGCCGCGGCTGCCTGTTCAAGCCTGGCGCCGAGTGTGCGGACAGGCTGATCACGATGGGGGTCGTTCACCGGCTTCTCTCTTTTCTATTTGCGTGTGTGCAGCGCAATTGGAGGCAACAGGCGTTCTACACGGGCGCGCTGCGGCTCCAGCCACGGTGGCAACTTGAGGGCCTCACCCAGCGAGGTGACGGGCTCATCCAGGGCGAAGCCCGGCGGATCGGTCGCCAGCTCGAACAACACACCCCCCGGCTCGCGGAAATAAATGGAGTGGAAGTAGGTGCGGTCGAGCACGGGTGTCACATCGAGTGAACTCGCCACCAGCACTTCGCGCCACTCCAGTTGCGAGGCATCGTCGGCGGCACGAAATGCAATGTGGTGCACGCTGCCCGCGCCCATACGGCCATAGACGAGCTGCGGCTGAACCAGCACGTCAATGTGATTGCCCAGCGCACTACCCTCTGCGGCAAAGCGAAAGCGGGTCCCGTGCTCGCCTATCTTGTGGAATCCCATGGTGGCCAGCACGCCAACTGTCTTCTCATAGCCGCCCTCACATAACGTCACGCCAAAGAAGCCGCGAATCGCGTGTTCGGGCGAAATGTCGCTGGTGCGCGGAGCCTTAGCCTCACCCGCGTCATGGTGGCCGACAATCTCCAGGCGCATGCCGTCAGGATCCCCAAAGCTAAGCACCTCCTCCTGGAACCGCTCCCCGGTACGCTCTACGGGAACCCCGGCACTCAGGAGACGCTTCTCCCAAAACCCCAGCGAGGCATGCGGAACACTGAAGGCCGTGGCACATGTCTCTCCAACGCCTATGCTGCCGCGCGAGGCCCGCGGCCAGGGAAAGAAGGTAAGGATCGTTCCCGGTGAACCGATGTCGTCGCCAAAGTAAAAATGGTAAGTCCCCGGATCATCAAAGTTGATGGTGCGCTTGACGAAACGAAGCCCCAGAACTTCCGTGAAGAAGTCAAGGTTCCGCTGGGGATCAGAAGCAATCGCTGTTACGTGATGCAGACCGACAATGGGCTTTGGCATGGGGAACCTCCAGTTGAGTGTAAGACAGTCCGCTCACTATGGATGATCAGTTCCGCCGAAGGATCTGAAGCAAAGCAAAAAAAAAGGGCGCCCGGTTTCGGCGCCCCTTGGATCGATGGTGGTTGTCTATGGCAGGTAGTAGCGGAAGGAGGTCCAGAACATGTTGTCTATGCCTTTGGCGCCGACACCCCCATTGATGCCGGAACCAGAAACCGGTGCGCCCGTCCAGCTTTGGCGGAAGGCGTAAGCGTACTGCATACCCAGGCGCACGCGGCCATAGTCGCCTTTGTAGAAGTCATACCAGTAGCCGGCCGTGGCTTCCTGGACGTCTTTGGTCTGGGCGCCGCAGCTTCCGCCGGGGTAGAACCCGGTGGAACTCCCGTTGTAGCCGGGAGCGGCATTGGTGAGGCAGGAGGAGTTGTTGAGTTCGTAAGAGCCGTAGCCGACTGGCGCGACGGCTGGTGCAGCCCAGTGACCGCCCCATACCTTGGTCGTGGCATTCTGCGCTGCCGTGGGAGCGCCGAGTGTAGTGCCGACCCCGGAGTTGCGGCTGGCATAGTCTCCGCCGTAGTTCAGGTAGATGATGAGCCGGGGAGTGGCGGCAATCTCTACTGTACCCAAGGCGGACAGGTTGTGCAGGGGTGTGAATTCCCCGCTAGCAGCTGAGGTCACGTCCGAGAGCGTGGTGGAGCCGTAACGGCCGACACCCGGTCCGTAGAGACCTTTGAGCCCCACAGTAAACTTGCCGGCCAGCGTAGCCCGAGCACTCGCGCCCAAGCCGCCCAAGGCGATGTTGTTTTTGTAGCTGCCGGCCGTGCTGAGCGCCGGGGTGACCGTGGCTCCAGTGACGATGTCCTTCAAGCCGCCGTAGAGGTTGCCGTTGGTGGTTTCGCCGGGATAAACGGTCTCGTGAGCGTAGCGTCCGATGCCAAAGATTTCATAGTGGCCAAAACTTGGATCGAAGGCCGCTTTGACGATGATGTCTGGTATGACGTTGAAGGAGTAGTTGTTGATGTTGGTGCAGGCGTTGACGGTCTTATAAACCGGCACATAGGTGTTGATGCCGCCATTCACTTGGTTGGTGTAGTTCACGATGCTGGTAGAGGGCGTGCAGGTGCTGATGGCGGAGTTGTAGAGTCCACCGTTCGTGCCGGTGCTGCCAAGGACGGCGTAAGGAGTGTTGCCCGCCAGCGTGGCGGTGTAAAGCACTTGAGGATTCTCGGCTGCGATGCCGAAAGCTGCGTGCGGCATGGTCTTGGTAACCCGGAAGCCGTACTGGCGCTCCCAAACGAAGCCTGGCACGTAGTTCGGGTCTATGGTTAGCGGGGTGAGAATGTCGCCGGAGAGGTTGGAAAGGCCCTTCTTGTCTTCTGTCGCCAGGGACCAGAGCTGGCCACCGGTGAAAGCCCACCCATTGTTGAGCGCTGCTTGAGCCCACAGCACGCGTTCGCGGAAGACATAGCTGTTGCTCTCATTGTTGTTCGAGGTGACGCCCGTGCCCAGCCAGTCCGCCTCATAGTAGCCGCGGAGGGTCGCCGAGCCAGTCTTGCCTTCGGCCATAATGGCGACGCGCGACTGGCGTGCTGTGCCGTAGAACTCGCTGAGGGAGTAGGCATCGGCATGCTCGTAAGGCAGGGAGCTGAACGGGGTAGGAATGTCGCTGGCGGTGGCGTGGGTGCGATAAACCGTTTCACCCGCCAGATAGCTCCCGGTTGGGGAGATCGTGACGCCCTTAAAGTGGATTGCGTCGGGATGCTCTATCTGCTTTTCCACCTTGGCCTGCTGGTCCTGGATGGTGGTGGTAAGCGAGGTGGTGTTCGTCTTCAGGTCGGTAACCGCACCCTGCAGACTGCTAACCGCCTGCGAATTCTCGGTCAGGGTCGCCGACTGTTGCGCTGCCTGTTGCTGCGCCTGGGTGGCGGCCGCCTGGGCTGCCGCCGCTGCCTGCTGAGCCTGCTGCAACTGCTGGTCGCGATCGCTCAGCTGTTGCTTCAATTGTTGAATCTGCGAATTCATGTCCTGCCGCAACGATTCAATCTGGCTCTCCACAGAAGGCTTTTTGGGTACTGGAGGCTTCTTGGTGGTGCGTTTGTGGGGCGTCGTCGTACTCGTCGTACCGGACGCTGTTGTCTGTGCCAGCCCGGCAGACAGTGCCGAGACAAGCGCCAGCGTCGCCAGCGTCTTCAGTTGGATCTTCATTTGGCCTCTCTTTGCTGTTAAATCGCAGTGCAACCACGATGCAGGAAAAGTC
>Ga0210391_10005825_pt1 | contig 10142 bp, 13 predicted proteins | sample IncBWC12OmetaG_FD_160573 | JGI IMG/M metagenome (GOLD analysis project Ga0210391, IMG submission 160573) | Forest soil microbial communities from Barre Woods Harvard Forest LTER site, Petersham, Massachusetts, United States - Inc-BW-C-12-O ...
CCGCCGGTTAGAGGACATCGGGAGTTTCGTGCCGAATCCAGCAAAATCTTCCGGGGGGCCGGTAACTCTTTCTGGAGATTACCTTCAGGCCACTAATCGCCGCGATTACTTTCTCTCTACCCCAATGACCCGAATCTCCGGCAACTGCATGTTCCAATTCGCCGGAATCGACTCAAAGATCAACCGAAAGTCGCGCCCGTCCCCCGGGTTCAGGGGAGCCGCGCTCACCGGCTGGGTATCGACGTATGGCTCTCGGGTCCGGATCAGCGACAGAGGGACGGTGTCGATCCGAGGCGGCATCGCCTCATCGTTGCGAAAGATCACCTGGACCGTGACGCCCGAGACGGTCTGACTCCCCGCGTTCTGGATGTGCCCATCGATATAGGTCGACTTCCCCCCAGAAAGGCTTGTCGACTCGCTCATCGCAAGCTGCGACACCGGCAGGCTCGCCGCATAGTCCGCCAGCGGTTGCACCGTGGAGGGAGTCGCCGCCTTATGCCGTCCCATCACCAGCAGCGCTGCCAGGACCACCAGCACAACCAGCCCGGCCACGCCCCACGCCATCGCAGGAATTCCTCCGCCCTCCGCAGGCTTGGTGGAGAACATCTGGTCCGTCTGCGGAGCTGCAGTCTTCGAGGGCATGTTCGAGGAGGTATCGTCTGGCCGATTGAGTTCGCTCATAAGCCGAGATTTTATACCTCTCTTTTCTCATCAACGAGAACAGTCCGCAGGCCGCAAGAGGAATCAAACAAGCTCCCTCAAGCGAATCTTCGCAGCTTTTTCATCAAAAACAGGAACTTCCTGACGCAAAATCGCGTTAACGATCATCTATTGACATGTAGGCCATCCTCCCCGATGCGCAGAGAAGGCTAGTCATGATTCCCCAGAACGAAAGATCGCCGCTTCCGCCGAATGAGCTTCCACCGAGTCTGCTGCCGGTCGTTTCTGTTTCCGAAAAGCCAGCCGCGATCATGACTTCGGATCTTCTTTACCAGCTCGCCGCGCTCACCGCAGGCGCGTTTTTGCTGGCAACGCTGCTCTAACGGACTCGCAATCCAGCCCTAGGCGAAACTCGCCCGCTTTACCTTCTGCCGGAAATCTTCCCCCTGCATCTCTACCACAACGCACATCTCCTGCAGCCTCGATCGCATGCGCTCGCCGATGCGATCGCCCAGCGTCTCCTCGCGTACCAGCGTCCGTCCGCCCGCCTCAGTCCCTAGCGGGCCTGCATTCGCGTAGTTGGTCGTGATGATCGTCGTCCGGCGGTCGTTGTAGCGAGTGTTCAAAATGTGCGCCACGGTATCCCATACCCAGTCGGTCGGCTTCGACGCGCCCAGCTCATCGAGCACCAGAACCTCGGCCTCAAACACCGGCCGCAGCACCTCGAGCTCCGTCTCCCGCACCTGCGCGTTGTAGCTGTTCTGCACCTGCTTCAATAGGTCGCGATAGTCGTAGAAGAGTCCAGTCGCGCCTCGTTCGGTCACAAGCGCCTGCAATATTGCGACCGCAAGATGGGTTTTACCTACACCGATTGAGCCGGTCAGTAAAAGCCCCCTTCCGTACGTCTCCAGCGGATAACCCTCAATAAACTTCTTCGCTGTGAGGCGTGCCGAAACTTGAGTCCGATGGGAGTAGGGTAGGTTCGTGTCGTAGCTCTCCAGTATGCAGTGCTCATAGCGACGCGGAATATGCGCCCGGTCAAGCATCCGCGCCGCCCGCCGCCCCACTCGGCAGACGCACTCCCGGGCGAACTGTTTCCCGTCTTCCTGGACCACCCGCAGCCCCGAACCCCCGCAAATCGAACAAACTTCACTCATAGCCGTCCATCCAGTATCGCAGCACCTGAATCCAACTACCCCCTGTGCGAATCTAGGATAATCAGATAAACTTAAAAGACTGCTGGCAAACGCCTCCTTACCGGGGCATAAGCGGCGGCGCGACAGGCACTTCGATGTGACGTGAGTTCTACCGTTGCAAGCGATCCGCGCTCCCGGACGGCAGACCAGGATTCAGAAAAGGATAGCTACCATGCCAAAAGAAGGAATTCACCCGAAGTACGAAAACATCCACGTCAAGTGCGCGTGCGGGACCAGCTTTGAGACCCGCTCGACGCACAAGGGCGACATCGTCCTCGAAATCTGCTCCGCCTGCCACCCGTTCTTCACCGGCAAGCAGAAGTTGGTCGATACAGCAGGCCGTGTCGAGCGCTTCCGCCGCAAGTTCGCCAGGTCCGACGCAGGCAAGGCCGAAGCCGCAGCCAAGTAAGCGGAGCCGAAACCACTCGAAGGCCTCCGCCATCGCGGGGGCCTTCGCTTTTACTAGTCCCTTGGCCCTATTCCCTATACCCTGCCTTTTATGAAGAAGCGCTACACCCTCGAGCAGAAACGCTGGGACTCGCCCCGCGAGCACGCCATGCCCGAGCACACGCGCGTCCCGGCAAGCTTCACCATCGGCAACGTAAAGATTGCCCCGGCGACCGTTCTCGCCCCGATGGCCGGCGTCACTGACACCGTCTTCCGCCGCTTCATCAAGAACGCCAGCCAGTTCACCGCCGAAGTGAACGCCGCTGACGTAACCGAAGAGACCACCAACCAGCAATCCGGCTGCGGCCTCATCATGACGGAGTTCACCTCTGCCGATGGCCTCTCCCGCATGCGCGAGACCAAACGCAAGCGCTACCTCACCTACTACGACGACGAACACCCCATCTCGGCGCAGCTCTTCGGCTCCAACCCCGAGACCCTCGCCGACTCCGCCCGCATCGTGCAGGACGCTGGCTTCGACCTAGTCGACCTGAACCTCGGCTGTCCGGCTAAGCGCGTCGTCGCCTGCAACGGCGGCTCGGGCCTGCTCAAAGACCTGCCGCAGATCGAGCGCATCTTCCGCGCCATCCGCGCCGCTGTCACCATCCCTTTCACGGTCAAGTTCCGCATGGGCTGGAACGACAAGCACATCGTCTGCGTCGACCTCGCGCGCATGGCCGAAGACTGCGGCCTGAACGCCTGCGCTCTCCACGCCCGCACCCGCGAAGACGGCTACACCGGTCAGGCCCGCTGGGAGTACATCGCCGCCGTCAAAGATGCCGTCTCCATCCCCGTCATCGGCAACGGCGACATCCGCACGCCCGAAGACGCCGCAGCCATGGTCGAGGCCACCCACTGCGACGCCGTCATGATCGGCCGCACCGCCCCAGCCAATCCGTGGATCTTCCGCCAGATCGCCCAGTACACCGCCTCCAAAGAGGCCACCGGCGTCGGCACCTACGACCACCCCACCGATCAGGATCGCTACCGCATGATTCGCACCTACTTCCAGATGCTGGTCGACGAGATCGCCCTCGAAGAGGCCGCCGAAGCCGCCCGTGCCGAGGCCATCATCGCCTCCGGCCAGATCGCCCGCGAGCAGCGCCACCGCGACTGCGTCGGCAAGATGAAGCAGTTCGCCAGCTGGTTCACCCACGGCGTCCCTGGCGGCAGCACTCTGCGCAAACAGATCTTCGAATCCAAAAATGGCGACACGGTACTAGCCGCGATTGAGCGCTTCTTCGAAACCCGCGCAGAAAACCCGCCTCTTGCCGCAACAGAATCAGAGCCAGATGAAGAACTTCTCACCGCCGGTGCCGCATACTGCGACTGATAAAATTCCCCGGTACATTCAGAGAATCTTATGAAGAAGCGCTTCATGATCGCATTTGGAGCTTTGGGATTTTCTATGGTTGTCTCGTATCCCTCGGGGTCGTTTACAGCATGATCCACTTCCATCGAACTGCTCTCAAGGCCATCTTCCTGCTGGTCACCCATGTCTATATCGCTTATTTCTCCTTCCGTTACCTTCAAGAAGAACGCGGCGGCCCTAAAGTTCAGTTTGATTCCGAGCCACCACTCTCACCAGAATCGACTGACAAGCTTCGCTCACTTTGGAAATAATCCTTTTCTCAAATCGTTTGACCAGAAGCACGGCCCTTCACTACAGTTGCGTTCCATGAGACGAATCCTCCTGCTCGCCGGCCTGCTCTCCCTCACCGCATCCTCTCTGACAGCCCAGCCGCAACCCACCCGCCCGGCCATCACCGGCATCGCCTTTGCCCGCTTCTACACCACCGATCCCGCCGCCGCGCAGAAGTTCTACAGCACCACGCTCGGCTTCGAGCGCAAAGAAGCCGACGGTATGTGGCTCTACCCGGTCAACCACTCCCAGTGGATCGAAGTCCTCACCACTCCCCCGCCCGAACCGAACGTCCGCATGGCGGCCGTAGCCTTTACCACCACCAACGCCGCCCAGCTCGAGCGCTACCTCGAAGCGCACAATATCAAGCCTGACGTCCCACTCAAGAACGGCCAGTTCGGAGTCCGAGATCCTGAAGGCAACCTCGTTATCTTCGTCCAGAAAGGCTCCGATAAGCTCGTAGCATCAGCACCAACATCACCCAATGCCACAAGCACACGCATCATCCACGTAGGCTTCATGGTCACGGATCAGGCCAAGGAGGATGCATTCTGGAAGGGTATTCTTGGCTTCCGCCCCTACTGGCACGGCGGTCCCAAGCCTGACGTGGATAACTGGGTCAGCATCCAGGTTCCCGACGGGACCGATTGGCTCGAGTACATGCTCAACAACGGCCCCAACCCGACCCTCCAGCACGCCGGGGTCATGGACCACTTCTCGCTCGGCGTCGCCAGCATGCCTGAAACGGTCGTCGTCCTAGCCCGCAACCACTGCGAAGGCGCCAACTGCACGAAGTCCCAGATGGGCCGAGACGGAAAGGTCCAGCTCAACCTCTACGACCCTGACATGACCCGCGTCGAGTTCATGGAGTTCGCGCCCACCCAAGAGCCCTGCTGCTCGCCCTTCACCGGCAAACACCCAAGCCCGACCGACGAGAAATAGACGACGACTGGAACTGCATCGGACATCAACCCTCACTGTTTGGCAGCCGGCGGAGCTGCACCCACCTTACGCAGTGTTAGATTCGCGGTCGAATCAATCGCCTTCTGTTCTTTGTCCAGCATCACCAGTGCGTTTCCGCCTTCGTCGACCAGGTACGACTCAGACTGCTTCTCGTCATCCGGGTTCAGCTGATACACCGTCGCATTATCATCCGTCGCGTCCCCACGCAACAGCGCCCAGTCCCCGCGATCCGAGAACGTAAGATCTCCCTTCGGGCCACCGCGATACGTCTGCGTCCGCACAAAAAACGCATAAGTAAAATCGAACTTCGCCTTCGTATAGAGTCGCAACGTCGTATCCAGCCCCTCGCAATCCGCACAGGGCAGCGTTCCTTTGTAAACGCCGAGCAGAATCGCCGTCCCCACCCGCGGAATCCCGAGCGCGATATGCACCCGCGCCGAATACGCAGCCGTATCCTGAGGAGCCGCACCCGGAACCTTCTCCGGCGTCTCAAATCCAAACACCACCGCCGTGTCTCCCACCGAAGCCGCGTTAAAACGAAATTGTTTCACCTTCTCCGCAGCCTTGCCTCCCTTCCCGACAGTCGGTCCACTCGCCAACTCGGTCAACCCCGAGCCCTTCGGCAAATGCAGCACCCAATCAAACCCATTCACATCTCCCGAAGACAGCTCCACCACCAGCGTGTCACCGAGGTTGAGAAATACGTCCGTCCGGTTATCCGCCTGACCCAAAGTCACGGTCTTCGCAGGCGCCACTTCCGCAAAAGCCATCGCAAAAATAAGGAAGACCACCACGACAATCCTTCGCATCACCGGAACCTCCTTGCGTATCAGGCCCCACTTCTCTTACGCCACACGACCTTCACCTTGTCCCGCCAGCGTTCATCGAGCGCCACCAGCGTCCACGCCACTCGAGGAGAAAGATACCGCAAGACCACCTCCGTCGCTGGATGAACTCGGAGCGCGGGTGCCACCAGGTAGAGTCGAGGAGCCTCCGGCGACAACCGCATCCCGCCGAAGTATCCATGCCGCTGAAACTCCCCCAACCCCGTCACGTTATCGGGATTCTGCAGATGATGCCACCGCACCCGCACCCAATAGTCCAGCCCCTGCAGCGCAAGGTGCAGATCCTCCTCCGCCTTCAGCTCGATCACCGCAAGCCGCCCGTCGTCTGTCGTACTCAGCAGATCGAGCATTCCACGATCGCTCGCCGCAAACGCAGGCACCTGCGTGTAAACATGCTCTGTCCGCAGATGCGTATCGATCAACGACACATCCCGGCGCAACACGCTCTCCAGCCACCGCTCCGGCTGCATCCGGTACAGTGGATCGCGCTTATCTCCACCAGCACCACGCCTGGCAAACAGTCGCGCCACCAACCCCCGCAGCTCGACTTCATTTTCCGAGCTCAACGGAGTTTCGTTCGCCCCCGCGCCAAACGTAATCTCCTGCGCGCTGTTGAAAGAGTTCCCCGCATACCCAACACGTACCCGCGCAAACTCCAGCCCATACAGCAGAAACGCCAGCTCCGATCCACTGCGCAGCCTCTGCTCCACCGCATCGCGCATCGCCTCCGGCACCAGCGCCATCACTCGCGCTGCCGACTCCGCAAACCGCTCCTTCGCTGTCTCCGCATTCGGCAGATGCATCAGCCGCGTCGTCAGATTTCCATGGTCCGCCGGATCCCGCTGCTCCATCTCCTCGATCTTTTGGTCGAACTCCCACAGCTCCCACTGCGCCGCGCTCTCATTCAGCCATGCCATCCGCGACAGCGTCAGTGTGGCCATTCCGCGCGGCACAATCATCTTCAATCCCTGATAGACCCGCCGCCCATCGCCCGATTCGCGGCAGTGATGCAGCCACAGAATCCCCAGCGTCAAAATCCCGTCGACAGTTGTCGCCGTCTCTTCCTCGTTCACGGCAATCACGGCCCAAGCCTTTTGTCCCTGCACCAGTGATCCTCGCGCATACGCCGGCCCGAAACTCTTCTCGAGATCCATCGCCGTGCGAAATCCGTCGCCCTTCATCTCCGGAAAGCTCCGCAGCAGCGCCCGCTCCAACACCCGCAGATATTTCCCCCGCGTCGTCTCGCGTGTCGAGGGAGTCCGCCTATCTCGATCAGCCACCAGCTCAATCGTTGCGGGCTTCGTCTGCCCAAACCGGTGCGTACTCAACCGCAGCACGCCATTGCGCATCGCGGTCGCGCTTACCCGGCGAACAACATTGCGCTCCTCACTCCAAAGGTGCAGCGTGCAGCGCCCATGCTCGGTTGCCAGCCTGTACTTCGCCTCGCGCAAGTCGAACAGCACCTTGCCATCTTCGAGTACCACCGCGCGTGCATGCTCAGCAAGAAAAGCCTCCAGCGCTGCCGCAATCTGCTCCGTTGTCTGTGAAGCGGTCTCGGTAGATCCCGCGTAAGCTGCTCTAAGCGGCATAGCCGAACCTTAACACATCCGCAGCAAGCCGAAGCGAACGAGTGCCCTGCAAAGCACTAAAGCGGAAGCGAAAAATGAAAGGAAGTAATCCGCAGCCGCTCCCGCAGATAAAAGGCATGCGCGTCCTGCCGGTGCGTCCCCGAATCCAGGCTGAAGGTATTGCACCCAGCATCCCGCGCCAGCGCAATGAGCCACTGGATCATCGCCTCGCCATGCCCCTGCGAGCGCGCTGCCGCATCCGTCACCAGGTCATCGACATAAAACGTCTTCCCGCTCGACAGCATTTTCTGCACGCGAAATCCCGCCACCGAAACCACCCGGGCGTCATACTCCAGCGATGCCAGCTGATACCCCTCCGCCTGCTGCGCCTGCACCCGCTCCACAAACTCACCGGCAACCAGCAGCGGTCGCAACTGATGCATCACCGGAAAGCAACGCTCAATCTCCTCAGGCGTCGCTGCAATCTGAATTGTCCACGTCTCGCCCATCGCGCCTACCAACCCTCTTTCGCGCGCAGATGTGTAATATGCGCAACATGATGCCGCGAGTGCCACGCATACATCAGCGTCGCCATCTCCACCGACACCGGCCCATTCTCTGGATGCTTATAGCCCCGTTTCCACTGCGGGTCTTTCAGCGACTGCAGCAGCATCACCCACCGCGCATGCAGGCTCTCCACCAGTTCCAGCGACCACTCCACCGGAGCCGCCGCGTCATGAAGCGTCGCCCACGCGTTCTCATCGTACGGTTTGATCACCGGCCAGTCCTCCGTCAGCGCCAGCCGAATCCGTATAAACGCATTCATGTGGCTGTCGGCGATGTGGGGAACCAGTTGCCGCACCGTCCATCCGCCGTCGCGGTAGGGCGTATTCAACTGTGCCGCATTCAGCCCCTCCACTGCATTGCGCAACTGCTCCGGCAACTCCGCCAGAGTCGCAATTGCGTTTGTACGGTCGTCTGGAGTAATCGTCGCAGGCACCGCAAACTTTCCCACCGGATATTTAGGGTCGATTCCCTGCAAAGTCATAAGCCGTCCCTCACACATTTACTTAATCAACGTAGCACACGCCTTTGTGTAACCTTGTCTCAGCATCTAACCTCGAAGCCTTCCTATGCGCGCCATCTCAAAACATCTCTCCACACTCGTGCTTCTCGCAGCCACGGCCATCGCACAGCAAAGCGCAGCACCCACACCACAGCCCATAGGTTTCGACAGCAACAACTACCCGGGAGACGCCGCCCTCCCTCTCCTCCGCCGCCACTTCGCTTTCGCCGGCTACTGGCTCACCAACCCACCCGGCGAGCACACCAATTCGTGGGTCGGCAAACGCGACATTCTCCTCCGCAACAACTTCGGTTTCCTCGTCCTAGCCAACGGCAAAACTGACGCCGAAATCTCCCGCGCCAAACGCTCCGGCACACCACCCGCCGCGCTCGGCGCACGCGACGCCGCCAAAGCCATCGCCGCCGCCCAGCGCGAGCACTTCCCCGCCCACACCATCCTCTTCCTCGATCAGGAAGAAGGAGGCCGCCTCAATGACAACCAATCCACCTACCTTCTCGCCTGGACCGAAGCCGTCGCCCACGCCAACTATCTCCCCGGCGTCTACGCCAGCGGCCAACCCGTCGACGACTCCCCCGGCAAAACCATCACCACCATCCAGAACATCCGCGAACTCGCCGCCACGCAGCGCCTCCATGAGATCGCGTTCTGGGTCTACCAGGACGCCTGCCCACCCGCCAATGGCTGCACCCTTACGCCGCCATCCATCACGGCCAGCGGCACGCCCGACGTCATCGCCTGGCAGTACGCCCAATCCCCCCGCCGCAAAGAGATCACCGCTGCCTGCGCCAAAACCTACGCCCCCGACAACAACTGCTACGACCCCAACCTCCCCAACTTCACCCTCGACCTGAGCGTAGCCACTACCGCTGACCCTTCCCACGGCAGGTGAGGCAGCTTAGTTGGCCACGCAACGGAAGCCCACATTCCGATGCCGAAGACTCTCAACCGGCGTCTCCCTGTTTGGCATCCGTAGGTCGCGAGCGATGTTGTAGAAGGAGCCACCCTTCATAATCTTCCGGCGAGGATCGACATTCGACTCATCCTCAACCCACTCCCAGACATTTCCCAGCATGTCGAAGAGCCCGTAGCTGTTGGGCGCCTTTAGCGCAACATCATGGGTCGAGTCACCGCTATTCGGGTCATACCATGCAATCGAATCCAGCGGACCATAGCGCGCCGCGTCAACACCTCCGGCCGCCGCGAACTCCCACTCCGATTCTGTCGGCAGCCTCATTCCTACCGTGCTGCAGTAGGTGCGGGCGGACTGCCAGTCCACTTGTTCAACAGGATGGAGCGCACCCGGATATCGGCTTGGGTTGGTTCCCATGACTCGTTCGTACGCTCTCTGAGTCACTTCGGTCTTGCCCATCCAAAATCCGTTTGCAATCCGAATCTGATGTCGCGGTCTCTCGCGCCCCATGCATTCTTCGTCAGCGGGGGCGCAGCCTGTAAAGTAGGAACCACCCGCGATCCACAAATAGGGCAGCCCGTCACGCGGGTTAATGCGTTCGCGATGTTTTGAGGAGTTACACGAAAGCCCGCAGGACGCCAGGGCGAGAGATAACCATAAGCCGGTTCGAACGAAACCCCTACAAAGTCGGCGCAAAGTTATCAATAATCGTCACAAAGATCACGCCAAACGTGATCAGCAACAGCGGCCACCACCGATCCAACCAAGACTCCTTCGACAAACTCATCGCAAATCCTCCTCCTAAATCCTAACCGACAACCAAA
>Ga0210391_10005827_pt1 | contig 10141 bp, 10 predicted proteins | sample IncBWC12OmetaG_FD_160573 | JGI IMG/M metagenome (GOLD analysis project Ga0210391, IMG submission 160573) | Forest soil microbial communities from Barre Woods Harvard Forest LTER site, Petersham, Massachusetts, United States - Inc-BW-C-12-O ...
CGATGGTTGGGATGAACGGCGAGGAATGATGGATTTGTGGTTTCCGCGACCAAGCCAAGGGGCGTCAGCGTCGAACCGTGGGGGTCGTAACGATAAGCGTAGATGCCTTTACTGGTGCTGCTTTCGGCGGTGTAAGTGCCGACATAGACGAAGTATTTTCCGGGGGACGCAGGCGAAGACGCGGCCGCAGAGCAGATGACGACGAGAAGGAATGCGAGAAGCAGCATTTTGGCCGCAGGCACGCGCTGGCTGAAGGCGGTGATTCCGAGAAATCTCATGCGATAGCTTTAACACATTCCGGCGCTGTTCTGCGAATTGACGGCGACGGGGGGAGCGATGATTCGCGCTAGCGAGTTAACGTCACCGGTAGCGGTTGGTCATAGGGCTGAATGACGACACTCACAGACTTGCGCTGGTTGAATGATTCGAGGCTAAGCGGAAAGCTAACAATCACCGTGCGTTTGATTTCCTCGCCGGGCTGGAGCTTGTCCTCGGGAGAGAGGGCCGGTTGGGTGTTTGCCGCCAGCGAGGGAAAAGCCTGATAGTAGCGCCCGAAATCGACGGCTGAGACGGCGTCGGCCGTCAGTTCTCCGCTGGGAGTTACGAGTTTTCCCGCAATGTTGTGTACCCACAGCGATTTCTTGCCGGGGTTGCGCAGAGAAAAGGTGAGTGCGACTAGGACGGAGGTTTGGCCGGGGATCTCGACTGCAGTTATGTTGTCAAGCGATCCGGCGGCTTGCGGCTTGGCGCGCTGAAGAAACGACGCGATGCCTGCGATAACAAGCACTCCACCCATCGCCGCCAGAAGAATCTTTGCCGGTGGCAGCTTGCGCTGGGCGGTGCCGAATTCGCGACCAATGTTTATGGTGGGGCCACGTTGTGCGGCAGGCGGCGTGGAAGCAGCAGGAGCAGGTGGAACTGATTGAGGAGCGGGATCAGGGTTGGGGATGGGGTCAGGCATGTAAGTTTTTGCGCTCTTCGATTCTACTCTCCAATTCAGCAGCTGATCCCGCGCCCTTCAAAGCAAATTGCGCGGGGTTTTTATGCATTCCACTCATGCTTCATCGCCTTGGAAAACCTCTGCGCGGGCAGAGTATTCAGGACGTCATCTTTGGTCAGCCACGCGCGGCGGGCTTGAAGAACGCCATAGCGGATTTTATCGAGATGCGAGGTGTGGTGGGAGTCGGTGTTGATGATGATCTTCACGCCGCGTTGTTTGGCCTGGCGCAGGTGCACGTCGTTGAGATCGAGGCGGTCGGGATAGGAGTTCAGTTCCATCGCGACTTTGTGTTTTGCCGCCGCAGCGAGGACCGCGTCCATGTCGAATTGGTAGGCGTCCCGCCTAAGTTGAAGACGGCCGGTGGGATGGCCGATGAGTGAAGTGTTGGGATTGGCGACGGCTTTGAGCAGGCGCTCTGTCATCTTCGCCGGTTCCTGATTGAAAACGGAGTGGACGCTGGCGATCACGACATCCATCTGCGCGAGCACGTCGTCGGAAAGATCGAGGTCGCCATCAGCGAGGATATCCACTTCGATTCCAGCGAAAATGGTGATGCCTTCGATGTTTTTATTTGCCTCGCGGATTTTCTGGATGTGAGCAAGCGCACGCGTGTCGTCGAGTCCGTTGGCGAAGGCAAGATTTTTCGAGTGGTCGGTGATCGCCATGTATTTGTGGCCGCGGGCCTTGGCCGCTTCAGCCATTTCTTCGATGGTATTGCGGCCGTCGGTTTCGACGGTATGCATGTGCACGTCGCCCTGAAGGTCTTCGAGAGTGATTAAAGTGGGCAGGGTATGTTTTTCGGCTGCGTCGATCTCGCCCAGGTTCTCGCGCAGCTCGGGAGGAATGTAGTCGAGGTTCAGCTTGGCGTAAATTTCTTCTTCGGTCCTGCCGGCGACCGGCTTTTCGGTCTTGAGATCGGCGAGGCTGTATTCGTTGAGGGTATAACCAAGTTTGAGAGCGCGCTGGCGCAGGGCAACGTTGTGGGCTTTCGATCCGGTGAAGTACTGCATGGCGGCGCCGAAGGACTCGGGAGGGAGCAGGCGAACATCGACTTGCAAATCGCTGCGAAGGCGGAAGCTGATCTTATTGTCGCCTTGCGCGAGAATGCCCATCAGCGGCGGGTATTGCGCGATGTAGTGGACGGCTTTCTCGCGCTCGGCTTCACTGCAGCAGGCAGCACCGGTGACGAGAATATCGAGATCGCCGACGGTTTCGCGGCCGCGGCGCAGGGAGCCAGCGGGGGTGATACGGTCGATGCCGGGAAACTTTGAAAGATAGTCGGTGAGCTTTTTGGCTTCGGTCTCGGCGGCATCGATGAGGAATCGACCTGAAATACGCCGGTAGTCTTCGATCGCCTTCAGCAGCTTTTGCTCGTGCTTCTCGCCCATGCGCGGCAGTTCGCGAATTTTCCCTTCACGTGCCAGTTTTTCCACGCCATCGACATCCGAGACCTGGTAGGCGCTCCAGATTAGAGCGATCGTCTTCGGTCCCAGGCCCTGGATTTTTAATAACTGAAGCATCGACGGGTGATATTTCTTGAGCAGGTCGGCTTGCACCGTCAGGCGGCCTTCTTTGAAAAGTTCCTGCAGATTGACGAGCATGCCTTTGCCGACGCCGGGAATGGCGAGCACTTTCTTGGGTTCGCCGATGATGTCCCTGATCTGGTCGGTCAGATTCTCGATGGCCTGGGCCGCGTTACGGTAGGAGCGGATGCGAAAAGAGTCCTGGCCGTCAATTTCGAGCAGGTCGGCAGTTTCATACAAAACGGTGGCGATGGATTTGTTGTCCACAGTCCATAGATTAAATCAGACTAATTCCATATCCAAAGAATGCAGCTAGTTTTCACGAGTAAACCGAAGCCCCAGTAGCGGGCATATGACAGCTCAACCCACTTGCCCAACGATCCGCAGAGCAATCCAACTATGATGGAGAGGGCGTTGCCTTCGAGATAGATGTCATAGATCCGCTGCTTCTTCTCGACTCCCCTCATGGCTCTTGCCTCGTTCGCTGCCATCCACTCAGAGAAGGCCTTCAGGACAAGCCAACCGGCGATGAGGTGGTATTCCTTAAACATGACGGCCCAGATATAAAGGACCCGTTCAAGGGAAGACATGATCCAAGCCGGTTTGCCCATGGCTTTCTGAATTTTTTCGGCCTTGTGCCGCCATCGCAGGTAAAGAATGATGGCAGGGTTCAATAGAAAAGCAAGCGGGACGGCAATTTCCAAGCCGCGAATCGCTGGAAAATGTTCGTGCCAAACTGCTGCGAACGCGTCGACCAATCCCACTCCGGTCATAGACACTCTCCAGAGGAAGAAGCTGGTTGCGCAAGACACAGAGCGGCGGCTTAGGCGCTCTTGGTGACGTTCGCAGCCTGCGGTCCCTTGGCGCCTTCGGTGATTTCGAACTCGACCGCGTCGCCTTCCTGCAGGCTCTTGTAGCCTTCGGAACTTATTGCGCTGTAATGCACGAAAACATCGGGACCGTCGGCGCGGCCGATGAACCCGTAGCCCTTGGCATTATTAAACCACTTCACTGTGCCTTTCAGTCTTTCCACGTACCCCCTCTTTCCGCACGCCCTTCGTGTGGGGGTGGGCCCAAGGACGTGCCCGCATAGGATGCATTTTGGAGCGATTGGGATGGGGTGTCAAGGCGAAAGAGCAGGGGGAAAAACTTCTTATTTTTCCGGCAAGGATGCCATCGGGTTATGCTCGACTGGACAGCTTTAGGCTCCGGGCAGACGAGGCGGCTGCCCCAACGTCGCATGCCTTAGTTCTTTGAATTTTCTGATCGGAGCCGGTGATCGAGCCACAGGACCGAAGAGATGGTTTTTGCATCGCGAATCCTGCCAGTCATCACCATGCGAATCGCGGTCGGCAGCGGAACCATGCGTTTGTGAATAATTTCGTCCGGCTCGGGCTTCGCTTGGCCGGCGCGTAGTCCTGTGGCCAGGAAGACTGACATTGTTTCAGCAACGAATCCAGGGCTGGCGTAGAAGTGCAGAATGCGGCGCCAGTGTGCGGCGGTGTATCCGGTTTCTTCGAGGAGTTCGCGGCGGGCGGCGGGAAGCGGCTTTTCGCCGGGATCGATGCGGCCGGCGGGGAGTTCCCATAAATAATCCTGGGCAGCATGGCGATATTGGCGCTCAAGCAATATATGCGGCGTGAGGCCGGAATCGTCGACGGCCAGAATGACTACCGATCCGGTGTGGTGGATGATGTCGCGACGGGCACTGACACCTCCGGGTTCCTGGACTTGGTCGGTGGTGACCCAGAAAGCTGGGCCGCGGTACACGGTGCGGGAAGAAATCAGTCGAGCTTTGGGATGGGAACGCTTCGGGGATTTGAGAGCTTGAAATTTTGTTTTCGACTTCGCTCGCGAAGATTTCGGCATAAGAACAATATAGAACAGGCCCTCCGGCTTTCGGCAGCCGATCCCGAAGTGCGTGACGCTGCGACATGACGAAGGCATTCGCGCTGGGTTCTGCTATTCTGCCGGGCATGTCTGGAAAGAAATCAGCTAAGCCACGGATTGTGATGGTCGGTGCGGGGAGTCTGGCGAGCGCGCTGGCGGTGTCTTTGCACCAGGCGGGATACGTAATCGCGCAAATTATTGCGCGCACGAGCGGGGCTTCTTTGCAACAGGCAAAGCGACTGGCGTCAGAGATAGGTGCGTCTGCCACGGCTTTGGGTCGAGACAAGAGCGCCATCAATGTCAATGCGGAAATTGTTTGGTTCTGCGTGCCCGATGGAGCAATTGCCGGCGCGGCGCAATCTCTCGCGACGGCAATCGATTGGACAGGCAAAGTGGCGCTGCACTCGAGTGGCGCTCTCACCAGCAGCGAACTCAACGTGTTGCGACGGCGAGGGGCGGCTGTGGGATCGGCGCATCCGCTGATGACCTTTGTTCGCGGTTCGAGGTCCACGCTCGCGGGAGTTCCGTTCGCTGTCGAGGGAGATCGAAAAGCAGCGCAGGCTGCGCGGGCCATCGTGAAAAATCTTGGAGCGGAGGCATATCCTATTCGCGCCGAGGACAAGGCGGCTTACCACGCTTGGGGAACCTTTGCATCGCCTCTATTCACAGCGCTATTGGCGACTTGTGAGCAGGCGGCCGCTGGCGCTGTGGTGAAGCGAAATGTGGCGAGGAAGAGAATGCTGCCGATGCTCAAACAGACGCTCGCCAACTATGAAGCATTCGGTGCAGCGGGAACATTCAGCGGGCCGATTGTGCGGGGCGACGTTGAAACGGTGAAGCGGCATGTCGCCATTTTGCATAAGGCCCCTGTTGCGCAGGCAGTCTACATTGCGCTGGCGCGAGCGGCGTTGGTTTATTTGCCGGCAAAGAATAAAGATTCGCTGAGGCGAATTCTCAATCGTTCACTCTAACGTGGTTTAAGTCTTCGTGGAATACTCTAATCATCTCGGCACGACCGAGCGCAAGCATTCAGCATGATGACTGGCAGGGACTCTCGACTAAACAGTACTGCACGCATGCTGTGGCGAACCAACAGCACGCTGATTTTGGTTTTGCTTCTCGCTCTCGGCGCCAGCTACTACTACTTCGACTTGCTTCTGCCCCAGGCACGGGCACGGAACGCAGCCATCGGAATGGCGGGAGGCTATGCGTATGGCGGGGATTTTTACCCGATCTGGCTGACCGGCAGGGAACTGCTGCGCCACGGTAGAGATCCCTATACGCAACAGATGACGCAGGAAATTCAGATCGGGCTTTTTGGCCGGGCCATGGATCCGCGCCGCAAAACTGATCCGCCTGCTAATTTCCGCGCGTTCGTTTACCCTCTTTATGCTGACCTGCTCGCCGCGCCGTTGATTCCTCTTGGGTTCGATGGCGCTCGATTGGTGCTGGGGCTGCTGTTGCCGTTCCTTATGGCGGGCAGCTTGGTTTTCTGGCTCGGGGCTTTTGGCCTGCTGGTTCGGCGCAGCACACTTGCGATCATTGTCGTTTTGGCTCTGGTAAGTTATCCCGTTTTAGAGGGCCTATATGCGCAGCAGGCAGGTCTCTTTGTGGGGGCCGTGCTGGCACTGGCAGTGGCGGCTTTGGCTCGTGGACAGAGCTTACTAGCGGGGATGCTGCTCGCGGTTGCTTGCGTGAAGCCGCAACTTGTTTGGCTGCTGGCGATCTGGCTGTTGCTGTGGGCTGTCAGCGGCTGGAAGCGTCGAAAAGGTTTCGCTCTTAGCTTTATGCTTACCCTGACGACGCTGTTTCTGGTGAGTCAACTCGTCTTGCCAGGATGGTTCGTTGCGTGGTGGCGCTCGATTACCGCGTACCCGAGCTACACGTTGCCGCCGCTCACACAATTAGTGCTGGGCAGGTTCCTGGGAGATGCAGCAGGGCTTACCATGCTGGCGCTGGCAGGCGCAATTTGCTGGATCGCCCGGCGCGAAGAACCGGCATCTGCGGAGTTTTCTCTGGCCGTGAGTTTTGTTTTGGCGGTAACTATTATTCTGTCGCCCACTGGCGGCGCAGTCTATGACCAAGTCATTTTGATTCCAGCGATTTTTTGGCTAGGCGCTCGGCGTGCCGCGATCCTTGAGGCCGGCCTTCCGATCCGCGTCGAGTGGTTTGCAGCTGTGATCGCATTGTCCTGGCAGTGGTTTGCGGCATGTGGGGTAGCGCTCGTCTCGGTATTCTTTCCGGTTTGGGCGAAACGCCCAGCGGTCCTCGTGTTTCCGACTCGCATGGCCGCGCCCTTACCATTCGTCATTCTAGCCCTGTTATCTTTCTTTGTCGTAAAGCTCATGAAGGAGGAAGCCGCAGCCGAGGTACCGCTTCCCGATCGAAGCTAGAAGCCGGAGAAATAGTCTTTCAGTTGAGCTTAGCGCGACGTAAACAGATGGCCGAGTTTTTCTTTCTTTGTTTTCAGGTAGTCTTCGGCGTGCGGGCTAAGCGGGACTTCGCAGGGAACGCGTTCAACCACTTCGACTCCAGCGCGCTCCAGGGCTTCGACCTTCTCAGGATTATTCGAAAGCAGGCGCACCTTGTTTGTGCCGAGAGCTTTCAGCATTTCGGCGGGGAGGGCGAACTCGCGGTAATCGGCCTTGAAGCCGAGGCGCTCGTTGGCCTCAACCGTGTCGAGGCCGGCATCCTGCAGTTCGTAGGCTTGCAATTTTGCCATCAGGCCAATGCCGCGGCCTTCCTGCTGTTCGTAAATTAAAATTCCGGTGCCTGCCTCACGGATCATGGAAAGAGCCATTTCAAGCTGCTGGCCGCAGTCGCAGCGCAGAGAATGAAAAACGTCGCCGGTCAGGCATTGGGAGTGTATACGCACCAACGGAGGAGCGGACTGAATATCCCCCATCACCAGAGCGACTGCGTCTTCGACGCGGAGGTCGCCATCATCTCTGTTGTGATTTGTTTCAGCTTCACTGCGAAATCCGTAGATACGGAAATTTCCCCAGCGTGTGGGGAAGTCTGCTGACGCCAGTTGCTGAACTTTCTTTTCGGTCACAACTCAATTATATCGGGCCAGACAGGCGAGAACTTGTTCGGACTCGCCGAAGGGGCAGCTGTTCCCAAGAAAGCGTGAGTTTCTAAGAATGAGACGACATGAAAAAGGCCGCCAAATGGCGGCCTCAAAGCGATGCGAGTTGAAACTAGATCACACTTTTTACGATTTTTGTCTCAAGGGTGACGCTGTTGTTGCTAACCTCACCCACTGCGAAAAGCAGCGCGACCGATTGCGGGAAGAGGTCGATCGGCGTTGAAGCAACCAGAGTGGTTGTGCCTTGGTTAATTTCGACGGTGTAGTTACCCGAGGGAAGCGTGACGTTCAGCAACGCGCCCGGATTGACGGAGTAGGTGTAAAACTTCGACGTTGCCGTGTTTTCCAGGATGAGTTGTACCGCCGGAGCATCCGCTGCCTGGGCAAACAGCACGCGTCCCATGTTGGCCGGTACCGCAGAGAAGACGTTGGTGAAGGTCAACAGTGTTGGGGTTCCGGTTGGACTAAGCGCGACCACCGCCGAGATGGTTTTGTCGGCGGGGAGCGTCACTGTACTGTCGACGATGGGTGAGTTGGTACAGGGCGCCAACGTGTTTGCCGGGCTTACTTTCACGTCATAGCTTCCTGGAGCGAAGCTGAGCGGACCTGCAATCACTCCAAGGGCTAGGCCATGTTGTGAGCACACCTCGTCATTGATCAGCACATCGACCGGAAAGGTGGGGTCGGTGGTGGTTGAGTAATCCAGTCCGGGAATGCCCTGGACAAGATACATATAGGAGTTTTCGGATGCGAACATGGCGGTGCTCATTGCGGCGCAGAGGAGGGCCAGTCCGAAAGTGAAGCGAATGTACTTTGTCATAATTCTCTCCAAGAGTGTGGGGAGGTGGCTATTGGCCAAATAGCCAGCATTCATGGTGATGAGCGCCACTCATTAACTATTTGCTAAGTTTCGCGAGAGCCTTCTGCTCTCGGTTGTGTGAACCCTGGAGTTTTTCAGAAGTTCTGAGAGGCCGCAAAAATTCATCGCAGTGAAATCTTGCAATGGAATTGAGGGAAGTGAATTACTCCGGCGCTAACCTCTTGCCTTGAAGTGAAAGATGGCATCCTGCTTGGAGGGAATGGCCGTGCCGTTGTGCATCGCGGGATGAAAATGCCAGCTGTCGAGCGCAGCGAGAAATTTTTCATCGAGCTTCGGGCCCATGCTGCGTATGACCGTTTTGCGGACAATTTCTCCACGTTCGTCAATCGTAATCTCGACCACTACATTGCCTTCGGAATCTGGCAGTTCCCACGGATAAACCACCGGATCGGCAGTGGTGATGGGAAGAGCGGGACGAATCTCATCGCCATAAACCGGGCCGCCGGGCAGCGTTCCATAGGATAATCCCGCCAGCGCACCGTGGCCAAGTTTGGAGAGAGTTGCCGTCTTTGAATTGTCCTCAGCCGAATTTTGAGAAAGCGCGGCGCTCGGAAGTGCAAGCTTGGCCAGCGCGGAATCTTTTTTCCACGTCAACTTTTCGTGACCAAGATGTTGATGACGATATGCCTGCATCGCACGGTCGGGAGAACTGGTAGAACTGTCATCCGGCGACTGCGTGGGAAAGTACAACCGCGTAAGAACTTTGCCGTTGTGTCCGAGCGCAATGGAAGCCGCCGTCAAAAGTTGAGGCTCTGGGGAATGCACCAGCCATGCGAACAGCACGGCATGCAGCGCTAGCGAGCCGGTTACAACTCTGCGCTGTCGTGGTGTCGCGGGATGCAGTTGCGCAAACATCGAAAAAAACTCCCATAGCCTAGATGTTAGGTTAGACGGGCGGTGGGGGGATTCGTCAAGCCTCTTTTGTTCGTTTGTGCAGTGTTCAGTTAACGGTCATTTCGTTTTCGGATGCCATCAGACAGCGACGACCGAGGTCTCTCGTTCAGATTCGAAAACGTTACTCGCGGCACTGATCTAAATGTATAGATCGGTACCGCGAAAGCGTGGTGTGGACGGAAGATCGCTGGTAAAATGAATTGGCAAACCTGCAAACCATCCTCCGTGGGGCTATAGCTCAGCTGGGAGAGCGCGTCGTTCGCAACGACGAGGCCGTCGGTTCGATCCCGACTAGCTCCACCAAATAAATCAGCGCAACCGATTCAAGTACCCAGAGTGTCCTTTGGTGGTTCGCCAACTCATTTCGAATCTGAGCTTTCTTGAAAGCCACCACGGCTGAGGGATGTGGTGCCGCGTGCAAGAAACATAAGGTACCCAGCCTCTGGTCCGAGTCGGATTACCGTTCCCAGAATGGCTCTCACATCAGGGAAATGCGCAACATATATTGTGCAAAGCGATTCACTGTCTGGTAACATTAGTCGGCAAAACGGGCGGATGTTCCACAGATTGTGGGGTTTGCCCGCTGCGGCAATGGCACTCCAACTGCACCGATATCGGGGGGTGGAGTGTCTTCCAAGAGCCCAAGGAATACCGCAGGTAGGAGTAGTGCGTGATCGATCCCGGTAGGGAAAGTTTCCGGCCGGTGGTAAGGCGCAGGAGAACCCGCCGCCATCGCCGCAATCAAATAATTCGCCGCTCTCTTGTGATTGCGGCAGTGCTGCTTACAACCGGCGTCTCCACGCTGGCTTTGTACTATGTGAGTCCGTCCTTATTTTTTGCGAAGCATGCGGTAACCCCTTCGTTCG
>Ga0210391_10005833_pt1 | contig 10135 bp, 8 predicted proteins | sample IncBWC12OmetaG_FD_160573 | JGI IMG/M metagenome (GOLD analysis project Ga0210391, IMG submission 160573) | Forest soil microbial communities from Barre Woods Harvard Forest LTER site, Petersham, Massachusetts, United States - Inc-BW-C-12-O ...
AACGGACTTTCGGCCAGGATATTTATCACGCGATCGGAATCGAGCCACCATTCCGCTACCAGGCGGTCAGTGGGCAGACCCGCGTGCAGCGGGCTTTCCGTGACGCCATAGCAATTCGGGATGTAGCGGCGGGCGATCGCGCCCAGGCGCACAAAATTAAAATGCGCGTTTTTCAGTTCGAGTGGATCAAACGTCCATTCGATCAGGCGGATGTCACGTTTCAGCGCGTCCTGGCGCTGGAAGAACTTCAAGCGGCGACCGACGCCGAGATTTTGATATTCGGGCAGCACGGCAGTCATGTGGGAATGCAGGAACGGTTTTCCGGCGCGAGTGCCGGCGAGCGCCAGCGTCATCCCGATCATTCTGCCCCCGTCGAACGCGCCAAAAATTTGGCCGCCGGTGTGGTGCGCGACCACGAAGATGGCTGACGGCACGGCAATGTGTGCGCCCCAGATTTGTTTTTCCAGGCGCACGCAAGTTTCGTATTCGGCGAGCGATTCGCAGTGGCGGATTTCGATTTCGTGCCCGGCGTTGGAAGGTGTTTCGGCGGATGCGTTCATTTGCTGTGCGCGGCCTCGAGTTGATGCAGCTTTGAGAGATTCCACAATTCTTCCATGCGTTCGCGCGGCAGCTCAGCCAGGCGACGGCCCTCAGCGCACGCTGCTGTTTCCATCCACTGGAAACGGGCTTGGAATTTGCGATTGGCTTTCTTCAGCGCGATTTCGGGGTCGGCGCCCAGGAAGCGCGCCACATTCACGGCGGCGAACAGCAGGTCGCCCACTTCTTCTTCGAGGTGCGGTGATACGGGTGCGGCATGACGCACCACTGCGGACGGCCACGCAGCGGCGTTGTGCGCGCCGGTAGTCGGCGGCGCGGCGGCAGCCTGCGGGGCTGCTGCCGATGATGGCGCTGCCGCGATGGTTTGCAGCGATGCGAGAATCTCGCGCTTCTCCTCGTCGAGCTTTTCGAAGATGGCCGAGAGGTTGTCCCAGTCGAAGCCGATGTGCGCGGCGCGGCGGGTGAGTTGGTAGGCTTCCAGAACGCTCGGGAGCGAGCGCGGCACCCCGGAAAGAATGGACTCGCTGCCCGCATTCGTTTGCTCTGCGTTCGCGTTCGCCGTGGTTCCCTTCCTTTCCTTGGCATTGCTTTGCGCTCGCTCCGCCGCCTTGATCTGCTCCCAATTTTTCAAGACCGCGGCGGAGTCCTCGGCCTTCGCGTCGCCGAAAACGTGCGGGTGGCGGCGGACCATCTTCGAGTGAATGGATTCGAGCACATCCGAAATGGTGAACGCCCCAGTTTCTTCGGCAAGAATTGAATGGAAAGTAACCTGCAGCAGCAAATCGCCGAGCTCGGAAGCGAATTCGCGTGGGTCACTCGATTCCATCGCGTCCAGAACTTCGTACGTTTCTTCGATCAGGAATTTGCGCAGCGACGCGTGCGTTTGCTCGCGATCCCAGGGACACCCGTTCGGACCGCGCAGCCGAGCTTGCAGCGCGACAAGTTTTGCAAACCACTCCCCGGCGAGTATGTCGCGGCGCTTCAGCGGGATGCGCGGCGAACCAGCGCGCCGTTGGCGCGGGCGCTTCCATGCTCTGCGAGGCGCGCGTTTCTTCATGGTCGATAAAACAATTTACAGGGAAGACGCAACGGAGACAAGGATGCGCGTAGAGGTGTTGCCACGCCGCCGGCCATGCTTGCTATACTCCGACGCACCGTATATGGCTGCCGCAAGCGTTACAGGTCCGCAACGAGCGTCGCAGCTCGGCCGCTGCGTCGCCGTATCGCTTGTCCTGCTGGCCGCGATCTATGTCTCTGCGTGCGCTTTTTTTTACCTTCAGCAAGGCCGCATGACGTTTCCGGCCCCGCTCCAATATCCCACAGCCACACCTTTAAACGCGGGCATCGCCTTTGAAGATCTGCACATTCCCGTGGATGGGTCGGAGCAGCTCCATGCTTGGTGGGTCCCTGCGTCTGCTGCTTCCGACAAGGTTTTGCTGGTGTTTCACGGCAACGGATACGTTCTGGAACAGACGGTCCGTGGAGAACTGGCGCCTCTGCATGCGCTGGGCACCAATCTCCTTATGATTGACTATCGCGGATACGGGTCGAGCAGCCCGGGAACTCCGAATGAGCAGCGCGTCTACGAAGATGCGCGAGCCGCATTCAGCTATCTCATCGCACAACGGCGGGTACGCCCTGCAGACATTATCTTTTTGGGGCGTTCTATCGGCTCGGGACCAGCAACGGAACTTGCAGAGGAACATCCCGAAGCCGGCGGGCTGATTCTGATAAGCGCGTTTACCTGCACTGTTGATATAGCGAATTCGATCTGGTACCTCCGCCCATTCCCTCTTGCACTTCTCACGCAAAACCGCTTCGATAACTTGTCGAAGATGGCTGCCGTGCATCTGCCGGTTTTTCTAGCCGTGGGCACCGCCGACCGCTTGACGCCCCCGGCGATGGCGCAGGCGTTGTTGCACCGAGCGAACGAACCGAAGCGGTTGTATCTTTCGCCGGGCGCAGATCACAATGACATCATGAGTACCGGAGCGACGGCGTTGGCAACTCAGATCAGCGCGTTCCTGCAGACGATACACTGAGTCCGCGCCCGACTGATCTTCCCTCCGCGAAGGACCTGGGAACGGATCTAGTGCGCGGCGGCATGGGCCGTGGCGGGGCGGATTACAGATTCAGAGAAACGGTCCATCTCTTCGGCTTGAGGACTGAATTGCAGTAGGAGCAGGTCTACACCCGCGCGCTCGAATTGGCCGATGCGGTCGGCAACGTACTGCGGGGTGCCAACCAGGCCGGAGCGCAGGCCGCGATTGGAGACGGAATAGTCCTCGAGCGACACCCGGTTTTCGAGTTGCGTATTCGCCAGCCACTGCTGATAATTTTGGTAGCCAGCGGCGTTCTGCTGTACGTCGGTGATGCGCGCCTGCTCCTGCTCGGCTGCTTCCTGCGAGTCGCGGACAATGGCATAGGCGGCGACGCCGAATTGCATGGGCGGCAGATGCTTGCGCTCGCGGCGTTCGGACATATCGCGCACTTTCTCCGCGACACGCGCCGGCGAATCGCCGTGCATCACGAACGCGTCGCACTTCTGCGAAATCAATTCTTTGGCGGCTTCCGATTCCCCACCCGCGTAAATGACAGGACGCGGTTTGGCGAGCGGCTTCGGCTGCAGGACCAGATCTTGCACGGAATGATATTTGCCGACATAGGAAAAATGATCCTGCTTCCAGGCGGCGTCCACGATATCGAGCCATTCGGAAGTACGCGCGTAGCGATCGTCGTGCTGATCGAATTGCACGCCGTATTTTTTGGCTTCTTCGGCCCACCAGGAGGAAACCACGTTCAGCGAGAGGCGGCCGTTGCTGATGCGGTCAATGTTGGCGGATTGTTTCGCGAGCAGCGCGGGAAGATGAAACGTGGGCCGCACCGCAACCATTAACTCCAAAGATTCGGTGACGGCTGCGAGCGCTGCGGCGGTGGACCAGGCATCCAGCGAAGGAGCGTCCACGCCTTTGATGTCGTTCAGGTTTAGTTCGGCGACGAGCGTGAGGCTGTAGCCGATTTTTTCGCTGCGGCGAGCGAGGCGCGAGACATAATCCCAAGTGGGCGGCATCTGCTCGTCGGCGACATTGCGCAGCCAGCCACCGAACACCGGAAGCCAGTAGCCGTAACGCATCATCGCGCCTCCTGCACCAAATAATCCACCAGGCGGGCGAAGGGGTCGAAACCGACGATGCGCGGGCCGTCCGATACGAAATTCGAAAGCGCGTTCACGTCGTAGTAGTAGATCTTCCCGTCGCGGTCATCAATAATATATTCCAGGCCGCCGACTTCAATTTGCGCAACGCGGAAAATCTTTTCCGTGTCGGCGATTACTTTCTGGAGCGGCGTGAAACCTTCGACGCGCAGACCGGTCTTCGCGCCTTCCACCACGCAAGCGGTTTTAATTTCGGCACCGTCGGTAGTTTTGCAGATATCCATCGGACACAGATCAAAAGTTTCGCCCGAGGTGAAAACTTTTATTCCGTAGAGATATTTGTAGCCGAGCGTTTCGACGCGCGTTATGTATCCGCCGCGCGCAGGAATGAACTCCTGCACGATGCCGGTGGAGTCCAGACCCAGCTGGATCGCACCGCTCTCTACGGCTGAGGCCAGCTGCTCGGACGAATCGAAACGCACGATGCCGACGCCGCTGCCGCCGATGTTGGGCTTCAGTACGACCGGGTAACGCAGATTTTTTGCAGCGGCCGCAGCTTGCGATGGATGGTTGATAACTACCGAGCGCGGATGCGGCAGGCCCAGCGATTCCAGCAGCGAGAGCTGCAAGGCTTTGGAAGTCTCCACGCGGAATGCGTGGCTGCCGTTCACGACGCGCACACCCTGCTTTTCCAGATGCGCCAAGTAGCTGAGCGTGTAGAAAATCGCGTGGGCGTTGCCGCGCGTCCATGCCGAAGGGCTCATGCGGTTGAAAACCAACCCAAACTGCTGCTGGCCGTTGGGCGAGATGTCGAAATGATGATGGGCGGCATCCAGGCGCACGTAAGGGATGGCGCGGCGATCTAGTTCGGCGAAGACGGGGACGAACCAGCGCGGATGCTCGTGATAGATGGCGATGGGTTTTGGCGGTTTTGCCGATTTACGCGCGTGCGATTTCGCTTTTGCGGGCTGTGCGCGCGTTTTGCGATTCGCGGTTTTCGTGCTGGGCATGCGATTCCTTGGCGGCTCCGTGGCGATAGTTGTTCGATGCAACAGACTAGCGCACGTTGCGTGATTTTGCGAGCGGGGTTGATTCTTGTTACAAAGAGTTTACCGCGGAGCGCGCTGCGAAAGGCGGTCGGGATCCTCCCGCCGGGTCAATACACACCCGCCGACCGCAGAGGATGTGACTCGATCGCCAGAAGGAGATTTTTCCGCATCTAAATTCATCGTTTTCAGCTTCGTTTTCTGTGAAAAAACAATAAAACCACGGCCGCTCAAGAGGACGAGGCTTGTGCCATCATCATGCGGGCTTGGCCATCCCGCTCGCCACGGCTTGATCCAATAGCTTTTTCATTTCGCGCTGGGCCTTCTTGGAGGCCGCTTCCTGTTGCTCGCCTAGTTTGCCTTGTAGTTCGCCGAGCTTGCCTTGTTGTTCGCCCAGCTTGCCCTGCTCTTCGCCCAGAGCCCCTTGCTGCTCGCCCAGCTCGGACTGCTTCTCTCCCGCTTTCGATTGCAGTTCGCCGATACGCGCCTGGATTTCTCCGATTTTTTCCTGGATGCGACCCAAGTCCTCTTGCGTGCCGTCAGTGCCCAGTTTTTTCAGGTCCGCCTGGAGTTTATCGAGCTCCGCGGTCAGATCTGGTATTTTTACGCGGACTTTTTCCATCTGCTCGCCCAACGCTTCCTGTTTTGTGCCCAGCGCTTCCTGCTGCGCGCCCAGGGCTTCCTGCTGCTTGCCTAGCTGTTCCTGTTGACGGCCGAGCTCCCGCGCGGGCGCGAAGAAATCCATGGCCTGCTTGATGGTTGCGGGGTCGCGAATAATGTAGGCCTTGCCGTCGTGGATGAACCAGATGAAATCGCCGGGAAAATTGCGGCGCAGCGAATTCGCAACATCCGAAGGGCCTCCCGAGCTGATGGTAAAACTGTCCGACGACACACTTACGCTGGAATTGCCGGAGACAATGGTGAATTGCGCGCCGTCGTTGTCGGCGATGATGGCTCTGTGCGTGATCGTACTCGATTGCATCTCGCGCGGCAGAAATGGGCGCACGGTTACCACAGGAGCAACCGATACCATGGGCCTGACATTGGGCATGACGAGCGGCGTGACAAGGGTATGCACGGACACAACCGGATCGACCAAGACCATGGGCGTGACGCCCGTACGCACTGACACTTCCGGAGCCACGGGCGCGAGCGGCGCAAGTGGTGTGGGACCAGGCGCGGCATCAGGAGCGGTGACCGCAGGCGCGTTCGGCGCCGCGGGCGTCGGTGCAGGCGCGGCGGGCGGCGTCGCCGCCGGTTGTGCCGACTGTTCGGCGGGAAGCGCGCGCGGCTGCGGCGCTTGTGGCGCTGCTTGCTGCAACGCCGTGGAATGGATGTTAACGGTGGTCGGGCGGAATGCCGCGACAAGGCAGACAACCGGGATTGCGCAGAGCAGGTAGGCGATCACAATGGGTTTCTTCAGGCGCATGGCGACACTCCCTTTCCATTCGAGAATTCGATCAACGCGCTTTTCGGCTTGTCCAGCGGTGGCCATGGAGACGCCCTGCCACCACACGCGCCCCGGCGCCGCCTCTAGAGCCGCGAAAAATCCCAGCAAAGTCTCGGCGTAACGGGTGCGCTCGGCGCCGGCCGCGAGCGCGGCATCGTCACTGGCTTCTTCGGCGAGGTCGGCCAGATGGCGCGCGAGCCACCAGCTGAGCGGGCTGAACCAAAAGACCGCGCGATGAAGTAGCGAGAGGCGTTCGGCGAGCGCATCGCGGCGGACGACGTGCGAGATTTCATGAGCCAGCACGGCATCGAGTTCGGCGGCTTCCCATTCGTGCCAGCCGGCCGGGAGCAGAATGGCGGGTCTACGCACGCCGAAGGTGACTGGCACCGAGAGCAGCTCGGATTCGGCCAGGCGCGGCGCGGCGCGCAGGCCTGCTGCGCCCGTGAAAGAATCCAGGCGCGCCAGAACCTCGGAGTCTGCAATATGCTGCGATTCCCTTTCGAGGCGGCGGCCCAGAATTATGCCGAGAGCGAGGCGCATCAGCATGAAGATTGCGACAGCGAAATACAGCGTAATCGAGGCGCCGAGCCACGGAAAGGGGCGACGGGGCTGCGCGGTTGGCGCCGACGCATGCAAGTATTGTGCCGCTCTTTTTGCGGATGGAACGTCTGCCGCGTCGGTCGGTGGTGGAGATTTCAGGCCACCGCCGAATGCGCCGGACTTCGCTGCAATCGAATGCGCGACCTGATTGACGATGATCGCGCGCGAATGCAGTTCGTAGGGCGGCACGATTTCCGCGGACGGTTGGGCACGCACAAATTTGGCAGCCAGTGGCACATACACTGGAAGCGGCGGCAGCAGCAGACTCAGCAGCGGCATGCCCAGCGCGACGAGCAGAACCGCGCGCCAGATAGTCAGGCGCAGTACGAGGTGGCGCACGCGAAACGCTGCCAGGGCCAGTCCAGCGAAACAGGCGCATGCCAGCGAGCGCGCGGCCGGCTGCAGCACGTGCGTGGAGAAATTCGCGGACGCATCGAGTAGCGGGCTGCTGATCATGACTTCGCCTCCTTCCGCTGATGGGTCTTGCGCTCGGCGATCTTTTGCGTCAGCCGCTCCAGCTGCCGGCGATCGAGCACGGCGTTATCCACCATGCCAATGACCAGTTGTTCGACCGAGCCGCCGCAGAAACGGTCAATAATGTGCTTTACGGCGCGTACCGCCACGTGTTGGCGCGGCTCGGCGGCGCGGTAGATGTACGTGCGGCCGCTGATTTCGTGCGCGACGTAACCCTTCGCTTCCAGGCGGCGCAGCACGGTGCGAATCGTGGATTCTTTCATGGGACGTTTGGGCGCCAGAGCTTCGCGGCAAGATTCGGAAGAAACAGGGCCGTGCGACCAGACATAATCCATGACCATCTGTTCGACTTCACCGAGGTTGCGCGGGCGCGTGTTCTGTGTGTTCTTCATTGTAGCGTTACATCTTGTAACAGATGGGCCGGAGTGTGTCAACGGGAAAAATGCGGGGCGCGGTGGACGCGCGCCATGCCGCGGCGCGTGCTGCTTGTCGGCGGGCGGAAGCGGATGTTAAACTTGCTTGTAACTTTCAGGAGCATCTTCTAAGGATACCTGCCGTGACGGATGCAAAGCACGAAGAGACATTCAAAGTAGTGGATCGCCGTTTGTTTGGCGAAGACGGAGAACTGCGCCAGGACGTGGTGGAGCAGGAGCGGCGCAATGAGGAAGCCGCCGAAAAGAAAGCCGCTGCGCAAGCGCAGAAAAAGGCTGAGGCGGCTGCGGCTTCTGCGGCGGGCAAAGCGGTGCCGGCGCAGACGCCGAGCCCGTTCCCTGCAAACGCTGGCGCGATCGACGCACCTGTTGCGGCTGGCAATGGAAATGCTCTCGCCGGCGTGGCGCCGGAAGAAGCGGCAGCTGAGGCGCAGGACGCCGGGGAGATGAATCCCACGTCGCGCAGCTTTCAGATGCTGATTGATTTTCTGACGCGCAATGCCGCGGCGATGCTCGGCGGAATGGCCGACCCGCGCACCGGGCAAGCGTTTGTGGATCTGGAAGGCGCGCGCGAAGTGATTGACATGCTGGATGCGCTGCGGGAGAAAACGCGCGGGAATTTGTCGAAGGAAGACGACAATTTGCTGATCGAAGTGATAGGTAGCCTGAAGCTGACGTTCATGGAAATTTCCAAGGTGGCCGCGGAGCAGATGGCCAAGAAGGCTAAGGCGAAGTAAGCGGCTTCTTGGGTTTGCACCGCTGAACGGCGCGCCTGCCGCTCGCCTTGAGCTCCCCGGATGGATCGAGAGCAATCTTTGCCACATCCCACCAGACCATGGCTTTCCTGCAATTAACCGTACTCGGGTCGGGCACGTCTATGGGCGTGCCTACGCTGGGGTGTCACTGCGCAGTGTGCGATTCTACCGATCCACACGACAAGCGCACGCGACCTTCGATCCTGCTCCAGTACGGCGGGCACAATGTGGTGATTGATACCACGCCCGATTTCCGTTTTCAGGCCATGCGCGAAAAAATTGACCGCTTGGACGCGGTGTTATACACGCACGCGCACGCCGATCACATTTTGGGGCTCGACGATATACGTCCTTACAATTTGAAGCAGCGCGGCGTGGTGCCGGTTTACGCGGCGGAGAGCACACAGGAAACATTGCGCCGGCAATTCGCATACGTTTTTGACGACGCGCCTACGGAAAGTTCTCTGCCGGCCATCGCGATGCACACGATCGACGAGCCGTTCGAGCTGTTTGGTCTGCGCATCGCGCCGGTGCAGGCCCAACACGGGCCGCAGCCGGTGCTGGGATTTCGTTTCGGCAAGGCAGCGTACTTGACGGATTTCAGCATGGTGCCGGAAAGTTCCAAAGCGCTGTTGCACGGCCTGGACGATTTCATTCTGGATGCGTTGCGCTACACGCCGCACCCGATGCATTCGAATGTGGAGCAATCGCTCGAGCTGGTGCAGCAGCTACAGCCCAAACGCGCCTGGTTCACGCACATTTGTCACGATTTGGGGCATGTAGCGGCCAACGCGAAGTTGCCCAAGGGCGTGCAGCTGGCTTATGACGGATTGCGATTTGAGGTGCAGATTTAATGCGGTTGGACGCGACGAAGGAAACGATGCGGTTTCTCACCGATCTGCCAGCGCACGACGCCGGACGCGCCGATATTCGCCTGTTCGGTTCGGCGGATGAGTGGCAAGAACGCTCGGGAAAGGAACGGCCCGGGACGGTGGTGACGATCGGCAATTTCGACGGCGTACACCTGGGACATCAAAAGATTCTGCGCGACGTGGTGGAGCGCGCCGCGGCGCCAGCCGGACGCGGCAACGCACGCGAAGTAAGCAAAGCGCAGAAGCAACTCCTGCCTGCCGTACTGACGTTTTATCCGCATCCGGCGCGGGTGCTGCGGCCGCAGCAGGCCCCTTCTCTGCTGGAAACCCTGCCGCAGCGGCTCGCGGATTTTGCTGCTTTGGGGATTTCCGCGGCTTTGGTGCTGCCGTTCGACGCGGTGCTGGCCCAAGCGACCGCTGAAGATTTCGTAACAGACTATCTGGTGCATACGATGCGCGCGCGGGCGGTGCTGGTGGGTGCCAGCTTCCGCTTCGGCCACAAGCAGCTTGGCGATGTGGAACTGCTGAAGGAATTGGGACGGCGCTGGGGATTTGAAGTCGTTATCGTGACGCCAGTGATAGATGGCGGAGACGTCGTGTCGAGCACCGCGATTCGCGAAGCGGTGCGCGGCGGGCGCGTGGAAGACGCGCGGCGCATGTTGGGCCGCCCGTTCGCGCTGGCGGGCGAGATCCGCACTGGGACCGGACTGGGCCGGAAGATGGTGGTGCCGACATTGAATCTGGCCACGGAGCAGGAGACTCTGCCGAAATCGGGCGTCTATGTCACCGAGACCG
>Ga0210391_10005836_pt1 | contig 10131 bp, 8 predicted proteins | sample IncBWC12OmetaG_FD_160573 | JGI IMG/M metagenome (GOLD analysis project Ga0210391, IMG submission 160573) | Forest soil microbial communities from Barre Woods Harvard Forest LTER site, Petersham, Massachusetts, United States - Inc-BW-C-12-O ...
ACGTCTAGTACTTAAGGCCTTTCTAATAGGGGGCGACAATGCCCTGTAAGCCGATACGATGACTACACAAAATATCAGGTCTTCTGGAACGCCACAGAACCTTGCCGCGTCGATCGGCAAGAACACCCTGTTCGGTTTTATCTCCAACTTCACCCAGATGGGCACGCGCTTAATTACAGTACCGGTAGTGATTCATTTCCTTGGTCTTGGAGGATATGGCATTTGGAACATAATCATGATGTCCGCAACCTACATGCGATTCGGCAGCGTAGGCGTGAAAACCGCTTTCCAAAAGTATGTTGCTGAAGCAACGGGGAATGGTAATTATGAAAGAGCTAACAAGCTCCTGAGTACGGGATGCGCGCTAATGATGGCGCTGTCCGTGGCAATACTCATCCCGGTCTCTCTATATTCCCGCAGTATCGCAAGATCAGGTGGCGTCCCACCGGAATTTCTGCAGTCAGCCGCTGGTGCGATTGCATTGCTCGCTGCCATTATGACGATGGCGAACGTCGGGGCTGCCTACGAAGCAATCATTATGGGTGGCCACCGTATTGACTTAGCCCGAAAGTTTGGAACAGTTTTGACGGTCGCGGAGGCGATTGCAATTGTTGGTGTCCTTCATTTCGGCTACGGACTCTTTGCGATGGCCACTGTCATGGGGACTTCTGAACTCATATACATTGCATGCTGTTATTTAGCTTCACATCGAGTCGTTCCGCAGATTCATATAGCGACCCGATATCTCGACAAGAGTGTACTGTGGGAGTTATTTCGATTTGCCGGCAGCTATCAATTGCTGAATCTTATGGAGGTTCTGTACGGCTCAATTGTACCTTTTACAATTCTGAAGGTCTTTGGGGCCATCCTTGCGGGAGTTTATGCGGTTGTGACTCGAATAACCACGTCGGCAGTTGTGCTGCAAGATGCATTTCTGACGCCGATATTATCCGGCGGAACGATGGTGTTTGCTTCAGGTTCTGCCGAGAGAATGCAAGCGCTCGTTACAAAAGCGTTCAAGGTCACCCTGGGATTAGCTCTCTTCCCGTTGGGATTCATATCGCTCTTTGGCTCAACGATGGCATACGCATGGACTGGACAGAGTGATCCATCCTTTCCGATAGCATTTTCGCTGGTTTGTGCTGCGTTTTTCTTCCGTGCGTTTTCCATGCTTTCCTTTGTCTTATACAGGACTTCAGGAAATGCACTAATGGATAACGTGTTGCAGGTGGTTCGGAGTTTGGTTTTACTTTCGATTGTTGTGTTCGCACATAGACTCGGCTACTTCGGAGTGTTGGCCGGCATGGCCTTTACAGAATTTGTTGGCATGGTTTTCATGTTATTTGCCTTGACTCGTACTTTTCATTTGTTTTATGCCAAGTCCCTACTGCCGAACGCGATCAAGCTGATGACTGCCGCAATTTTGATTCTTGGTGCTGGCGTGATTGCCGCTAGAATACCTCTTCCCGGAGGTCTTAGTGGTCGTTTGCTCGCGACCATGAAGCTTGGCGAAGCATGTCTCGGCTGTTTGATTGTTGCATGGCCGGTATTAGTGCGGACGGGTTCTGTAACAGCCACAGAAGGTCGCGCTTTATTCAGTGCATTCCTCGTAAAGCGGCAAAATCCAACTCCTGCTCTCGCTCACACTGCCGCTAAATAAAAATGAAATCTGATTCATGCGCTCCGGTGGTCAGCGAAGATCCACTATCTTTTTATAGTCGCGCAGCGACTAGGCTTCATACCTTGTGGTTGGGTAAAACGTATCCGTTTGTCACTTTTGGCAGTAGAATCTCGATCCATCCGACATGTGACATATCTCGTGTGACTTCCAATCAGGTGCAACTGGCTGACGACGTGTACATGGCTCGGGAGGTTTGGTTGAACGTAGCAGCGGGGTCGGAGGAACGGCGTCCCAAGATTGTTTTTGGCAAAGGCTGCAAAATCGGCCGGAGATCTACGATATCCGCAAGAAACCAGATTATTCTCGACGATGACGTGCTGCTGGCCCCGTCAGTTCTTATTATGGATCACAACCATGAGTTCTCTAACCCAGACTTGCCCATACATTCCCAAGGGATTACAGAAGGTGGCTCGATCCGAATTGGCAAGAATTGTTGGCTTGGATATGGATCGGTCATATTTTGCGGCAAGGGTGACCTGTCGCTGGGGCAGAATAGCATTGTGGGCGCAAATGCTGTTGTGACCAAGAGTTTTCCGGCGTTCAGTGTGATTGCAGGAAATCCTGCGAAGCTAATCAAAACGTATGACCTGTCGTTGAGGCAATGGGTTGTTGCGGATCGTGACAAGACTTGAGGTATCTAGATGCAGACAGAAATTGCTGAATTGACAACACCTGCTCAGGTTGGCTGCCCAACCTGTGGCGATGAACGGGGAAGGGTACTGCTCCGTGCCCCGGATAGATATCACGGTCGGCACGTGCAGTATCAGTTATTGCGATGCCCGTCCTGTTCGTTGGTGTGGCTGCAGGATCCACCCAAACCATACGAAATGGGTGAGCACTACGGCCCTGATTATGATCGATCAGTTGCGGCGGCTGGCAAGTCGCCGGACCGCTGGCGTGGACGGGTCGAAACATTGACCCAATATAAAGCTGGAGGATCGATCCTCGACCTCGGGTGCAGTTCAGGCGGATTTTTAAGTGCCTTGAAAAACCCGGCCTGGAAGCTTTACGGGATAGAAATGTCGGACGAGGTTGCGCAAAGAGCGCACGATGATACCGGTGCGGATGTATTCGTTGGAGACATTCTGGACGCGCCTTATCCGGCGGGAAGTTTCGATGCAATCACCTGTTTTCATGTTTTTGAGCATCTCTATCAACCCCGAGAAATATTAGCCAAGGTGTCGCACTGGCTTAAGCCTGGTGGAATTTTTTATGCGATGATGCCCAATATTGATTCTGCGGGAGCTCGGATTTTCAAATCTTACTGGTACGCGCTGGAACTCCCGAGGCATCTCTATCACTTTTCGCCGATATCGCTAAAAAATACGGCGCATTCGGTTGGACTCGTTGAAGTGTCAGTCACGACGCACAGGGAAATGTTCATCGAGCAGAGTACGCGATATATCGTTGACGAGATGTATCGTAAAATCGGGCTTTCCAGGCCTCCACTTTCAAAGTCGCTCCATCGTAACCTGGCGCGAAGGGCGCTTCGTAAGGCATTTCATTTGACACTTTTGCCCGTGCTAGCGGGCATGGCTTCCGTTGTCGGGGATGGGGAAAGTATTCATGCTATTTTCGCGAAACCCGGCCGCTGAACGTGACTTTGTTATCTAGCAGTAGTCTCCAACAACATGCCTGATCAAAGTCACTTTATTGGCGGTGGCACGACCGATAGCGTTCTGAGCCCAATCGTTTTGGTCGGAATGTTGATTGGGATTCTGCTGATGCTGCTGTTACCACGCAGATTTGTGATTGTTCCTTTTCTGCTTTGCATCTTCTTGATCCCTCTCGGACAGCAGATTTATCTTGGTGGGGTTCACTGGCTGGTTGGCCGCATCCTCGTTCTCGCTGGATTGCTCAAGATCTCGATTTCCAAGGTAGGCTCGAAAGGCAACTTTCTCCCCGGCGGCTACAATTCGATTGACCGTGCTTTTCTCTGGTGCACGCTGGCTGAGTCGATTTGTGTGGTATTGCAGTACATGCAGTCGCAAGCCTTGATCAATCAATTTGGATTTCTGATTGATTACTTGGGAGCATATTTTCTGCTGCGTGCGCTGATTCAAGACAAAAAAGACATCTACACTGCGATCAAGTGCATGGCTTTGTTGTCCGTCATCCTGGCGTTTTTTATGGTGCGCGAGCAGCAAACGCTCCACAACGCTTTTGGAACACTTGGAGGCGTTCAGAGCGTACCTGATGTTCGAGAAGGTAAGACTCGTTCGCAAGGGGTATTTCAGCACGCACTGATGGCTGGGACCTTTGCAGCGTCTCTGTTACCGCTTTTCCTCTTGTTGGGCAAGAATGGTAAATCTAAATTAATCGCCTTCATCGGCATCGCCGGGTGCACTGTGATGACGATCACATCGCAATCTAGCACTCCTCTTTTGGCGTACGTCGGAGGATTAGGCGCAGTCTTCCTTTGGCCCGTCCGCAAAAAGATGCAGTTGGTTCGCAGGGGCATCGTGGCGGCGCTCCTTGGATTGGCCGTGGTCATGAAAGCGCCCGTCTGGTTCGTGATTGCACACATCGATTTGACTGGTGGGTCTTCCGGATATCATCGCGCTGAACTCATCGATGTCTTCATAAAGCACTTTAGCGACTGGTGGTTGATTGGAACCAAAGATATTGCGAGCTGGGGTTTTGACATGTGGGATACACAAAACCAATATGTCAACGTTGGCGAGACGGGAGGATTGGTAGCATTTATCTTATTTGTTTGTATGATTTCTCGTTGTTTTGCCAGAATCGGGGTTACCCGGAAAGCTGCTGAGGGAAGAAGTAGTCGGGTATGGTTCGTTTGGTTTCTCGGGGCCGCGCTTCTTGCGCACTTGGTGAGTTTCTTCGGTGTCAATTATTTCGATCAATCGAAAGTGAATTGGTTCTTGCTGTTGGCAATGATCTCGGCGGCGACAGCTCCCACCCTGGTTCGGACGGTTGCTCCTCGAAAGCCTGCTGCTATAACTGAGCCGGAACCGGCGGATGTATCGGTATCTCGATGGGAGACAAGCGGTATCCCGATCTAGGCTACGCCCGGCTCCGACCGCGGTCTTGATATTCCTATCTCTAATGAGAGTCCTTTACAGTTTTCCACATAAAATCGGAGCTGCTCGCATCTGCTATACCGCGTGGGAGCAGGTTCGCGGTTTGGCTTCAGCTGGGTCGCAGGTAATAGTGTTTCCTGGCGCGGTATCGCGGGGTCTTCCTGAGAACGTGACGGTCCGCCCGACCTTGGCTCGAGGCAGGCTACGGATTCCGTATAAGCTGCTCGGCAGAATGGGCGCATGCGTTTTGCATGACCGGGTCGTGGCGCGCAGACTAGAAAAGATGGCTGACGAGGTGGACATCATTCACTGCTGGCCACTCGGATCGTTGGAAACTTTGAGAGCCGCCAAACGATTGGGAATTCCTGCGGTACTCGAGCGTCCCAATGCACACACCCGATTCTGCTACGAAACGGTCGCTGCCGAGTGCCATCGCATTGGAGTGAGTATGCCTCATCATGACTACGAACCTGATCCCAGGGTGCTAGCTCGTGAAGAGAAGGAATTTGATCAAGCCCTGGGTTTGCTCTGTCCATCAGAGTTCACGGTGCAATCCTTCATCGACAAAGGGATTCCTCGCGAAAAGCTTCTGAGGCACACTTATGGTTTCGACGAATCCGCTTATTATCCAGCCGCCGACAGGCGAGCGGAACCCAAGAAGTTCACTGCCATATTTGTGGGAGTCGATGCCGTTCGGAAAGGCCTGCATCTCGCGCTGGAAGCGTGGTTGTCTTCTCCTGCTTCACATGATGGAACATTTCTTATCGCGGGTGAGCTTAGTTCCGAGTATAGAAACCGATTCGCGGCGGAACTCTCGCACTCGAGTGTGGTCCAGCTAGGCCACCGCAACGACGTGCCGGAGCTAATGCGCAAGGCTGATGCGCTTCTCATGCCTTCGCTCGAGGAAGGGTTCGGTTTGGTCTGCGTGGAAGCAATCGGAAGTGGGTGTGTTCCGCTGGCATCGCGGGCGTGTACAGAAGTTTGTCAGCACATGCACAATGCCTTGGTTCATGAAATCGGAGACACCAAAGCATTGCAGGCGCATATCACGTTACTTTACGAGAATCGTGATCTGCTACGGAGGCTCAGAGAGACCTGCATTGATGAGCGGCTCAATTACACCTGGACTGCGGCCGGCCAAAAGCTCCTTGGAGCGTATCAAACTGCAATCGACAAGCACGCCGCTTTTAAAAGCGAGTCCGTTCTTGGGCGAATTCCGCAGACCGTGACCTAAGTCGGGCATAGGCATCGCCATAACCATCTAATTCTATGGGCGCAATCGACACAAAGTATGTCGTGATCACTCCGGTTCGCGACGAGGAAGAGTACCTTCCACTCACGATCGAGAGTGTGATTAATCAGCGCATTCGACCGGTGGAGTATGTCGTTGTCAATGACGGTTCCAAAGATCGCACGGGGGAAATTATTGACGAATATGCCCGCCAATATCCATGGATTCGTGCCGTACACCGCAAGGATCGCGGATTTCGCAAATGGGGCGCGGGAATTATCGAAGCCTTCTACGACGGCTTTAATGCATTGACCTGTCGGGATTGGCAATTCATGTCCAAAATGGATGGGGATCTATCCTTCGAGCCTGGCTATTTCGAAGGCATGTTTACAAAATTTGCGGAAAATCCTCGACTTGGCATCGGGGGCGGTTATCTCTATCACATCGAAGATGGTGTAAAGAGCGTGGAGGGTCATCCAACTTTTCATGTCCGGGGCGGAGCAAAGATCTACAAGAGAGCTTGCTGGGATGCTCTCGGAGGGCTATGGGTCGGGCCTGGTTCTGATACTTTAGACGAAGTCAAAGCGAACATGCTTGGTTGGACTTCGATGAGCTTCATGGATCTGCAGATCAACCATCATCGTTGGACCGGCGCGGCTTATGGCCGGTGGGGGGGTCTCGTGAAGAACGGAAAGACGGATTACGTGTCCGGCTACCATCCCCTTTTTCTGGTGGCGAAATCGGTGGCGCGCCTGCCTCAGCGACCTTACGTTCTGGGCTCGGTCGCCCTGCTTTATGGCTATTTGTCGGCGCGGCTACAACGGATTCCGCGGGTGGACGATCCGGAACTGATCCGCTATTTGCAGCAGCAACAAATCGCAAAATTGTGGGGCAGGCAAACGATCTGGAAGTAGTTGCGAACATTCAGAAATCCGGCCGAAAGCTAATCCCTAATGGAACTGTCCATTATTTACGTCAATTGGAATTCGCTGGACTATCTGCGCGAATCGATTACGAGCGTTTATCAGCATACGCACAACATTGAATTCGAAATTTTTGTGGTGGATAACGCTTCCACCGAGCAGGGAGTGGATTCTCTTTCCCAGCCGTTTCCAGAGGTCAGGGTTATCAAGAGTGATGTCAACCTCGGGTTTGCGGGCGCGAATAATCTTGGGTTTAAGCATTCCAATGGGGAGTTTGTGCTCCTTCTCAACCCGGACACAAAGCTGATTGGCCCGTCGATTAATGTGATGATGGACTATCTCCGTGCTCTCCCCGATGCCGGCATCGTGGGATGCAAGCTTCTCAACACGGACGGGTCGGTCCAACTGAGTTCGATTCAAAAGTTTCCCACGATTTTGAATCAGGCGATTGACGCGGAATATTTGCGGCTGCGATGGCCTCATTGTCCGCTTTGGGAGATTGGTCCACTGTTCGAAAATAATGTCAAAGTGATTAATGTCGAGGTGATTCCTGGCGCGTGCATGCTACTTCGACGAAGTGTGTTTCAAAAGGTCGGCATGTATAGCGAAGACTACTTTATGTATGCCGAAGATCTAGACCTCAACTATAAGCTCAAGCGCGCTGGATTCACTAACTACTACGTGGGCGAAACTGCGATTGTTCATCACGGAGGAGGTAGTAGCTCGCGACAGAAGGTCAATCATTGGGCGACCATAATGAAATACCGGGCGATGCTTCTTCTGTTTAAGAAGAATCGTGGACGAGTCTATGGATGTGCGTATCGGGCTGCGATGGGAGCTGTCGCGACCGGAAGGATGCTGCTTTTAGCACTTATGTTTCCATTAGAAAAAGTGCTTGGAAAGAAGGGCAGCAGCCTTAGATTTCCTTTGGCGAAGTGGAAATCGGTATGGATGTGGGCAGTTGGGTTGCACGGTTTGGCACTGCAAGATCGGTAAAAACAGTTTCACTTGGGAAACGAGGGCACTGTGTGCGGTATCTGTGGCAAACTGAATTTTGACCGCGAAGCGAGGGTTTCGACCGCGCTATTGAAGACGATGGCGGACTCGATATACCATCGCGGTCCGGACGACGAGGGTTATTACGCATCAGGTCCCGTAGGATTCGGGTTCCGGCGTCTCTCCATCATCGACCTTAATACTGGTCACCAACCTATTTGCAATGAAGATGGTTCCGTTTGGATCGTCTTCAACGGCGAAATCTACAACTACAAGGAACTTCGAAGCTACTTACAGACCAAGGGCCACGTATTCAAAACGCAAACTGATACGGAAGTCATCGTTCATCTTTATGAGGAATTCGGCGAGTCTTGCGTCGAAAAACTGCGTGGAATGTTTGCGTTCGCCATTTGGGACGACCGGCAAGAAACCTTGTTCATAGCGAGAGATCGAATCGGCATTAAACCTCTTTATTACTGGCTAACTGGGAAATCTCTTGTATTTGGCTCCGAGATCAAGGCGATCTTAGCGGACCCGGAAGTCAAGCCTGAAGTTCTGCCAGAAATGATTGATCGCTTTCTTACTTTTTATTACGTTCCCGGCGAAGAAACACTTTTTCGGAATATTCGGAAACTGGCACCGGGGTCATGCCTGGTGGTCAAGAACGGTAAAGCGCGGATCAAGCAGTATTGGGACCTGCATTTCTCTTCGACGCCGCAAAGTCTGGAAGCTGCCGAAAAACAATTCCTCGATCTACTTGAGGAATCTGTTGCACTGCATATGATTAGCGACGTGCCGGTTGGTTTCCTCCTGAGCGGAGGCGTTGATTCGACGGCCATGCTTGGTTTCGCAGTGGGCAAGACGACTTATCCGCTGAGCAGTTTCACGCTTGGATTTCAGTCGCCGGGGCTTGCGGATGAGCGCCCTTATGCAAAGTTAGCGGCTAGTCGATACGGATCTGAACACCATGAGATGACCATCACTTCGAAAGAATTTGCGGATTTCTTGCCAAAATTTGCCTGGCACATGGAGGAACCGGTTTGTGAACCGCAGGCCGTGGCCTTGTATTACGTGTCGAAGATGGCCAAGGATTATGTGAAAGTACTGATCTCCGGTGAGGGCGGAGATGAAGCATTCGCCGGCTACCAGACCTACCGGGGAGTGCTTTGGCTGGAACGGCTTAAGCGTATGTTGGGACCATCCAAATCGATGGCGTCGTCAGTTCTAGGATTGATGAATCGTGCTCTCGGTCTACGGCGGCTCAGCAAATACGGACCGCTGATGCGGATGCCCTTCGAGGATTACTACTATAGCCGGACGTCCAGCCCATTCAGCTATTTCAATACACGCAGCCGTGAACTCTATTCCAGCGGATTTGGCGCTGTTGTCAGTAAACAATTTTCTACGGAGGGAGTGAAGGCATATCTCAGAAGCAGCAACGCAACGGGCTATGTGAATCGAATGTTGTATGTCGATACCAAAACTTCTCTACCCGATGATCTGCTGCTAAAGGCCGACAAAATGACAATGGCAAATTCGATCGAGTTGCGGGTTCCGTTGCTCGATCACAAGTTGCTTGAGTTTGCCGCGGCGCTGCCCGTGAACTTCAAAGTTCATGGACTGACTACAAAATACATTGTTAAGACGGCACTCCGTGACCGGCTCCCCGCGGAAATTCTGCACCGTAAGAAGGCGGGATTTCCCGTCCCTTATGAGATGTGGTTGCGAACCGAGCTGAAGGGATGGCTGAGCGATGTATTGCTCGATAGTCAGACCCTGTCGCGCGGCTACTTCAAAAGAAGTGGCGTCGAAAGCCTTCTTGCGAAAGATTCGGCTCAGGGCGGCTACTCCAAAGAGCTGCTTTCACTTGCGGCGCTTGAACTCTGGCACAGGGAGTTTCTTGACGGCAACAAATTGCGCTCTGTCGATGAAAATGCCGCCGTCCCAGTGCAAACGACCTGACGCAACTTCTTGTCGAACTCCATTCTTACAATCAGGACAAAGTAATCATTTATAGGTGGTCGATCGATCCTATGTACGAGACCGAATCAAATAGCAAAGTAGAATCCGTTAACCAGTTATCGGGGGAAGTGATTTCTGCTTTTAAGGAGCTGACAGGGAAGGTGTCCGCCCGCACCGTGCTTCCCTGGAGTGAACACTGTACGGAGTGCGTGTGGCCAACTTGTTACTCAACCTGCGATCTTTACAGTCCGAGGGAAGATGGGCGATGCCGTAGATTTACCGATGGTATGGTGCGAA
>Ga0210391_10005838_pt1 | contig 10128 bp, 8 predicted proteins | sample IncBWC12OmetaG_FD_160573 | JGI IMG/M metagenome (GOLD analysis project Ga0210391, IMG submission 160573) | Forest soil microbial communities from Barre Woods Harvard Forest LTER site, Petersham, Massachusetts, United States - Inc-BW-C-12-O ...
ACGATTTTCAGGCTAATCGGAAGCGATCCCAACTTCCAGTTCGGGAATCACATTTGTTACACAGATTCCAAGCTACCGCAAATACTGTAAGTTCCCGGAGAACACCTTTGCAGTAAACTGGGCAGTCTCCGGGGTAATTTCCCGGCAAGGAGAAAGACGCCATGACACGCAAAAATCTGTTGGTAGCAATTGCTGTGCTGTCGCTCGCGACGCTGGGATTTTCTCAAGATCGCAACCAGCCGACAGGGAAGTCTCAGGAACGCATCGTCCGCGAGGTTCGCCACGAGCTTCTGATGCTCCCGTATTTCGGCGTGTTCGATTACATCGCCTTCAAGGTGGATGGATTTAACGTCACGCTGCTGGGATCGGTCGTCCGTCCAACCCTGAAATCCGACGCCGAGAACTCGATCAAGCACATTGAAGGCGTCGAGAAGGTCGATAACCAGATTGAGGTGCTGCCTCCTTCACCCGAAGACGATAGGTTGCGCTTGCGTCTGTATCGCGAAATCTACGGATTTCCCGCGCTGGAGAAGTATGCTCTTGGTGTGCAGAAACCCATCCGAATCATTGTGAAGATGGGTCGGGTCTCGCTGGAAGGTGTGGTCGACAACGACGTCGACAAGAACCTGGCTGGAGTTCGAGCCAACTCTGTCCCGGGAATTTTTGCGGTGACCAATAATTTGCAAGTGGTTCCGTCAAAGTAGGTCGGCTTACAGCGCGGACGAAGCAAATGCCACTCGTGGCCGTCCATGCCCATGCCGTGACCCAGGCGGTGAGTGAAATATTTGTAAGCGGGACCAAAGCCTGCGTCAGTGATCACTTTTCGAGCAGCCTCGTCTACCGCGCCGCATTCCACTCCAGGACGCGCTGTCGCCAGCGCAGCCGCCTGCGCCTGGTGCACGATATCGAACACCTGTTTCATCTTGTCGGAAGCTTTGCCTAGCACGAAAGTTCGTGTGATGTCGGATTGATATCCTTCCACGGTGCAGCCGTCATCGATCATGACGATCGACCCTTCGCGAATGACTTGTGGCGTGCTCGAGCCGTGAGGAAATGAGGAATATTCCCCAACCTCAACGCTGGCTTCGCCACGAAAACCCAATCGCTCGTAAGCCGCTGTGATCAAATCTTCCACCTGCTCTTGCGTCATGCCTTCCCGCAGCGCGTGGTAAACCGCTTCGTAGGCTGCCAGCGTTACCTGAGATGCCAGGCGCATGAGCGCGATCTCGTGAGCGCTCTTGATCATGCGGCAGCCCGCGGTCACCGGGGCCGCACTCGTCTGCGTGACCGCGGTGTTGCTTTGGCAATTCCATCCGCAAAAAAGAAGCGCACGGTTTCTTCGATTCCCAGCTTGCCAGTGGCGAGGCCGCGGTCTTTTAGTCCCTGGGCAAGGCGCTCATAGGGGTTTTCGTCTTCCTGCCAGATGCGCACGTCTGGATGTTTGCCGTCCGGCGCGTCCGCGATCTGCTCTCTGGCCCGGCCTTCTTCAAATGCTGGACACACATAGAACGCCGCTTCTTTGGCTGGCAACACCAGCGCAAACAGGCGCTCGCCGCCCCACCAGCGAATGCCGCTGAAATACGTCAGCGAAGTTCCCTCCATCAACACGATGGCGTTCAGCCCATTCTCGCGCATCAATTGGCGGGCACGCTCCTGGCGACCCTGCCGCTCCTCGCGTGTAATGGGATTGGCTTCGTTCTTCCGTGACTTTAGACGCGCAACAGACGGCGGTAGCGAGTGGTTGGCTGGCTCTCGCGATCCAGCGACCGCCAGTAGCGGACGCGAAGTGGCCGCTACTCCTGCAACCCCACCGAGTTCCAGAAACCGTCGCCGCGAGATCATGAAACCTCCAGACTTGAAATGAGAGTCTCGCTATTATAGGGAAGCTGGCAAAATCGTCGACGAAACGGCTAGGTTCAGGGAGCAGCGTTACTTATTTTGTGGAAGCAGGTTTTCAATGTGCGGGCTGTGGTGTGTGGAACCCGACTGCGGTCGACGAATCCGCAGGACGGCGGCAGAACTACGTCGAGGACTGCCAAGTCTGCTGCAAGCCGAATGTGCTGCATATTGAGTACGATACCGCGTCGCAGGAATATTTCGTTACGGCTGAGCTGGAGTGACGTTTTCTTCGGCAGTCGTTTGGGACTCGTAAGCGCCCATGTCGATGATGCCGCCGACGATCCGTGTCTTGCCGGCGAGGTCGAGCGGCGGAAGATCGGGGCCGGAATTGTCGCCCGCATTAATGGCCGGTGATCCGGTCTTCAGCTGAAAGTTTGTTTTGCTCACAAACATGGGATCCGCTGAGATGTTGCCGTTGGTGCTGGCTTGCGCCGAGCAGGTTCCCTGCAAGCCGCTGGCCTTGGGGCTGAAAGCATCATTGTTTGTGAATGTGGGTGGGGTCTTGTCGGATGTGGAGTCGCAAAAAACGGGACTGCCTTTGCCGGGGCCAACCATCAAATTATTGAAGAACTGAACCTGGTCGTCGAAGCCGGAAGCGTACACCGCTGAGCCTTGCGAAGCGCTGGTCCCAACAATTGTATTGTTGATCAAGACCGGGCCGCTGTAGCCCGCAGGCACGTTGAAAAAGATTCCCGATCCCTGACCGGCGCTGTTGTTGTAGACCAGGTTCTGAACGATGACGGCATTCGATTCACTCTCGATCAAGATCCCGCCGCCTTCACCCTCCGAGTCGGCGACATTTCCGTCGATGATGTTATTTTTAAGCGTTGGCGTGCCGGCCGCAAACAGAGTGATTCCGCCGCCATTGGATGAAACCCAATTGTTGTTCTGAATCGTATTGCCGATAATCTGGGCCGACCCCGCGCCGTTCACAGCGATTCCGCCGCCGCCGGTTCCTCCGGAATAGCCCGGCGTCTGGGAATTGTTTTCAACCAGATTGCCCTGCACCAACGCGGAGGAAAACTGCACGGCAATGCCCCCGCCACCATTGACCGCATTATTATGCTTAACGATATTCCCGGTGACGGTAGGGGAAGCGTTGGAGATGGAAATGCCGCCGCCCTCAAAGTCCGTGGAACTGTTGTTGGCTTCGCCATTCTGGATGGTGAAGCCATGGAGCACGGCCTTGCGCCCTTCGGCGCTGTCGAATGTGACGACGCTGTTGATATGGCCGCCATCGATAATGGTGACCTTATTACCGTTCGAGCTTTTGACCATGATGTCCTTGCCAGAAAAGTTGATGTTCTCGAAATAGGTTCCCGGAGCGACCAAAACGGTGTCGCCGTTCTGTGCCACGTCGATGGCGTCCTGAATGGTGGGTTGGTCGGCAGGGACATTAATGACAGCTGCCTGAATGAGGGTACCGCTCGCCAGAACGGCAAACAACCATACCAAACGCTTCATGGGAGATCTCCACAGCAGGTGTTGGGGAAGGAGTGCTACGGCATTTTATACGTCAAAGCAGAGGTCGAACCAAGGTAAATCAAGTTAAAAAGGGTTAACAAATAGGGTGCGATGCTCATCTTAGGTCTGAGTTTCATGGAGTGGTCATCAAGCATGGAATCGCCGACCACTTCGGCTCGCGCTATAGTTAGCTGTTCGTTTTCAATTCAGAAGGGAATCACTGCGATGGCAATGAGCTACTCAGGAGGCGGGAGGATGGTGGCGCACAACATGGTCACAACGCAGTTCGAACTGGATGGCTTCCGCGTGACGCGCACGCTGGGAGTAGTGCGCGGCATCGTGGTGCGTTCGCGCTCGATCTTCGGAACCATCGGCGCGGGTTTGCAAACGCTGGTCGGTGGCAACATCACGTTGCTTACCAATTTGTGCGAAAAAACGCGTGCCGAGGCTTTTGACCTGATGCTGCAGCACGCCGCCGAACTGGGCGGCAACGCAGTAGTCGGCGCCCGTTACGACGCGACCGAAGTGATGCAGGGCGTCACTGAAGTGCTGGCCTACGGCACGGCCGTATTCGTCGAGCCGACGAAGTGACGGCACAGCAGGCGCGGCAAGCGCTGTTCGATCTCCTGGCGTATAGTCGTCAAATCATGACGCTCGCGCGAGCATTCCTTCTCACCTTGTTTTTTTCCTACTGTGCCGCGATGAGCCATGCGGCTCACTTTAAGTACATTCGACAGGGGAACCCGCAAGATCTACAAACTCATACTGACGCCGGAGTCGCCATGATGGGCGGTGGCAGCGATCTCGACGAAGCCTTTCAGTGGCTCTGCGGCAAGGCCAACGGCGGCGATTTTCTGATTCTGCGGGCGCACGGTGGCGCCGACTACAACCCCTATGTCGCCGGACTGTGCAAGGTGAACTCGGTGGCGACATTGATCATTTCTAATCGGGAGGCTGCGCAGGAGTCGCGCGTTGCGGAAATTATCGGGCAGGCCGAAGCCATTTTTATTGCGGGAGGCGATCAGTCGCGCTACGTCAATTTCTGGAAAGGAACTCCGGTCGAGGATGCGATGAACGCCCACGTGGCTGCGGGCAAGCCAATCGGAGGCACGAGTGCGGGACTCGCGGTGCTGGGGCAGTTCGCTTACGGCTGTCTGGAGGACAAGCCGAAAGACGCTGATCTTACCTCGCGGGAAGTTCTCGCCGATCCTTACATCAAGCGCGTGACCGTGGTGCGCGACTTTCTGAAAGTGCCGGGACTCGAAAACATTCTTACCGATAGTCACTTCGCGAAGCGCGACCGCATGGGGCGTAGCCTGGGATTTCTGGCGCGTATCGTGCAGGACGGTTGGGCCAAGTCGCCGCGTGAGATCGCCATCGATGAGAAATCAGCGTTGCTGGTGGAAGCGAACGGCCGGGCGAAAGTTGTCGGCACGGGCCGTGGCGTTTATTTTTTGCAGGTGACGGAAGCGCCTGCTGTTTGCCAGTTGGCGCAGCCTTTAACCCTGCGCAACGTGGCGGCCTATCGGGCGCCAACCGGCACCATGTTTGATGTTCGGGCGTGGAGTGGCGATGGCGGTGAGGCCTATTCGATCTCTGTGGATGCAGGACAGATTCATACGAGCCGCGCGGGAAACGAGGTTTATTAGAAATTCCCGCGAACGGAACCGATATCAGAGCCAACGCACGAAACAAATCGATTGCGATTGACAGACATTCCAATGCTCTGTCATCCTGTCCCGCGTCGGGCGGCCACAGAAAATCTTATGAGCTTCGCAGCAACGATGTGCGAAAGCGACAACAACCTGCAACAGGTTGTACGCCTAGTGGAGTCGGGCAGCCTCGAAGCCGGCTTGTAATTCGCCGCCGAATTCTCCTCATGATTTTTCCCGCCGGTTAGATAAGGGCGCAAACTCTTTCCGCAAGCAAACCAAGCACGAACGAGCGCAATACGTGAAGCTCGACTGCGAAAACCGAACCCAGGGAGGCCTGTCATGAAATGGTCTGTGCGATGTGCGGTGGTTGCGGCGGTGTGGTTCGTTTGCACCGCAACAATGATGGCTCAGTCTGCGCAGGGTCGAATACTGGGCACCGTCACCGACGCTGCGGGCGCGGTGGTAACGAATGCCTTGGTGACCATTGCTAACACCGCCACGAATGTAAGCCGCTCCCTGCAAACGAACGGCGCCGGGGAATATTCGGCCCCCTCTCTCGATCCTGGGATTTATACGGTGACCGTAGCCGCCGTCGGCTTTAAGAGAGCGGTAAGTGCTCCGTTCTCGCTGGAAGTTTCGCGCGAGGTGCGCATTGATTTGAAGCTGCAGCCGGGAGCGATCAATGAAACAATGGAGGTGACGGCGGACGCCGCGCTCGTCGACACCACCGACACGACTCTGAACGGCGTGCTCTCGAACAAAGCGATCAACGAAATGCCTCTGCAGGGCAGGGATTTCCAGAATTTGCTGCCCCTGCATCCCGGAGTGCAGCGCACGCCGGGCGGCGGCTTTCATTCCGTCACCTCCAATGGCAACCGGCCCGATGACAACAATTTCTATATCGACGGCGCAGACGACAACGACGCTTATTACGGAGAGACGGTGGTGAACGATGCTGGAATTTCGGGCACTCCCGCCAGCTTTTTGCCGCTGGATTCGATTCAGGAGTTCAACACGCAGGAGGGTCCAGGCGCTGACTATGGGGTGAAGCCGGGAGTGGTCGTGAATATGGGAATTAAGTCGGGAACGAACCAGATTCACGGTACGGCCTACTACTTTGCACGAAACAGCGCGGTCGATGCGCGCAATTACTTTGATCCGGCACCGGAACCGGTTTCGGCATTGATACTGCATCAATTCGGAGCCTCGATCGGAGGCCCGATTAAGAAAGACAAATGGTTTTACTTCGTCAACTACGAAGGCATTCGCGACAAGGTGGGAAATCCGGGAGTAACCGATAGTCCAGTGAGGGCTTCGCTGGCCACTCAATTGGGTGGGATTGCAAACTCGGACGGCAGCCCGAACTCGGCCACCTACAGCCTTCCGGATGCGATCGCCTATTTTAACGATCCTAAAAATGTGGCGTTTTGCGAGGCTGACCAGGAGGTGAGCAATTGCTCGGTCAATCCTCTGAGCGTGAAACTCGCGCAATTGTTTCTTACAAATCCAGGGCTTACGCTGAAAGGGTTGAGCGATCCCGCGGCCATCAATTTCGATTTCAACAATGTAAACCGCGGCGACAACCTGGTCGCGAAAACCGACTACGTGCTGAGTGGCCACGACACATTAAACGCCCGCTTCATCTACGCCAATACCCAGCAGACGGAGGAGGATATTGCCGCGTTGCGCCCGCAGTGGCTTTCCACCACCAGTCCGAAGACCCAGGTTTTTGGCGTGACCTGGACGCATACTCCCAATGCGCGCTGGATCAACGATGCGCGTTTCAGCTACAACCGGTTTAACGAGGCTATTTATCCGGTCGACCACAACGTGAATCCGGCGACCTACGGATTGGATACCGGCGTGACCGATCCGCGCTTGTTTGGTTTTCCACGAATCAATCCGGGTTCGGACGAATTCAATTACATGGGAGGCAATTCAAGCTGGCCACTGGCAACCACGCCCAGCGCCACCTATCACGTTTCTGACACGGTTTCCTACACCAAGGGAAAACACTTGATTCAATTTGGAGGCGAGCTCCGCGACGGCAACGTGAATTACCTGAGGGCAACGTATGGCCGCGGCCGTGTGTACTTCGACGACTTGACGGACTTCATTGCAGGTGTGCCTGCGAGTTGGCGCTTTTTGTACGGTGACACAGCACGCAATGTCAGCCAGCGGGGCGTGGGATTCTTCGCACAGGATTCGTATCGAGCGACGCCGCGCCTTACCTTGAACCTCGGCCTGCGTTACGACATCACCGGCCCCATTAAAGACTCGCACGATCAACTGGCCAACTACACGCCATCGCAAGGAATTGTGCAGGTGGGCCGGGGCATCAGCCAGCCCTATCCGACAAAGTACAACAGTATTTCGCCGCGGGTAGGCCTTGCCTGGGATGTGAGAGGCAACGGCAAGACTGTCGTGCGCGCGGCCTCGGGAATCATTTTTGAACAGCCGTCGATCCGCACTTTCATGTTCAATGGAGGCGGATTGAATTTGAATCCGAGCGGCGTACCCTATGTCGACCAGAACGGGAACACGGTGCAGCCGAACGGCACGATTACTTCGTTCCTTGTGGAATCGACCGATACCTCGCTAATTAACTGGTCGGAGGCGGGACCGATTTTCCCGGCGTCTGCGGGACAACAATGCAGCGTGGACAGCCAATGCAATGTATTCGGCGTCGATCCGAAACTGAAAACGCCCTATGTCATCAACTGGAACTTAAATATCCAGCAGGAGATTGCTCCTCAAACACTTTTGCAAATTGCTTATGTTGCGCAGCACGGCGTGAAGCTGTATAGCGTGGAAGATATTAATCAGGTGAATCCTGCGTTCGACGATGGGTCGGAGACAGTTGGCCGACCTTTGGTCACCGGTTGTCCTTCTGGCAGCGTTGGCAGCTTCGGGCTTGGCTTAGGAGGCCCTTGCTTCCCTTACATCGGATTCCTGGATCAATTGAGCAACCACTCCGGATCGAGCTTCAACTCGCTCCAGGTCACTCTTACCAAGCGCTTTTCGCACGGGCTCTACTTGCTGGCGGGCTACACCTGGGCGCATGCCATCGATACGGCAACCAGCAATGTTGCCGGCGTGGCACCGAACAGCTTGAACTACAACGCCGAACGCGGCAACGGAGACCTCGACATCCGCAACCGGTTCACTTTGTCCGCGACTTACGAATTTCCTTCGAGAAAGACGAAGTGGCAAATGCTCGAAGGCTGGGAAGCCTCGACGGTTGCGATGCTGGAGGGCGGCGAACCGTTCACTTTGGGCGACTTCAATGACGATATCAGCCTGACCGGCGAATTCAACGATCGCTGGAACATGAGCGGCCCGGCCAACAACATTCACTGGTCGGCGTTGAATGCGATTCCGTACATCGATCCAACACAGTTCATCGAGAACGGCTCATTGGATGTGGTGGCTGGCGCTACGCCAGCCGCGCAATTATGCGTGAATCAGGCGTTCGCCACCGGCGGCCAGGCGGCAGCGGATCAACTCGGTTCCGATGGCGGCGATCTTGGCTGTTACGTTGCCAAGAACACTGTGATCACGCCACCGGCTTATGGCTCGCAGGGCAATATGGGGCGCAATATTTTCCGTGGTCCCGCGTTTAAGAACTGGGATTTTTCGCTCTCGAAGATGTTCAGAGTGCGTGAGAATGTCCGCCTGCAGCTGCGCGGGGAGTTCTTCAACATCCTGAATCATCCCAACTTTGACGTGTTCACAATGAACACCGACCTCTCTGACTCGACCTCAGTCGGCACCGTAATTTTTACGCCCGACGAGGCGGCATCGAATCCGGTGATTGGCTCAGGCGGCTCGCGGCATATTCAGTTGGGGGCGAAGGTGATCTGGTAGCGATTTGCTCGCGATTCGGTTTAAAGAAAAAGAGCAAAGAATATCCTGGGAAACGATATTCAGCTGAGAAGCTGGGGAAGCATTTTGTGACGTTGCGCGAAAGTGCTTCGCATTTGCTGTTGGATGAAGATTGAGTTTGCCAGCGTGCTCAGTGGTCCGAATCCCACCTCATATTCGATCAGGTCGCGAACGAGCGTTCCGCCTACGCCCTGGCGATTCTCGGCAAGAAATTCGTGCCGATGATGCCAGTGCTTGAACGGTCCTTTCTGCTGCACGTCGGCAAAGTGATGATTCCATTCGAACTCGGTGATGCGCGCGATCCATTGCGGCCGGATCGGAAGAAAAGGGAACGGACGAAACGAAGTCACGATCACTGTGCCAATGCGTGCTGACTTCGAAGAAGTATCCGAATCCGGCGCCGCACCGAATCGGGGCGGAACGAGATCAAGCCGATCGATCCTGGTTTCCGTGGCCGCCGGCATGATCCGCGGAAGATTCTCAGGATTCGAGAGGAATGCGAAGACGCGCGACAGCGGAAATGGGCCCAGTCGGCGAGTTGGAGTTTCGTCAATCCCACCTCGGTAGTCTAGTCCCCAGATTTCCAGATTACTCAGCCGTGGAAGGGGCCTGTTTTGTGGGATCAGGCATGTTTTTGCACAGGAAACTGCGCTACCAGCGCGGAGTGCAAGAAAAATCTGAGCGAATGGATAGCGAAGGAATCTAGAGTGTAAGCCCAACATCTTGTGGTCGTATTTCTGGTTAACCACAAGCACTCGTATTTTGTCGAATCGACTCTACAGCAGGCACCCTACCTTCAAGTTTCCTCTTGACAATCAATGACTTACGGGTAAGATGTGGTACAAAGTGGAATGAAGTGGTAAATACAGTTAAGGTCGTGGGAACGGAAAGCTGATAAAGAGGAGCCGGTGGGAAACCGACCCAAAAGCACGACAAACAGCCCGATCCAACCGAGTTTGACCAGTTTTTGCGTCGTTTTCGCCTCCTTCGGGACGAGAGCAGTGGTAAAGAGATCCTTCGGCGACAAAAACCGTCGCCTCAGGATGACAAGCCTTAGAGGTGACCGTCGCCTCGGGCTCACAGAGGCAAATTATGTTTCGCGGCAATCACCCAACTCGCGTCGACGAAAAGGGACGGTTAAAGATCCCGGCCGAGTTCAAGCGGGTGATCGACGAGAAGTACGGACAGCAATACTACATCACAAGTCTGGATGGGAAGGTTGCTC
>Ga0210391_10005840_pt1 | contig 10127 bp, 7 predicted proteins | sample IncBWC12OmetaG_FD_160573 | JGI IMG/M metagenome (GOLD analysis project Ga0210391, IMG submission 160573) | Forest soil microbial communities from Barre Woods Harvard Forest LTER site, Petersham, Massachusetts, United States - Inc-BW-C-12-O ...
TTCGACCACCTGTTGTTCAGTTATCATGGGTTACCTGTTCGCCATATCCTAAAGGGAGACATTACAGGACATCATTGTCTGCAATCCGAAGATTGTTGTTGGGTTCATTCGGATGCGCATCGCAGGTGTTACCGTCACCAGGTTCACGTGACGACGCGGAAAACGGCCCAGGAACTTGGGCTAACACCTGACCAGTACAGCATTTCCTTCCAATCCAGGCTGGGTAGGGAGGCATGGCTGGAACCTAACACGGCTGTGGAACTGACAGCCATGCCTTCTCGCGGTATCAAAAAACTAATAGTCGTTTGTCCGGCTTTCGTGAGTGATTGCCTGGAAACACTGGAAGAGATTGCCTTGCAAGGAAAGAAGAGCTTCATGAACGCCGGCGGTGAATCTTTTACCCTCATCCCATGTATGAATACGCACCCTGCCTGGGTTCAAGCCCTGGCGACGTGGATAGCATCGGCAAGTAAGGAAGATGTACGATGGAGGGCGGCCGTATGATCGTCGTGATCGGGGCCGGTCTGGCTGGACTTACTGCCGCGTACGAATTGCAGCGTCTCGGCCGGGAGGTCCTGGTGCTGGAGCATGCTCCTGTCGCCGGTGGTGTGATTTCCAGTTTGAACGTGGATGGTTTCGAGCTCGACCTGGGGCCGAATTCGGTGGTGCTGACGCCTTCGCTTTCGCGGTGGATCGAGGTATTGGGTTTACAGGTGCTGCCGGCGGCGGGCGTGTCGAAGAACCGTTTTTTGGTTAAGAATAAGACCTTATATCCCCTTTCTCCGCATCCGGTAAAGTTGATGCGGTCGCATTACCTATCCGCGGGGGCTAAGTGGGGGATCCTTACGGAGCGGTTCAAACGCCGGGGACCTGTCGGCGAGGAGAGTGTGGGAGCTTTTTTTACCCGCAGGTTCGGTCGGGAGATTTCGGAGGCGGTAGCGGATCCGATTTTCAGCGGGATTTACGCAGGAGATATTTCCAGGCTTTCCATCGACCAGGTGATGCCGATGTTGCCCAGGTGGGAAAAGGAATATGGATCGGTCACCCAGGGACTATTGCGCAATAAAAGCGCCATGAAAGGGCCCCGAAAGATCGTCAATTTCAGCGGCGGCCTGGGATCGCTCACGGACGCGCTGGCAAAGCCCCTCGCCGGTCGTCTTCGTACGCAGGCCTTCGTCCACGACATCCGGCAAACGGATAGTGGGTTCGAGGTAAGTTACGGGGATCAGGTAGTGGGTTGCACTTCCTTGGTATATGCGGCGCCCCTGAATACCATAGGCGTCCTACCTTTTTTCGGTTCCATAGGATCGCTTTCGGTGGAATATGTCCCCGTAAGGACGGTCCATGTATCCGTTCCCACAGATGCGTTATCCCTGCCGGAAGGATTCGGCTTCCTGGTACCCAGCCGTGAAAGGCTGGCATTGATGGGTTGTATCTTTTCTTCTTCCATATTTCCTTCAAAAGCGCCAGTGGGGTCCGTCCTGTTAACCCTCATCCTGGGAGGCGCCCATGGACCAATCCTTGAGGAAAAAGCGCTCGCCGAGCTCAGCGATATTTTACAAATCCGGCAGGGGGTTCGGGTATTGCACGGGCATACCTGGGAAATGGCCATACCCCAGAAAAACATTGGATATGCCGGTGTCCTTGCGTCCATTCGTGCGTTTGAAGCTGCCCACCCCGGATTCAGGTTCGTGGGGAATGCGGTCAGCGGAGTGTCCGTGGGGGACGTGATCGATTATGCAGCATCGGTCACTACAGCCTTATAAATCCTAATTATAAGTCTTTGACCTTATGTCAGTTCCAGTTACGTTTGGATAAAACGTAATATGTATTTTCTCAAAGAAAAACCCCGTTTTTTTGAATATACATCCCTAATTTTGACACCTTTCTCCGATTTGAACTAAAATTCCCCGCATATGTCTCTCAGATTCCAGGCAATTAATAATCTAACTAAAGATACCGCCCAGCCGGGACCGGAGGGTCCTACGCGTATTACGGCCGTTTTTGGCGATAACGTGTTTACCTTGAAAACGGCGCGGCAGTTCCTCAGCGACGAGGGATATAAAAGCCTGGTCAATAGTATCCGGGAAGGGAAAAAAGTGGATCGCGCGGTAGCCGGGCAGATCGCCAACGGCATCCGTTCCTGGGCCGAAGCCAAGGGCGTGACCCATTTCACCCACTGGTTCCAGCCCCTGACGGGAATGACTGCCGAAAAGCACGATTCCTTCTTTACGCTGAAAAGCGATGGCACCCCGCTGGAAGAATTCGACGGGGCGGCGCTGATCCAACAGGAGCCGGACGCAAGTTCTTTCCCATCCGGAGGTCTTCGCGCCACCTTTGAAGCCAGGGGATATACCGCGTGGGATCCCTCTTCCCCCGCATTCATTATGGAAACTGCCGAGGGGAAGACATTGTGCATTCCGACGATTTTCGTTTCATACACAGGGGAATCCCTGGACTATAAGGCGCCCCTCCTAAAGGCGCTGGACGCCCTCAACAAGTCCGCCGTCGATGTGGCACATTACTTTGACCGCAACGTGAACAAGGTAACGGCCACACTGGGCTGGGAGCAGGAATATTTTGTCATCGACGCAGGGTTGGCCAATGCGCGTCCTGACCTCGTGTTGTCCGGCCGCACCGTATTCGGCTCCGCCCCCGCCAAGGGTCAGCAACTGGAAGACCATTATTTCGGGTCCATCCCCGAAAGGATATACGCTTTCATGCGCGATTACGAGCAGGAAGCCTATAAGCTGGGCATACCCCTTCGCACCCGGCACAACGAGGTTGCTCCCTCTCAGTTCGAGTGCGCCCCAATATTCGAGGAGGTCAATATCGCCGTTGACCATAACCTCCTGCTGATGGACATCATGACCCGCGTCGCCAAGCGCCACGGGCTGGTGACGCTCCTCCACGAGAAGCCCTTTGCCGGAATCAACGGGAACGGCAAACACAACAACTGGAGCATGGCGACCGATACGGGGGTCAACTTGCTGGCCCCGGGGAAGACACCGAAGAACAACCTCATGTTCCTGACCTTCTTCGTCAATACGATCAAGGCGGTACACGATTATTCGGACTTGCTGAGGGCTTCCATCGCCAGCGCCGCCAATGACCATCGCCTGGGCGCCAACGAGGCGCCTCCTGCCATTATCTCGGTCTTCATCGGACAGTACCTCACCAAGGTATTGTCGGATATCGAAACCAAGGTGGGTGACAAATTCGACGAGCAGGACGAGGTGGTTCTTAAACTTGACCTGCACAAAAGTATCCCTGAACTCCTCCAGGACAATACCGATCGGAACCGAACCAGCCCCTTTGCCTTCACCGGAAACAAATTCGAATATCGAGCGGTGGGGTCATCCGCCAACTGCGCCAGTGCAATGACTGTGCTGAATGTCGTCCTGGCCGAAACGCTAAAGACTTTTAAAAAGGACGTGGATGCCCTGATCGAAAAGGGGGAAAAGAAGGAAGTGGCCATCATCCATACCTTACGTAAATACATTACCGAAAGCAAATCGGTCCTGTTCGAAGGGGACGGGTATAGCGAGGAATGGCAAAAAGAGGCGCATCGCCGCGGCCTGCCCAATGTGAAGACCACGCCCCTGGCCCTGGATGCTATGGTCACGGAAAAGGCCAAGAACCTTTTCGAAAGCAACCATGTGTATACGCACTCCGAGCTCGAAGCCCGGCACGAAATCGAGCTGGAAAAATACATCAAGAAGGTTCAGATAGAAGCCCGCATCATCGGAGACCTGGCCCTGAACCACATCCTCCCGGCCGCCATCCGGTACCAGAATATCCTGGCTGAGAACGTCGCCAACCTGAAGGCCGCGGGACTTAGCGGAGATGATTATTCCAGCCAGCTGCGCATCCTAAAGGAAATCTCGGGTCACATCAAGGTGATCGATACCAAGGTGGAGGAAATGGTGGAAAAAAGGAAGATCGTCAACAATATGACCAATACCCGGACGAAGGCCATTGCCTATTGCTCCGAGGTGAAAGAGCCTTTCTTCGACGAGATCCGTTACCACGTGGATAAGCTCGAGCAACTGGTGGACGATCAGTTCTGGACGCTTCCCAAATACCGTGAAATGCTGTTCCTCAGATAAAATACCTATCGGACATGAGAAAATCAAGGAAGCCGCCCTCAAGGCGGCTTTCGCATTTTATATTATTACCTAAAATATGTTTGATTATTGAGGGAAATAGTATCAAAAAATTGTAATTTCCTTATATAATTTTCATAGATTATTTTTTGTAATTTATCCTCCTTACTACCCCGTCGATAATAATCCAAATCCATCTGAAAAACTGAAATAGGGATCTGACTTAAAACCCAGATGATCATGTTGTTGCAAAAATTATTTTCGACCAGAAAACTGGCCGCCCTGGCCCCGGCAAAACCGCTGACCAAAGCGGAAAAGTGGAAATTGGGCCTGACCCTGTTCGGGGGTAAAGTGATCGGCCTCCTGGTAGTGCTGTTCGTCATGAAAGTCTTGCCGGGCATGCTCATCGGCAAAGCGTCCGCGGGTGATACCTATACCGCGCACGAAACGTCGATCATGAATTCGATCAATACGGTTTGGACCCTGGTGGCGGCCTTTCTCGTATTTGGCATGCAGGCCGGGTTCGTCATGCTGGAAGCGGGCTTTGCGCGCACCCGGGAAACCGTGAACATCCTCATGGAGTGCATCCTGGATACCTGCCTCTGCGGGATCCTTTTCTGGGCCATCGGATACGCCTTCATGTTCAGCCATGGCAACGGCATCATCGGGTATCATTGGTTCTTCCTGATGGGAGCGCCCGATACCTATGAAGCCACGGGAGTGCCTATCCTGGCCCACTGGATATTCCAGTTTGCCTTTGCCGATACCTGCTCCACCGTGACTTCGGGCGCCATGATCGGAAGGACCGGGTTCAGGGGCGATATCCTGTACAGCATCGGTGTCACCGGATTCATTTATCCCATCATAGGCCACTGGGCCTGGGGTCCTGACGGTTTTCTGGCCACTATGGGCGCTACCGGGTTCTTCTTGCCCCATTTGGGTCAGCCCTTCCATGATTTCGCGGGTTCCACCGTGGTCCATACGATAGGCGGTGTGGTTTCCCTGACCGGGGCCATGGTATTGGGTCCCCGCCTGGGTCGCATCTTTGCGCGGGACAACAAGGCCAAGGGTGGCCTGCCCAGAGCCCATAACCTGCCCCTGGCAGCCGTAGGCGCGTTCATTCTATGGTTCGGATGGTATGGCTTCAACCCCGGCTCAACTCTTTCGGGCATGGATGCCCAGGGTATTGGCCGTATTGCCGCCAATACCACCCTGGCTGCGTGTACCGGGGGCCTGGGCGCGATGCTGGCCGCCCTTTGGTGGGGACCGACCAAGGGAAAATTCGATACCGCATTTTCCATCAACGGCATGCTGGCAGGCCTGGTGGCCATCACCTGCCCCTGCTATTGGGTTAGCCCATTGGGGGCGATCCTGCTGGGCTTCGTGGCAGGCTTCATCGTATACTTCGGGGTGTTGCTCCTCGAATGGTTCCGGATCGATGACCCCGTGGGCGCCGTATCCGTACACGGATTTGCCGGAATCTGGGGAACCATTTCGCTGGGCTTTTTCGCCTGTGGGCTGTATGGCGTACCGGCCGCTACCGGAGCCGACAATTCTTCTCCTCTTGCCGGTCTCTTCTATGGAGGCGGAACCGCCATACTGAAAGCCCAACTGATAGGCAACGGCATGATCGTGGCGGCTACTTTCGCCGTGTCCATTGCCATGATGTGGGTCATCCGTAAGCTGCCTCAACCCTGGAACCTCAGGGTGGAGGAACAAGGCGAGCTCGGGCCCGGTGGACTCGATGGCTACGAACACGGTGCCTCGGCATACTCCGACCTGAATGACGCGGGACCCGTTCCGGGGAGCGTCGGGATCAAGGATGGAGAGCTTGTCCTTGAATTGTCGTAACGAGGGACGATGCGGCCCTGAGTAAGGCGCTTCGGGCCGCTTTTGTATATTTGCTGAAATACCCCGGTAATATGAAGGACATCGCCTTAGTGATCCATGAAGACGTAGTGCTCTCTTCCATTTCAGGGACCGTGGACATGTTGGTGCACACCAACCTCTACCTGCAGGCAATGGGAGAACCGCCCGCTTTCAGGGTATGGCTGGTCGGATCGGGGAATAGAAATGACCTGTTTCCCCTGGCGGCTCCCTATACCCAATACCTACCTTTTCGGGAGCTGGAAAACGCGGACCTGGTCATCGTGCCCGCCTTCTTCGGGGAACCCAATCACATCCTTGAAAAGTACAAGCCCCTGCTGGACTGGCTAAGGGAATTCCACGCAGCAGGGCATGACGTGGCGAGCCTTTGTTCCGGAGCGTATTTTCTGGCGCAGGCGGGTCTCCTGAATGGTAAATCCTGCACCGCGCACTGGAGAGATATGGAAGACCTTATGCTTCGGTATCCGGAGACGCGCTTCCTGTCCCGGATGGTCATGACCGATGAGGGTGGAATCTATACCAGCGGAGGCGCTTTTTCGTCCCTTCACCTCGTCCTTTACCTCATCGAAAAATATTGCGGGCGCGAAATGGGCATTTGGGCAAGCAAGATGTTTTCCCTGGACATGGACCGGGAAAGCCAGGCCTATTTTGCCGTTTTCCAGGGGCAGTATCGTCATTCGGACGAGCAGATCCTGGGTGCACAGGCCTACATCGATAAGCACTACAACCTCCCGATCTCGGTGGAGCAGATCGCCGACCAGATCAATATGAGCCTCCGGAATTTCATACGCCGTTTCAAGAGCGCGACCCAGAACACGCCCCTTGAGTATTTGCAAAGGGTACGCATCGAGGCGGCCAAAAAAGCTTTGGAAAAAGGGAACCCGAGTATCACCTCCCTCATGTACGATTCGGGGTACCAGGATATAAAGACCTTTCGTAAGGTCTTCAAACGGATTACGGGACTCACCCCGATCGAATACCGGAAAAAATATTCCAGGACCATTCCCATGTACAATTGAACGCGGCGTTTTTCGACTCCATGAGGGGAGTGCCAGGGTTTGACGTAGAGGCATTTCTTGCGGTGCATTCTGCGGGAGCCGCTCCCACGTCCATTCGGGCCAACCCCTCAAAGGGTGGGGTTTTCGATGGGGATGTTCCGTGGTGCACCGCGGGGAGGTATGTGTTTCCCAGGCCTGCCTTCATCCTGGAACCTTCTTGGCATACGGGGAGGTATTACGTGCAGGAGGCCTCCAGTATGTTCCTGGAACAGGCTTTTTCTCCCGGTTTGCGCGTCCTCGACGCGTGTGCAGCCCCGGGCGGCAAAAGCACGCACCTTCAGACCCTGGTCGGTGATGGGTTGTTGGTCAGTAATGAAGTTATCCGTTCCCGCGTCGGGGTGTTGTCCGAAAACCTCCAGCGCTGGGGGGGATCGAATGTCGTCGTGACTTCGAACGATCCTTCTGATTTTGCCTCCCTTCCGGGATTTTTCGATTTGGTAATGGTGGACGCGCCCTGCAGCGGATCGGGTCTGTGGCGCAGGGATCCAGAGGCCATTGCAGAATGGTCCTCCGCGCAGGTTGAGCTCTGCGGAGCTCGACAGGAGCGGATCCTGGGGGATTTGTGGCCTTGCCTTCGCGAGGGGGGGCTGTTGATCTATTCTACTTGTTCCTATTCTGTGCGTGAAAATGAGGCGATATTGGATTGGCTGTGTGCGCACTATTCTCTCGAATCGGTACGGTTGCCTGCTGCATGGGGCATCGTGGAAACGCAGTCTGTTGCCGGGGCCTTCGGGTACCGCTTTTTCCCCTATCTATTACAGGGAGAAGGGCTGTTCATGGCTTGCCTGCGGAAGCTGGATTCCTCCGGCGCCGTTGCCGCTCCGCGTGTTTCCTGGGCGCGACCCCCCGCTTTCGTTCAGCCCTGGTTGGATCTTGGTGAATATCGAATTTTTACCTTAGGAGAAACCGCTCACGCGATACCTGATCGGTTGTCGGCGGATTTTGCAACGGTTGCTTCGGCGTTATGGATTCGCCAGGCGGGTATTCCTTTGGGACAAGTGTTGCGGGAGGAGCTGATTCCCGATCACGCGCTGGCGCTTTCGGGGCACGCGGGGACAGGCTTTGCACGGTTGGAGTTGGATCACGCGCAGGCCTTGGCCTATGTCCGTAAGGATGAGTTGGTGCTGGAAGGGGCGCCGAAGGGATGGGCCATGGTTTGTTATGAGGGGTATGGCCTGGGGTGGGTTAAAGTTCTACAGGGGCGGATCAATAATTATTTTCCTAAAAATTTGAGGGTGTTAAAGCGGTCGCGGTAAATTCTACCCACGGGCAGCTCAAGGCCGTTGATTTCGACGTCGTGGTGGGTATAGGCCGTAATCCGTTTGACGGCGACGATGTAAGACCGGTGAATACGCATGAACAGGTGCGCGGGGAGCATTTCTTCCACTGAGGTGATGGATTTTTTGACGACCAGGGGCTTTTCAACTTCGCGAACGATCCTGATATAGTCTTTCAGGCTTTCGATATACAGGATATCTTCCAGTTCCACCCGGACCATTTTCCGATCGATACGGAAATATAAAAAAGAGCTGACTTCAGGTGGGGCAGGCTCGGATGTTATTTCGACGGGAGTAATTTTATTTACTGCCCTGATAAAGCGTTCCAGGGAAAAGGGCTTCAACAAATAATCGACGGCATCCAGGTCATATCCCTCCAGGGCAAAGTCCTTGTGCGCGGTGGTGAAAATAACCTTGGGCGGGTTTCTCAGTGTCCGGATGAGTTCGGTGCCCAGCAAATGGGGCATCTTGATGTCGAGGAAGAGGACGTCCACGGGTTTTTGTTGCAAGACCTGCATGGCCTCGAAGGCGTTGTAGCATTTCCCCACCACTTCCAGTCCCAGGCTGTCGGCGTAGGAAGCCAGGATAGCCAGCGCCGGGGGCTCGTCATCCACTAAAAGACATCTGAGTTTCATAGGGCGTGGCTGGATAGCAATGACAGGGAGACCTGGAATGTTTCTTCTTCGGCGTTTATCTTCAGGGTATGGCGGCCCGGGTAAAGCAATTGAAGGCGACGCTCCACATTTTGCAGGCCCAGTCCGGGAATAACGGGGCCGTTTCTCCGGCTGTTGATCAATTGGAAGTGCAGGAAGTTCCCTTCCACATGCAGGTGACCGTTGATCCAACTGGTGTCGAGCTCTTCCCCGGTCCCGTGCTTGAAACTGTTTTCGATAAGTGGGAGGAAAAGGAGGGGCGGAACCTGCAGGCCCTGCGTATCCCCGGTAAAATTCATGGCGGTCTCCACCCTGTCTCCGAAGCGCAACCGGATCAGCTCGATGTAATCCAGCATGACGGTTTTCTCTTTCTCCAGGTCCACCAGGGGTTCGTTGCATTCATACAGGATATAGCGCAGCAAGGCGGACAGTTTCAGGATGATCCCGGGCGCTTTCGGAGAGCCTTCCAGGGTGAGGGCGTACAATCCGTTGAGCGTATTGAACAGGAAATGCGGGTGCAATTGGGCTTTCAGGGAGCGGAGTTCAGCAGTGAGGTGTTCCTTCTCCAGGAATTGCCTGCGCTCCTTTTCCAAATACCAGGTCTTTCCCAACTTTAGGGATACCGCAATCCATCCGACGCTGAAGAGGACATAAATAGAACGGGGAATCGTATCGGGCTTCCAGACGCGACTCGATCCGGAATAATGGAGCATGTATACATCGGAGATCCGCAGGTAGAAATGGGACACGGCGAGAGTAACGATGAGGAGAAGGATACCCATCCATACCTTTCCCTTCATAAAGCGGGGCACCACGAGGTACAACAAGGAATATACGAAAATCAGGTGGGCGGGCATGAAGCCCAGGTTCGTACGCAGGGTTCGCCAGACATGGTTTCCCTGTCGGAAGACAAAGAAAAAGAATACCGTGACGGCCGCCCAGAAAAGGAGGTGGGAAAGGAACCTTCGCATACCCCTCAATAACGCTAAAAATCAGATAAAATACCCGGGACGGGTCATTTTTTCGACAAATCACTTGTTTCCGTCGCTCAAATCACTCGTCTGTTACAACTGGTTGAATGAGTGTGTTGCCTGGTCCTTGAGCGATTTTACCCTTTTCGCATTGGCTTGCCGGATAAGTTTGGAA
>Ga0210391_10005841_pt1 | contig 10125 bp, 9 predicted proteins | sample IncBWC12OmetaG_FD_160573 | JGI IMG/M metagenome (GOLD analysis project Ga0210391, IMG submission 160573) | Forest soil microbial communities from Barre Woods Harvard Forest LTER site, Petersham, Massachusetts, United States - Inc-BW-C-12-O ...
TGCTGGTCAGGACAGCCGTCGGCAAATTGCTCTGGGTTACAACACCCACATTAGGGCCGGTATAGATAGTGCCGTTGGAGCACGGCAACGTGACTGTCGCCGCAAGGCTGTAGGGGCCGGCCGAAAATAGTACTGTATTACCGGGGCCGGCTCCGGCAATATTAATGATTGCCTGAATAGCAGCTGCATCGGAGCCCGGGGTTACGGTATAAGTACTGGCCAGCGTTGGTACACTCATGCTAAGGGCAAGAACTGCCAACATCTTGTTCACAACAACCCTCCGCGTGACGCCTGTAGGGCCACTATCCTTCGGCCACTCGATGCGATCAATTACCTTTGGTGTGCATTACGGTTGTAACGACAAGAGTGAGTGAACCTGTCATCCCGCGGGCCTGCCTCGCTGTGAACCCAAAGCAGCCTTCAGCCAGCCGAAGAACGCCTGCAGTTTCTCTTCAAGTCAATTTCTGCCCCGTATGCTATGTTTGCCTCCCGGGGGCAAAATGATCCGCACGGCCGCAGAAGTAATCAAGGGATGGTTCTACCTGCTGGCATTAGTCACAGGCGGCAACTATGTGCGCAAGGCAAGATTGCAGCGTTTGGGAAAAGGAGCAAAGATTCTGCCCACCGTGTTCTTCAAATACCCTGAGTTGATCCAGATCGGGGAAAACTCCTTCATCAACCATCTTTGTTCTGTGTGGGCCTCCCCCGGGGGCCCGATCACCATCGGAAGCAATGTACTGCTGGGCCCGGGCGCTTCGATCATTTCCTCCAACCACGGGGTCGCTCGTGGTCAACTGATTCGCGATCAGCCTGGAAACGACGCACCGATCAGCATCGGCAATGACGTATGGCTCGGCGCCAATGTTGTCGTAACTGCAGGAGTTTCTATTGGCGACGGCGCCGTGGTAGGCGCAGGAGCCGTCGTCACCACCGATCTGCCCCCTATGTCGATCTGCGCCGGTATACCCGCGAGAGTCATTGGCTACCGTCCGTAGATCCAGTGAGAATTAATTAATCTTGCTCTGGGCTTTCGTTTAATCCCCGCACTCTACTGTTGCGCCATACAAGCGTGGCCCATGAAAACTTCTGGTGTGGCAATAGTAGTTGCTTTCGCAGTACTCTCTGTCGCCACCATGGCGCAACGTTTGTCGTCCCCATCCCCTGGGCCAGCTTTTCCTGCAACCCCTGCTTCCCTCGGAGGCGTCAACCTGCCCTATCAGCAGATTGGCGCCTCCGACCTTGTTCACCTGATGGTTTACGACTCTCCGGAACTTTCTCAATCGTTCCGCATCGACAAGCAAGGAAACTTGAACTTACCGCTCCTGCGAGCCCCCTTACGCGCGGAAGGACTCATGCCGGACGCCCTCCGCGATGAAATCGCAGCAGCCCTGAAGACGCAACATCTGCTGGTAAACCCGGTGGTCGATGTCTCCGTCGTCGAGTACCGCAGTCGCGATGTCACCATTGCCGGCGCCGTGAAAGCACCGACCACCCTCGAGGAGGTTGGGGACTTGCGCTTGTTAGGTGCGCTCAGCCAGGCCGGTGGCCTGCTCCCCGAAGCGGGCCCGGAGATCATCGTGGAGCAGGCAAACGGCAGCTTGCAGCGCCTATCGGTGCGCGAAATATTCGATGGATTCCATCCTCAACTGAATATCCGCATACTCGCCGGCGCGCAAATTCGGGTGCCGGCATGCGATCAGGTATTCGTGGTGGGAAACGTCAAACGGCCAGGAGCTTTCCCCTTCCGAAGTCTCGGGGACACCACCGTGCTACAGCTACTGGCGCTAAGCGGGGGCCTCGATTCCTTCAGCCGTAACAAAGCCTACATCTACCGCCAACAGCAGGGTAGCGCGCAAAAGACCGAGATAGAAATCCCCTTACGACGCATTCTCGATCGCAAGGCCGACGATGTAAGGCTCGTGGCTAACGACATTCTCTACGTGCCGACCAATGGGAAGCTGAAGACCAGCGCAAGCGTCGTGAACCATGTCACCGGGATTGGCAATACTGCCGTTTCAGCCGCCATCTGGGCGCACTAACTCAACCAAGCACCCGCCTGCCGGGTACACAAGGCCTATGACTAGAACGGAGCGAATTGCGTGCCCGGTTTCCTTGCTGTCCCCAAACCGCACAGGCTGAGCGATCCCGCTGAATCTCAGCGCCCGCTCACCTTCTACGCGGGCATCCTACGCAGGCATGTGTTTACCATCGCGCTCCTCAGCATGGTGCTGACTGCCCTGGTCGTGCTTGGGTGTTCCTTGTTGCCCGCCATCAATACGGGCTCGGCAATCATCGCTATCGACAGGCAGGCTTCGCCGGAAACAGTTGGCGACAATCGTCTCCTGTCCACCGGCGATGACCAATTCATGGCAACGCAGCAGAGTCTGCTGCAGGCTGACACAATCCTGCGTCCGGTAGCGGAGCGCTACGACCTGCTCCAGCGGGAACACCAGTTTCACCGCTACTTCTTCTGGTACTACTCGGCGGAAAAGCAGAATGCGATCAGGAATGCTCCCATCGTACTGAAACATCTCAAAATTGAGCGGGAGCCCAACACCTACCTGCTCACCATCACCTATCGCGATCAACACCCACAGGTAGCCGCAGACGTCGCCAACGGAATTGCTGATTCCTACCTGCGGAACATTTTCGACACCCGGGTCAAGGAAGCCGGACGCCTCACCTCTTCGATGGAACAGCAACTTATCGATCTGAAAGAAAAAATGGAGTCGACCCACCGCGCGCTGATGGTCTATCAACGGAACCTTGGTACCGCCGACCCAGAGCAAAAGACCAGCGTGTTAGTGGCCAGGCTACAGGCACTCAACACGGAAAGCAGCACCGCTGAAGCGGATCGCATCGCCAAGGAAGCCGTCTATCGCGAAGCCAGGGATGGAACCCTGCCCGAGGTCGAGGTATCTGGTCAATCGACCGATCTCACCAAAGACGTAGAGAAGCTGCAGGTAGCCAAGGCGAACCTGGCCCTGGTGGGCGCAACCTATGGAGATCAGCACCCGGAATATAAAAAGGCGGCGGCGCAGGTAGAGGAAGCCCAACTCGCGCTCGACGAGAGCCGCGTCAATGTTGCCACCCGCATCGGCGTGGAGTACCGCCAAACTCTGGTTCGTGAGCAGATGCTTTCGCAGGCGGTCAGCGAAACCAAACAGCAGGTCGACGACCTGACCTCGCAGTCCTTCAATTACCTGCAACTGAAGCATGAAGCCGACACAGCAGAAAAAGTTTACGACGATCTGTTCGCCAAGATTAAACAATCGGGCATCAATTCTGAATTGCAAAACAACATCGTCCGCTTAGCGGATTCCGCCCGTCCTGCAGCCAAGCCGATCTTTCCCGATTGGGTGAAAATCGTTTGCCTCTCAATGGCCTTCTTTGTTTTTGCCTGTTCGGCCTACGTGATCTGGGCGGAACTGGCGGACGCGACGGCAAAAGAACCCGGGGCTGTGGAAGCAGCGCTTGGCGTGCCGGTAGTCTGCTCCCTGCCCAAAGTCTCCGGCATGGAGCTTCGCCTCGCGTTAGGCCCGGACGGCATGCGCATCGCAGGCAGCCGGTGGCGCGGCCTGCAGGGCGGCTTTTTCGACGAGGGCGTTCGCCACCTGCGCGGATTTCTCATGCTTTCTGAGCTGTCGAATGCCCCCAAGAGCATATTGATCACCAGCGCTTTGCCCGGCGAAGGAAAATCCACGCTCGCACTTTCGCTCGCCATGGCCCACGCCGAACAAGGCAACCGCACCCTGCTGATCGATGCTGACCTGCGTCAACCCGCCATAGAAAGACTGGTGCGACTGGATCCCGATGCAGGCCTGGCTGAAGTGCTTGCTCACAGAAGCCACTGGAGTTCAGCCACCCGCTCCGTGCCGGGCCGTCCCAACCTCTCCGTGTTAGGGTCCGGTCTACCCTTACCCCTCGCCTTAGTGCTGATTGGACCGCAAATGCGGGGAATTCTGAACCAGGCGATCCAGCACTTTGATTTAGTTGTACTCGATTCCCCTCCCCTGTTGGGCTGCGCGGAAACACTCGAGCTGGCCGCAGCGGCCGACCTCGCTGTGCTGGCCGTGCGCAGCGGACAAACTCCCATGAAATCCCTGGCTGCTGCCGTAGAGACTCTCCGCCGGGTCAACGTACCCATCGCCGGAATTGTTCTCAATGAGTCGGCCATTGCCGCCGACGCCACCCACAAAGCCTACGCCAGGTACTACACCACCATAGGAAGCTCTTAGGGCCGCGAACCGAGTCGACTACACCATGGAGAGCACAGAATGACCCTGCCAGTTACGATCGCAATGCTGGCGTTGTGGAGCCTGGCCATGTACCGTTACGGGCGCTCAATCCTGTTCCCTCCGGCATCACTGGGAACCGTTTGGACCATGACGCTGCTGGCGGTTTGGCTGTCCGGAGACATCTATTACCCCTTAACAAGCACAGCCGATGAAATTGTCCTGGCCGGTGTCGTGGCGTTCTCTGTCGGCGGCATCTGCGCCGTGATCTCTCCCTTATGGAAATCGAGATCACTTGCCACGGTTTCCCCCAGGCGGCGTATACAGGTCGACCGGTGGTTGACCGGCGCAGGGTTACTTTTCCTGCTCAACATTCCCTTCTTCTACCTGTATTTCAAACAGCTCAGCGCAACCATTGCCCCGCGCCAAAGCCTGTGGAGACAGATTCGTATCGCGTCCAGTAAGGCCAACATATCGGGCCAGGGAGATCTTCCGCTCGAGTCCTTCATCCTGCCCTTCCTGACCATCGTCGCGCTGATCGCGGTGTATGAATACGCCGATACCGGCAGACGCGTGGTGCGCACTCTGCTGCTTGTCCTGCTGGCTGGCGGCTATCAATTACTCAATGGAGCCCGCTCCGAAGTGCTGCTGCTGTTAGTCAGCTCCATCGTCATCCTCTGGCTCAACAGAGGTGCCGCACCCACAAGACTGATGGCCATTATGTGCCTGGCGTTTCTTCTCGTCTTCTCCGCCGGCCAGATTTCCATGAGCAAATATGGCGCTGCAGCCGGCGCGCCCCTGGCTGACAACCTCCCCCATCTTGCCCAGGGCATTGGCACCTATTGGCTTGGCGGCATCATCGCCTTCGACCGAAACCGCCAGAATCCGGAGCTACGCTACGGCTGGGATCTCGGGAAGTTCGCCAAACGAATTGCCAATCGATTGGGCGCACACTATTCCGAGCGCGACCGCAATCTCGAATACACCAAAATCTCTCCCACCCAGATCACCAACGTCTACACCGCCTTCCTGCCCTACTACATGGATCATGGCGGCATGAGCGGGGCCATTGGGCTGATGTTCCTGGTGGGCTTTCTCAGCACCTATGTGTACCGTTGCGCGATCCATGGCAGTTGCTGGGCGGTCTTCACCCTCGGCGCCTTCGTCTATGCCACCGTCATGACTGTCTTCTCCGAAGAGTATTTCGCCCAGGTCATGTTCTGGGTCAAGGCCGGCGGAGTCTCTACCCTGGTCTATTTCACTCCCAGCCTCACCCAGCGCCTGGATCGACGCTGGCCGCCCATGGGAGAGCCGGAGCCGCAGCCATGAGAGTCGCAGCCTACACCGGAGGGGTGATGGTGCCCAGCGCCCGGGCACGAGTGCGGCAATATATTGGACCGCTCAGCGCGTTGGACATTGATGTGCGCGAATATCCCCTGCCCTGGGGCAACATCCTGCCACGGCAGATCGCCCTCCGCCCGCTGTGGATGGCCGCGACAGCAGCCTCGCGCGCCGCCACTCTCACCAGTTCCTGGAAGGCCGACGTAACCTGGATATCACGTCAGTTGCTGCCCGCTTTCGCACCTCTCCAGGCCATGGCGAAGCATCCCATGATCCTGGACATCGATGACGCCGTGTGGCTCAACACCGGCGGCCACCGCGCGCGCGATCTGGCCCGGGCCAGTGACCTGGTGGTGTGCGGCAACAATTTCCTGGCCCACCAGTTTTCCCGTTGGAACAACAACATCACCGTAATCCCCACCGCGGTCAACACTTGCTGGTACCGGCCGCGCCTGGCCCCGGCCGGAGAAAGTCCCGATCACCCGCCCACCCTGTTTCTTGGTTGGACCGGCACCAGCGGCAACTTTCCCTTCCTGTATGCGATCGAGCGGGCACTGATGCGGGTGATGCAGCACTGCAGCCACGCCAAACTGCTCGTGGTCGCCGATCGGCCCCCACAATTCAAGCTGCTTCCCGAATCTCGGGTGGAGTTCGAACATTGGACCCCGCGCACCGAGCAAGCCGCCTTCACGCGCATGTCCATTGGCTTGATGCCTCTCGCGGACACCGACTGGTGCAACGGCAAGTGCAGTTACAAAATGCTTTGCTACATGTCCGCGGGGCTGCCGGTCGTCGTGACCGCCGCGGGAATGAATCGCGAGGTCCTCGCCCTGGGCAACGTTGGCATGAGTGCCGGCTGCGAAGCAGAGTGGATCGACGCACTCACAGCGTTGCTCGAGGACTCTAACCTGCGCCACCGCATGGGCGCTGCCGGGCGCGCCGTGGTCGAGGAACGTTTTAGCTTGCAACAGCTGGCGCGCCAATATGCGGCTGTCTTCCAGTCCCTGGGCGGAGAATTGCCCCGGGGTCGCCCCATCCCAAACCCCGTAGTCTAAAAACCGAATGGCGGACAGAACGACAGACCCCCATGTCAGACCCCATCATCACCATCGCCATGCCCTTCTACAACAGCGCGGCCACTCTCGAGCTGTCCATTCGATCGCTCCTGAACCAAACCTATGGCGACTTCGAGCTCTTGCTCTGCGACGATGGTTCGGACGATCTTGGTCTGGCGATCGCGCGCAGCTTCGATGACCCGCGGGTGATCTGCTGGAGTGACGGGCGGCGGCTCAGGCTCGCCGCACGCCTGAACCAGTGCATCGACCGCGCGCGGGGCAGATACCTGGCCAGAATGGATGCCGACGATATTGCTTATCCAGATCGGCTCGCGCGACAACTGCTTTTCCTCAGCAACCATACGGAAGTAGATCTGTGTGGTGCCGGCGCCCTGGTCTTCGGCAAACAGGGGCGGCCGCTCTGGCGCTTCAGCCCCGCTCTGGAACATGCCGCGATTACCCGTTCGCCTTTTCGCGGCTTTCCCTTGTGGCACCCGCTATGGATGGGGCACATCGAATGGTTTCGCCGCTGGCGCTACGAGGAGGGCGCCTGCCTGGCGCAGGATCAGGAGCTGCTTTTGCGCAGCTACCGCCTGAGCCGTTTTGCCAATCTTCCCCAGGTTCTGTTGGGATACCGGCGCGAGCGAGTCACCCTTAAGAAGCTCTTCCGTTACAAACTGCTACACATTCAGTATGTCTGCAAGCAGCCCGGAGCTGCTCCGGGCAGTTGGCAGAAGATCCAGCTTTTGCTGATCACTGCGGCCAGGTTCTCTGCCAACTGCTTCGCTCTGGTCGGAGGCTTTGAACACCGCTTCGGTCATCAGGCCGCGAAGGCGCCCACTGTGGCGGAGCTGGCGGAGTGGCGCATCGTTTGGAACCTGCTCTCCGCATGGTATGGGCGGCCGAGCAACGAGACCTTCCACCCGTCTCAACTGTTAGCAAAAGATAAGCAGGGCCGCGCATGAAAATTGTCCACGTGCTCACCCGTGGGGACGTTCTTGGCGGGGCGCAGACTCACGTGCGCGAGCTCTCCCTTGAGCTGCGCAGGCTGGGCCACGAGGTTACGGTGATCACCGGCGCACCCGGCATTTTTACCGACCAGCTCCGCCACGCGGGAATCCCCTGGCGTGAAGCCAGGAGTCTTGTCCGCCCGCTGCGGCCACATCTCGATGTCGCTGCTCTGGTCCAACTGTGGCGTGCCCTAGACGAGCTGAAACCTGATCTGGTGTGCGCTCACACCGCCAAGGCCGGCTCGCTGGGACGTGCGGCTGCGCGCCTTCATCACCTTCCCAGCGTCTTTACTCCGCATGGATGGTCCATGCTCGACCGCACTTCGATGCAACCCAATCCGCTCTACTGCTGGGCAGAGTCGCTGGCCGCACGGCTGGGGACGCGGGTCATCAACGTGTGCGAGTTTGAGCGGCAGTGCGCACAACAACTCGGAGTAGGCCGGGCAGCTACCCTGGATGTGGTCCTCAACGGAATTGCCGAGACCGCGCAGGTGAGGCTACGGCCGATCGACGCTCAACCGCCGGTGATGGTGATGGTGGCGCGTTTCGCCTCGCAGAAAGATCACCGCACTTTAATCCAGGCGCTTTCCGGTTTGCTCGGCATGAAGTGGAGTTTGCTGCTGGTAGGCGCAGGCGAACTGGAGCAGCGCGTGGCCGCTCAAGTCGAGGCAGCTGGTATGAGCAGCCGGGTGCGCATACTGCCCCCGGAAACGGATGTCGACCGTTTGCTCATGGAAGCGCAGATCTTTGTTCTCTCGACCCACTTCGAGGCTCTCCCCATCAGCATCCTCGAGGCCATGCGCGCCGGCTTACCCGTCGTGGCTACCGATGTGGGCGGCATTCACGAGTCGGTGAGCAACGAAGAGACCGGCCTGCTGGCGCCGCCGGGGGACGTCGAGGGGTTGAGGTACGCTTTGGCTCGCATGATCAGTGCGCCCGCATTGCGCGTTACCTTCGGCAGCGCGGGACGGCGCCTTTGGAGCAAGCAGTTTACGGCCGGCACGATGGCCGCGCGCTCGGTCGAAGTTTACCAGCGGGCCTTAACGGTTAATTGATTTCCTGCACCTTGACGATGAGGATGGTCAAGGAAGTACGCTTCGAGATCATCAAACGTCTTTGATGAAATTCTGGCAATGTTTGACGGTATTCCTCAGGCGAAAGCGAGTTGCCGATCTTTGTGCTCCACGGTCTTAACCGTTGTCTCGATGCCGAGCCTGTCAGCATATCGCACCAGTTTCTCTATGCTGAATTTTGCAATTCTGCCGTTCACTAGATCGCTGATATTCGGCTGGTGATCATCAAGGATTACTGCCAGTTGTTTCTGAGTGAGTTTGTGTCGCTCGACTACACGAAGAATTGCGTCCAACAGATCGGCTCGCATCCGAAATTCGGAGGCCTGCGATTGCCTGATTCCGAGATTATCAAATATGTCGCCCTTAATGACTGCCACGGGGTTTTCCCTTCCTTAGTCTGCTCGCTTCTCTCTGATCTCTGCGTTTACTTCTTTCAACCGAGCCTGCGCCGTGTCTAGATCTCGCTGACTGGTTTTGTTCGTGTTCTTTTCAAAGCAGTGTAGGACATAAATTACGTCCATCACCTTCGCCAGGTACATGACGCGTACCATGTACGCTCATCCTGTTCCTTCAGCTCAAAAACGCCAGAACCGACGGATGGCATGGGACGAATTTCACAAACCGCGCTTTCACCATTCTGCAATCTCCTCAGATTGAAGCCAAACGTCACCTTAACGGCTAGCGGAAACGACGAAAGGACCTCTTTGCTATCGCCTCTGAAGTCTAGATTTACGGGCTTCTGAGCCTTTGCCATCTAAGTCAATATAATGAATTCATTATAGGCTACTGGTTTGTACAACAAGATTTGCCCGCTATTCGCCGTCGCACATTGCGAGTACAATTCGAGCGAACAAGCCAAACATTTTGAGGGTGAACAAGTGGGCAACAAATTTCTTCGCGAAAAAGGAAAGACACAAAGGCAGAGCGGACTGCGCTACAAGGTGAAAGAGATGTTGAGAAAGATTTCAACGTTACCAATTAGTTCCTGGCACTTTCCAAAATAGCTTCTGCCACCCCTTGCAATTCTCCTTTGCCCACATTCTCGGCCTGCCCGGCCTATCCTCACACGCAGGCGTCGTGAGATAAACAGATAAACTGCCTTAGACCATGATCCTGTTGCGGCTATCCGGCTCTTGGCAAGCCCAAAGCTTGAGCGACTACTTAATACTCGCTCTAGGGGCATTTTTCTTCGTCATCGTAGCTTGAAAGATTGAAAGCAACTCACCCTATTGGATTTCCTGCACCTTGACGATGAAGTATTGGAAGGTCGCTCCCTTGGCCAGCACCAATTGGTGCGGGATATTGGCCGGTATGTGAACGATATCGCCCTTCTTGAGCCTGGTTTCCCTGCCATCCTGTACCGAGTCGCCGCGCACTTCGCCCGGCGCGGTGGTCGCGCCGTTCACGATAT